>JACLAA010005428.1_pt1 | contig 105849 bp, 77 predicted proteins | sample 8027891 | NCBI WGS metagenome assembly JACLAA01 (sample SAMN15724900, study PRJNA655200) | protist metagenome | isolation source: fluorescence activated cell sorting (FACS) single amplified genomes of... | place: Spain: Blaines Bay Microbial Observatory, Mediterranean Sea | collected 2016-01-19 | reverse complement strand
AAACCGACGAACAACGAGTGGGAAGCGGAAGGGAACACGCTGACGTACGAATTGATTTGCCCGCCGGACAGGACGTTGAAGGTTGGGGCCGTAGGAAACGAAGTGGCGCAAGCGTTTTTGAGCGAAGGCGGGGTTTTATCGTTTACGCCGGATACGCACAAATTTTCTGAGAGTAAAACCGATTTGTCTCTGTTTTCGTTTCGTGTGACAAAGACGGTGTATGATGCTAACGGTGAGATGCTGTCGCAAGACACGGAGGTGTCGACGGGAAGAATTTACATCGAGCCGAGAAACGATCCGGCGAGTTGGCCCGATGATGTTGAAGATTTAACATTTGGACAACAAGTGAGACCGAATAAGTTGACGCCAACCGGAACGAACAGCGGATGGCAAGGGTATACGTTTGAATCGTTCCAAACCGCGACGGCATACGCGTTACCGACCGAGTCCGGGACATCCGGGGACTACAACACGTATATCTTGAGAGGCAATTTGAATTGCATCGATGCATCGAATGTGGGAGTGTCCGCAGATGGTTTCGTCAACTGCGCCTCGGGGTACGCGTATGGAGACTTGGATGCCGACCAGGATTATTTACAATACGTGATCACCAAGCTGCCGACGTACGGAGAAGTAAGGTTGTCGTGCGACTACACAGCCAACAATGGTAAAGGCGCCCAATTGTGTGGCGAAGATGCCGGCGCGTTTGTATATATCCCGTACGGAAATAACAGCGGATTGTCCGATACGTTCGAGTACGCGGTTAACGACGTGGAAGCGGGCGGACACGAGGGGTTGGATCCGCCGACGGGTTTGCCCGCCGGGACGAGAGGCGTCAATTCGGCCTCGAGACGGGTGAAGATCACCGTCGCCGAAAAGACGTTCTTACCATCCATCACGGGTGTGAAGGAACTCGTCACGAACGAAGTGTCCACGACGGCGAATGTTGTGGAGGATACGAAGACGGACTTCTCGGTTAAGCGCGCGGTCGCGGCGGATTTACCTCATTCCGGTAAAGACAAGAACGGTGAAGACGCAAGCATTACCGAATCGATGTTGAGAGTGTACACGGCGCAAAACTCTTTTTACGACGCCGTCACAGATGTGGATGGCTACGAAACAGTTGAGCACGGGAGAATCAAGTGGCATTGTTGGGACGAAGGGGGGGACAACGGCCAGTGTGAAGGCAACGTTTGCGCGCAGGAACATTCCGGAGAGCAGGTAACTGTGAACGAGTTGACCATGTACACGTGCGATTGTGAACCCGACCCCACAAAGAACATTTTCGAAGAGAACAACTTTTGGCAAACGTGCACGAAGAAAGTTTTGGAGGCTGGTACAGAGCTAAGCGCGTATTTTACTTATGAACCGACGAAGGACCGAGGCGGTGTAGATGAAGAACTTTGGATGCGCATCGGGGTCAAAGATGGCATCGTCACAGGTTTCAACTACGAAACTGCCACAGTGCTCATAAGTGTTGTCATTTCGCAGGTAGACGACGGGTCCGAGCTCGGCGTGTACGGCAAAGACGCGGATGGCGTAGAGGTTTTGAAAACCTCCAATCCAATGTTTACGGCGCCAATGACCGTGACCGAAGTCGTCGGCACGACGAAGGAAGAGCTCAGTTTTGAGGAGTACGCAAAGCAATGGCAAGAGTTCAAGATTAAAGCCGCGGATGAGGACACGGATAGACTTTTCATCACGTTGATAAACGCAGACGCCATCCAAGGAACGGTAACGCATCTCATACAGGGCGTGCAAACCGGCGATCTGACCATGGGTACGGACTTGAGTGACCTTTACGGGTCTATAAACGTCGTCTCAATGGGTGGGAACAAAGAGACGGGATTTTCCGCGACGCTCTATTATCGCGCGAAGGAGTATTGGAGAGGCCCGATGGAGACACTCAAGTTTGCTGTCTCGCAACAAGAAAATTATAGAGGTGGCGACGACAACGCTCAAATAATTGAAGTCACATTTTCTACCAAGTGCGCTCCTGGACACACTAAGAACTCTTTGGAAACGCAGTGTACACCGTGTGGCTTTGGTGAATACGCGCAGTTGTTTGACATGATCTCGTGTTCGCCTTGTGCCGCCGGTACTTTCGCCGGGAAAACTGGCTCAGAGAAGTGCGAATCATGCGGAGTGACCTCGTATCAACCTTTTGAAGGTAAGAGAGCGTGCACCGCGTGTCCATCGAGATCGACCACGGAAGGTGGTGCCATTGCTCTCACGGAGTGTTTGTGCGACGTTGGAACGTACGGGAATCTGCTCACCGTCATCGACGACCAAACGAGCGACTTTGACAGCATTTGCAAGGTTTGCCCGCCTTTGGGGAGTAGGTGCACAGAAAGAGGTTTAATCGTTCCAGAAGCCGAGTTTGGATATTTCGTCGATATTCCAGACGCAGCGCTAGGGACTGAATTAACAATTCGTGAGTGCACGCCTGAACAAGCATGCCCGGGGAACGCGACTGACGATCAGATTTTGGCGGACGTCTACCCGTGGACTATCCAGTGCACGGAAGGATACGAAGAGAAGGGTTGCGCGCAGTGCAGTAACAATTACTACCGCTTGAAGCAGCAATGCAACATGTGTCCAGACACGAAGTGGGAATCGTATTTAATTCTTTTCCTGATGTTGGTTGGTTTCATCATGTTGTTGCCGATCCTCGTCAAGTTATTGAGAAGATTCAAAGCGATTTCGCTCTTGTTCGTGTTCGTCCAAATAACCGCCGTGTTATCGGATTTGGACTTCAAGTGGCCTCCGATTATTCAAAACTTGTACAAGTACTTTGCGATTTTCACGTTTGACATTCAGTTGCTGCAACCGGAATGTCACATTCCGAAGTTTGATTTCTTCTTGCGGTATTTTGTCGTCGTGCTCTCGCCGCTCTTTTTTGGAGCGACGTTCGTGTTGATCACCTTGCTGAAGTTTATCATCGGTCAAGTGCTCATCAGAATGCTTCTCGCGGGTTCGTTTGACTCGTGGTTCGCGTACGATACTCGCGATGTGGACGACGAAGGCAACCGCAGAGGTAAATTGCAGAGGATGAAGGAAAGGGCGAAGAAGATGATCACAGATAAGAAAATACAATTGGAAGAGTTCTCCGTTGGTGATCACATCCGATCAACTGCGAGGATGTTTATTCGCATCATGCTCACTTTGATGGATATTTCTTACATCTTTCTCTCGAGAGCGACGCTTGAATATTTCGATTGCGTGAAAAACCCGGCGAATGGAATCTCGTATTTGGAAGCTGAACCGAGCATACAGTGTTACGACTGGGGGAACATGAAAAATCCCTGGACGCAGTACTTTCCTATCGCGTTAGTGTTGGTGTGCATGTACCCCTTTGGTATCATCTTGACGTTTTACTTCACGCTGTATCGAATTCGGGACAAGTTGAATCGCCCGGATACGGTCAAGACGTTCGGGTTTTTGTACGTGGGTTATCGCCCGGCGTGGTACAGATACAAGATCTTAGTCTTGCTTCGCCAACTCGGCGTTGTCGGCAGTACCATGTTGTTCTCGCAAGGAACAACGATGAGTCAACTAGGTCAATCTTTGGGTTGTATGATGACTATTTTTATCGCGATGACCATTCACTTCTTCGCGGACCCTCAGGAATCCAAACGTCTGGACCGTTTAGAGTCTGCGGCTATTTTCATCTCCTTCGTGAACATCTTCTCCGGTTTGATTTTTCTAACCGAAAAAGCCTCGAAGAGATTCGACGATTTTCTGTCCTGGTTCAACGCAGTTCTCATTTTAGGAGGCTTGACGATCTTCCTCATTTACATCTTCATGGAGGTTACTCCGTTTGTCGTCAAATCTGCGAAAAGCAACAAAGGCATCGTCGGCGTTTTCTTTGGCGACACCAAAGGTTTCAAAGGCGGCAAAGAAAGCAAAAATACGACGGCGGATAAGTTGGCGCAACTGGATAAACGTTTATCGAAGAAGATATCGACAAAAGCGGAAAAACAAAAATCGTTGGAGAAAGGCCCTTCGTTGTACCGACGAATGACGCTGGGTTCTAAACGGGACATATTGACCCCTGAAGAACTCCGCGCGGAGGCTCGATCGAAATTCGTCAACTCGCAACTAAAAGAAGCTAGTAAGAATGTCCTCGATAAGCATCAAAGAGACTACTTGCAACAGTTACCGGTCGAGGAGGAGGTTTTGGAAAAGTACCGAACGGAGTATGTGAATCCAGAAACCATGGATGAAGAGTTCACGGAGTTGAACGAATCTGGCGTGGACATCCAGGCGCAATGGATCGTTGAGAGACATTTACCAGCGCCGTTTACCAGAGTACACGCGGTTGACATTTTAAAAAGAGTGAATGATTTACTCGATCGCGCGAGACAGCGGCAAAAGTCTGTACAAGGCGTCAACATGTTGGGATCCTTGAAACCGTCTGGATTGTTTTCGTTGATTCGAAAAGGTGTCATTCCTCAAGTTGCGGATAACTTGATGAGAATTCGTTTAACCGCGGACGATGGACCGAACAAAGTCGTCTCGAAAGTTGTCCCATTAGCCACGGAAGGTTCCAAATCCAGATCGCTTGTCGTTATGTTTTACGGCTGGGTGATGCGACGCCTTGGATTCAACGTCGCGGAGAACGACACGGAGAGGAAGATTCGAACGAGAGCGGCGTTGAAAGCCGCTTTTCAGAAAGACAGAGGCGCTGCGAATATCATGGAGCGCCTGAAAAAACAGAGATCTGAAGCAGAGACGAAAGAAGAAGGAGACGGTGGAGGAAATCCGAAGAAGCTTTCGTTAGTTGAGAAGATCAAGGCGCAGCAGAAATTGGAGGAGCAGAAAGCCGCCAACGAGGCGGCGAAGAGAACTGGAGCCCCCACTTCAAAACCTGAGGCGCCGCCAGAAGCCTCGAATAAAGAACAAGATGCTCCCCAAAAACCGGCGACGGTGGAGAAGAAACCGTCGGCGTTGGAGAGACTCCGTAGCGTCGCTGGTGGCGGAAAGAAGGAAGAGAAGAAGGAAGACGCCGACGAGAAGGAAAAGAAATAGACCCCGACATTCTTTCACGCAACTTTACATTAGAAAGTATACTTTATATGACTAAAGAAACATTTGTATTTCAACTAATATTATTATTACTAAAAATTATACGATACTACTGTACTCTATTACCCGTCATTATTGATGACCTTTTGCATCCTCTTGCACCTCTCGATTCCGGAGCTCGCGAGAAGACTGGAAGGCGATAGCCGTTTCGCCGTCTCGAAATCCTCCAAAGCCTCCTCGAATCTCTCGAAATACTCCCTACACAACGCTCTTCTCAACAGACCTTTCTCGTTTTTCGGTTGCAATTGCAAAGCTTCCTCGCAATCTCTTTCGCACTCTCGCATCTTACCCATCTGTCGATAACACTCCGCCCGATTTAAAAACAACGTCGCGCGAAGACTACCACTGCTACTACCACCGTTACTCTCGCCCAGAACGGATTTTCCTTTCTCCTTACCTCTCCTCGTCTCCTCGTCTCTCAGCGCCTCTCCGTACATCTCAACAGCTTCTTCAAACTTCCCCTCCCGAAACATCTCCTTCGCTCTCGCTTTCATCTCGAAACAATCCTTCGCGAGCGAAAGACTTTCGAGTTCCAGCGCTCTCAAGAACGCGTTCGCTTGCGCGTTGGTCGCGTCGTATCGCGTGCCAATCCGGAGAACATCGATCGCTTCTCGCACGTTTTCAAATCTGTTCTTCTTTTTCTCTTTTGTATCGTTCAATGCGTGTAAACATTTCGCTTTTCGATAGTACCCTTTCGTCCACGTTTCGTCCACTCTCGTGCTCGTTTCCGCGTCGAGCAACGCTTGCGGAAAGTTTTTGAGATTGAAATGTGCCGCCGCTCGGTTCGTGTATACCGCCGGGTTCGTGCCGTCGAACTGAATAGATTCGGTGTACTTTTCGATGGCCTGAAGTTTTTGAAGGAAGGAAGGAAGGAAGCGTCGTCGTCGTCAGCGTCAGCGTCTTTGACGAGAAAGCGACGACTTGAAGCGTTTTTCAACGAACGTGCGTTTCATGGAAAGATGCGCGAAAAGTGCACAAAAAACGAAACAACGCAACATTTTCACGAGAGAATAAAAGAAACGCACCTCCTCGTACCGCTCGTTCTTATACAGAACGTTCCCGGCTTCTTTGCATCGAACCGCGTTTTGTTCGGCGAAAGATGCCATTTGTTTTTATGGGGGAAAGTTTGTAACGCTTTTTCAAGAAGCCAAAAAGAGTTGAAAAGAAGTCGATGAAAATAAAGCTACGTTAATCAAGTACATCACGATCCAATTACACGTTTTGGGGGGCTAAAAGTTTATGTATATAAATCTCTCTCTCTCTCTCTCTCTCTCTCTCTTCTATAGTAGTCGCGTGTGTTATTATTAATTGTACGTCATCAAGTTATTCGCCTTCAACACGGCTTGTTTGCACCTCGCCATTCTCGACTTTCGTCTCGCGCCGGTATTCTTATGCAAAACGCCTTTCGAAACCGCCTTGTCGACACTCTTCGTCGCTTCGCTGATTAACTTCTCCAACTCCGCGACGTTGTCTTCCGTCGCGGCCGGTAACAATATTTCGGCTAACGTTCGGACTTTTTTGATGCGCGTGGCGATTTCCGACTTTCGCGCCTTGTTGTACGTGCGTTCCTTTTGGGTGAGGAGCGTTCGAGCGACTTTGTTTTGCTTGGCTTCGATGTGGAATTGAAAACCGGACACTGGTTTTTTCGTGGTGGTGGTGGACGTTTGGAAAGCAGATGCTCTGGAACCTGTTTGTTATTCAAAGAGAGAAGTTGAAAAGCGCGCGTCAGTCAAAGTCGCATATAAAAAGTGCCTCCTCCTCCCTTTCCTGAGGAGACGTCGCCAAAAGGATAAAGGGCGGCGAGAAAAATTCCTTCTCGAAATCGCCGCCTACTCCGCCACTCGCGAAACGAGCAAGGATGAAAACCGCGCGCGTTTGGATGCGAAAACATCCAATTTACGCGTTCATTTTGTCGCTTCCTTCTTTTTTCTCTCTCTCGCACGCCTCCTCCTCTTCACCAGCATCGCGCGCTTCTCAATTGAGAGAAAAAAAACATCATTTTTCACAACAACCAGGCGTACAAATCACGCGGAACACAACTCTAAAACGCGCGTCTCGCGACTTAAAAAAAAACGCTCTCGCACTTAAAAGGCACGCAAACGAAACCGTACCGTTCGAAAATCTGCTAGACAATAAAGACGACGGTGCGAAAGACGCGGTGGTGCACATAGTTGCGGACATTCTTATTTATATATGCTGTGAAGAGGTGAAATGTGCAGAAAAACCTCAAAAAGGGGCAGCCGCTTGAAAAGAAAAAAAAAAAAAATCGAGCGGGGCTGCCACTTCGGAAAAAAACGAATATTTTGGCGCATAAATACGCAAGAAAAAGACGAAGAGCTTTCTTGCGATTTTGAAGACGACGAGAGCGAAAGAGAGAGCACAGAGTACGCGGAATAATAAGAGAGAGGAAGAACTCTTTTTCCGCCGGTTCGTGTCCTTTTGTCGCGCGTTTTTTCCGTTTTGTCGGCATATATAGTCTCTCATCATCTTGAAAGAAATCGTCTAAAATATGTCGTCGTCGAACACGAACAACAACAACCAAAACGCGTTATTCTTCGGCCTCGCCGGTCTCGCCGGAGTGGTCAAGAAAACCATCCTGAGCGGCTTTGCATCCAGCACCTCGTCGTCGATGTATTACTCGAAACATTTAACGCAATTTGAGGAACCTCCGGAACATTTAAAGTGCGTCATCACGCAAGATTTATTCGAGGATCCCGTGGTGTTGTTGCAAACCGGGTACACGTACGAACGCGAGGCGATATCGAGATGGCTGAGAAGTAAAAGGTTCGGGAATCAACCGACGGATCCAACGACGAATGCAATCGTGACGTGCACGGACGTGGTGCCGAATTGGCAGATTCGAGCCGGGGTGGAAGCTTGGTTGCAAGAGAAAGGGTACGGCGCGAGCGAGTATTTTCAGAAGAGGATGTACGACAACAACGACGATTCAGACGTAAACGAGGACGATTCAGACGAGAACAACGAAGGAAAAGGAGAGGAGGAGAAGAAGAAACAGAAACAGAAATATACGACCACGCTACCGCCACCGAAATGGCCGTTAGTGCGATGCGCCAGCGGAGCACCTCCGGCGACGGGAGAACCGACGGATAAATACGGCGTGCCCGTTGGTGGGAGAGACGGGAGAGGTGGAAGGAGTTCGTCCTCATCGTCGCGAAACAATGTGAGTAGATTAACCGCGCTCGCAGAACGCGTGCACAACGCTTTACACAGAGACGTTATTGTTATTTTTCACGCGTTGAAACGGATAGCATTGTCGTCGCCGAGGAATTTATCCTTCTTTTTAGCCTCGTTCGGCGCCGCTGTCGGAGGTATTCTCGTCGCCTTTCTCATCGTCGTCCAAAGGATATTATTTTTGCTCACTGGACGCGTCAGTGCGGCGGGATTGGAACCTTCCGCGGCGTTGACAGCGGCGAGTTCGGACGAACAAGTCAGGGCGTACATCAACGAGAACGCCGCGAATTCAGTCGCGACGGCGATTGGGAATATTCTTTGGTGGACGTTTATTTTAACCATGATGTGGTTCACGCAACATAACGCCATTCACGAACACCAACAAGCTCATCTCATGCGCGCGAGAGCAGCGCAGGCACAAGCGGAAGGTAACCAGCGACGACAGGGTCATCATCGCTACTGGCATTGGGGACAGCGACACCCGCGATTCCTCCATTGGTAGTAAGTAGTACGACCAAAAGGCGCTGTATGTGTACCACGAATGTAACGAATAAAGGGGTGTAAACTCAAAATAGATATTAGTAGCAGTCAGAAATGTACTTTTATGTGTTCAAATAGTATTACGCTGAATCCAACAACAAACCTTTGCGGTTTGATTACTTTTATACATTTAAACAATCCTCCCAATTTCTTCAATTACTCAACCCGTCCGATCTAGAACTCTCTCCTACTGCTTTTTGCATCCTCTCGTACCACGGCACCATTTCCGGTACCTCTTTACACACGTCCTCGAACGTTTGGAACGTCTTCACGGCTCTGAACACGCCAAACATGGAAATATCCGCGATGTTCGGCGCGTCCCCGCCGCAAAATTTGCCGCCGCTTTGTCCAACTCCCTCGGACAACCACTTCCTCGTCTCCTCGAACAAGGACGCTCTCTCGTCTTCGATCCCGTGCCTTTTCTTTAAAACCATCTTCGAAATCCCGTACATGCTCACTGCTCCGGTAATCCTCGCCGATTGCCGTTCGAAAAACCCAAAATTGCCTCTCTCCGTGATGTAATCGAAACTCTCCATCGCCTCTCGAAACGTTTTATAAATATTCGGCGTCAACACGTGCACGAACCTATCGTCCACCCATTTGCACCACTCCTCTTCCTTCTCCTTCTCTTTCTTGCTCTTCTCTCCGAACCACCTTTTCGTCAAACCCGAATGTTTTCTCACTCGCTCGTCCACTTCATTTATAATATCGCGCGAGTTATACGTCGCCTTCCCGTCCACGACTAACACCGGCACTTTCTTCCACTCGTGTTCGAACTGTTTAATCTCCGTTTTCGTCAGCGGGTTCACCTCGACCACGTCGTACGGGATGTTGTGATAATCGAGAAACGCTTTCACTTTGTTGCAGAACGGGCACACGTCGTATTGGTACAACGTGACGCTTTCGAACGGCATTCCTCCTTTAGAAGACGACATCTTCGCCTCCTTCTTCGCCTCTTCGCAGCGAGCCAGAGAAGAAGAGGAGGACCAAGAGGAAGAGGGCAAAAAGTACGCCATCATCATCGTCGCCGTGGCCGCCGCACCCGCAAAAGCCGCACCCGACGACTTAGAAGAAGAAGAAGAAGAAGAGGAAGAGGACCAATCGAAAGAAGAGTAAACACGTCGACCATTCGTAAAGGCGATATCGTTGTTGCTCAAAGCGCTGCGAAAGTAACGCGCGTTCGATGCCGGTGCCGTCGTTTTCGCCGTCGTCGTTTGTATCATTCGGCGAAGAAGACTTTCTCCTCTTTTTGTACATCTCGCCGACATGGTCGCGTTTGTTCGTCGTTGTGTGTTGTTCGTGTGATTCGTTTTACGCCAAAATGTGACGAAAACAGTCCTCTAAAATAAGCGGAAAAAAACTCAAAACGAGCGCGCGGAAACGAACGCACTCTTCGCGCGAAGATCAATATCCGGCAAAAGAAGGATTTCCATTCGCGGATTTTATATAATAATTCGTTGTTGTTGTTGTTTTAAAGAAGAATGAAACGTTTCGAGAGAGAAGAAGGAGTCGCTTTTTACAACGCGGAAGAAGACGAAGAAGAAAAGACGAAGAAGCTGAAGAGGAAAGAAACGTTTAAGACGGAAACGTGTGCGACGACGCTCGCGCCATTCCTCGCTCGAGAAAACGAAGATAAATTCGCGGTGCAAAATCCTACACAAAAAACGTCTTTGATTCACTTCGAATGCGAGGAGCGATGGAAAACTGTTCGCGACGCCGTCGTCGAAGGCGTTTTAACGCGAGCGGAACAGTTCTTTTTGTTTCAGAACAAAAACGAAGAGTTTCTGTCTTTAACAAAGGGGGTGGTGCCTTCTGGTTTCGACGACGACGACGAGGAGGAGGACGACGACTTTGAGGAGGAGGAGGTAGAAAATCACCGTTTTCATCGTGGTGGTGTTGGTCATTCAGAAAGAAGAATAACTCAAATGTTGTCGTTTGCGATGGTGGACGTCGCGTGCGCGGCGGTGGATTTCGCGGAAGAAGTCGTTCGAGCGTTTGCGAGCGGGGAGTGCACGACGGAGAGCGCGTGGGCGTACGAAGTTTTGAGCGCGTCGTGCTTTCGATTGAGCTTGAAAACGAGAGAGAGAAGAGACCAGTTCGATGTGGACTACGAGCAGGAGATGTGCGAGGAGGAAAAGAAGAACAACTTTAGCGTTCCGATATCAACGATTACGTTCGATAAGGAGACGATGGCGAAGATGGAGACGGTTATTTTGACGACGTTGGAGTATCGCGTGTCGAAACCGACGAGATCGATGTGGGCGAATGAGTTTTTAAACGCGATGAAAAAGAACGTGGAAATCGTCGCGTTCGGTACCGAAGGCGCGAGGCCAAAGGAGTTTAAACGGTTGTGGACGAAAGCAGAGGAACACGCGTGCGTAATCGTCGCCGCGAGTTTACGCTCGTTTCCAACATCGCCGCAGTTTCGAGCGTCGGCTATCGGCGCCGCGGCGGCGACGTTAGGCGTCGCCTTATCTGCGTTCGAGTACCTTCGAGAAGAAGAAGAAGAAGAAGACGGAAAAGAAGAAGAAGGAAAACAACAAAAGCGCGAACGCCAACACGCCTCGTTCGTCTCGGACGTGAAAAAGCTCGTCAAAGCGACCGCCGTCAACGCGTTCGATTTCGGTTCGTGGGAGAGAGAATTTGAGATCGCGTTTGTATCCTTCTCGAAATACCATCATCATCATCATCATCTCTCCTGGGATCGTCGTCGCGACCGCCGCAACAACAAAGCGCCTTTGCCGCCTCGCCGAGGAGGAGGAGAGGAAGAAAAAATGGCGCCTGCGGACAACAAAGAAAAAGAACAAAAAGAAGAAGAAGAAAGAATCGTCGTTTCTTAGCGGCACACGCAGCAGAGCGCGACTACCACTTTTCCTTTTTATTACTATTCACGCGAGAGAGAGAGAGAGTTTAGAGAGAGTTAGAGAGACACGTATCGCTACATTCTCACACGAAGAGATATGAAAAGTGAGCACCCTTGGGAAAAACACAGATACAAAAGAAATCATTTTCAAAATTCATCAGATCAAACGCAAACACGCGCACATACATAACATGTCTGACTTCAAACTCGCCGCGGTGGAGGCAAAGTGTCGAGAACTTTTACGCACGGTCGATGTGGAAACCCTCTCCGAGCGTCAAATTCGCGAGAGATTAGCCCAAGATCTCGGGTTTCCCGTTGATGATTTCAAACCGTTGATTGTGTCTCTCGTGGACGAGTTCGTGCAAAAGGAACGCGCGGAAGAAGAAGAAGTGCTCCGCTCCCCGGGAGAACAACCACCACAACCGTTGACGAAGAAGCAGAAAGTTAGTGGTGTCGATGAGGAGGACCTGTTGAGGAGTAAATGGGAAGGGCCTCCTCCTCCTGCTGCACAAAAAGGGGCTGCTTTCGCGGTGAAGCGAGAAGCAGCAGCAGCTCCTCCTTCTGCCGCCGCTGAACGTGTCCTTCCAAAAGAGGAGACGGTCAAGGACGAGGACGCCGAGAAAAGTTTGAAACAAACGCTGGAGACGATTTTCGACGCTTTAGAAGATTACGGCGCGAACGGGACGACGGCGAAAGTTATATCGGAAGCGACGAAGATGGACAAGTCGGAAGTCAATCGGGTGTTGTATTTGTGCTTGAAGCGAGGGATGGATTTAAGGTTGACGCACGATAGCAAGAAGGCGCCACCGACGTGGGCATTGGACGTGACCAAGGAGAAAGGGAGTGGCGGAGGTGCCGCGGCGGCGAAATCGGGAGGAACGCAGCAGCAACAACAACAACAACAACAACAACAACAACAACAACAAGCCGAAGACGCCGTAGATGGCGAGGTGTGCAGACTCTCTAACGCGAAGCGCGTAGCCGTGCAAGTGTATAGAGGCGCACCGACGATTTCATTCAGAGAGTACTATCAAAAAGACGGCCAGTGGCTGCCGGGGAAGAAAGGCGTGAACTTGAACGCGGAACAATTTGAGAATTTACGAGAGAAGATAGCGGATGTGGAGATTAAAATCGATATCGTCGCTGCGGGTAACTCGGAAAGCGAGGCGGTGTGCGAAATCGGAGGGAATAAGAGAGTGACGGTGTCAAAATATCAAGGGAAACCGATGGTACACGTTCGCGAGTACTACCAAAACAAAAACGGCGAGTGGGCGCCGGGATTTAAAGGTTTAGCGTTTAATCGCGAACAGTGGGAAATGTTTGTCAACCACGCGGATGAAATCAGCGCGAAGATAGAAACGATGTAAAATTATACTAGTAGCTATACAACATAATATACAATGGTACAACAACAACAACAGCAAAAACAAAGCATAAAGCTCAGCTCAGCTCAGCACTGGTTTCGTATACGAGCCGTCCCGCCAGCCGCCTACGCATTGCCTACACGAGACCTTACACGAATTCACCATGAATCCCGGATTTGCCGTACACTCTCCACCCTCTGCCCATCCCGGACACGCCGCGTTCGTATCTTTACAAGTTTCTGAATTCGCCGGTCCCCCTGCGTAGTGCACCTTGTGATTGTTCTGGTTCCATTGGTTCGTTGGATTTACGTGAATCCACTTCGTCGCCGTCCACTTCTCTCCTCTCACGACTGGGCACCCGGCGTGCGACGACCCGGGATCTAATTCCCCGCCAGGTTTCATGGACCAGAATATCAACGCGTCGCCTTTTCTTACCACCGCTGCCCTCCCTCTATTCCCGCACTCCGAGAAATTCTTCCCCCATCCTTTCTCCGCTCTCTCTAATGGAACCTCCGTATTTGGAAACACCGTCTCTCCTCCAAATTCCGGTTCGTGCAAATACATCAAAATCGTCACAATTCGATTGTTCGCCATGCCTCCTTTGTGGAAAAAATAATCGTAATGCGCTCTATATTCCTGCTTAACCTCGTATCTCAACACCTGCGTCGCCTCTTGATGCTTCACCGGCAACATCGAAAACGTCGCCACTCGCTTTTCTAACTTTTTCATCAAGTCATTCGCTCCAATCCCAACAAAACTCCCCGTGCTCGTCCTAATGTCCGATTTCGCGGTCCCACCCGTCTCCGCGTCCACGACGCCACTCTTTGACATCCGACTTTTACTGTGATCGATCAAAAAATCGCACTCTTCGTCCGTCATGAACCGCTTATACAGAAACGCTCGCGGATGATCGAGAGAGATTATTTGCATCCTGTTCGGATCGAGCACGTGTTCCGGAGAGGTCGTCGTCGCTTCGTTTCGTGTCGTAAACTTCTCCGGCGGAGGTCTCGGTTTCCGACCTCTGAACGGATGCAGATCTTCCTCCGTTTCGATGTCCATGTCCGCTGACGTCGATTTTATCAAACTCTCCTCTTCTTTTTTCGAGGTGGAGGAGGAAGAGAACGGGACGACTAAAACGTTTTCCTCCTCCTCCTCCTCCTCCTCCTCCTCTTTTTCTAAACTCGGCACTAAATTCGCCATCATATCTTCGTCTTTCTGCTCCGAATCTTCTCTTATTGTCGTTCTCAGATGAGGATGAGGATGATGATGGGCTTCGTAATCTTCCCGCAGCGCATTCTTCCCGATTCGAAACGAATGTCGACGCTTCAAACCCGTCGTCGTTCCCGTCGTCAAGTTTGGAATGTTCGGGCCGAGAATCCCAAACGTGGCAAAGATTAAGAGCGAGGAACCGAGAATCGACGTCGTGAGAAGGACTTTTGATTTCGTTCTCCCCATTTGTCTTAAAGCAGAACAGAGCGTGACCTTTTTCTCTCGAATGGAAATTTTTTTTGTGGAGGAGCAGCCTCGAGAGGAAAAGAAGAAGAAAAGAAGGAAAGAAAACGGAGTTACGACGACGAGGCGAATGCGACGATGAATTTAATAATGGTACACACAAATACATACAACACGCGTGCTTTTCGCGGCGTTGTTCTGCTAGACGTTATAACTCGTCTCTGTTGCCACCAGGTCCAATTTTCCCACCGTTTCCTTTATCCGGCCCTAACCCTTCCAAAGTCAATTTCGTGTAATCGCACAAACCTTCTTTCAAGGAGGACACCGTGACGTCGTCGAACCAAGCCGTGCCGGCGTGCCAACGAAACATGGCGTATAAGGTTATACTCTCGATGGCTACGATTGGATCGATGACTCCAGCTTTGAACTGCCAAGTGTGCGTGCCGACGTCAAAGGCGACGGAGTAGCCGTACATCATTTTTCCGTCGATGAACTTGATGTCCGCGTAGATGGAGTAGCCGCCGTCGGAGGCGCCGGAGACGTCGCGGGCTTTCGACCAACCGGAGATGATCACCGCGGACGGTTCTTTTTGGTGCAAGTGGATTTCTTGAACCGCGCCTCGAGCATCTTTCCAGTCTGGGTTTTGCATGCGCAAGGCGCGAGTGTCCGAGGAGGATTCGGAGATGCGTCCGTTTCGTTTATCGATGTTGTATCCGTCCGCGAACGGAGACCAGGATTTGAAACGTTTATTCTTCTCTTCCAGACGCTCGTACGATGGAGATTCGACGATTGACGGGTCGTCTTCGTCTAACGCGAATTGCGAATTTTCGACTTGGTTTTTTGCGGTGGTTGGAATTAACCCATCGTCGCATAAATCGTTCAGACTCGTAGCTAACGTTTTCAACATTTTACGAACGTCGCGCATTTGGCCGTTTTGTTCTTCCAGTTGGCCGGCAGCGACGTCGTGCGAATCTTTCATGCCTTGCGCGAAAAGAACGATGTGATGGAGTTTTTGAGGAATTTGTCTGAGGTACGGACGGATGGTACGCGCGGCGTTCCCATATTTCGCAGTTTCGTGAGAGTGCGACGTATCACGAATGCGGTACCAGTACAGCGGAGAAGGAATGGATTCAAGTTTATAACCGCCCAAGACAGATTTAGAGAACAACTCCCAATCTTCAAGAGCGTAACCGTAATCTTCAGGGAAACCGCCTAAATCGAGGAAGACTTTTCGTCGAATCATGGCATTCGTGTCTCCGTAGAGATTTTGAAACATGCCGACGGTGGTAGCCGCGCCGAGCGGAACCCATCGTCCAATCGGCGGTCTATTTCCGGGTAACTCTAATCCGTAAAAGTATTCATTCGTACAAGTCAGAACGTCCGCTTTAGTATGCATGGCAACGGACACGAACGTGGCAATTTCTTTAGGTTTGGCAAAGTTATCATCATCCATGAACATTATGAACTCGCCGCGCGCGTGCTTGGCGCCGTTGTTACGCGCCGCCCCGGGACCTCTGTTGTCTTGTTGCAAATAGACCCACCCTTTGCGTTTGAATTCGGCGTCGATCTCACGTAAATACGCTTGCGCTTCCGGTAACGTGGAACCATCATCAATCAGCACGACTTCAACTTTCGTATACTCTTGTTCGTAAATCGATTGCAAGGCTTGTTTCAACAACTTAGGGTTGTTATACGTGACTACTATCACCGTAACGAGCGGTTCTTCCCACGTTTGTAAAGTTGACATGGCGTTCGAGGAATCCTTAGATTGGTGCACTAAGTGGTGTTGCCAAATCGTCCAGTCTTTTTCCACGTCTTGTTTGATTTTCGATTTCCCCGGGACGAATCCGTTCTTGAGAATGTCTCTGATTTTCCCCGCCAACGGTTTCGGCGTTGGTACGAACAATACTCTCTCGGCGTCGTCGTCGTCGATAAACTCGCGCGCCGAACCGACGTCCGAGGCGACCACTGGAATACCCATGACCAAACATTCCACTAAGGTGTACGGCGAATTCTCCAGTAAGGACGGCAACACGACTAATTTATTATTCGCGTTCCCTTCCTCGATGTACTCGTACCTTTGCTTCACGTCCATGTCTTTCAAAATTTGCCAATGGAACGACCATTTCTTAGCGCGTTGGCGAATGTATTGATCGACTCTCGCTCTCGCGCCACCTTTAATCGTCAACTTTTCTTCCGCTGAGTTGCTCAAGTGGCCTAAAAATGTTACTCGCACGCCTTTCATAATTTGCGTGTCCCCTCTCAAAGCTAACTGGTCCATAGCGTCGCAAAACAAAACGATACCTTTGCGCAACTCGAATCGACTGAAAAAGACAATCTCGTTGATTGTGCTCGCTTCGTGCGCTATTTTGTTCTTCGATTTCACCCACTTCGGCAGCGGGTTCGTGTGCACTCTGGTTGATTTCGTTCTGTTCCATTCCCAACCTTGTTCGGCGAACCATTTCAAAATGTACTGACTCGGCGCGACGATGTGATCGGCCATTTTCATTTGCTCTTTCTCTAAATAATCGATGACTAAATCGTGCAACGTGTCCAACGTTTGCAGCGAGTTTGTTTTGTACCACAAGTGAGGTTGTTGCGCGTGAACGACGAATTCGGTGTGTTTAAACGCTAACGCTTGTTTTTTCGCAGTCAACGCGAAATACCCTCTTCCGCGATTATCCAAGAAATGGACGCAATCGTACCACTGTTGGTCATTCATCCACATGAATACTCTGTGCGCAATGGCAACGTCTACGGGAACATCGTACGAAACCCCAGTTTCGGGTAACGCGATCACGTTAATCCCTTTCGCGGTGTAATACCCAGTCCAAAATTCTACATCCGGTGGTTTATGAATCGCGTACCCGGTGTACAAAATCGTCACGTCGAAGCCGCTTTCGTGCAACTCCTCGGCTAACGTCGTCACCGCCGTCGCTGGTCCAGAACCCGTGGATAATCCTAAAACGTAATCCGAAACTATACAAATTCGCCCGTACTTCTTTATCCTCCAAGCTTCGCTGGAAGCATCGAAAAACGATTCGTAATGTTCCCGGTACGGGTCCAAGAAATCGGACAGCGCCGGAAACGGTTCCGTCGTCGACGGATCCATCTTTCTCTTTCTATCTAAACTTTTCTTTTTATTCTTCTTGTGGTCGTACCCTTCCATAAAATCGTCGGAAACTTCCTCGTCCTCGTTCTCGTCTCCTTCGTCTTCGTACTCGCTCCCAATCGCGCCAAACACGCCTTCTTTCTGCTTCCCGCTAAACTTCGGCGACTTTGACGTTGCAGGCGACATCATCCCGCTCTGCTCTAACCCAGACGACGACCCCGAGGAAAACAACGTCGGCATCACGTGCGCGCCGAAAAAAAACACCGCGTTAGATAACGGAAACCCGATTAAAATCGCCGCGAACAAAAGTGGTTGCCAGCGCTTCCACGCCGATATCGTCTTGTTCTTGTTGCCTCCTGTGTGGGTGCCAAATTTATCTCTCAAAACGCTTGGAATCGCGCCATCCCGCGAGAACGCATTCGTTTGTCCTCCTCCGTTCTTGCCGTTGCTCCAGAAGGAATTAGTGTTGTTGTTGTTGTAATTTCCGCGTCTCGTCCTGGCAGGAGGAGCAGGAGCGTTGCCATTCGTCGTCTCGTCCAAGTTTGCCAATCCTTCCTCCAACGACGACGAATTGTGTCGATGATGATTATGTTTCCCGCGCTGATGGTGCGACGACAAGCGGGAGTGTAACCCGGCGTGCATGAGTGTTATTATTACGAGCACGTCGTCTGAGTCCTCGCCTTTTCACCACCTTTAATAAACAGTTCTTTCTTAAATAAGGTGTGTGTTGTGTTATGCGTGTTAACGAAGGGGTTGAACTCTGAAGATAAAACGAACGAGAGGAACATTTTTTATCCATCACAAAAATCGATGCATATGTTCGAGATTTAGTAAAGTCGCCAGAGGAGGATGAACAACATTAACGCTTTAAGGACGAGGATTCATGTGCAAGCGAAAAACGCTGCTGTGTGTGTACTACTTTCTAAAACTATGATGCGCTTTCTTGCGGGTGTCTACGAATGTACTAAACTTTACGAGGAACATTTCCTTCTCTCTCTCTCTCTCTTTCTCTCTAGCTCTTTTCTCTTCTTTTCTGCGTTATGTCACGCGAGGTTCCTGGTCGTGCTCGCGAGCTTTCTGAGCCGTTTTTTCATCGCTTTGCGCACGACGCGCGAGACCTCGTCGCAGCCTTTCGCGCACGCGCGAAGCAGGTCGTCGACGGCTGCGGGCGCCAACTTGCCGCCGCTGATGTCGTAGGAAACGATTCGTTTCACGTCGTCGTCGCCGTAGTCGTCGTTCATCTTCGAATTGAACCCGATGTTTCCTTTCTGCAATCCGTCCGTTTTCCTTCTCTCTTTCGTTTCCGCGACGACGAAACATTCCACCCCTCGCCCTCTCTCCTCGACTTCGTTTTGGTCCAACAACGTTTCGCCGTCCAACCTCGTCGCGCACACCGCCACGAACACATCCAACATTGGAATTCCTGCATCCACTAACGCCAATACTATGCTATTGAACAACGCCGCCGATGCCGAGCCGTCGTCGTTTATCGTCGCTGCCGAGACGTACACCTCCGATCGAGGATACCGCTTCGCGTCTATGCAACACCTTAAAATCTGCTCAAACTTCACCGCTAATTCTTTGTTTTTCCGAGAGGACTTGGAGGACTTCATCAGAGTCGCCGCGTTCGTCGCTCGCTTCTTTGGGATCGCATTCATTCCAAACGCCGCGCTGGTAATTTCCACGGTCACTTTCAACCGCTCTATCGACAGAGAATCGATCGTACTCGTACTCAGGGAAGAATGTGGACCAAAAACCGCCGCCACGGCAGTCGTTTGCCCGAACGTAAACTCCGCGGACCCAGAGCACGAGTTCGCGGATATTGGATTTTCGAACGCGCAGGACGTGTGTCTGCACTCGTTCGGACGGCGGCCGTCGTTTCGCAAGCCTTCCAAGGAGACGTATTCCATGGTGTTCTTCTTCGCTTCTTTATGAGGGAATTCCGCAGAGTGAAAGTCGTGCGATGAAGCGCAACAAAACCCGAGCGAGATATCCGAGTGAAAGGATCTAAAGTACTATTCTGACGCGCAATGCGATGACGTGCGCGCACTCGTGGAGTCCTTTTAAGCGGCTTTTTTTCGCGTCCTTCTCGAAAGACTTCCGCGCATAAAGCGTTGAAGGAAACGTGTGTCTCGCGGAGAGGAAATTCCCCCAACGACGCAGAGAACAAAGGAGAGCGAATGATGGTGCGGGTGTGCTTCTCTCGACACACACGAATCATAAAAGACGAGCTCTGGAACTTCGTTTCCTTCGTGCAGTTCGTGTTTTCGTTATTCTCCGCGCTTTATTTCTTTCCCGATAAAGTGCAAGAGAAACGACTTTTACTCAGCGCACACGTGAACGATAAAAATACTCGGAAAGGAACCGCCAAGAAGATTTTACGCGACGATGAGTACGACGACGGCATTTGCTACATCGACGCGTCGATGACACCGTGTACTACCTCCTCGTCGTCTTTATCGTTCGACAAAGGAAGAGGAGGAGGAGGTGTCTCCGTGTACTACTCGCCGGGGCATCGATTGAACTTCGCCGCCGCGGTGTCAAAATCCAGCTGCAAAGATAGCAACGGCGCGGAAATGTTGGCGTTTTTAGCGTGCATTTTGAGGCACGATTGGCGAGAAAGACTGACGGTGTACACGGACTCCAGGTATGTGTTGAAAGCGGCGGAAAGTTTTCGAAATCAATCTCGAGGAGGAGAGAAGAGGAATCCTAGTTTTGGGAGCGTCGTCGAAAACGTGAGAGACGGGAACACGAGGTGGTATTTGAGGTGCGTCTGTTGGGCGTTACTCTCCCGAGAAGGGCGGACGGTGGTGCATAAAGTGAAGGCGCACGCGGAAGGGAATGCGAATAATGGGAGTATTCGATCAAAGAAGAACCAAGGATCCTCGTACACGGCGAGGATGAATAACGCGCGAGCGGACGCGTTGGCGAATTTTGGCGCGAAGAGTAGCGCGGACGTGTTTCAGAATCTAGGGAGCTTTTGGGGGATAGTGGTGGCGATGTATCGGTTCGCGGGCGCGAGGAGGAGAGGCAGAGGAGAAGAAGCGCCGTCAAATTCTACTCCGAGCGAGAGGAGAGGGAGGTACGAGGACGACGAAGAAGACGAAGAGGAAAAGGAGGAGAGAGAATATTACGAGAGGATGGCGAAAAGGAGACCGTTTGGGTTGGGCGCGTTGCGCGTCGTTCGAAACGGGCGGATTATTAACCTCTTTGATGCAGAGGAAGAGGACAAAGAACGCAAGCAACGAGAAGTACGCTCGGGACCTCCGATACCGCTCAACGATGATTTCTCCATCACCGACTGTCTCGCGTTGGATTGCGAGATGGTAGGCGTTGGTTTAGGCGGCGTGAAGAGCGTGTTAGGTCAAGTATCCGTGATTAATGAACACTTGAACGTGGTGTATACGAGCTATTGTCGTCCGACGGAAACCGTGACCGATTACCGAACGCAATGGTCGGGATTGACGGAAGTACATCTCCGCGACGCGCCGAGTTTTGAGGAGGTTCAGAATAAAGTCGTGGAACTTTTTGGAAGCGGTGGTACCGACAGAAGACGCAAAATCATCATGACCGGTCACGGATTAGAAAACGACCTCGAGGTCCTCCGAATGACTTACCCGAAAGAACTCCTCCGCGACACGGCGACTTGGAAACCAATCTTACGCCCGCCGCATTTCAAAAAACCGCAAAAGTTGAGAAAGTTGGTGAAAATCCACTGCAACTTTTCCATTCAACGAACGACAAAAACGAACGAAACAAACGGGGAAACGACATCAAAAAGTGTCCTCGGTCACGACCCATCCGAAGACGCTCGAGGCAGCATGGTTTTGTATTTGAAGTTTAAGAGCAGATGGGAACAAGATATCGCGACGAGAGGTGTTGCCAGAGCAAACATTGCTTCGAGCAGGTTCAGATGATGCTTTCCGCTCGGTACATAGATTTGGATATTTAGAGAAAGTCTTGATAATGCTACAACACAATAGAATACTAATAATTGCGCGACATGAACACCATGAACGACGAAAACAAAAGCATGAACAACAACAGATGGCCCTAACGAAAGATGACCATCGATTACTCTCGATTTGATGCCATACGCATTGACACGTCGTCGTCTGAATCGTCGTCGCCAAAATCATCATCCAAAGCTTCGCCGCTTGGGAAAAGAATCTCAGACGAAGAAGCAAAGGTTTTAAGGACGACGTTTACAGATGCGAAGAGAGTGCCGTGCACAACGCACCGACGAACCAATAACCTCCTTTTACTCTTGACGGATCGTGCGGAGAGCGTAAACGCGTTGGCTGGATACGCGAAAGCGTTTAACTTGCCGCAAACGGAGACGTGGGTCGTGCCGCTTTTGGATGAAAGAAGAAGAGTTTTGTTGAACGAAGAAGTTTCATCAACGTCATCGGATGATGATGATGATGATGATGATATTGATGATTTGAAGAACGCTTTTAACAACACCAACGACGACTTTTCGAGAAGAAAGAGAAGAAAACGATTAAGACGAGTAGTTTGCGATATCGCGCTCGTCGCGGCGGACGCGTTGGACTTTGATTTGGAGACGCAGATTCATTTTTTAGCCTGCGGAAGAGAAGCTTCGCTGGCGGCGAGAGAAGCGTGCGCGATATTCGGAGAGTTGTTTGAAGGCGCGGGTGGTGCTTTTATGATTAACGACGTTGATGAGAAGACGTGTGTTGATACGGGGCGATGTATGAGTACGTCCATTTCGATGGCGTTGAAGACGTTTGGTGGAGGATTTGTACGTACGATTGAGAGGAGGAAGAGGGAAGACGTGAGAAGAAAGACGCGGATGACATTTTTACAGTATTCCACCGCGGCATCAAAGAACAAACTCAAGGACGCATCCACGTCCTTAGACAACCCCGAATTCTTCCAACGAAACTGCGAAACCTTCCATCACGAGTCCGCGCGCACTCCGCTCGAGAGCGAAAAAGAAAACTGCCTCATCGCCAACGAAACCGAAGCCAGAATACTGTTCTCACATTTAGGGAAGACGTTGAAACAAACGCCCGACGATCCCGACGTCGTAGATCTAACGCGTCGACCTAGAGAAGAAAAATCGTACGCGTACGATTTCGACGTTTCCTCGCATCCGAGAAGAAAACTCGTCGCAAAAATAGGAGATTTGAACGACGTCTTCGAGGCGATGTTCGTTCGAGAAAAAGAAACATGCGGGAAGCGAGGAAAGATTGAACGTAGCAAAACTTACAGAGAAACAAATAAAAGCGCATAAAAACGCGCGTAAACGCGGTATATAGAACTTAGCAACAAATCTCGCGATTGTAACGATACTAATACTACTAAAGACAACACCACCACCGGCGCAACAGCGAGAGCGAATGAGGAAAATTTCACTCAAATCCACACTAAAAATCATGACTCAACCGCAGTCACATCCCCCTTAAAAGCTGACGATGGAACCAATATCGGAGGACGCCTTTTCCTCCGCCGTTTTGCAAGAACAACAACGAGAACAACAGCGACAACCGCGAGTTGGTAAAGCGTCGCCGAAACCTTCTCACGCGTACGTGAAAGCGAAAATGGAAACGACGACGACGGATAGAATGGAAAAAAAAAACGGCGACGGTGATGACTCAGCAGAGGAGGAAGATTCAGAAGAAGAAGAAGAGTACCTCCCGTTCCACATCTTACCGCACATCCGAGAGCGATTACTACTCCTCTACCTCAGTGTTGCCGTGATTTTACTCCGCGGAAACTACTGGTCTAGGTTCAACGCCTCCGTCGCTTTGGAAATGTATTTCGTGGTGTACGTGTTGCTGAGGTTTGTGTTACCCGTGGTGGTTGAACTCGCGCGGATGGGGTGGAGGCGAGCGAAGAAGACAATTCTGTTTAGTGGATGGATGAGGAAGAGTATAAAAAAGAAGAAAAAGAACTCGGAGGAAAGGATAAAGCATTCGAGGAAAAGAGCATCATCGCGTTGCGGTACGAACAGCAACAACGCGAGCTTATTGTTGAGACGCTCGATCGATTTAGGATCGAGGGATTTCATTCAACACCATTCGTCGTCGAGCGACCAGACGACGGTTCTTCTCCGAGTGGACAAACAAAAGAGCTGGACGAGCGGTAGTGCGAGCACGACTGTTCCGAAAATGTCCTTGAATCTAGCCGGTATTGTTAACGAGACGCATAAAAACGCGTTTGTAGAATCTGTGGTTGAAAATAACAGCGGAAGGAAGAATAGCGCGGCGGATTTAACCGAACGCGAGGACGTCGTTTGGGAGAAGATTCACACCGGGAGCATAGAAAGTGCGAAGATGCCCTGCAGATACAGAATGTATTGCTCGACGTCCACCTCTTCTCGCGCGCACGGGAAGCACATCGCGCGGATCAAAACAGAAATAGCCATCGATAACATCGACGCCGATGTCGTGGCGAAAGTGCAACTAGATGAGCACAGACGAAACGTTTGGGGCGATTCCAGCACGACGAGTAGAATTTTAGCGAGAGATGAAGAGAAAGAGTGCGATTTGATATTTTGGCGCGTTAATTACCCTCGATTGATGGCACCGAGAGATTACATCGGCATTCGGCGCGTCTGGCACGACGAAGTGACTCGGTCGACGATTTCCGTCTGCGTCGACGCCAACGGAAGCGAAGAGGCCTATAAGAAAAAGAAACACACGCAAGTACAATTAGGCGGAGGTGGGTACGACGTGCAACATTTATACGCGGCGAGTTTGATTCAGCCAAAATTTGACGACGACATGCCGAGAGGGAAGAATGGTGAGAAGGTTGAAAATGGAGCGATGTTGGTTTCCACGTATTGCGAAGCGCCGGGCGTGCCGAGGAAGTTAGTCCACATGACCGCAGCGAAAGGTTTGGATGAGTATATGCTGTCGTTTCACAGAGAGTTGAGAAGGGAGATAAGAATGCGGAAACGCCTGGAGAGAGAGGGTGGCATACAATCGGTGAAGAGTTTCGACAGCACGAACAGTTTAGGAGAGCCAGGAAACGACGCGAGTTTGAACAAAAACAACAACAACAACAACAACAACAACAACAACAACAACTACGGCGGGGAGAAAAATAGTAATAATAATAATAGCGATACGGACCTAGTAGCAGAACGCGGGCAACAACAACAACAAAAGCAACAACATCATCTCTTCGACGATGACCCGGACATCGTCGACGAAGAAGAGCGCGCCGAGCGCCGCCGCCTTCGCGAAACGCCTTTACACTTGCGTCGAAACGCTCGATTTTTACGGAGCATGCTCCGAAACGGCCTTCGCAAACTCGCCAATCGACTCGAAGAGAAGGAAGAACGCGAGAAATTGAAATTCCAAGCCGCGGCATCCTTGACCGATAGCGAAAAAGAGCGAGTGCGAACGCGTCAGGAAAACAGACAGAAGAGAAGGGTTGCATTGAAGCAGTGGACGAAACGAACGATTGGCGTTGGTGTCGTGTTTGTGGCGAAGGTTTTGAAAGACGGGAAAGAGGAATAAAACATTAAAGAACAACACGACAATTTGATGATGATACTAACAACAACATACTAACACTAATACTAAAGATCAATTTCTTATTTTTATAAACAAGAATTGAACTACACGTACAGCACAACTCGTAAAACACATGCCTTTTCTTACACAACGCGCGCGAACGACAAGAGCGGCGCGTTTTTTTTTATTTCTCACTCATACACCATTCTATCGAACGTGTCCAATATTAACGGTATCGCTGGTCCTTTACGCGAAATAGCCACCATGTGATCGCATTCTAAAACTTCCACGATCGGCTTCGTTCTCGACAAAGCGTTCACCTGCTCGAGTTCTCTTTCCATTTTCTCCTTCGAATACGGGATAAACTTATCGTGACGGGCGTGCGCAAAACTCACCGCGTCTAATATGCCATCAATATTCAAAAGCTTCTTCTCAGTCTTTTCCTCCTTCGCGCGTTTCTTAATCCTCCACTCGAATTGACTCCAACTGCCCATATCGTCCAAAAACAACGCCAAAGTTTCGCGCATTTTAATTCGTTTTTTTTTCAAATTGGTTTCCTTCATCGCCCCGAGGTACGCCTCGCGCACATTCGTGGGCATCTTATCTAAAGAACTCATCCTTACGTTCGCCAACATTTCTAAATTCGTCAGAAGTACGGCCATGGGCATTTTTTCCTCGTCTTGAAACCAATTGTCAAAACTCAACCACCCGCAAAAAGCGGAAACGCCAATTTTCAAATTCACCGAACGTTTACTCTTCCTCATTTTTTTATTCTTCGTCAACAACTGCGCCAAGATCGCCGCTGGAACGCAATAATACCCACCAATGGAACATCCAGAAATGACCAAACTTCCGCTCTCGTGATTGTGCATCGCCAACGTCTCCTTCACGTGCGCCGTCAACGCGACCACGTCCGCGTACGAAACCAAGGCTTTAGTGCTATAATCCGAAATAGATCTCATGAAAAACTCCGTTTGCCCTTCCAAAGCTCGTCGACTGCCGTAATACGGCAACTCTGGAATCAAGCAACACACTCCTTTCGCGACCAGCTCTTGACTCCTATCTTTCCTGAGGTAAAAGCCTTCGTCGCCGGTAAACGGAAGCAAAATACAAAATCTCTTGCACGTCCGCAAATCCTCATCCGTTCGCCAAACGCGCATAACTTTTGTCATTCCCAAGCACGACAACGTCGCGTCGTATTTAAGCTCTTTCGTGCTAATTCCTAAACTCGCAAACTCTCCGATTTCGCAACACAACTCGTACTCTCTCCGTTGCGCGTAACTCCAATACTTCCACTTTTCCTTTGTCTTTTCCTCCCACTTTATTTCCGCCGCCTCTGCGGTTTCGTTCTTCGCGCACGCGTTCACCAACCTTTCTCGTATGCTCATCGGACATCGAAAACCTTCTTCTTTATCGTACGTCCACCCGTGCGACATCATTATCCGCGTTCGGTTCAGACCCATCCTATTCATGAATCGGAGCACGTAGCCAATGCAGACGAAAACGGCATCCGGGCCGATGCCGAGCATCAAACGAGGGAAGTGGTGAAAGAGATAGAACAGGAACGACCACGACTTGTGACCGAGTTCCAGGTCGAGAGTACCCATCTTTCTTTCTCTGTCTTAAACTCTCTGTATCAAAAGCTACGCCCCAAGAAGCACAGACAGACAGGTCAAGTTAAAAGTTGGGGAGATAGAACCGTTTTTTAATGAAGAGTTCGGTCGAATTTTTGTCGAAAAATGTCGACCAATTAAAATACCGAAAAAGTAGTACCACTCGATTTTACTTTACTCGTTCTTAATACAAAAAGGAAACAGTAGTATGTGTGTTGTTGGTGTTGTTTTACGACTCTTTTACGACTCTTTTACTCTTTTACTCTTTTACGACTCTTTGTCGTCGTCGTTTTTTTTCTCACTTTGTCTTTTTTGTCTGCGTAGTTGTTCTTCTTCTTTTTCTTCTTCGAAGACGGTGCGTCCGTGGTAGGCGACGGAGCCGACGCCGAGGACGCGAGAGGTTGAGTGGTGATACATAACGACGGCTTGGCCGATAGAGACGGCTTTTTCAGGACTCGCGAAGGTGATTTGGAGGAGAGGTGGAGAAGAAGAAGAAGGAGAAGAAGACTTTGCTGTTGTTGATGGCGATGATGGCGATGGCGTTGTCGTCGCTTTCTCGTACGCCGAGCGGCAGAAGAGAGACACTTTTTGTTGTTGTTGTTGTTGTCGCGACGACGACGAGGCCGCGTTAGACGGTGGTGGTGGTATTCCTATCGTCGCAGGGACGAGGGGGGAGGCGTAGCGCGTTTTCACGCGGACTTGTTGCGACGAGTTGAGGGCGTCTGTGTCGTCCTCGTGGACAAAGCGGATGTCCTTTATGACGCACCAATTTGTGAGTAAAGCCGGGTGGTCGCCGCCTTCGCACACGTACACTTTGGACGATCCTTTCTCTTCTGTGCTCTTTCCAACGACAAAGTACGGTTTGGGAAGACCGCCAATGCGCGCGCGTTGGCCCGCGGTCACGGAGTGCACGCTCTCGCACTCCCCCAAGATGTACTTCTCGTCGATGGTGTTAGAATCGCCCTTTCCTTCGAGGCCACCTCTTTCGCTACCGCCGCTGCTGATGCCGCTGCTGCTACTACTACGACTGCTACTACTACGACTGCTATTACTGCTACAACCAATACTGTTCTTCTCGATTAATGACGAATTTTCTTCTGTTATACATTCAACGTCCACGAACCACGCCGGATCTCTTTGGACGTACTCGTGCACGAAATCCGAAAAGTTCCTCTTCTTCCCGACGAAGCAAATTCCGGCTGACGATTTTCTGTCCAACACGTTCGCCACGTTCCCTAAAAGATCCCGTGCAATCAACTCGATCACGTCTTCTGCTTTTCTCAACTTCGCAAGCGGGAAAATCACGCTTTCTAACGCCTTTGACGGCACCGAGGCTAAAAAATACGTCTGGTCTTTCGTCTCGTCCTTCGATCGACGCAACTCGATTCTTTTCAACGACGACGACGACGACGACGATTGCTCGATATTGTCGTCACCGTACTCCCTCCAAATCTCCGCGTAGTGTCCAGTCACTAAATACTTCGCCCCAATTTCTTCCTCTTTCACGTATTCTAACAGTTTCCCAAACTTAATCTCTCGATTACACCACACGTCCGGGTTCGGCGTTTCGCCTCTCTCCACGCTCTCCGTAAACGGCGAAAACACCGACTGCCAATACTCGCGACAGAAATCCACCTCGTACAAGTCCATAGATAAATATTTCGCCAATTTCTTTGCCGACCGTCGGTCGGCGTCGAATAGGCATTCGCTGTTCGTCTCCTCGCGCTCGTCCCAGTTTTTCATCAAGATTGCTTTCAGTTTGATATTTTCTCCTTTTTCTCCCACTGCTGCTGCTTGTAACGCGTTCTTCAACAACCACGCGCTGACGAAAGAGTCCACGCCTCCGGAAAGTGCGACCGCCACGACTGTTTTCTTATTCGTCTTCGATGATGCTAATAAATCTCGAGGGATTTGCGCCAAAACTGCTCGTTTGATGCGTTCCGGAAGTTGAGCGTACAGTTGACGATGATGATTTTTTTCCTCCCAAAAGGTTCGATTTGTTTTCTCATCAAAAGAGACCGACGAGGTTTGAAGACGACGATTACGACGCAGGTAAAGGAAAAGCATGTGCTGATGATGATGACACTGTCGCCGGGAAGGGCGCAGAAGTGCGCGCATCATCACAGGCAAAAGAAGGTGTTGTTGGTTCGCTTGAAAGAAAAAGAATGCATTTTAGTTTGTGAGGAGGAAAGAGAAAAAGAGGAAGAAGAATTCGCAAAATATACCGGCGTAGTCCGCTGCTCAAAACAACAACAACAAAAAAACTCTCAAGAACTCTCTCTCTAAGAGAGAAAGCAAGGAGGCGGGAAGGATTCCACGCTCTAGGTAGTAGCTATTGTGATCTCTTTCTCTCTCGGGTTCTCTCCCTTTTTTCCTCCTTTTTTTTCTTTCGCGTGTATTTTCGCCGAACCAACAAACTCTTTTGCTTCTTTCCTTATTATTATTATGTCTACAAAATACTCTCTCGCCCCCTCTCTTTTACTCTCTCTCTCTCTCTCTTTTTCTCTCTCTCTTTTTCTCTCTCTCTCTCTCTCTCTTTTATGCTCAGCGTTAAATTAATATATTTATGCGACCGTGAACGAGTTCCACGTTTGCTTCAAGTCGCGCTCTTGACCTTTGAACCATCTCTTGTCGCCCGATTGCAACTTCATGATGTACAACGTGCCGTCCGAAACCGTCGCGGCGATCAATTGGTGACGTCCCCCTTCGTCGCCATCCGCAGTTCTCGTCAAGATTTCAAACATATAGAACGTCTTGCCCTTGTCAGTTCTGGTGAAAACGTCCAAGACAGCCGCGGTGGATACCTTGTTGGCGGCGAAGCCGCCTTCGGATCTGGTCTCGCCGGCGTACGATTGGACGCCCAACAAGTAGCCAAAGTCAGCCAACATAGCTTCCGGCTTACCGTACGATTCGATGGAGTTACCCTTCGCCTTGGTGGTAATCACCGAGATGTTGGACACTTGGTCAAAGTTATCCTCGAAATACGAGTCCGTGTCCGGGAACGGTCTCTCCTTGGATGGATTGTACTTGGACGGGAGCAAAAACGCGTACCCGTTGCCGGCGTACGGGATGAAGCCCGACGTGTTGGAAACGCCACCAAAAACGTTTGCAGAATCACCGTACGCGGCAAACGACGGCTTCGCGGCGGTCAATGCGGCCGCGCCCTGTGTTCAAAACGGAGGATTCCGAGAAATACATTTGGTCAGATTTTTGTTCGCTAAAGCGATGATTCACCCAGAGAGGAAATTGGTGGATACGAGAGATAAAATCTCGTTTTCGCTCCCAAAAACTCTCGAAGCAAAAGAAGAACAAATTCGAGAGCAAACGATTTCGATCAGCTGCTGCTTTTCAACCCCCTCTTTTCTCAAAATCGAAATGCGTATTGCTTCGAGGATTTTGTCGTCGCGCGCGAATACGCGTCCGTCGGATCGATCGAGCGTTCGCATCGAGGTCGGGTTTGTGCTCTTTCGAAACGAACACGCGAAGCATCATCATCGCGTGCACTCGAAGAAGAGAGAAGAGTTTTGCAACCGAATTGCAGACAAAAAAACAAAAAAAAAGCATCTCTCTTTTGCGTACCGCGAACAAAGACATCGCGTGTCTTCGGTCGACCGTTTCTTCGCTGGACGCGAAGGTCACGTTCGAAGTTCGCGAAACCGATTTCACGGAACGTTGTCGCTTCAAGCTTTCGGTCTTGGCGACCGACGCTTTCGCGCTCATGTGGATGGACTGGACGATAGAAGCCATTATTATTAGTATTTATTTTTGCGTGCTGTTATGAGGACGATGATGATGTTTTGCGCTCTTGTGTTGGTGAGAGAAAAGATTTTCCTCTGATTTTTGGATCGATCTTCTTTTCCTCCTCTTTTTTCACTCCGCACTGAGACAAAAACATCTGCACTTTTTGAAAAGAAGTGAAAGACGAGGGAAAAGAGAGGCAGAAAAGAGAGAGCGTCAGAGTCAGAGCTTCAAAAGAAGGAGGAGGATTAAAAGATGATGACGATGATGATGATGACCACCGCGCGAAGAACACGAGGAGCTCTTCTCTTCTTCTCCACCCAAAACTCGTCTTTTACGTTTTTGTCCTCGTCGTCGAGGAGTCATCTTCGTCGCGGTTTTGCTTTGGACGTTCCGGAAGGAAAACACAAAATGTCGTCTCTCGAGTGCGGAGTTCCGTTACGTAAAGTTCCATCATCATCGAATCAAAGAACGATATTCTCGGCCGCGAAAGATGCTTTGTTCGGTGGTGATAAGAAGAACAACGCGTCCTCTTCCTCCTCTTTATCCTCGGACGAGAAGAAGGATAAAAAAGACGACGAAGATTCCTCCTCGTTGTTAAAACGTAAATTCTCGTCTCGGAAAATAGTTCGAGACGTGGCGCCTGCTGAACTCTTCGCCATTGTCGCGGACGTGAATAAATATCACGAGTTCTTACCGTTCTGCAGACGATCGAAAGTGACGCATGAAATAGATAAAGACCGATTCGAGGCGGAACTTGAGATTGGATTTAAAGTGTTCAACGAAAGGTACACGTCAAGAGTGACATTGGACCGGCCGAGGAAAGTCACGGCGGAAGATAAGTCGAACGAGGAAGACGGCGGCGGGGCCTTGTTCGAGAAGATGAAAACGGTGTGGAGGTTTCGAGAGTTGGAAGAGGAAGAGGAGGAAGACGTGAACGACGTGGAGAGCAGAAAAGAGAATGAAGAAAAGCTGACGAGACAAAAGAAAAACGTCTCCACGGTCGTGGACTTTGAGATTGCGTTCAAAGTGAAGAGTTCGGCGCACGCGGCGGCGCTGAGCGTATTCTTCGAGGACGTGGCGAACACGCAAATTCAAGCGTTCGAGAAGAGGTGCAGAAGTTTGATGAGTTTGCCGAGTGCCGAGTAGTAGTAGCAGTAGGAGTAGCAGCAGTAGTAGTAGCGATAGTAGTAGAGAAAATTAGCCGCGCGATGTAGAAGAAGCGCTCCGCTGGATGCGCTTGTATGTTTGATGTATTTCTTCTCAATTTACTTTGCAGAAGCAGCAGCAGCGGCGCTAGTATTATTATTATTATCATTCTCGTTGATAACCCTGGTCTTCGTTTCACCTGCTTTCTCTTGCACGAATTTCAACGAAAACCCTCCCGTATTCTCATCCTTTTCCGCTTTAAAGTTATCGCAGCTCAAACCAAAGTTCCCGAGAACCATATCGCCTAGCGATCTGAGTTGCTTAAACATCTCCTTCTTCGTCTCCTCTCTTTTCTCCTCTACTTTCGGTTTCAACGCGTTTACCTTCTCTCTGTGCGCGGACTTTCTCATCCTCCGTCTCGCATCCTCGCTCTCTCCGTTCTCTTTCTCCTCGATCGCCACCGCTTTCTCGTAATCCTCCAACGCTCGCTCGACGTCGTCCAACTTTTCGTACGCCTGCGCTCGCCTCGCGTACGCTTTCCCGTACCGAGGATGTAAAGCTATCGCCTTCGAACACCTACGAACACACTCCTCAAAACTCTCGAGTTTCATCAAGCACGCTCCGGCGTTGGCGTGTAACGTCGCCAGGAGTACCTCTCTTTTCGTCGGGTCCCGTTTTTCCGTATCATCTGATGGTTTGTTTTTCTTCGCTTCGTCTTCTTCTTCTTTTTCAGTTCCTTTCGTTTTTGTTGTTGTTCTCGTCGTCGCTTCATCGACATCACCATCGTCTTCATCGCTTTTGTCCGAATCGTCGATATCATCGTTTTCTCCTTCTCTGCTCAAAACCTCGACCCCGTCGTCGTACAGTTTCAGCGCCTCCCCGAACGCACTCGTCGCAAACTTCTCGTTCCCGTTGGATTTCAGAGTTGTCGCCAAAGCGATGATTTCTTTTTCTTCGTCCTCGGCAGATTCACGCGTTCCCGTCGTTCTCGCTCGAAAACCATCATCACCACCGTTACCACCGCGATCGTTCGCCTTCTTTTCCTCCTCTCGCGCTCGTTCCTCGGGGTGCACTTCTTCGATTTCCACCATTTTATTGTGTAGTATTTGTGTCGAGCATTTTTCTTTAAAAATCTCCATTACATACTACTCTCCATTTATATAGAAATGAAATAAATAATGGCGAGAAGATCCCGAGGACGACAGAAGCGAAAGGAGGAGAACTCGTCGTCGTCTTCAAACACAAACGTCGAACATTTGCTGAGCGTTTTAGAGGTAAGCGTATGTTGTTGTTGTCGTCGTCGTCGTCGTCGTTGTTGTTTACGTCGTCGTGGAAATTTTCCAAAATGCAATTTTTCGTAACTCTTTTCTTTTCGGAGGTCCCTCTCTTCTTCTTTCTCTCGTCGTCCGCACGCTGACGCTTTCGTCTCTCTCTCCCTTTAACTCTCTCTGTCTGTCTCCCTCTGATTATTATTAAAAACAGAAATCTGTGCTTCCGAAAATCGAACGCGCGAGAGATGCGATTCGTTCTCACAACGATTTTGATGGGTCTGGTGGTGAGAAAAATGTCACATCGCTCGAACAACTCTCGATGGATTTTCGAGTGAAATCGTCTCTCTGCGCGACAACTTCGAACGCTTTGGACGCGTGCGCGAAAGAGTTGGTGAAATGCGCGAACGCGAATGCGTCTCGCGGGGTTCGTCTCATTCCGTCGTCGTCGCGGTCGAATGAAGTGATGCAACTGCGGTGCGTGTTTCTCGGACGAAGCGGCGTGGGGAAGTCGCACGTGGTGAATTCACTGTTAAGGCGAGCGTGCGTTCCAAAGGGAGAGGAAGTGGAAGGAGGTGAGAACGATGACGACGATGACGACGAGGAGTTGAAGAAGGTGAGTGGGTACGAAACCGCGCGAGAGGATGACGATGAAGACGAGCCACCGCCAATGCTCCAGTCTCCGTTAAAGAAGAATGGCGTCGAAGATGATATCGACGCTATGGTTTTAGACGTAGCGCAAGGGTATGTGATTGGAGCGAACTCAATTTCATTGGACGATTCCGACGAGGAAGTACCAGTTTTCATGGTGGATCGACAGGATGATTTAGAAAACTATATCAAATACGAGAGATTTAAGTTGGACAAGATTGAATACGAAGCCTCGAGGAACGTGGAGACGTTGGAAGAGTCGGTGAGAAAAGCTAAAGAGCAAGCGAAGATAGAGCTTCAGTGCGGTAACGAAGATAATAAAGAAGAATTAAACACGATAGAAATACAACGAAAGAGACAAATAGAAATAGAAAAGGAAGAGAGGAGGAAGAAATCGGAGGAGACGAAAAAATACGCGGCGAAGATTCCAGTGTGCGAAGACGAAGAGGAAATCGAAAAGAAGATGGCGCCTAAGGAAGTCGGCGAGGTCCACGAGAAGAACGACTTTTTGCTCTGCGAGGGCGACATTGGTGACACGACTTCGGTGTCATGCGCGGCAACTTTAGGCGATTACTTCAAGCTGGAAATTCGGTACCACTCGAGTCAGTTCGTGTACGAGAGAGTTCGGCGTTTGCGAGAGATTTTAGAATTGAAAAAGAAGATCAAAAAGAAAGACGAATGGGAGAAGAGGTACGACGTGCATTTCCACGACAGGAAACTGAGCGAAGAGGAAGAGGAAAGCAAGAGATACGAAGTGGCGTATTACGACGCGTGCATAGATTACGCGACTGGTTCGTTAAACGCGGAAGCGGCGTCGGCGTGCGCGATGACGGGACACGAGCCGTACGCGGCGAATTTGAACGACGTTGAACTCGAAAACGTGACCATCCCTAAAATATTAATCGATAGACTCGGCGCGAGCGTTACGTTTATTCCGCACAGAGCTCTAGAGAATTTAAAACAGACGATGGCGTATTTCGAGGCTAGCGTGAAGATGCTTCGAACGACTTTGCGCGAGGAAACCACGCACGGGTGCTGGGGATGCGTTCGCGATTGCACGATTACGTTACCGTGCGTTAATCCTATTTATCGCGGACTCACTTTTGTCGACGCGCCTGGCGCAGGCGAGGCTGATCCAGCGCGAATGCAGCAACTGAGGAAAGAGTTGTCTAACGCGGATGTGGTGTTTATCGTCGCTGATGCGAGGAGATTACCGGAAGATGTCACAAAAGCTCTGAAGAAGAGCCAGTTTTTTAGAAAGTTCACGGAGGATCCCGATCGATTTAAAATCATCTCGGTCATGCAAGGGGATAGATGTTTTGACGGTTTAGACACGGTTTGGCGTAAAGCTGTGCATAAAATTAAGGGTCTGAATGAGATTGTACTTGCAAATGACGGTGGCTCGAGCGAACCATCGTCCGACATTGGTGAAGGATCGAACTCGCGGATGGATTGCGAAAGCCAAGAAGGCGAGAATACTAACGAGGACGACGAAAGTGCAACGACGATCGACGACGATAAAAGTAAATCGAATTTACAGACCATAATCAAAGATTTGCTGAAACGATCGTTACCTACCATACTCGAAGCGCCTGAGCAAAGCGAATTCGACGAAGACACTGAGGAAAAAAAACGCCTACAGGCGAGGCCGCCAACTGGTCTCGCGGCTAAGGCAGCGATTTCCGAAGTACACAGAGACAACGCGGCAATCGTCGCAAACGAACGTTTTTATGAACTCTTGGATGAAATCACGCAAACTCGAGGCTCACCACCGGAGTTGAGCGAGTTTGCCAAGGCCTTGAAGGCTACTTTTGATCGAAGTAAGCAACGCGATGGAGGCGACGACGATTTACAAACCGCGATGGAATTGGGCGCTCGCTTTCGTCAGCCAGAAGGAAGAGCGGCTTTGCACCAATCGTGGACGTTTGTGCCTTTGAGCATATCTTGGGTGAACACGCTGCGCGAAGAGTTGATTGATGAAAAAATTGAAGATGATGGTGGCGACAACGAGAAGAGCGGCAACGACAAAATCGACGCCATCGTCGACGAAATTTGTGGATTTGCTCGAATCGATCGCGCTTTGCTGGAGTTTCTGCCCAAAAATGCGGTGAAACGCGCCGCGTTTACCCTCGATTTGGCATCGAAAGTACTCGACTACTTTGTTGCAAAAGCGTCGCCGATTGCATACATTCACGATTGCCCGGATACCGAAGCTAGAGCTTTACAGGATGCCGTGTATGAGTGCTTTGGCGAGGATGCGGAAGACGTCGCCGCTCGTTGCGGCACGGAAGCGTCTCGCGTAGCGAGTCTCGTAGCGATTAAAGCGTGCGATGAAATCATCGGCAAGTTTCAACGATACATACACGCGGAACCTTCTTTCGATTGTGAGTGCGCTTTCGATTTCATCGTCGAAAAATTGCAAGATTTGCCGTTGAGAAAGACGAAAGATTTTGGTGATTTATACGAAACGGATAAGAAAGTGCTCTCGAAAACTTGTAAAGATGCCGCGCGTGCTATTCTTTGTCAATCGCAAAAGATAAACGAGTGGTCGAGAATAGCGGCGAAATCTGCCGTGGAAATATGGATTCGAAGGTGGAACAACTCCAGCGATGAAGAATTTGGAGAAGGAGAAACGCGGTCTGAACCCGTGGCTTCTTTCCGAGACCAGGCGTCCTCGGCGGCGCTGCGAGAATTATTCCTCGTCGCTCGCACGGCAGATTACGGGGGGGGTGAAAACGACAACGATTTAACCGGTTGGGTTCAAACCGAACGCATGGTAAACATGACCCCAGAGGAGATCTTGGAGGAGAAAGAGCGACAAAGAGAAACTGGGATGAACACGCCGTTGGAAACTATCGTGCGTTCGAAAGTTCGTGAAGCTATCGTAAAGGTTTCGGTGGTATCGACGAACGAGAATGGACGTAATACCGAAAACCGTTCTCGGTCATCTTTGGACGCTCAAAAATTCTTTCAACTTCCGAAAAACTTCTTCCCGATCTTAGTTCCGAACGGATCGGTAAGGTTGGATCTCGAGGAGCGACTTCGCGAGTCTTACATGTATGCTGCCAATCACCTTCTCAACGTCTACGACGAACTTTTTATGTCGTACGTGGATGAAACTTTCAACGCGATGAGCGAAGAAGACGATTACGCGGACACACTTCGCATGTCTCTCTCAGAGAAATATGCCGAAATCATCTTGATGATTGCTTCAGAAGCTATGATCACCGTGCGTTCGCACGCCGAGCGATTTTTTATGAGAACGTTTATATCGCCGGTGCGTAAACACGTCGAGGTGAAAGTCGCGAATCTCATGAAACCTTTAACTGCTAACCTCGAAGTGGCGTATTTTCGCGAGCGGTGCGTAAAGAAACAGTGGATCAAGCGCGCAGAAAAGGATGCAAATTTAGCGCAAGAAGCGAGGCGCGCGTGCATTGATTTCACCAAAGCGGCTTTAAAATCGTCCAACGGGGATGATCGCTTCGGTTTTGAGGCTAGCGCTTCCGGTGGTGAGGGGAAATTGAAAGACAAGAAACTGCGCCAGATTGAGCATCAACTCATGTGTTCGAAAATACCACCGTTTTACGAGGATCCTCGTGCGTTTGTGAGCATCGCAGATTGCATCACGCGTCGACGACAAGCGAATGGCGATCTTGACGTTATCGATTACGGTCTCGAAACGCGAGCCGCCTTGGATGCTATCGCGACCAGGAAGAAGAAGAAGAAAGAGGCAGAGAGCGCATCGATCATTTCACTCGCTACAATTGAAGAAGAAAATGAAGATGCCGGTGTTGTTAACATCGAAACGTTAACAATTGAAAATCGTTTGGAGAAACTGGATCTGCGACAACAAAAAGGAAGAGTAGAGCGTAAAGGTTCGGAATCTCAAGAGACGATTTTACGACATCGGCGCGCGGATGCCGAGGCGGCCGACGGCGGACGACAACAGTCGGACGACGTGACGCCAGACCAATCTGAACCACCTCTCAACAAAACCATCACCACAACTCGAAGTTCCGAGGACGACACGTCTATCCACGGCACCACCATCCTCGACGGTACCAGCGAATTAGAAGAAGACAAAGAAGAAGAACAAGAAGAAGAAGGGAGTAAAAAGAAACCGAAACTCATTAAAGACGAAACGCTCGCGGACACGTACGAGCGCTGTTTCAATGAATGTCTTCCACCAAAAAGCGGCACGACGTGATGATGGAATTTATCCAATAATAATAGAGTAGTAGTTTGTAGTAGTAGTTTATATAGTGTAAAAGTATAAATAGTACTAAGGTATTCAGTATCTTAACAGCTAATCCTAAAATATATGTATAATAGTACAAAGAAGCGGGACGGAGACGACCGTCCGTCGCGAGCGAGAGACCGAACGTCGTTCTAGAAATCTCATCGACTCACGTATGCCTGCCTCCCCGCCCACTGCAAACTGGCGTCTCTCACCTCTTCCAACTCGTTTTGCGCTCTCCCAACTCTCCCAGCGGCCATTTGCACCTCTCTTCTCTTCTCCTCTAAAATCCGTACGTGTTCCTCCTCGACGACGCGTTCCTTCTCGCACTCCTCCTCCAATAAAATCAACTCCCTTCTCTTCGCATCCGCCCTCGCCGCCCTCGCCGCTTCCTCCGGAGCGACCACTTTCGACACCATATCCTCCGCGATCGCTTCGATCGAATTTACTCTCGCATTCATGTCGATCCCTCGAGCGACGCACGCGTCGTCGATCGCTTTCAGCTTGATTTCCAACGACTCTTCCTTTAAAATTTGCTCGAATTCCTCCCTCGATTTTTCTTTGATGGATGCGTAGAGTTGCGAGTATAAATCGTACAGCGGGACGTGGTACTCTTTCGGCAAGGTCGGGAAGTGCGCCGCGAATTCCTGGTTGGTTGTGTTCGTTTGTTCGTGTTCGCGAGAGAGAGAGAGAGAGAGAGAGAGAGCGCACAACAAAAGTCAGCATCACATCACACACAATCCCATTACGGGGGAAAAAGAAGACGCGAAGAAATTCAAAATTCATTCACAAGAATATATACAAAATAGAATTAGAATAAACGCACCCCAATCGTCTTCACTTCGAAGCACGTGGTCAAAGAGTCCTCGAACATCGAGTGCAGCTCATTCACGCGCGAGAAAGATGTATTCTTCGTCGCTTCTTCTTCCGTTTCCATTTTCGTCGTCGTCATATGTGCTCGGTTAATGTGATGATGATCCTTACGCGAATAATGAGGAAAACAACCGCTCTTTTTGCTTTTGTTTTGCTCTCTTTTTTTTTTTCGAAGAGAGTAAGAGTGACGTACTAATAGTTTAGGGTGTAGGTCTGTATTTCTTACTCAAATTGAGCTTGATAAGTGCTTCTTTCTTACTCGTAAGTGCTTCGTTCTTACTCTTGAAAAAAAAAAGCAGACCAAGACCGAGAGGCAAAAAGAGGCAAAACTTTTTCACTCTCAGCACAACCTTTAGAAAAGATGGCCCAAAATGAGACTACGAATGAGAGTAAGAATACGAAGAAGAAGAAGAAGAAGAATCACAAAATCGCACTGAAAGCGACGTTGGTTGGCCACAAAGACGCGGTGTGGTGCGTGGCGTTCGAACCGAACCGAAACGATATTTTGGCCACGTGCTCGAGCGACAAAACGGTGAAGATTTGGAAACGAAATGTTGTAAAGCGCGATGATGATGATGATGATGTAAAGAGTTCGCATCAAACGTGCGAATTCCGATGCGTGTGCACTCTGGACGGCGTCCACGAGCGAACGATTCGATCGGTGTCGTGGTCACCGTGCGGGAGGTATTTGGCGAGCGCGAGCTTTGACGCGACCGTGGCGATATATCAGAGAGCGGAGGATGAAGAGAACGAGGAGGAGGATGAGGTAAAATTTGAGTGCGTCGCCGCCTTGGAAGGCCACGAAAACGAGGTGAAAAGCTGCGCGTGGTCGCCGTCGGGTTCACTTTTAGCCACGTGCGGGAGAGATAAGTCGGTTTGGATATGGGAATCCGCGCCTGGAAATCACTTCGAGTGCGTGGCGGTTTTACACGGGCACACTCAGGACGTGAAGAAAGTGAAATGGCACGAAACCGAGGACGTGTTGTATAGCGCGAGTTACGACGATACGGTGAAAACGTGGAAGGAAGATTTAGATGGGGACGATTGGAGTTGCAGCGGGACGACGAAAGCGCACGAAAGCACGGTTTGGGATTTAACTCAGGAGAAAGTGAAAGAGGGGGGGAGATTTGCGACCGTGAGTGACGACGGGTGGGTGAAGATTTGGAAAGCGGGTGGCGCGCAAAGGACGGAGATTAGTGGTAGTAGCAGTAGTAGCGGTAAAAAAGATGACGCGGCACCTTTGGAGTGCAGTTTTAGGAGTGGACACGACCGACCGATATTATGCGTGGACTGGTTAGGCGATGCCAACAGGAAGAATAGCGAGAGTGGTAATAAGAAGCAACCGGCAACGTTAGCCGCCGGGGGAGGCGACAACTCGGTGAGAGTCTATCGCGAAAAGGAAACGGGCGTTTGGGAAGAAGCCGCTGCGGTCGTGAACGCGCACGAAGACGACGTGAACGACATCGCGTGGTTTTCAATGGCGAGTGAGAAAGAAGAAACCGAGCAATCGACGAATTATTTCGCCAGCGCCTCGGACGACGGCACCGTGAAAATTTGGACGTTTTGTTCTTCAAACGTCGACGAGTAAAATAGTTTGATAAAATGAACAAAAAGCAGCACGCTTTAAAAGCACGAACCTTCCGCGTACCTCACTTTCGCGCACGTCGCGATGCATTCATTCGCAAAAGTTTCCCCAGTCTCTCCACACACCGGCTGAAACTCCATTAAATCCTTCGCTCCTAAACACGCTTCGTACACGCACGCTCGCTTCATCGGATCGAAGAAAAAAGCGCACGCACCTTCCTCCAAAACAGACAAAGATTGCACATCACCAGAACTTTCCTCCAAATCGTGTGTGCACCGAAACCAGCACTCGTTCACGTACGTCGCGTTGTTTTTCGTATCGCACATAGGCCCCCAAGACGATACATTCAGTCCTTTACACCGCTCTCGGCACTTTCCGACGAACGAAGGAGTACGAGTTTGTTTTTGTCCCTCCGAGAACCAAGAAGAAAAAATGCCCCCAAAAATCCTCCTTTTCTCTCCATCATCTTTCGTAGTAGTAGTAGTAGTATCATTACTACTCTTGCTCCCCACCTCCTCCTCGGCGTTCGCAAAGACGCAGAGACGCCATTGTGGCGACACCACCATCACCAACACCACCAACACCAACGCCTTAAGCACTCGTATTTTTTTAATGTGGGCACCCATTTACCATTTTTTGAAGCAAAAAAAGGGGGAACTGCTTCATTAAAAAAAAAGAACAACACTTACGCGCGTTTAATACACACACACACACACACACACAAGGAAAAGAGCATCATGCCTCTGACCGACTTGACCAACCGAAACTACCCAACAAAATCCTCCTCTCTGTCCACTTGGGAGGAATGCGATGATGTTTTGCAGCGGCAAAGAAGGAGTACGAATACTTTTAATGTCAAAGTCCCTGCAAAACAACACCCATCGGGAAAACGCACGAATGCGAAGAACACGGGAGGGAGGACGACGGTAAAGTTGACGGACGTGTTCCCATCAAAAACAGCATCAGTCGCAGAGAAAGAAGAAGAGGAGGATTTCTTCGCGAGCAGCGGTAAAGATGAAGCAGTTATCATCGTCGCTACAAAAGGTACGCATTCTTTGCGTCGTCATCATCAAAAGAAGTAGTAACTAATGTGTTCGTCCCCCTCTTCCTCTCTCTTGAAAAAAATGTCAAAACCACCACAGCGAACGCTCAACCAGCAAATACCACGCTCAAATCGGCGAAACATTTGAGTCCTCCGAAGAAGACAACAACAAAAGCGAACACGAACGACGATTCGGACGACGATTGGGAGAGTTGGGGGTGTTCGTCGGAGGACTCAAATGTTGCCGCGGAAGCGAGGAGGAGGAGCGAACAACACACGAAGAAGACGAGCGAACGCGCTTCCGTCCCGCTTGCGAGTAAAAAATTCCAGTGCGTGCCGACGCCAATGGAACAGATTGCGTTGGGTTCCAGTAACAGTAGTAAGCAGCAACAAGCACCGAGGACGCCGTCGTCGAATAGAGCGCGAGGCGGGTTCGGGAGTAACAACAACAATAAGAAAAATTTCACCAGATTATACCGAACGTCCTCGCCCGAGCGCAAGGCGGCTTCGCCAACCGCGCAAGTGATTCAATCTATCGATGAAGCCGTGGACAGCGTTTTGACGAAATCGTACACCGGTTTAGTCGGAGCGGTGAGCTCCTTCGCGTCCACGTTAGATGCAGCGGTCGAAACGACGGCGTTGAAATTGGACCACTTTGCCTCGCAAAAGATGTCGCCGCCGGGCGGGCGTCCGCGGAAGAGCCGAACGACGGAAGACGAAGACCCGATGAGCTCGCCGAACGTGATCAAAATGCGATGCAGAGAGTCGTTAGGCAGCACAAACAGCAGCAATAGAACTAGTACCAGCAGTAGCAACAACAACAAAGACAACGGAGGAGGAGGAGGAGCGGAGGAGACGAAAGCCTCCTCCTCTTCGTCTTCTTGGGAGAACTGGGACGAAGTTGACGACAACAACAAAGAAAACGTCGACCCAAACTTTCCTCAAACCCCTCGCAGGCTCTCCAAACACCTCCTCCAACAAAACAAACATCTCCAACGCTGCAACGCGTCTTTAACCGCCCAAGTGGACGTGGTCGCTCAAAACTTGCGAGAAGAAACCGCGCACCGAAAATTGCTCCAACGCGACATCGACTTGCTCAAAAAACAAAACCTCGGCCTCCAAAAACGCCAACAGAGCAAACACAACAAAGAGGAAGAGGACAAGTTGATGGAACAAGTCCGAGTCCAGTTACAACAGTTGATCAAAGAGAAGAGTGAATTGACCGCGCAGAACGAACGACTGGTCAGGGAGAACGAGCAACTGCACGGATTTTTGTCCCACATGAGTTCCGCCTCGGACGACGACGACTAGGAATAGAGAGAGGAATAGAGAGAGAGAGAGAAAGAGAGACTCGTCGAAGTAGTACTAATAAACTATTAATAAGAAGAAGAAGAAGAAGAGCTTATTAATGAGATGATAGAATGTGTGCATTTATTTTTACTACGTCTCCCTCAAAATTTGTGCACCATCCCTCTTTTTGCTCCTCTCAACCATTTTCAGCACAGACCAAAAAGCGTATCACAGGAGACAAAATCCTTTTCCAACACACAATTTTTTGGGCGATTTTGAACCGACCGTTCTTTCTTTTTTTTTGCCATCGTGGCTTTCTGCGTCCCAGAATAGGCCTTTGTTTTGAGGGGAAACCACAACGAGAGTATCTTTTTTCCGTCTCTCACACATCCAGCGTATCGTCACTTTTCGCATCGAGATACGCTTCGACTTCAACGATACGCACGTACACACACACGCAACACAACAGTAGTAAGATGTTTTCTTTGACTCAATCCGCATCTTTTTGCGCGGGCGCAAAAGTAAACGTTGCCGCGCAAAAAAAGCAACAATCCAAAATCTCGAGATCCATCCAAGCGGGCAAAGCGATCAGCTCGGAATCTTTATCCAAGAGAGACTTCCTCTCCGCCGCGGTGTTGTCCTTCGGGTTCCTCTCCGTCGGCGACGCCAACGCGGCGACGAAGAGAGTGAGAAAGTCTTCATCCTCCTCCGCTGCTCCGGTTAAAAAGTCTCCGGCCGCCACGAAAAAGTCCGCCGCGAAACCCGCGTACAAGCCGAAAGGGAAAACCGTCGTCCCGGCGCCGTCCGTCGCGACGTCGCCTGCGGCGAGACGAGGCCGAAGAGGTGTGCCAATCGCCGGGAAATCCTCCTCTGTTTCCGCGGGTAAGAGAAAAACCAGATCGCCGGCGCAAGCGAGAAAGGGCAAGTATTAATAAATTTAACGATACGCTTCACATGAAGGATGATGAGATGCGCTCGCAGAAAGAGAGAGAGAGAGAGAGAGCGCACGCTTTCCGCTTTAGATTAATGTAAAAGGATAAAGAGAGAGAGATGAGTTGTCGTTTGTCTGCCACACGAAGAAAAAAAATACTTGAAAATACCGCTACTATAAACGTTGTAAATATTTATCTTTGCCAATGGTACCGAACGCATGTTATCGAATGAAACACGAATACGAATACGTAACAGCTGGGAAACGACGCTTTTATCACAATTATGAGAAGGCCGAGAGGAGGAGGAGGAGGAGGAGTATATTGGTAGTAGTACTATTCGTTTTTCTCTTCGCGTATTCGACGACGAGTCTCGTTTTTTTCTAAACGTTTCTCTATTATGCTCGCTCTCGCGGCGAGTTTTTGTATTAGTTTATGGTACATTTTTTAAACGTATTACTCGGAAGCGGCTTTATCCGCTTCCAAGCGTTTCAAAGGCGCGTCGAACGTGGTGAAGTACCCGAGCGTGACCAAACCTAAGACTATTAATATCGCGTAGTCGCCGCTCAGTTTACCGAAGAGTAAGTCGCCGTGTGCCGCGAAGGCTAAGATGGGGACTAAGATGGCCGAGAAGAGGTTGCCGCAGACTTGCTGAAGCGCGACGACGCCGTTTTCATCCTCCGGGTAGGAGACTTCCACGGCCAACTCGGCACAAATCGGTTGGACGGGGCCGACGGTGAACCCCAGGAGGACTAAACTAAATAGGACGTACGCGTCCGGTATGACTTCTCCCGCGCCAATTGGAATCAAGAGGAATACGGAGAGGATGATCAAAGCCAAGGAGACCGGTTTATACTTCTTGGACCGATCGACGTAGCCGCCTAAAAAGATGGATCCAAACATGATGGCCAATTGAAACGCCGCGCCAAACTCGTCGGCTTCGAACGCGTTTTCCACCCCCGCTTTCCCTAAAGTTGTTCCAATAAACGCCGAAACGTTGTTTGAAATGGCAATAGAAGCTACAAATGCAGCCGTTGGCTGCCAAAATCCCGGCGTGTTCAACAAACGTTTACATAAAGCCGGGAAATTTAACTCGGCTAACTCGTCTTTGCCCATATTCTGCGACGCGTCGACGTCGCGCGATGCCTCTTCGGCTTTGCATCTACGTTTTCTCTCTTTTTCCTGTTGCATTTGCGATAAACTCGGCGGCGTCGGTGGTTTCTCTTGAAACTGTATGAACGCGCCAATAGTCACGATTCCACTCAGTAAAGTAATCAACGAAAAATACCCATTTAAACCTTCGTTGGTTTGTCCCATCAATCCGCCGACGAGGAAGGCGACCGCTATGCCAATCTGGTTCGCGTTTATCGCGATCGACGTCGATAACGCTCTCTCGTCTTTGCCGAACCACCTCGACGACAATAAAGTAGGTGTGCATTGAAAAAATGGCTGCGCAGCTCCAACTAAAACAGTGCCTACCACTTCTTCGGTATACGAAGGCATAAACGACGCGAACGGAATGAAATCGTTAAACTCTAATCCCGACCGTAAAGCGCACCCAAACGTCATCAAAGCCGCCGCGCTCACCACGACGTTTCGCAAACCAAACTTCCCGACAATCTGCGGCTCCAAGAAACAAAACGCGACGTTCGTAAATAAAAACACGTCGATCAACGTTTCCGGACTTCGATGAAAAATCGAATCCCAGGTCCCCGGCGTTGCCGCAACTGAAAAGCACACCCAATCGGAAATCAACGCTAAACAGGCGAGATAGCCGAGTTGAACCCATCGTTGGGAATAGAGGATGATTTTTTCCTCATCATCTCCTTCCTCGAAATCGGGTTTTATCGACGACGATGAAGATGATGATGATGAAGAAGACGCTTTCGCCGTCACGTTTCTCTTATCCGCTTTTTCATCAATTAAATTCGGTAACAAACTCTTCCCTCCTTTAGATATCATCGAACAAAAGCCCGGCGACGGCGGAAGACTTCCTTGACGACGCACGCGACGACGAGGAGGAGGAGGAGGAACAAAACGCGTCGTCTGAATCGTTTTAGTATTCTTCATCGTCGTCGCGCGTTGAACTCGAGCGCCGCCGCCGCTGAATGTGTTTCTTCTTTGCGATGAAGATATCGACGGCATCGACGTCGCCGCCTTTCCCGAAATCTGAGACATTGAGACGACGGAAACCTGTGAATAATCGAGCGTCGCGCGGGTGCAGATGTGTGTGCTTACAAATATATATGTATATACTATGCGCTGAGTTTGTGGAGATGTGGAAGGAGCGCGTGATAAATAGTGTTTATGCCGTGCGCGCGCAGCGCTCTTATTATGAAGAAAAGAAACTAACAAACTCTCGTGGTATTCGAAACATCCTCTCTGGAAGCGTCGTCGTTTTCCGCGTCGTCTAATTCTTCTGCAAATTCCAGAATGTTTTGTTTCGTGCATTCAGCAATCTCCGTCAGCGCTTCGTGCGTTAAAAACGCTTGATGCGGCGTCACTAACACTTGAGGCAAAGACGAGAGCTGCGCCATGGTATCGTCCCAATATAACATTTTTTCTTCGACGGTTAAGTTGGAAAAGTCTTTGAAGAAAATCTTCTCCTCGGATTCGTAAACGTCTATGCCTAAACTGCCGAGCTTCCCGAGACGAAGTCCGCAGATGACGTCTTTGATGTTCAGAAGGCCTCCACGAGAGGTGTTGATGAGCATGGCGCCTCTCTTCATCGAATCGATTTCCTTCTCCGCGATGAAGTGTTTCGTGTGCTCGTTGAGCGGTAAATGGAGACTGATGATGTCGCTATTCTTTAACACGGTTTCGACGTCGTCGCAATATTGACCGACAAACTCTCGCTTTTGTTTCAAGTCGTAGCCTAAAACGCTCATGCCAAACCCGTTGGCGCAAATATTCGCCAAGCCTCGTCCGATTTTTCCCGTTCCTACGACGCCGAGCGTTTTGCCTCGCATCGAGAACCCAACCAACCCATCTAAAGTGAAATTCCCAGACTTGACGCGCGAATGCGAGATCATGAGTTTCCTATTCAACGCTAAGATCAACGCCATGGCGTGTTCTGCTATTGAGAGCGGATCGTACATCGGCACCCGGTACACGAGCACGCCGAATTTTTTACAACTTTCCACGTCTACTTTATCGAAGCCAGCGCATCTTAACGCGATCATTTTTACCCCACACTTCTCACTCAATCTTTCTATAACGTCCGTGGATAAATCGTCGTTCACGAAGCAACACATCGCGTCGTACCCGTGAGCTAAATCGACCGTTTCTATTGTTAATCTAGGTTTGAGAAAAGTCACGTGGAAATGTGAATTCAGTTGCTTTTCCAAAATCTCTCGCTCGTAATCAGACGTGGAAAAGACGACAACCTTTAGCTTCTTCTTATTAGAAGAAGCGTAACATCGCTCGTTCGATGCTCTAGAACGTCGTTTGTTCTCGCTTCTTTGGGGTTTTAGTCGTAATAAAGTGCGCTGTTGTTGCGACGAGAGCAGTTTGTGCGCGCGCATTTTGATTTTTAACTGTGGCTTTTCTTAGATATTTTACAACACACAACTGCTTATAGTATTATTATTATCGCGGCTTGGTGGCTTCATCTTGGCTTTTGAGTTCTTGCGCGACGGATTCGTCTATGGATTGCGTCAGAGGGTCTCTTTCTCTCTTGATGCGCTTGTAGCTCCCGCTGCCTATTTGCTTCAAATCCTGGGTCGCCGCTTTGAGTTCTTCCGACTCCGCCATGGCGTTCAAGTTTGCGGATGCGGCTTCGTTCCAGCTGCTCGTGACTTCGCACGCCTCGAGCTCGTCCGAGGAGAGGTTTGCGGCATCGTCGGAACAGTTGCCGAGAGGTAACTCTGGGCCGGCGATTTTCATGGCCACTTCGACCGCGACCGGGGTTAACGCCATGGATAAGATGACGACGCAGACTAAAACTTCTTCTAATTTTTGCGGGAAGAGGTTACCGGCGCCGGTGGAGGTGGCTTGACCAAAGATGACGAACGCAAATTCGCCGCCTTGGGAGAGGACCGCGCCGGCGACCAAGGCTTCGCGCCAGGAAAGGCCAACGAGTGGGCCAAGTGCGGTGACGACGCCGGTTTTGGTGGCCATCAAAGTCGTGGTCATGATCAAAATAATCGGGAACATTTCGATGGCCAACGGGACGTCGATGGTCGTGCCAATGGTCACGAAGAAAAGCGAAAGGAATAAACCTTTGAACGCGTTCAGCTCGTTGATGATTTGGTGCGCGTATTTCGTGTCCGCCAAAACGATACCGGCGAGGAACGCTCCCAACGAGTCGCTAAAACCAATCGCAGAACAGGCGAAGGAGAAGCCGAAGAGAGTGAGCAAGGACATGGCGACGAAAACATCCGTCCCAGCTTCCGCCGCTTCCACGGCTTCGAAACCAACCAACGCGAGCGATCTCCCAGCAAACGCTAGCGCGCCGAGATCGAGCATGGACGTCGCGCCGCCAGCTGCCATAACGCCCATATCCATGCTCGCTCCTCCGCCGCTCGCTGCCGCCATGGACAACACCGGCAACAAAATAATAAACGGCACGACCGCTAAATCTTGAAACAAAAGCACCCCCAACGATGCGGTTCCAAACTTTGTCGCCAATTGTTGCTTATCTTGCAACAACTGCAAACCAAACGCGCTCGAAGATAAAGACAACGCGAAACCAATCACCACCGCCTCTAACGTCGAAGTCACCTGTAACATCTCGTTGTTCCCCGGTTGTACAAACTCTAAAACTTTCGTCCCGATGGCGTTCCCTGCTGGCAACAACGCCATAGCGAAGAGCACGTTCACCGCCGCGACTTGCGTGAAACCTAAACCGAACGCGTATTTCGCCAACGCTTTCAATCTCGTAATCGACAACTCCAAACCCATCTCGAATAACAAAAACTGAATCCCGAGCTCGCAAAACTGATCCACCTCTTGGTTCTCGATGAACAACCCGAGCTTATTCAAACCTAGACCGGCGGCTAAGAAACCCAACACCGGAGATAATTTAAACTTTCTAAACGTCGGCACGATAACCACGACCGAGAGTAAAAGCAAACCGACGTCCACATCCACCGACTTCAAAACCTTCGTCCACTCGTTATCGTCCAGGGTCGCTCCGGATTCTACCCCGTCTCTCGTTTCCTTCACCAACTCGTTCACGAATGCCCTCGGATTCTCCGCGGCTTGTATAATCACCCCAGTCGGTAACTGTTCCTCTTCGATTCCAGAATCGAGCAATCCCATCGCGTCTTGTGCGCGTTCGACGAATATTTTCACGATGGATGCCGGCGTTTGGTCTCCGTCTAAGCGCGGCGTCGGGAGGTACACGTCCGCCAAGAATAGAGCATTTTTAGTAATGATGTTGTTCCTATTATCGCGACGAAGAATGCTTTCTGGGAAAATTTTGCTCGCATCATCGTTATCTTCCGAAGAAGAATCTACCAACACCGTACTTACGCCGTACTTTGCGAGGACTCCATTAAACCCGTCGCTCGTCCTCGTCGGCGGCGTCGCGACAAAACGAACTTCTTCTCCACTCCTACTCGTCATCATCTCGCTCTGTTGTTCTCCATAAAACGCATCCATCGTCGTCATCGCGGCGCAGCACACTTTCGCCGATGATTTACTCCTACCGTAATAGTTCTTCCTTCTTCGTCCTCCTCCTCCTTTTCCTCCTCCTCGACCACCACCGAAATCATCATCGCGCAAATATATACAAGAAGGAGAAGAAGACCCCCCGCAAAAGCCGCTGCTTTTGCTACTGCTCGCGAATTGATGCGACGCCGCTCGTTCTCTCGCGGTCTTTTTCGTTTTCGTGCTCCGCGAGACGTGTCCTACTCCTCCTCCTCCTCCTCGGGAACGAACGACCATCATCTCTCTCTAATCTTCGTCTTCGTCGTCTTCTTTAAACGCTACACAAAACAGGCGCGCTAAACTCTGCACAAAATCGTCTCCTCCGAAACTCGTTCACGTCGTCGTTTACGTCGTCGTCGTCCGTACTATATATATATATATATATATGTGAGAGCACAGAGAGAGAGTATAGAAAAGGAGCGCTTTCGGGGAAAACGTTGTTAGAATTTGTGTTTGTTCGAGTTACGTGTGACGTGACCGAAAAGATACGCAAAAAATATCGTTCAAAAAACAAAGAGAGCGAAGTTTTGTTTTGCGTTTCGTCGTCGCCAAAAAGAAGGAAAAAAGAAGTGTTTTGGTGTCTGTCCCCCCTCGTCGGAAAACATTTCGTCATCCGAGTTAAAATTTGGGTGCTTTGAAGAGTTTTTCGAGAGGTGTTCCTACCGTTAAAGGTGTGATACAACCACTTCTTTTCCCCAACGTACAAAGAATACACACACACTACATACTTACTCACAGAGCGAGAGTACCTTTTCTTTAACGATATCTTCTTCTCGTGAGAGAAAGAGAGATTTGCGACGCACGCGCGCGCGCAGAGAGAGAATAAGAGAGAGAGAGAGAAAAAGATGATGGGAGACGAGGACGATGATGAGTCATCCTCGGATTCATCCTCTTTCCACTCGACGTCCTCGTTCGATATCACGTGCCCGCTCGAACTCTTATTAGACCCTTCGTTCCTGGGAGACGCGTTAACCGCGGAAACGATGTTACGAACGATTTCGAATTTAAGCGCGCAAGATTTAGCGAAAACGGCGGAAAGGTGCACGTGCCCGAAAGGCGTCTCGTGTCGGTATCGAAAAGTGACCGACTCGGACGAGGCGTGGTGGCCGCACTGCGCGAAAGCGTGGTTCGAGGCGGATAGTTTACCGGCGTTTAGGAAACCGCCGAAGGATAAGAAGACGTGGAAAGCGGCGTATTTAGCGTTGAAGCCGGAGGAAGGACCGACGCCGATGGAGCTGGAAGAGAGGAGATTGAAGCAAGAGAGGATCGAAGCGAAAGCGTTGAAATGGTCGATGGAGAATAAGCTCGGGAAAGGGGCGATTAAAGCGAGGAGTAAAGAAGGTGGGGTAGAGTTAGCGGTGGACAGAAAAAACACGGATAAGGCGACGTTGAGGGAGTTTTATAAGACGGTAAGGGCGAAACCGAAAGGGAGAGGGCACAGAGAAGGCGTGAAAGCGTTCAACGCCGGGGCTTGAGTTATTTTCTCCGAGGCTAAACAAAAACTGTTGTTGCTGTTATTGCTGTTAATCTTAATGTTGTACAATTAAACTTACTACTAATACTATAAAAACTATCAAACTTTACACCGCTACTCTATAAGCTGCCGCACAAAACGTCTAAGCGTTTCGGGTCGTCCAGATCTTCAAAAATCCGAAGTATTCCTTCCGCTACTTTGGCTGATTTCTCACGTAGCGAAGAAGATTTCACGTAATCAGTGGTCGTTACTTTTCCTTCTTGGACGGCTTTTGTGAGTTTCGCCCATTGCTTCTTTATTCGTTCGATTTCGCCGGGATCTAAGTTCAAGACGCGAAGGCGGTCCGACCATCCTTCGACGAGCATCCGGGACATGTCCTGGGCCAAATCATCCGCGTATTTCGCGACCCAGCTCAAGAACTTCGTCCGCGCGTCAAAAGAATCAGGAAATACGTCGCATTTCGCGGAGATATTATCTGCAATCATTTCAAATAAGAGCGAGATGAAACCAGAATTGATCTGGCACTCGAGACGCTCGGGATCGTCCGCGGTTTCAAAGGTACTCCAAATTCGAACGTTGAAGTTGTATATGACTGATTCCATTCGATCCCATCCGTATTGAAGTTTACCATTCTTCTTCGACGAACTGTCTATCTGAGCGAGTCTTTTACGCATATTTTCCGCGACGTGTTTCATGCTCGCGTCGATTTCGCCTACGTGAACAACCTCGAGCTCGTTCGCAAATCTCGCCACAATATCCGCAATCGTGAACATAAGAAACGGGTCTGCGCCACATTCATCCAAGCGCTCGTAGTTTTCAGCCGAGCCTATGACTTCCAGCAGACTACCGATAACGGAAACGATCACGTTTAGTTGTTTCATCGCCCCTTCCGCGGAGATGTCAAGATTCTCCAAGCCTTTTGTGACATCGTCCACATCGTCTCCTCCTTCGTCGTCCCCTCCTCCGATGGCGAGCGTGAACACTCGCACGAGGGTTCCAAAATTTTGCAAGTTATCACGTAAATCCTCGCTCGCGTTATATCGTATCTCGTTATCGTCCGATTCGAGTAAATGATGAATTTCGATTTGCATCTCCACGCGGCAAATCTGCGAGACGAGTTCGAAGAGCGTGATGTTCTTGGTCTTTTCGGCAGCGGCAGCTACTCTTCCGCCTGGTATTTTCTTCTTGTTGTTATTCTTCTTCTTCTCCTTGCTCGTTTCTGAAAGCGACGACGGCGAGCTTTTCAGCATCCAACCATCATCTCCGCAGCAGTGTTGCACGTAGGCCGCGACGTGCACCGCGAGCCTTCGTTGTCTTTTACCGACACTCTTGGACGACAAGATGAACTTCAATCCCTCGCGAAGCTCGTTCGACCACTTGCTCTCAAAATCTTCCCATGCCAAATGCTTATATCGATGCTTTGCGCTCTCGTCGTTTTCACCTAATATTTTTGCGTCTATCACCGTGTTGATGAGTTCTAAAGCCACCAACGCTGCCTCCGTCCCAGCTCTCTTATACAAACACTCCCTCGCAACTCTACCAATCATCCCATTACTAACCGCGATATGATTCGCAATGTCCACGTACGGATTCGAGGCTTCATCTTCGCTGTCATATACTAAATCCAATTCTTCGTACGGATCGAACGCGAAAACGTTTTCCTTATCGTGCGCGAGACAAATCTCCCTCACAATATTATTCAAAGCAGCGATCCCTGACACGATGAGCGCCTCGTTTTCATTCCTCTCTTCCTCCTCTTCAGATTCAAACGCCTCACACAAAATATCACACATCTCGCACACGCACTCCTTCAAGATCTTCAGTGGAGTATCTTTCCACTTCCATTTGTCGTCCTCGCCCTTCCACGAGCCGTCGTCGGCGCGGACCACCGCCACGAGCGTTCGATCCGTAAATTCGCACACTTTTGCCATGCTGTCCCTCGGTAAGATGATCTTCGAGTTTGTATATAATTCCTCCAATATTGGGAGTAATACTAACGCGCACTCTCTCGAACCGGCGGCTAAACTCGCGCAGACGTTGATACCTAGACTTCTTTTCTGCATATTTTCCGGTTGATTGATGTTAAAATCCTTCGTCTTCTTTTGACTTAAACTTTTGCTCTCGTCGTCGTCTGAATCGTCGTCATCGGCATCATCATCATCCTCACGAGGAGGACTAATCAGCGAGAACAAAAAGTCGTCTCTCATCGCCGCTTGGCAGACGGAGAGGAAGACGTCGTCGTCATCGTCACGAACGAAATCGGAATTCGATTGGTCTTCTTCTTCCCCAAGTTTTTGTTGTAACAACTTCACGGCTAACGCTAAACCGACGTATTTCTTCGTCGTGGATGGATCGTTCAAGTGATCGAGGACTTGAGTACGGAGGAGTTTTGGTGGAGGAGGCATTTTTTACGGTAAGATGATGATGTGTGAATGATGATTATGATTTGCGCATATCATAAGCGTGTTGTGTGGATTCTTTTTTATGCAGAAGTGTATTGAGATGAAAAACGTTTCACAGACAGACGCGAGGATGACGATGCACCATTAAAACAGATGAAATCCAACAGCATTTTATTATTACCTTCGTCTTGGCGAGCGAGATCGAGATCGGTCTCTCGTCGTTCTCCGATGACCACCGTGGTCTCTCCTATTTCGCGGCGGCTCGGGCGACCTGGAAGAACCGCGGCGGTGGTGGTGGTACTGGCCCCGGCGACTTTTAGTATTACGATCGTCGTAATCGTCGTAATCGTACTTTCTTCTGTCGGTATTATTGCGTCTTCGTTTCGAAGGACTGTAACTTCGACTGCGACTAAAGTCTCGGCGGCGTCGATGAGAGTGGCCACGGTCTCTTTCCCGGCTGCGGCTGCGACTGCGACTGCGACTTTGTCTTCTACGGCGGCTCGATTTATTACGATCCGAGGAGTCTCTTTCTCGGCGGTCTTCGCTCGAGCGAGAGCGTGAGCGGCGTCTGCTGCTTCGATGATCGCGGTCGTCGCGATGATGATCGCGGTCGCGCGGAGAACGACGATGATGCTCGCGAGGATGACTGTTGTAGTCGTCTTTCTTTTTTATAGTGTTATCGTCTACTTTTTCCTCTTCGGATACGTGCGTCATCGTCGTGTTGTTTGTCGTGGTAGTCGTCGTTGTAGTCGTCGTTCCCGCGGCTGGAGTGCCGTCGAATGCTCTCGAAGATGGAGGAGGAGGCACGTCGCTCAGAATGTTCTTCTCGTCCGGCGCCTCGGGTTTTTGGTCGGCTTCCTTTTCTATCTTGCGTCGCTTCACGACGACCAGCGCTTCTTTCTTCTTCTCCGTCTTCTTCTCCTCATCCTTTACTTTAGATGCTTCTTTTTCTTCTACTGCTACTTTCCTGTACTTTTCTTCGCTCGGCGGTTTCATTTCCGTTTCCGCTTCCGCTCCTGCTCTGTCCTCTTCTTCTTCCTCCTCTTCGTCTTCTCGCTTCCCGAGAGGCTTCGAATACACCCGATCGTTCTCCTCTCCTTTCCCTTCCGCGCGTTTCCTCAAAATATCCGCCAAACGTTCCTTCAACTCTCTGATCCTCTTCCATCCTAAATACTGCTTTCCCATCTGGTGATCTCTCACCCGTTGCTCGTTATCGTGAGTGTTCAAAAACACCCCGCTCAGCGGGCACACGATCAACCGCTTCATCGTCTCCACGCGTCTCTCGCATTCTTTCTCCACGACTTCCTCTAACTTTTTCCTCCTTTCGGCAATCTCATCCAGCTCCTTCATCGCTTTCTCCGCACCATCCACGTCTCCAATAATCCCCAACTGTTCGATTTTCTTTTGCATGCACTGCGTCTGATCGGCCAATTGCGCCAACGCTTGTTTATCGTGCACCGGTACCATCCCGTACACTCGCGCCCGTTCCGCGCGTTCCATCTCCACGCGTTCCGTGGCAATTCGAATCCGTCGATCGCAATCGGACACCAGCCGGTCCAAAATTTTCTTCGTCTCTTTCTCGTAGTTATATTTACTTCGCTCTCGATCGGTGAGAACTTGAAATTCTGCGCGTAACTCCATCGACTGCACGCCGCACGGATGCTCTTGTTTGCTCGCTTGTTGCACCGGCACACGCAAGGCTCGGGCGATTTCGTCCGCAGATTTTGTGTTTTTAAACATCGTCACGTCGAAGCCGCAGAGGAAGTATTTGTCCACGTCTTCGTCCTGTTTACGAGAGAGAGAGAATAGAGAACAGAAAGAAACGTTCTCGGTGAGTGTGATAAAACTCTCGCCGCATCCTCGTCGTCGTCAACACCAACACTTTACGTCGTCAATCCGTTCGGGAGAAAAAAAAAAGCGGATTGAAAATGTTGTAAAAAGAGTCGTCTAATAGTAGTATTCGTTTACCGTAAACAACTTCTTCCTGTTCACTCTTTCGTCTAAAGGGACGTCCCGCTCGGCGCCCATGAGCTGGTCCAGCATTGCGCGCATTTCTGCCGCCATACTGTTTACTTCTTCTTAGTGTGTGTGTGTGTTTTTCTTCGCAATTTTAGTACAGCAGCTTTTTAGTTGAGAGACCTTTTGTGCTGCCGTTTTGATTTTTTTTTCTCTTCTTCTTCTTCTTGCATGTACACTGATTCATATAAAAAAACGGGAGAGACTTTGGACTTTGCGCGACGAAAGTGGTGTTCACATTTAAGAAGACCCGATGATGTGTTGATCTCGTCTCTCACTCTCTTTCTCTCTCTCTCTCTCTCGACCGAGGAATAGGAAAAAGTAACTCAGAGATGATGATGTCATGAGAACAACAACGTATTTGACGTCGCGAGGATGGCGTCGAGACTTCGTTTACGTCTTCTCTGCGAATCGTATATCGACCATTTCTTTTTCGCGAGACGTTTGGATTTGATGCAATTGACTCGAGACTTTCGAGCAAAATCGTCCGCTTTTTTTTCCTCTTTGCGCGCGATGGCGAGTAAATCCAATCGAGCGCGATCGGTTTCTTCCTGTTTTTGTTGGAGTTTAAGCCTTTGGCGTTTTGTTATTTTTACTTTCGTCGTCGTCGTCTTTTGTGGGATTCTGTTTTGAGTATGCTTCGTCGGGCCGCGACGAATGGTGTCGGCGTCGTTCTTGTTAACGACTGCATTCGATTTCGATTCGCTCGCTTTCTCCGGAGTGTTGACGTTTGAAGAAAAAAGCACCGGGTGTTTTTTTATGGGAGACATCGGTGGAGTCGTTAAAATCCGCCTGTTCCAAAATGCTTTCGCGTCGTCATCGTCGTCTGAATCGTCGACTCGAAGACGCTTCTTCTGCGAATCTGTTTCCAATGATGATAGTATTTCAATCGTCGTGTTTTGACTGACACTTCTTCTTCCTCTGAGAGTAGTATCACCATTACCCGTCTTCTCGTCGTTGTTGTTCGAGAGTATCACGATCACGTCGCTGCTTTTCCTCCTCTTCTTCTTCTCCTTCTCCTTCTCCTGACAAAAGTTGGCACCCAAGAAACAATCCAATTCTCCCCTAAAACCGTCTTCTTCGTCCTCGAGTCTTTTCCCCCCCTCCTGAGAACAACAATAACAACAACAACAAAGCGAAGAAGAAGAAGTAGCAGAAGATAAACAATAATTCAAAAACATCTCCCCGGCGTATTTCGCCGTGATCGCGTTTGCATCGATCCCTAACGTCTCGTACGGATGCAAAAATTCATTCAATTTCTTCTCCAAAAGGGAATGATGATGAAAATGAAAATGAGCATCGCCTAATCTTTTCTTCCGTCCTCTCGCGTACTCCAACAACGGATGATGACGATAAAGACGACGACGAAAACAATGATCATTCTTTTCGCTCTTTGTTTTCGTCTTTTTTGCCCTCTCCCCTGCTGCTACATTCATGTATCTTTTTTCTCTCTGTATATGTACTAAGAATCTCTTTTAATAGAGAGAGAGAGTTCGTATTCTCAAGAGTGCACACAAACAAACAAACCCTAAACCTTAAAACCCTAAAATTTTCGCTCACATTTCATCTCTCCTCCTTTAACTGCTTTTAAAAGCAAACACAAACGCACGAAAACTTTGAACGAGTATTATTACTCCTCCTCTCGCGCGATGATGATGATGTGGTTTTTATGAGTTGCGTGTGTGAGTAAATTGTTTCATCGGTCGCAAAGACAGAAGGTGTCTCTTTTTTCCTGAGATCTGAATCGCACAAAATTTGTCCGGTGGTGGTGCGATGAGGGGGAAAATGATGAAAAGAAAAGATGCGGACTTTGAACGACGCGCTTTGAGTGCAGAAAAAGAAGAGGAAAAGACCAAAAAGACGAAAAGGAGTGGAGAAGGTAACGGTGGTGCTTCTTCGTTGCTCCGCGCGTCCAGGGAACAAGTTTTGAACGCGATGAGAAAGAAGAAGAAGAGGAACAAAAATCTCGTGACGAACGAGGAGGAGGAGGAAAAAGAGGCTGAAAACGCTTTCAACGTCGCAAATCCGTGCGGCATGCCGGCGAGAGACCGGAACGAAGAAGGTCCAGATGATGATTTGACGAATTCTTTGTCGTCGGACTCGAGCGAAGTGGAGTGGGAAGACGTGGAAACAGAGGAGGAAGAAGAGGAAGAGATTGAGGAAAATGAAAGCGCGGCGGCGAACGACGACGACGCGAAGGAAGAACACGAGAGAGACAGCGAGTGCGAAATAGTGGACGAGATCACCGGGGACCCGAACGAGATCAAGGTGAAGAATAAAAATAAAAGGAGGATAACGAGACAGGAGAGGAACAAGATTAAAGAGCTACATCACGCGGAGTTGTTGTGTCGTTTAGCGAGGGTGCATTTGGTCAATCGAGCGCTCGAGAGCGACGCGTTGCGATGTTTGGCGCTCAGCGTGGCGCCTAGAGGATTGGTGGAAGGTATTTTAGAAAGACCTGGGAAGAAGGAAGGAAAACCAGTGGTGAGGGTGATGTTGCATTTCGCGGTGAAGTTTTTTCAAGACCACGTGTTAAGCCCTTCTCGTTGTACTTCTGATAACGAGGAAGAGGAGCGTTCTTCTTGGACGCCGTACGTGAGCGCGAAAGAAGCGCGGGCAAGTAAGGCCGGGTTCGCGGGAGGCGTGGCGTGGAAGTTGAGCGAGATGTTAAGAAGAAAAGATAAAAACATCAACGAAACAATGAGACTCTCTTCATTTTCGAACGTTTCGGAGATGAAGGCGGCGCTTTTGTGTGCTTTCTTACGCGCTTTGGGTATTCGCGCAAGACTGTGCGCGAGTTTAAAACCGTTGCCGCACGACGCGAAAGGACCGGATTTAGATAGGAAAACAACCTTGCGATCGTTAGATGGTAAACCGGCAAATATTTTTAAAGCGATGGAGAAGAACGGAGCAGCGGCGAGGAATAATGGCGAGGAAGACGACGATGCGGCGGACGAGATTACGCACTGGTTGGAAGCGCTCGTGCGAGAAGGCGGGAACGATACGACGACCGAGGAATCGACGCGGAAGAAAACAAAGAAGAAGAAAACGACCGCATCATCTACCCCATCGGCGGCAAATGCGCAGAAGAAAAAAGAATCCGCAAAGTTTGTGCCAATCGCGCTCTCTCCAACCACGCATACTTTTACCATCGGTGACGTCGACGATATCGTGAAAACGTGGTCGACGTACCCGGGATACGTCGTCGCTTTCGACGAATTCGATCAAGAGAAGAACGGCAACGTTTTGTCCTTCACGGACTTGACGAGAAAGTATTCGCAAAAGCAGTTTGCCATAAAAGCTTTGAAGAAACGCATCAAAGGTGATCAGAGATGGAACGAGCTCAGCGCGGCGCACAAGATTGATCTCAGCGGCATTCACGATAACGACGAGGAAAATTCCAGTCAACTGTATTTGAAAAAAGCGTTAATCGACGAGCGCGACGAGATGGCAACGATGCAAAAATCGGAGCGACCGCCAAAAACGCTCACGGAAATCAAATTGCACCCTTTGTGGTGCATAGAAGCGCACTTGAGGCAAAACGAGTGCATTTATCCGAAAACGGGCGTCGCCGGGTGCGTCGACGGGAAACTCGTTTACCCTCGCGAAAACGTTCAGACGCTTCGGACCGACCGGCGATGGAAATCGGAGAAGAGATTGATGGTGAAACACGTGGAGATTGATAGTCCGATCAAGAAGTTGCTTTCGAACAAAGCGCGAGCTCACTTGAAACAGTACGGCGGCCACCCAGAACAGTTCGCGGATATTTTTTTATACGGCCAGTGGCAGTGCACCACTTACCACCCGCCTAAAGCGGACAAAGGTGTCGTGCCTACGAATGATCGCGGTAACGTCGATTTGACGAAGAATGGCGACGGGTTACCAGACGGTTGTGCGTACATTGAGGACAAAAATGCGTTAACCGCGGCTCGTAAACTTACCAATCCACAAATTCACGCGGTCCCTGCTCTGATTGGCTTTGAGTACAAGCAAGGCGGCACGACGCTTCCCGTCTTTCTCGGGTGCGTCGTCGTCTCGGAAAACGAGGAAAGAGTGAGGAAACAACTGCTCGAGGACGAGCAAGAACGAGTAAAGAAAGAAAAGCTGAAAAAACTGAAAGACGCGAGTTTGAAATGGCGCACGTTACTCGGCGCGATGTTCATGAAGGAAAGGTTGAGAAGAGAAGTGGACGTTCAAGAAAACGAAGACACGTTTCAAACGACGTTGGCGACGAAAGTAGAAAAATTATAGCACATACAGTAGTAGTAATAGAGATTGGATAGAAACGCACGCACATACAAAACAAAAAAAGCTCATTTCATTTTACCTACGGTGACGAATGGCACGCCGAGCATGTCAACCGGCGCGTGCTCGCCTACGTTTGCGCCGCCTCCGACTTTAACCAATCCCGTTCGCACGTTCTTCAACAGCGCTCTATTCCCGTCCTCCTCTCTCAACGCTTTCACGATGTGCATATCGGACACCATCGCAGTTACCGCCTCCTCGCTAACACTACCGCTACTATCGCTACGACTATTACTAATACTACTCATCAACGCCCTCTTCGCGTTTCCGGCTCGATCAATTTTCACCGAATCATCCACGACGCCATCGCACGTCCCTGGAACCATAATCCTCGCGCCGGCCATCATCGCCCCCAATGCGCCAAACCCAAACCCCATCGCGTGCAACAACGGCACCCCAATCATAACCACGTCCTCTCTCCTCAACTCCATCGCTTTCGCCGCTCGTTCTCCGTATTTAAACAACGTCTCCGCTCCCTCACCTTTCTCGGTTGAATTGAAGTAAAACACCGCTTCATTCTCCGACGATGATGACATCCCACCGCTCGTCGAAGCGTCCTCTTCTCCATTACCGTACGCGTTCATCAGCACCTCCCAATGGACGACTTTCTCTTTCAACCCGGCGGGACCAACCGCGATGGGTTCGTGCGCGCCGACCATCTCGCCCGCTTTCCCGCTGAACGAACTGTGCACCAAAGCGCCGAAACTTTTCGCGGATAAAAACTCCCCTTCCGTCTTCGAACTTTGCACTTTCGTTCCGCTCAGAACGGCGCCGGTGAGTGCGATTAAAAGTTCCGGAGAATCCCCCAAACGAATCGATAACTTTTTCTCCTCTTGGTCTTCTTTGCCTTCTCTTTGGTTGTTGGTGTTGTACCCGAGATCGTTCAAAGCGGCGGCAAACGCGTAGGATCGATCGCGAAAGTCCGCGAACGAGAGATGCCGAAAAGACTTTTCATTCTCGTCGAAGAAGTACACGAACGGCGCGTTCGGTGCGTTGGCGTGGGCGTTTTCGCGGAGAATGTGCGCGAGTACCACAGATGTCGGGTCTTTGTTCCCCGTGGTGAAGTTCCTCTTGGTCGTGGCCGCCATTGCCGAACCAGCCGCGGTAAAAAGTCGTCCTCGTCGTCCTCCCGCGGTAAAACGCATCGTCGTCGTCGTAACAGTCGTCGTTTACGTCGCTTCTAATAATCGCGTTCGTTTGTGCGTGTTGTTTCCTCCGTGGAAATGAAGATGATTTTTCCATTTTATCCATCGAAACGTCGCAACAAAACAGATGAGATATGACGACGAGAACAGACGAAAGACGACAGAGACGAGTGCCAAAAGGCACGTGCGACGAATTTTACTTCGAAAAGAATATGAAGAAGTGTTGTTGTTGTTCGTGTCGTTGCGACGTGGTGGAAACAGATGAACCACACGCGGTGGTCCTTTTTTACCGGTACATTTCTCACGGGGAGCGCGTGTTGAATTCGACGACGTTGAACGCGCTGAAAACGAGCTTGGAGAATGCAATGCTCGACTTGGACGTCAGAGGGAAGATTCGGCTCTCGCCAGAAGGCATAAACGGAACCGCCGCGGGGAAGGAATCGCGCGTGAAACAGTTTGAACGGGAAATGAAAAGCACGAAAGGAAAGTTTGCGATTTTGGAGTTACAAGGGGTGGATTTTAAGCGAGAACGCGTGAACGTGAACACGCGCGCGGTTTCGGAGGAATACGGGAGATGTAAACACATTTTTGAAAGCGCGAGCGTTCGAATCGTAGACGAGGTGTGTCCGTTTGAACCGTCGTCGTCAAAGAAGAAGGCAGAAGAGCGTCTTCAGTTAGGACAACAACGTCTTCAACCAAATCGATTGACGCCGAGCGAATGGAGGGAGGCTATTCAATCGAGCGATGACGACGTCGTCGTGTTAGACGTGAGGAACTCGTACGAGAGTCGAATGGGGAGGTTTGTCCCGGAAAAGACGGTGTGTTGCCCAATTCGAAGGTTCAATCAGTTTAAAGAGTGGGTGGAAGAGAAAGGCGGGAAGGCGTACATCGAGAACAAAAAAGTACTCGCGTATTGCACGGGCGGCGTGCGATGCGAGAAAGCGACGGCGTATTTGTTGAGTTTGAACGTGACGAAAGAAGTTTCCGTATTAGAAGGCGGGATCGTGGCGTACGCGAGAGATATCGGCGGCGACGGGTTTGTCGGAAAGAATTACGTGTTTGACGCGCGAGGGTGCGTCGACGTTGGCGGTTTCATCGATGAGAACAATAATTTTAGTAATAATAATAACATCAACAACAACAATTTATTATCATTAACAAAGTGCGACGGGTGTAAAGCACCGTGCATACCACATCTGGCCAGATGCGCGAGTAAAGCGTGTCATGTCATCTTAGCCGCGTGCGAGGAATGCTCGAAAAGTTCGACATCGATATACTGTTGCGATACGTGTAAAGCGAACAAAGACGGCGAGAAAAAACGAGCGTGCGAATGCGATAGCTACCGTTCGAGAGAGTTAAGATGTGAGATTCCCGCTGTATAGAGATAGATTAATAATAGTGTAATATATACAAACACACGCACGCGCGACGAAAATAGAACACACACATACACACACTCAACTTTCGTCTGTCGTAATCATCGTCCCGCACCCCTCGTCGGTTAAAATCTCCAATAACAACGAATGAGGCGCCCTCCCGTCGATAATGTGACCACTCACGCAACCTCCTCTCAGCGCGTTCATACAATCGGTCACCTTTGGAATCATGCCTCCGGCAATAATCCCACTCGCAATCATCTCCTCAGCCTTCGTAAACGTCACAGTCCTTATCAAAGAATCCACGTCGTCTTTATCCGTGCACACCCCGGCGACGTCCGTCATCAACACCAACTTCTGCGCGTTCAACGCCGCTGCAATCGCCCCAGCCGCGGTATCTGCGTTCACGTTCAACGCGTTTCCTTTTGAATCTTGCGCTACGGTCGCAATCACCGGCACGAACCCGCCGTTGATCAAAGTTGTCAACAATTTCGGATCCACCGACTCAATCTCCCCGACCCATCCCAAATCTTTATCCTTCACTTTTCCTCTCAACAAGTTCCCATCTTTACCGCAAACCCCAACCGCTCTTCCACCTCCATCGCCTCTATCGGCCGAATTGTTATTAATCAACGCCACCAACTCTTTATTCACTTTCCCAGTCAACACCATCTCCACCACCTCCATCGTCGCGTCGTCGGTCACTCGCAACCCGTTCTTAAAGTTCGGCTCGATCCCAACCACCTCTAACATCTTGTTAATCTCCGGTCCTCCTCCGTGCACTAAGACCATGTTAATCCCGACCGTAGCGAGTAAGCATATATCTCGAATCACCGCCGCTTTCAGTTCTTTCGATTGCATCGCCGCGCCGCCGTATTTCACCACCACCGTTTGCCCTTGAAAACGTTGCAAATACGGCAGGGCTTCGCTCAAAATGTTCACGCGATTGCTGTTTTCCGCACTGATGCGTTGGATTTTTGCGGTGCCTTTCTTCGGCTCCTCACTCCCTCCTTTTCCTCCACCACCTCCTGAAGTCGTCGTCGTCGTCGTCGCGGCAGCGGCAGCGGCAGCGGCAGAATTGTTGGTGTCATCATCAGACGACAAAGCCGCCGCTCTGACGGAAAATCCCCCCGGGTTTGAAAGAAACAGTCGTCGTCTTTGGGAAGAAGAAGAGGAAGAAGTTGAAGGAGAACAAGAGCGGCGAAAACAACATCGAGAGGAGGAGGAAGAGGAGGAGGCTGCTTTTGCCGCCGAAACCGAGACAGGAGCGGGAGAGGAAGCGCAACGCATTGTGATGATTTTTATGACGCATTTTCCCCACAAAAATGGGCAACAACAATAACATTAACGACGACGGTTTAAACGCGATACAGACGCAAACTTTGGAGGATTTCGCGAACAGTTTGTGCTGCTCTGCGTGTAAGAGTTCTAAGAGTAGTAATAATACCATCATCGAGGTGTGTGTGTGTGTGTGTGTATATGTGCTCGCGTTTGCATGTTTTTCAGCTCTCTCTCTCCAACTCTCTTTCCCCGCGCAACTGTTTTTTCTCTCTGTCTGCTTCTCTCACATCTCTCTCTCTCTCATCTCTCTCTCGATGAACACAGATACACCGATGGACGAACGATTCGAGAATCTATTTTCTAAAGTTTCCATCGGCGATGACGCAAAAAATGGCCCTCGGTCGCGCGTCGGTGTTTTTGGAAGACGTGGATTTACACGGGCAAATAGTGTCCTCGATTCCGTCCGGCCGAAGCGGCGGCGCGGCGAATTACAGCGGTCACAACATGCGCGTGAATAGCTTTTGCACGTTTTTAAATCGGTGTAAAGAAGAGACAAAGGAGTTGTTTGGAGAAGAGAAGGTGCTGAGAGATCGATTGATGGAGTGTAAGATTATGCGAACGAATAAACGAGGCGAGTACGAATCGAGTTTGGCGAAGGATAACGACCGATGGCATCCGTCGGAGGAGCAGTCGGCGATATTGGCCGTCTGCTCGAGTTCGGATAAAAAGGAAGTGAGAGATGCGCTGATACACGAGGCAATGCACGGGGTATTTTACGTCTCGAGAGCGTTTCAGAAGTTTTGTTACTGGTTTTGGGAAGAATCGATGACGGAGGAGGAGAGGAAGACGTGGGTGAATTTTTTAATCGGGTTGAGATACAACGCGAGTACAGATACAGAATTAGCGGTGAATGAGTTGCAAGCGTACATGGCGACGGAAAGGAAGCTGTTTGAGGCTTCCGAAGCCGCCGAATTGAAGCAGCTGCAACTGAAATTCTCTCGCGCGATGACCGAAAAAACTTCGCGCGTAAACGACAACGGAGGACTCGAAGCCTCGCTCACGCCGTCCATCGGATCGAGCACGAAACTCGTTTGGTTATAAAAACACGCGCGCATAAAACGAGAGCTTGAAGAAATAGCAATACTAATACGTAGTTTATTATAGGATGTAAATGCTTCTCACGCATCGCATTTACAAATAGATGATGATTCAGGAGGATCCGCATCTTTTTTCTGTCTGATATACATTTTAGGATAAGAGAGCACGAGAGAGAGAAAACCAAACGTCGGGCCATCACTGTTCTCTCTATATATAACTCTCTTTACGCCAGCACCCCTTTCGCTAACATCTCGATCGACTCTCCGTTCATCTGCCTCTGCGGCGTCCTCGGCGTCGGCGTTAATCTCCCAGCCGGCGACTCTTCCTCGGACTCCTCGGGGACCACTTCTTTGTTCAAGTACCGATACAATTCTATGCGCAAATGCGCGGGTGGCAAGAACCCTCTCAACGACCACTTCGGGGAATCGTCGCCTCGCTGATGATATGCAGAAGAAGAGGAAGAAGAAGAATTGCTGCCTCTCGTGGTCGTGATGACGTTAAATTCCGAGGCGAAATACTCGTCCGGCGGTGGTGGCGAGCCTCGGGGAAGCTCCATGAGTCTTTTGCTGACGCGGCAGCACTTTATTGGTGCGCTTTTTACGAAAAGCAAAAATTATATACTAAAACGTCTCTGTCTTCTGTGAACGCAACAAAAACCAAGGATCAAAAAGGAGTACACGCTACTCGAGAGATTGATGATGATGGTGATATTAACGCGCGTGCAGCAGTTCGAGAAAACTGTGTTTTGTTATGTATAAGTAAATATATACAGGTCGCCAGAATGAGGATAAAGTGGAAACCCCCCCTTTTTTCTCTCTCTTTTTTTTCGTGTTCAAGCGCATTCCCTTGGTGGAGAGTGACCCAAATTTTATGGGAGGAGATCGGAGCGAATTCCGGCCGATCGTTTCCGAAAATATCAACTTTTCGTACCATCTTTTTGCGAGAGGGAGAGAGAAAGAGAGAGAGAGAGAGATTTGGGAGGAAAAATTGTTGGTGCGTGCTTTCAAAGCGCGTGAAAGTTTCCCGAAAGACAACAGAAAGCTTTTATTATTAAAGGGTGGTCCCGGCTCTCGAATGAAACAACGAGAGACCACCACAGAGGAGGAGAAATGAGAAAAGACAAACACGACGAAAATCTGGAAGTGGCGCATTTGCTCGACCAATCGGTACCGTCTGGAGCGGAATCATCCCTGGAAGCGCTCAGTTACGCGTCGAGGAAATTGAAATCGGAATCGAACAGAAATCGAGCGAAAATTGCGCGAACACTAAAAGATGCGTTTGACGAATTCAGAGACCACGGAGGAGGAGGCGACGACGAGCGCGAACGAGAAAAAGTGGTCGAGTTGTGCGAGACGTTTTGCGAGGAGTTTTTAGAGCTTTTGAAAGAAGAGGAAAAGGAGAAGGAACGAGAGGAGGAGAACGATGGTGGTGGTGCAAAATCAGCTTCGACTCTTGGTGTTGAAGAAGAAGAAAACCAGCGACAACATGAAGAAGAACTGCGCGAGGCGCTGACGAGCATGCGAAAAGACGCGCGGAAATTCCACGAACTGGAAGAAAAACTGGAGTTGAAACAACTGCACTTAGAGATGTTGCGAGAGGAAAATATGTTCGAGGAGTGTTTGAAAGAGGTGGAGAGGATGGTTGACGAGGAGAAAGAGTTGTCGAACGCGTACGAAATGCTCGAGCGATCGAGAGAGGAGTACGCGTGCGTGGAAATTCCTAACGAAAGGATAGATGATTTGATGGTGAAGTTGCAGGATGCGATACGGAGGAGGATCGCGGGAGCCGTGAGCGTGAGCGATGATGATGGAGGCGGCGGGATGTCGGTGGAATTTTCCAACGCGAGAGACGCGTGGAAAGCATCGAGAGCGGTTTCGGAGACTTTATTTCGCGAGTGCGCGGTATTCGTGACGAGGAAAGTGGTGGATGAAATCGTCGTTCCGTTTGTCCAGTCGAGAGCGAGGAACGTTGAGTTGAGCGTGAACGAAGAGAACGGGTACGCGAAAACGCTGAAGTGGAAAAAAGGAGAAACGGCTGGCAAAGGAAACGACGAAGAAGATGGAATGATCTCAACATTCGTCCAGGGATTGGACGTGCTCCTCTTCAAAGGAATTTTTACGAAGCAGTCGTTCGCGTTGGATGAACTCTCGTCGGATCTCGTGGACGTTGCTCGCGGTGTCTTTTGGCCGACAGTCTCGAAGACGTGCATTCAAACTTGGAATTTAGGATCAAAGCAAGCGCTACTTACGGACGATGACGTGGATAGTGTCGTCGCGCTCGAAAGGCGCGTCGCAAGTTTAGGATTGCTCAACAGCTACGGTCTCGGCAGTGCTTTAGATACCGTCGCTGGACCTTTAGAAATAGCCGCCATGCAAGGCGAAATAGAAAGTCGATTAGACTTCAGAGTGAACAGCTTAGCGAGCGCGAGAGACGCCGGCAAAACTCCCGCAATTTCCGACGAATTGTTGCAAACGAAAGCGAAAGAAGAAGAAGTGAAAGGCAATGGTAAGGAGACGACGAACTACTGCGAAGAGTTTTTCGAATTGCACTGCTTTGAAATCCCGGCATCGCGAACAATCACGAGCTCCGCGGTGCAACTTTTGAACGTGACAAAATCTGCGTTTCACTCCGTCCTCTCTTCATCGTTTGAAGATAAAGAAAACGCAAAAGATGCCAACACGCCCGCGGGACGCATACGACACGCCATTGCGGCGATTAAAACCGCGTGCGATTGTCTCGAAGCGTTCCGGTGTTCGCGCATGAGCACGCGAGACGAGTCCATTTTCAAACAGTCGCTCTTTGAATCGCTCGTGTTTTATAACGATTGCGGCTTTATCGCCGACCAGTTTATCGCGCAAAGTTTAGACGCAGCAAAGGCTTTAGAGAATTTAGTCAGAAAGGACAACAGCGGCGGCGGTGACGACAATGCTCAACAACACCGACCTGCGATTTTGTGGGCCGTTGAGGCTCTGAGAGACGCCGGCGACGCCGTTTTCGAGCGCGCAGAACGCAACGCCTCGGTCGCATTAGAGGAGTCTTTAGACTCATTCGCGAATGAAACGCAAAGTATTCGAGGCGCGAACGCATCCGCGATGAAGAAAGCTATCGCGATATCGCGCGACGTGCTAAAAAAGTTCTGCTCCGCCGCCAGTCAAACGTTGCAGAGGACAAACGCGAAGCGCATCGTGGGGAAATTTTGTGAATCTTACGCCTCACGCATCGTCTCCGCAATCAAAGAAATGCATGATATTTCAGCGGACGACGCGGACGCGTTGACGGATGCGCTCGAGGATGCGTTTACCCCTTTACAACTGGGCACGTCGTCGGTAGAAGATGATTTCTTTTACGACGCGCTCGAGAATTGGCAGAAAGGTTCTGTATACGCGAAACTGTTGAAGACAAAGTTGAAGGAAATTACGGACATGTACACGAGAGGAGAGTTGAAAATGTTGAGCGCGAACGAAGTGCTGGCGTTCGTTTCCGCGTGTTTTGCGGACACGCCGCTTCGCGAGGAGTGTTTCGAGCGCATCGAGAATATGTAAAAACAAATTGAAGAAGTAGTTACACGGGTGTTGTGTATTAATCATGCGCGGCATTATTATTAAAGGTCTTTTTAAATTATTTTTTATCTCCCCACAGCTTTGTAATGGACGCTACTCGCGTTGCAAATAGCCGCAAAATCATCGCCGTTCAAACTCGCGCCTCCCACCAAGAACCCGTCGATATCGCTCAACTTGGCTAAATCCGCGCAGTTGGACGCGTTAACCGAGCCGCCGTATTGAATTCTCGTCGCTTTCGCGACGTCTTCGCTGACATTTTCTGCCAACCAGCTGCGAATTTTCGAATGTACCTCCTGCACTTGCTCCGGCGTCGCGACTTTCCCGGTACCAATCGCCCAAATCGGTTCGTACGCGATGACTACGGACGACCCCCAACTGGAATGTTCTCGGTCGTCGATTTCCTTCGCGACTGCTTTCAACTGCTTAAAAATCACATCAAACGTCGTCCCGTTTTCTCTCTCCTCCAGCGTCTCGCCGACGCAAACGACGACGCTCAACCCGTGATACCTCGCGTGCGCGACCTTCTTCCCCACGATTTCATCCGTATCGCCTAAAAGCGTTCGTCGCTCGCTGTGCCCGAGCAACACGAACGGCACTTGTAAATCCTCCAACATCTCCGCGGATATCTCCCCGGTGAACGCACCCGTGGTCGAGTCGTAGTGGTGTTCTGGATCGACTAAATCTGCCTCCACCCAGCTGTTTTGCGCGCACACGTTAAATCTCTCGTTTAAGTTGTCCTTCACGTACGGCAGGTGCAAAAATGTGGGACAGCAATAAATATCGCAGTTTTTCTCGATGTTTGGGACGTTTTTATTCAACGCCTCCACTAACGCTTTGACGCTTTCGCGAGTCCCGTTACATTTCCAGTTCCCACCGACGATGAATCGTCCGGTTCCTTCGGACACTATTTGTAGTAATTCGCCTCTTCTTCTTCTTCTGTTGTTGTTGTTGTTGTTGTCCATCCGATGATTCTTTCTCGTTCTCGCAGAAGGAGTCATCGTTTTTCTCGCGGTCAAATGAGAATACGAAGGCGTCGTCTGAATCGTCGTCGCGGCAGCTGCGCGCATCATCATCGCAACGGATGCCATCATTTATATACTATATATATACGCGTACGCGCAAAAAACGCGTCAAAGTGTTGTGCGGTGTCTGATGATGAGTCACGTTTCCCGAAGGATGGATAAACTGCTTGACCTGTGTGTGAGCTCGAAAAATTTACCCTAAACAACATTATATCGATCTCTCAAAAAACAGACAGGAAAAACACACGTGTCTCGTCCTGCTCTCGCTCTTCGCGTGAAAAAGTGCATCTTTGAATGATACACATCTCCTCCTTTTTCGAGGGGAAAAGTGTCTCAATCGAGAACACGAGAGCGGTTTATTCTACACATAATCAGAAAGGGAGCGGCACACATTCTACTCGTAAAACGCAACAACAGAAGAAAACAACAATGATTGCAAACGCGTTACGAAGAGAAGCGCGCAAAGCGTTGACCGGTGTCGCGCGAAGACGAGAGAGTTTGGTGCGACGTTTTCTTTTTTCTTTTTGTGATTAAATTTCTTGGCACTTTGTCCGTGATGACGTCTTTTCCAATCATCATCATATCCTCCCATTGCTTCTCTCTTTTCTTTAAGAACTCGCAGTATTCGTTTTACGCACAAACTGACATTTGAGGATTCTTTCGCGCGATTCTTTCTTTGTGAAACGAACAGCGAGCGTCGATTACTGCGACGACGAGTATTCAGTATTCCACGAACGCGGACGCGTACGCGAAACTGAAACCAGGCATCACGTGGCCGAAAGCCTGTAACGACGATTTGAAAACCGTGGACCCGGAAATTTTTGACATCATCGAGAGAGAAAAAGAGAGACAATGGAAAGGCTTGGAGTTAATTCCGTCGGAGAACTTTACCTCGGCTTCGATTTTAGAAGCGCTCGGATCGGTCATGACGAATAAGTATTCGGAAGGGTACCCGGGGGCGAGATATTACGGAGGGAACGAATGGATCGATATGGCGGAGAGTTTGTGCCAAAAGAGAGCGTTGGAGGCGTTTCATTTGAACCCAGACGAGTGGGGAGTGAACGTGCAGTCCTTGTCTGGTTCTCCGGCGAACTTCCAAGTGTACACGGCGTTGTTGAACCCAGGGGACAGAATCATGGGTTTGGACTTGCCGCACGGCGGTCACTTGTCGCACGGTTTCCAAACCGACGCCAAGAAGATTTCCGCCACGTCCATTTACTTCAACTCCATGCCATACAGATTGGACGAATCTACGGGTTTGATCGATTACGAGAAGTTGGACGAGTTGGCGCAAGCGTTTAGACCGAAGATTATCATCGCCGGTGCGTCCGCGTACTCGAGAAAGATCGATTACGCGAGAATGCGCAAGACGTGCGACGATACCAAGGCGTTGATGTTGGCGGATATGGCGCACATTTCCGGTTTGGTCGCCGCGAAATTGATCCCGTCGCCGTTTGAATACGCCGACGTGGTCACGACGACGACGCACAAATCTTTGAGAGGTCCGAGAGGGGCGATGATCTTTTACCGCAAAGGGAAGAAGGGCGTGAACAAGAAGACGGGGAAAGACATCATGTACGATTACGAGGAGAAGATTAACTTTTCCGTTTTCCCGGGATTGCAAGGTGGGCCGCACAACCACACCATCTCTGGTTTGGCCGTCGCTTTGAAGCAAGCGCAAACGCAAGAATTCGTCAAGTACCAACAGCAAGTCATGAAGAACATGGTTGCGATGGTTGACAGATTGAAAGAACACGGCGTGAAGATCGTTTCGGAAGGCACGGACAACCACTTGGTGTTGTGCGATTTGAGACCGTTTGGCGTGGACGGTAGTCGCGTGGAGAGAGTGTTGGAGTTGGCGCACATCGCGTGCAACAAGAACACCGTCCCGGGGGACAAATCCGCGTTGGTTCCGGGTGGTTTGCGTTTAGGTACGCCGGCGTTGACGACGAGAGGTTTCACCGAGGAAGACTTTGTTAAGGTTGCGGATTACATCAAGAAAGGCATCGATATTTCGGTTGAAATTAGTAAAGAAGTTGAAGGGAAGAAGTTTGGGGACTTCAAGAAGGTTTTGGAGTCCAAGGAGTTCCCGGCGATTGCCGCGTTGAAGAAGGAAGTGGAAACTTTGGCCGAGGAGTTCCCGACCATCGGCTTCGACAAGGCTGAAGGCAAGTACACGAAGTAAGCCGAATGCGAATGTGGGCAAGGGAGTGAAAGAGAGAATAAGAGAATAAGTTGCGCGCATGCCCGCGCGTATAAATACTTGTTTTTATCGTCACGTACTGACTTTAATAAACTGATGAGAGTTTAATAAAAATGTGTCATAAAATACTAATTATATGAGAAGAAATTCATTTCGTACACACGCGTCGAGGATTGAACCCCTCCATGTATCGTTTATAATATAAACGCGGGATTTATGCGAGTTGTTTGGTTGTACTTTTTCGATTTAAATCTGTTTATTTTATTTATGTGTATCGGTTTGTTTTCTTTCTTTCTTTTCTTCTGTGTTCTTTTGGTCGAGCAGCAAAGAAAGCGGCGGTGGCGATGAGCTCTTTTCTCCGTCTCCTCGCTTTCTCTTCTTTTTTCCCGTGTCTTGTCGTTCAAAATCTCGAATTAAATGTATTGCGATACCCATCTAAAGCCTTCCCCGTAACCCATCCTTCTCACCACCGAACACATAAACACCTCAATCGGTCGCATATTCGACGCCTCTAAGTTCACTTTCCCTTTCCCAGTCGTGTAATTCGACAAACCCAAGCAATGTCTCAACTCCTCTTCGCTCGCCGCGTGCGGCACGTCGATTTTATTTCCTAATATCAAAAACGGTACTCTCGCCAACGAGTCGTCGCCTAACAAGTGATCGAGCTCTTTCTTCGACTCGATAAATCTCTCCTTATCCACCGCATCGACTAAAAATACGATCGCGTCCACTTTCGCGTAATAATCCTTCCACACTCTCCTCGCGACTTCGTGCCCGCCGAGATCGAACGCCTTAAATCTGATTTGTCCAATCGATAACTCCTCGGACGTTGGGTATTGCGTCGGTTGGTGCTGCGCTAATCGTTCGTCTTTCAGCATGTGCATGAGTGTCGTTTTCCCGGCATTGTCTAGGCCCTGTTGTTTTGAGTTTACGGTTTGTCAGTACACAGACAAAGAAAGCTCTGATTCATCTCATCTCATCTCCCCGCGACGATCGAGAGAACGAGAGAAAGAGATCTACGACTCATAAACGATAAAGAAAAAAGAGAAGAAAAGAAAAAGAAGCGCCGAAAAGAACGTCGACGAGAGAGAAGCGCCGCGCGTTCAAACGTACCAAAAACAAGATCTTCGCGTCTTTCTTCCACAACCCCAAGGTGGAGAGAATGTCGTAGAACCAATCGAACGGCCAGACCATTTCGATGATTCTCTTCGGGCGAGTTTTTTATAAAGAGTCAAGACAATTCAAAAATCAAAAAACGCATGTTGCAACACGCGAGACAAAAATTAAAACAGAAGAGTCAAAAAAAAAAAATTCTCTCTCCTTTTCAAAGAATCAGACAGACACAGAAAGCAACTTTTTCAAAAAAGCAGGACAAAAAAAAAACAAATCTCTGATGTGATATGAGGCAAAAAGAATACTAATGGGAGGCGCTTTCTTCGGGGCAAAATTTCTGCGCCGCCAAGGCTGCCACTACTGCGTCGCCGGAAACGACAAGGAGAAGAGAAAGAGCGGAAGAGCTGAGAGTAGTAGTGTTATCAGGAGAAGAATAGTAAGAGGAGGAGGAGAAAGAAGTTTGAGTGTAAATGATGATGACGATGGAAAAACAGTTAAGAGGGAGAAGAAGAAGAAGAAGAAAATAAAATGCGTGATTATCCCGGGATTTTTGCGAGGACACGAGAGTTACCGGGAGATGCGAGAGCACGTGGAGACGGTTTTGAAGGAGTTTCGAAATTCTTTGGAGGAGGAGAGTAATCTCGACGTGTTGGACGTTTCCGTGGCGAAAATTGAGAGAGATTGGTGGATTCCGGTGACTTTTCGAGGAGAAAGCTTGAGGAAAATCTTGGACGCGATCGAAGACGCCATCGCGTTTCGACCTGCAAAAGAGAGCGACGACGACGACGACGAAGAGGAGACGAGAATTATTTTGATTGGGCACAGCGCGGGCGGTTGGATTGCTCGGCTCTTTCTCGGCGGGAAATCGATAAAGTACGACGGGAAATTGTACGAAGGATACAAAGCTAAAACCGTGGCGGCGCTCGTCACGCTAGGTACGCCGCACAACAGCGCAGAGGCGTATCCGTTTGGGCGGGTGAAAGAGGTGCGAACGAGAGAGAAATCGTCAATAAACGGAGGAGATGACGACGAGGAGACGAGTTTACAAGAAACGCGACGATTATACCCGAACTGTTTCCACTCGGGGATGAAGTACGTAACAGTACAAGGCACCGGCTTCAAAGGCAGACCGTTCAAATTTACCGACTTCATATCATCCATCTCGAACACGACGACGACGAAAACGACGGACTGGAAAACTTTATTCGAGGAAATCAAGCACGGCATTTCGTATAAAACCGATTGTCAGGACGCGAGCGCCGACGGCGATAGCGTCACGTGCGTCTCGTCCGGCCTCGGATTAGGCCCGGAAGCGATCGAAGTCGCCATCGAAGGCGTGAAACACGAGAAGGACGATATTTATCCGTGGTACGGAAGTTTAGACGTCGTTCGAACGTGGATGCGCCCTGTACTCGAGATGTTGTTTTAGCGTTTAAACAGTTTTATTATAGAGTGTATCTCTCTCGCTTCTTCATAAAAAAGTCACACAAAAGAGTTGCACATCGTGCGCGGAGAAGAAGAAGAAGAAGAAGAACGAGAGATGAGCACGCCTCCTCGCGTGCGCGTGGAGCTCTGCTCGTCTTCTTCCGACCGCTCGAAGAAGAATAAAAAGCTCGTCCTCGACGTGCCGTCGTCGTGTAAAACAGTCAAAGACTTCATCGAGACAAAGTTGGCATCGATATTTTCCAATCGACGGCGGAAAGACATGACGACGAAGAAGAGCGGAGGACTTCGATTGTCCTTGGACGGAGGCTACGAGTTGCTCGAATCCAGTCCGATGAACATTTTGAGAGACGACGAGCGAATCACAGCGAGGTACGGCGAAGAAAGCAGCAGCAGCAGCGAAGAGGAAGAGGAAGAGGAATTAGATACAAAAACGAAGAAGGAGGAAAAATTTAGGAGTCGAAGCGCGGAACGGAAAGCGAATAAAAGAAGGATGAAAAGAGAAGAGAAAAGAGTACGTGTAGAAGGAAAAGGCGATGGTGGTGGTAGTGGTGGCACGGTGCCGAAGAAGAAACGAAGAATAGAACTCGATAGGAGTAACATTATTAGCGCGGGTAGAAGCGCGGGCGGCGGTAGGAGCAGTGGTAGCAGTAGCAGTAGCAGTAGCAGTAGCGGCGCGAGAGAACGAGAGGCGAAAGTGAAGTCGATAACCGAAGGCGGTTTTCCGGACGAGAAGAGAAAATGCAAAGAGAAAGAAAAACAAGAAGAAGAAGAAGAAGAGACGGAACGGTATGCAATCAAAGCGTTTGAAAAGTTGAGAGCGCAGAAGAGGTTTGGGAGGAACAACGCGTTAGTCGATTGGCCGAAGAACGAAAAGGAGTGGCGAAAGGTAAAGAAGATGAAACCTCACGATTACGTCATACATAACGAGAAGATTGAAGAACAGTTTAGCATAGAGGAGAACGGGAAGTTAGCGGAGGACGACCCGCTCGCCGCGTGGATGCATATTTTTAGGTGCGACGAGAACGTGGACGATATGCTCGCAAAGGAAGAGTTGGAGGAGAAGAAAGCGAAGCTTTTAGGCGAGGATAGGAAGACGATGCAAAGAGCGAAACGAGTGAAGGATATATCGAATGTTCTGCGCTCGGATATTTTAGCGTACAAAACGTTGACGATTAACGAAACCGATGGCACTCCCGAAGTGTCCAAATGGCTAAGAGGTTCTGTCCAATACGTAGACGTGAAGAATAAAACGATCAGACTTCGTCCGAATCCAGAGGATCGGGCGATTTCAGCCGGGCAATTGTGGTTTGAGAAAAATTTACCGGCGCCACCTCCTTACCAATCAAACGGTCTTTTAGAGCTTTCTTTTGACGATTTTGCTGAAATTGTGTGCATTGGTGGACGTTCGATTTGGAACCAGTTGGACGCGACGGCTGTGTTCAGAGACGTGCCAAAAGAGTTGAGAAACGGCGCGGGGTTAATACCGCCGTCTGCGCTAGGTGTTCCGCGCGGACACGCGCCAACACGAACGCAAGAACAAGCTGGAAGAGAGGACGATCTACAACAACAACAACAACAACAACAACAACAACTAGAATGGTGCGCGAACGACAAGTGCGCTGGAAAAGAGTTGCACTTGAAACGTGATTGTCTCGAAGGCTTATCCGCGGAAGAGTTGGAAGCGAGAGGTATGATTTTACTCCACGACGAAGAAAACGCCGCACATGGCGGGTACCGCTATTTTGTCCGTCCAGAGAACGCGTTTGGAAAAATTCTCAAAGACCATCAAGCGCGATACCTCGTCGAAACGATCGAAAGTGACCCTCGCGCGGAGACGGAAGTGCGCCAAGAAGCCGAAGATACCATCGAAAGATTAAACGCGTTGAACAAAGCGATCGGCCCGATGCGCCCTTTATCGCACTTATCGCGCGATTGGCGCGTCAACCCGAACGCGCAAGCACCATTGCCAAGTTGGTGCAAAGGCGAAGCCGTACCGTTAGCCTCCGATGCGATCGTTCCCGCATCTGAAGTCGAAGAGAAAGAAGAAGAGAAAGAGACGAGAGCGACGCCTGCGCCATCCGTCGCGCCGCCGAGGAGTAACAGCAACAACAACATAAACAACAACAAAAAGAAAAAGAAAAAGAAATTCTCAAACAAAAGCGGCGGCGTGGGTGCCGCACTTTCGCGTTTCAGAGACGTCGGTGCGTTGTAAATATCATCTCACTTTTGAAAAACATTCTCGTTTTGCGCGCAATAATATTTACTTTCTTCCATTGTTGTTACCTCGTTGTTTTACTTCACAAAAAGTCGAGAGTGAGACACAAAGACAGTGGGAGGATGGGCTCGTCCTCGCGCCATCGCGCTCGACAGCACGTCCCTAAACACGACGTCCAGGAGACCATCGAGAATCTCTCGCACTCGAAGCCTCCGATCTCGACGACGACGGAAACGACGACGAATTCGAAATCCATCGCGGGGGATTCCAAAACGGGGGAAACGGATGGGACTTCGACGAGTCGAACGATGCAGAAGCAAACGGTGATGAACGCGATCGACGCGTTCCACCAAAACATCAGGAATAATACTACTCTTCAAACGACGGATGTAGAGACGAGCAGCAGGTCGTCCTCGTCCTCGGAGGAAACCATACGTAGCGTTGGGAAAGAAATGATGGCAGACGATATCGAGGCGGCGTGTGCCCCCTTGAAAAGAACAACAGAGAGGAACGGAGAGCGAAGAGCGCTCGCGCCGGATGCGCGAAACGGTCAATCACCACCCGAAGAAGAAGAAGAAGAAGAAGAAGAAGTAGAAGAAATAAAGAATATTAAAGAAACGAAACGGAGAAGCGAGAGGTGTTACGGATGCGCGAGTTGTGCGTATTACTGCTCGCTGAAAGAGTGCGAGTTTTGCGCGAGCATGTTGGTGTTGGTTTCGTCGTCGATGATGAGAGATACTCTTAAAGGTGGTGGGACAAAAAGACGAGAAGCAAAGACGACGGGTACAATAAATCATCACCATCATCGATCGAGTCGGTTTACGTGTTGCGACATCGACCGATTGCGAAAACGCGCGAGAGAAAGAGAAGGTGAAGAGGACGAAAAAGTTTGGTTAGTCGCGCACGGGAACGTGTACGAAGCGTCTGCGTTTGTGCGCTTTCATCCAGCCGGGAGAGAGGTGATGATGAAAGGCGCCGGGAGAGACAATTCCGAGGATTTTGACATGCACTCGAAAAGGGCGAGGGAGGTGTGGAGAGAGTTACGGGTCGGTGAGTTGATCCAGTGCCCAGAGAGAGGGTTTGGAGGATATCAACCCAAACCCGGGTTTTCGGTCGAGCAGTGTACGATTATGTAATAGCAGATTAGCAGTTTGTAAAACTTTTAGAGATGACGCTTAGCGCTTAGTAGTCCCTATAGTGAAAGCGCGTTGATACTACCATTGGTATACACGTGCTCGTATATAAAATCAAATCAATAATGAATAGTGTTACATACTACCTTAGGTAGTATTACTCTTGTTGTTTTTCTCATTAAAACTACGAGATGATAACTTTGTCCGTATCGCTACTACTGCTCTTGCTAAAAAAAAGCGTGATTTGTGTGTTGTTATATAATAGTACATTTCTTCTCCTGCTTTTCATTCACTCCATGCCGACGATTTTCATCTTCTCGACTAAAGATCGACCAAACGACGCTTGCACGGAGTTCATCGCGCGAGGATTTTCCATCACAAATTCTCTTAATTTGTGTGTGTCCCAAACCATGACTTTCGCGCCTTCTTTTTCAACGACGACGGTACCGAAAGCGGCACCGTGACTCAACGCCATTTCGCCGACAAACTTGCCTCTTCGCAAGATATTTTTACTAATATTATTATTAGCCGGCAAGGAGGCGCTCTTCTTCGTCGTGGCAGCCGTCTTCTCTCGCGCGCTCGCCGCAACCGGTACCACCGAATCGTCTAATGTCAACGCAACTGCACCGTCTACAATCGCGTAAATGTTTGTATTCACCTTCCCTTTGACCGCAATAACATCGCCTCCTTTCAACTCTTTCCACTCGCCGAGTTTCACCAACTCTTTGAAATCGCTCGGGTGAATCTGGTGCGTTCGATACGTCTTTGTCGTTTTCTTCGGCGCCGCCGATACTACTTTCTCGCCGCGACTGTTCGTCTCTTCAACTTCCGACGACGACATCGTCACCACTTCTTTCTCTTTGACTTTAAAGAACGCATCGTACACCTCCCTCTCCTCGCTCGTCAAATCTTTCAACGATTTTTCGCTGTACTCGTTCAACATCTTCGCTATCCAAATCATATTCACCCCTACGAACAACACGTTCCATCGAATCGGCAACCACAACGGCTTCTCTCTAAAAAACTGGAAACAAATTTGCGCGGTAAAACTCGCCGTGGCTAAACATCGCAACAAGAACGGATCGTCGACGACGTAGGACCATCCGAGCAAAACAAACGCCGAGTGGCCGCACAGCTCGGTAAGCGTCATGCCGTTTCTACTGGACGAGGACGTGCACCGTAAAAACGGTATCGTCTTTTGGAAAAACTGCATCTCGTTGAGCTTCATATCAGCGATGGAGCATATTTTTGGAAGTAACCGGAATTCTCCTTTCGCGCTGTGTTGTTGCGTTTGTTGTCCGGCGGCGACATCCGAGGCGAACGTCCTTCTTCTCGCTTCTTTCCTCATCATCCCTCTTTTCGCGAGGAGGAGTTCTTTCTGAACAACTTTAACGCTCGCCGAGGAAGAAGACGACGACGAGGAAGAAATCAAACGCCGCGGGATGGTTGTCGTCGCGCATTTTTTTATCGCACTCGACCCACCAACACCCACTGTCGTCGTCTCCTTCAACATCATCATCATCATCAATCCGCTTTTCGTAGTATTTCCCGAGGAGGAGGAGGAAAAAAAAGCACCACCACTCGCTGCTGCTCGTTTCCTTCCTTCTCTCGCCGCGAACGACAAAAACATGATGGTTCTCTCTCTCTCTCTCTCTCTCTCTCTCTCTCTCTCTCTCTCTCCGTGTTAACAGAGGGGTTCTTCTTCTGTCCCTCTTCTTCTTCTTAGTTGTCTTCTTCTGTTTCTGTTTCTCACGACGTTTCGGGGATGAAAACAAAACAACAAAACACGAACGAAATAAAATCACAGCCACAAACCAAAATTTTGATGAGAGAAATCTCCTTTCTCAAACCGCCCAAAAACATTCATGTGTTCAACTCCTCAACTGTATGCATGGCATTTTCTCCCCATATTAAAAGTCTTTCAAAGAAAGGACGCTCTCGAATGACGACGAATATAAAACAATGTCCTTTTATTGAAAGAGAGCAGCGTTGCAAAAAAAGCTGATTGATGATGTCTGCAGAAGGAGTTACGACGAGAATGCGGAAGAGGAAGGTTGGTCAGAGAGATTTATGGGACGTGATTGTGAAGAACGACGATATTTGTTTTAAACACATTCTGCCGAGATTGAATTCGACGGATGTGAAATTCTTGTACGGAGTGAATACAGAGACGAGAGCGTTGGTGAAGAGATCATCTCGCGCGGGTGATTTGAAAGAGAAGTTTAAATTTGAAGAGATGTCGTCGATATCGACTTTGGAAGTTGCTTGGGAGAATCGACGGGGGTTGTGGAAGGACGAAACACTTTTCTGCGTTCGAGTTGCTTGTACGAATAAACTCGAGTTGCTCAAGTGGGCGCGAGAGGAGAAAAAGTGTAAGTGGGATAAATATACGATTATTGCGGCCGCACAAAAAGGTAATCTGGAAATGGTGAAGTATTGCGTTGCAAAGAAGTGTCCTATCAATGAGACGGCGTGTGCAGGTGCTGCCTGGAAAGGTCATCTCGAGGTACTCAAATACTTACACGAAGAAGCGAAAGCGCCTTGGGATTTGGATACTGCCAGTTGCGCGGCTTTTAATGGTGATCTTCACATACTCGAATATCTTGTTGAACGCAAGTATGATAAATATAGCGTGTTGGCGTGTGCGAATACAGCCGAAAAAGGTCAGTTAGACTGTTTGAAGTACTTGCGCGAAACCGCCAAAGCGCCTTGGGACGCCGACGCCGTACGAAAAGCGCACGAGAACAACCACCCCGAATGTGTACAATACCTCCTCGACAATAACTGTCCGTTACCGTTTGGTTGGCGATACGAACATGGAGAGCTACACACGATTTAAAATCATAGGTATCATTCATCAACAAAAAAGAATACGAGGAGCTTCTTCCGATTTCGAATGCGCGAAATACGCGGAGAACGCAGAGAGACAATACATACATAGAGATATGGTGCTAGAAACAGCTCAGAATTGAAATTAAGAGAAACACACGTACAAAAAGCAAAAAGAAAACCTGTCATCACGCCGACTTCTCACGTTATTACTAACCGCAATACTATTGGCGCCCAACGTGGCTTAATTTCGCTGTGCTGATGGGAAGCGATGGATTTCACGTGGTATGAACGACAGATAAGAGTTAAACACAAAATAAGGAATATAGTTGTTTTACATTTAGTGTTTCAAGGAAAAAATAAAATTCTCAGCACTACTCGCGAGAGAGAATTTCCGCACACAACAACACACTCGCGCACGCGAAAGAGAAAAAGAAACAGACAGACAGACAACGAAGATCGAAAAAACAAAGAGTTGAGAGAACGATGGAGGCGTCGTCTCGTGCGCTTTCGTTTTCCTCAAAATCGAGGTTTAGTGTGAGTAAAAGCGCGACTGCTCTTACGCAAAGGAGGACGAGGACGAAGGGAGAATTGGACGACAATTATTATCATCATCATCATCATCGTCATCATCTTCGTCGCGAGAGTAGAAGTCATCGGAGAAACAGCGCGTCGTGTTCTTCTTCTCATAATAATTCTTACGACGATTCGTTTAGTAGCACTCGTCCTCGGAATCGTCGTCGTCCCCGGGGTCATCGCGAGAATACTACGGAGGAAAAGGAGGAAAAGTACAGAAGGCGAAGGCGGCTGCAGAGTTTTTCGTCCAATTCGTTCTTCGAATCGGCTTCCTCTTCCTCCTCTTCGTCTTCAAATACAAACAATAACGCTCACAACAACAACTCAAACAACAACTCAAATAACAACAACAACTCTAAAGAGAGAGAACTGAGCTCGAGCAGTTTGTGGTGGCGTTGCGCGAAACTGCCGATGTATTCGGTGGCCATAATTCCCGTTTTAGTCGCTGCTTCTTCGGCGAGTTATCTTAACCTGATTGACCCAAAAATTGGCGCGAGCGCGATGAACTTGACGTTACGTTTACTCTTAGGCGCGTGTTCGGTGATCGCGTGGCTGAACATATCGAACGACGCGTGGGATTATCAGACTGGAGTGGATAGTGGGAACAGGAAACCGGAATCGATTGTGAATTTATTAAACGGAGACGTCAAGGCGGCGCACGTGACGAGCGCGTTCTTTTTAATCGCCGGGGTGGTGACTTTGTTGCCGCTTTTTGCAAACGCACCGGCTGTGGCGCCGATGGCGTTGTTGCTGGCGATCGGGTGCGGGTATGCGTATCAAGCGCCGCCTTTGCGGTTGTCCTATAAAGGGTTGGGGGAGCCGTTGTGCTTTACCGCGTTTGGACCTTTGGCGACGAGCGCGTTTTTCGCGGTGTTTGCGGGCGCAAACTTGCCGAGTTTTTTGAACGTGCCTCCGTTGTTATGGGTCAACGCGTGGATGGTTGGCGTGACGACGAGCATGATTCTATTCGCCAGTCATTTGCACCAAAGAGAAGGGGACGAGGTGAGCGGGAAGTTGTCGCCGTGCGTTCGATTCGGCGTGGATTTTTGCGTCAGCTCGATTCAACACGTCGTTTCCGCCTATTACGCCTTGATCGCGACGTTCGTCTCGTGCGGATGGTTACCTTCCGTTGCCGGAGCGATGATTTTTATCACCTACCCATTAGCGAGAGCGATGCAAAACTACGCGTTGGATAACGTGGAAAACGAAAAGATGTTGTTCAAGACGAAATATTTCGCGGTGAGATGGCACGTGGCTCACGGCGTAGCGTTAGCCTTTGGGTTATGGTTGAGCAGAAGATTAGCAGTGCCGTTTTAGAAAAACGAGAAAAAAGTTAGGGAACAGCAGCAGCGAGAAAGAAGTCCGAAAAAGCGCTACTGCTGTGTAATACTACTACCAACATAATAAGTAATAATAATACCGGATGAATCGGAGAGAAAAGCGAAGAGACGCGATGCGCAGCCGCGACGACGAAGAGTATAATGTAATAAAACTATCGTCAAATCATATTTAAGAAATGCTCCCCTCCTCAACGACACGCACCACGCGCGAAGAGAAGAAGAACAGAAGAACAAGAACACCAGAAGAGAGAGCGAAAAATAAATCGCACGCTTTACTAAAATCCACCAAAAGCTCTTCTTTTGACTGAAACGTAAGTGTCTTTTCACCCCACAACTAACGAACTCATATCTCTCCTTCTTCCATTCTTTTCTCTCTTAGACTCTCTCTCGCGCAAAGCACTCGATACATCGAAAGAATAAACGAACAAACAGATACACTCTCTAATACTCTCTACCGACGATGGGGTGTTGTTTCTCGTCGACGACCGCGACCGACGACGAAAATGAAAGAAGAAGAAGATCAACGGGGAGAAACGCATCGTCAAATCACAATCGTCAACGAATCACCAACAACGCGCGCCGGGAAATGGACGGACGGTTTCGCCAACATCAACACCGAGGCCATCGGCAAACGATGTCCTCGGAGTACGTTTTCGGGGTGAAGAATCCGTTCGCGAAGTTTATGATGGGAAATGGGTCTCAAGAAGAAGAAGAAGACCAAGAAGACCGAGGAGGAGAGGAGGAGGAGGAAGAGCAGTTGGAGGAGGAAAAGAGCGCTTCGGCGATCCAGAGCGACAACAAAGAAGAAGAAGGAGACGAGATGGAAGAAGGTTCGGAAACTACCTCGAACAAGGACGAACAGGAGGTGAGACTGTTGAAAAAAGGGAGATTAAGCGACGATCGGGAGAGCGGGAATAAAGTGGAATCTTTGTCCGCGTCGTTTATGCGGAGGGGCTTTGGCGTCGGCGCGAGCGGGAGTAGTAATAAAAATAATAATAAAAAAGGCAAACATCGAAGGACGGAATCGGAGCCGCCGCCGAAAGTTACTGGTCACTTTCGTAACAACAACAGTAGCAATAGCAGCGGGAAGGAGCCGCCGAGCGGCGGGCGAACGTCGCGGATGTCCAGGTTGATATCTCCGATTGTTATAAACGATAGTTATAAAGCGTTCGAAGACGACGGAGAAGACGAGCAGCAAGCGCAAATAGAACAGAAGAACGTCGTCCGGCGAAGCGCGACAACTGGTGCGACAATTGCATCCACTTCCACGTCGAGGCACTTTAGAAGTCTTTCCCTCGTACCGGCGGCGAAATTTGAAAGAGACGGGTCGAACAACGGCAAAGAACCGAACGATTTGCGCGCCTCCATCTTCCAAGCGCTCGAAAAGAGTAACAACAATAACAAAGACGATGTGCAACAACACGAAAAAGAAGAAGACCGTCCATCGACACCTTTTGACGACACCAACTGTTGCCCAACCTGTTTCGAGGAGTACCAAGAAGATAACCCGAAAATCACCTTAGCGTGCGCGCACCACTTCCATCTCGCGTGTATCGTCGAATGGAACGAACGAGGTCACAGCGAGTGTCCGACGTGCATGACCGACGTCGGTTTTTACATGGACGACGACGAGTAATAGTTTGAGATATAAAAGGAAGAAACTTCTTCTCCTCTTTATCATCATCTCATCATCAACAACATCATCATTTCAAAAATCGCTTTTGTAATAAATTCTGTATCTAAAAAATACGCGATAATAGATCTCTCTGCTTCACTTTAAAACGCAAACAGTTGCGCGATGACGCTGATGCTCCCAGCATCGTCGTCGACGACGACGGCAGTATTTCGAAGCAGCAGCAGCGGGAGAAGAAAGAACCACGGGGCGAAGAGAATGTTGAGGGTTCGCGCGTCGTCGTCGTCGGAGAAAGAGACAAAGAAGCGCGCAAAAGAAGAAGAAGAAGTTCCTCCTTCGGTTTTGGGACCATCGCACGCGACGATCCACTCCTCGAGCGTGGAGAAAGAAACGATTGAAGTCGTCACGGACGATCCTCGCGAGCAGTTGAAACGGTATCAGGAGAAGTATCGGTATTCGATTCGGCACCCGGGTGCGTTTTGGGCCGAACTCGCGTACGAGAACTATAGTTGGGAAAATCGAGACGAGTTTTTCAAACACAACGAACACAACGAACGCGAAAATTTCGACGCGAGGAAAGGCGACGTAAACGTCGAGTTCTTTAAAGGCGCGAAGACAAATATAGCGTACAACTGTTTGGATCGAAACATCGAGAAAGGTTTAGGAGACGCGCCGGCGATTATTTTTGAGTCCGACGAAGGCTTCGAGCGAGAGAAGCGGTGCGAAACGCTCACGTATTTGGAGTTGAAAGAGAAGAGCGATAAGTTAGCCAATCACTTGATTTACGTGTGCAACGTGAAACCGGGGGATGTGGTTGTGTGTTACTTACCGATGATTCCAGAGGTTGTGGTGACGATGATGGCGTGCGCGAGGATCGGCGCGGTGCATAACGTCGTTTTCGCCGGGTACTCTGCGGAGGCGTTGGCGAAAAGAATCATCGATAGCGAGGCTAAAGTTTTGGTATCGGCGGCGATGTCGTATCGAGGCGGAAAGGCGATTGAGTTGTTTAAGATTGTCGCCGAAGCGGAAAAAATTTGCGAGATACAAGGGCATCGAATCGAGGAAAGAGTGTGTCACTTTAACTTGCCCGGATCGGAGCCGCACACGGATTGGCCAAAGGAAAAAGCGGAGATATTAGCCGCGTACAAACAACGACACGGAGGTAATGAAATGTCACCCGCTTGGACGGACGCGCCGCACGGCATCATGCGTCCATATTATGGTTTATGCCTTCTTGAAAGTAGGAAACTGACGCTAACTTATAACTCTCTTCTCTTTTTGCTTTGAAAAATAACAGGTTTTGATTTGGCGTTGGACGAGCAAGAGTCGCGACCTCCGCCGGTGACGATCTGGCGCGACGCGGAAGACCCAGCGTTTATTTTGTATACGAGCGGGTCAACGGGCGCACCCAAAGGTGTCGTTCACGTGATTGGCGGATATATGGTTCACGTCGGGGAGACGATGAAAGAAGCGTTTAACGTAAAAGCTGGCGACGTGACATTTTGCACCGCAGACGTCGGATGGATAACGGGTCACTCGTATCTTGTCTACGGTCCGTTACTGAACGGTTGCACCTCGATTTTATACGAAGGTAAACCAGATTACCCGAACGCGAGTCGATTGTGGGAAATTTGCGACAAATATCGCGCAAAAGTTTTATACACCGCACCAACTGTTATTCGATCTTTGAAGAAACAAGGCGACGAGTGGGTCACGAAAACGAAACGAGATTCTTTGGAGATCTTAGGAACGGTTGGAGAACCTATCGGCGAATCCGCGTGGACGTGGTTCCACGACGTCGTCGGCGAGGGAAAGTTGCCAATAGTTGATACGTGGTGGCAAACCGAAACCGGCGGACACGTCATCTTATCTTTACCGAACGTCGGCGAACAGAAACCGGGGAGATGCGGATTACCTTTCTACGGATGCATTCCTGCGATTCTCGACCCGCAAACCGGGAAAGAATTAGATGGACCAAACGTGGAAGGTCTGCTCGCGTTAAAACCTCCCGCGTTACCTGGGATGTTTCGCGACATTTACAAAAATCACGAACGATACGTCAAGTCGTATTTTCAAGAGATTGACGGGTACTACGTCTCCGGCGATGGCGCGAGAAGAGACGAAGATGGGCAATACTACATCACCGGGCGAGTCGACGATGTAATCAACTGCTCTGGTCACAGAATTGGCACGGCTGAAGTCGAAAACGCGCTCGCTCGGAACGTGTTTGTAACCGAAGCCGCGGTCGTAGGCATCCCGTCTGAGATTAAAGGCCAAGAGTTGTTCGCGTTTTGCTCGCTGAGAGAAGATATTCAATTTTTGAAAGAGAAAGCGGAATTGAAATCATCCAAGTATACCCCGGAGCAGTTGATTGTAAGAGATCTCATGGACACATGCGCGAAGGAAATCGGTTCGTTTGCAAAACCAACCGGTGGGATTTTGCTTCTCCAGCCAGGCACTGGAATTCCCAAGACGCGCTCGGGAAAGCTCGTTCGAAGAGTTTTACGCAAGATTGCCAAAGGTGATTTGACGGGTGACTTTGGAGATTTAAGCGCGGTGGCGAATCCAGAATCGATTCAATGCATCATCCAAGCGAAGAAAAAAGCGAACGAAGCGGAAAACTAGAGAGAGAGAGAGAGAGAGAGAAATGAAGCGCAATGCGCGATACATACACAACCAAACATCATCAATTTTTTACTACCTATTTTGTGCTGTTCATCATTTTACTTACTGCTCGCATATCTTTGTAGAATGCGAACCGCCGCTTCGTCTACGCGACGCGAAATTTCTTCCTTCGACGAGAACATCAACGCCGCGCACAACGCGGTCTGGGAAAGTTTCGTCGTCAACCCGTCGTAAAAAGCAAAAAAGCCGCCTTCGTTGGTGTATAAATCTTTCACGCAGTCTACGATACCGTCGTACTCTTTACTATTATTTCCGTTCTTACCATCTGCTTTGATGCTGCTCTTCTTCGTCGTTCCTACAACGCCTCTTCTTCCAACCTGTAACCTTGACTTAATCACCAACATCGGGTACGTCGCTAACGTGGCTCCAATTTTTGCCGTCGCTCCTAAAAAGAACGCGTCCAAAGCGCTAATGGCGTTGGTACTACTATTTCTACTATTACTATTACCGCGTTGTTTCTGCCTCAAAGTCTCGTAGATTGCAAACTGTAACGCCGGATTAGTGACCATAATCAACGACGCGGATAAGCCTCCGTAAAATCCGGCGACGCCGGAAGTATCGTACACTTCCTTCGCCACGGTCCAAAATCCAAGCGCTTTCGCCTCGTCTCGCCTCTCGCGGCGCGTCGCATCGACACTACTCGAAACTCCACCCTTCTTCTTTTTCACAGCCGACCACTTGTGTGCCTCCTCCTCTTCGCTCTCACTCTCGTCGTCCTTCTCCTCACCGATGCTCCGTCCTCGACTGGACGACGTCTTCGACACGACTTGCATCTTCGCCACCACCGTCCATATCGGCAGCGTCAACCCGACGTTCACGCACCCGGCTAAACTCGCCGTGAGTAAACTCTCAATCGGTGTTAAAAATACGCTCTGTTCCTCTCGCTGATGTCGTCCTAAAAGTCGTTCTCGTTTCAGGCGTAAATATTCGCCGTTGAATACCGAAAACCAATAGTAATACACGCCTTGCGAACACACCGTCCCAATCGAGGCTGGTTTCACCCCCACGTATAATTTCTTCAACTTTTCCAGTTTCGTTTGCATCGTCGTCGAATCATCTTCGTCTTCTTCGTCTCTCGTTTTTGACGACACCATCGGCAACACCAATCGCACTCTCGGTTTCTCTCCGCGCTTTATCCTCTCGGTCTTCTTCTCGACGTCTTCATCGTCTTCAAAGTCGACCTCCTCTTTCCCCGTCGAACCAGTCGTCGACTTTGTCTTCGTCTTCGTCTTCTCTCGAACGTGCTGCCTCGTATTCAGCGTGATCAGTGGATACGTCGCGAGCAACGCCAACAATCCCGCGATTGCCCCGGAGATGCCTTCCACTCGGTTCTTGTGCGATGATGATGAAGACATGCTCCTCTTTGCGCGTGATTTACGCTCGAAAGTAATGCCGGGAAATTGGACAAATGTCTTCATTACATCAAAGAAGCGTTGAGAGTCAATACGACGAGATGATAATGCTCGCAGAGAGTGCTCTCGCGACGGAGACGAGTGCGAAGGAGAACAATACTACGGTCGGAGGAGACAGAATAGGAGGAGAAGTTCACCACCAAAATCAGCAACAACACTCGAATACTGTTCATTCTCTCGTTGGAGATTACCGCAAAGAGTCCGTCGTGAAGATACTGAAGAGCAGAATCGGATGGTTGAGCGCGTTTTTCCTCGGCTTAATCTTAGCCGCGGTGGTGGTGGAACGATTCGAAGAGCTGTTAACGCACGAAGTGGAGCTGTCGTATTTCGTCCCGTTATTAATCGGGCACGGTGGGAACACCGGGTCGCAATCGGTCGCGACCGTTATACGAGCGATCGCTTTGAAACAGATAAAACCGGAAAATACGCGCGAAGTTCTTCAGGTTCTGTTCAAAGAAGCCGTCTCCGGGTTCATCATGGGCGGGTTTTTGGGGATGTTAGTGTTCGTGTTATCGCTGGTGTGGGAAGGCATATCGCCTCTGATTGGTTTGGTGGTGGCGATATCGTTACCTTTGGTGAGCGTGTGGGCGAACGTGTTAGGCGCCGGGTTGCCGCTGTTCGCGGTGAAGCTGGGTTTTAATCCCGCGGTGACGTCGGCGCCGTTGATGACGACGATCGTAGATAGCAGCGGGTTGGTGATTTATTTTTTAGTCGCGCAGAGATTAATGCCGGAGACTTTGGGTGATGTCGCGGTGAAGATAGCAGAGGAGGTTGGGGATGGGAGCGCGACGTGAAAAGAGAGAGAGAGAGAGAGAGAGAAAGAAGGTTCGTAGAGGTAGTTAGAGAGGACGTGTAATATCTAGAAGATGATTTTTTGCGAATGTCGTCGCGTGCAGTAGTCGCGTGTATTTTCCTACTTTTCTTATCGTTACTTTTTTGCTCCTACTCCGAATACTCTCGATTACCTCTCCTTCCTCTTCCTCTTCGCTTGTCTGGAGACCTTGAACGCGAATGCGATGGCGACCTGTTTCTTCGTCGGTACGGCGCGTCTCTCCGAGATGACCTTCGGCGTCCTTGTTTACCGCCATCATCCATCGCGTTATCTTTATCGTCGTCATCGTCGTAACTCCCAGACGACTTTCTTCTTCGCGAAGGCGGCGATCGAGATCGCGAACGATCGTGGCGTCGTCTACTTCGTTCAACTCGGCCTCTTCGGCCGTACCGCTCTCTCGAGCGAGAGCGAGACCGAGATCGAGAACGAGACGCCGAAGGAGGCGAACGAGATCGAGATCCAGAATACCCTCGTCTTCTATCTCTGTCTCTTCCTCTGTACGTTCCGCTATCTCTTCTCCGCGGAGGCGAACGCGACCGCGACGTTCGTCTCCCGCCGTATTCTCTGGCGGCGTGCGTTCCGTTATTGGCGTTGTTGTTCGTAGTATACCCGCCGCCGCCGAAATCTCTCCTCCTCCCTCTAAAAGTACCGCTATCTCCTCTACCGTTATTATTATCGAACGTGTTATTCCTATTATTCTCGTACCCTCCAAAGCCGCCAAATCCTCTCCTCTCCTCCTCCGCTGCGCCGCCGCCGACTCCTCCCTTCTCGACGCAACTCACCGAATCGACAAAGGCTACCTTAATCTCCCTCCCGTCGATTTCCCCGCCGTCCAAGTTCTCCCTCGCGTATTCCGCGTCTTCCAGCTCCCGAAATTGCACGCGACAAAACTTCCTCCCGTGGCCGAAGGAGACGTTTTCGATCCCGCGATGTTCGTTCTTCTCGTTGAGTTGGTACGCGTTGAAAATCTCCCTCACGTGGTGTCCCGTCAGTCTCGGGGAGATGTTCGAAACGTGCAAAACGTTCGTCGGGTGTCTGCTTTCACCTCGTATTCTCGTCTCCGTCTCTTCGTCGTCTCTTTTAGGAACTTCTCGACGATGATCGCTGTTGTTGTTTTTCGTCGTCGTCGTCTTGATGATGGTCGACCCACGCGTGTAGTTCAGTCCCATCTTTTGCTCTATAAGCTCTCGCTCTCGATGATGATTTCCCCGAGCGTCACAACTTTGACGGATTTGATTCAAGATTTCTCAACCATGGAGGAGGAGGAGGAGGAGGCGCTTAAAAAGCAGCGAGAGATGACGACGGTGAATAATGTTAAAAAGCAACAACCGACGAGGGTGGTAACGACGGGAGTCGCACAAACGCCAAATAATAATACTAACAACACGCAGCAGCAGCAAACGAGAAATCAGGAGCCGGGGTCGATCGCGCAGCCAGATTCGAACACGTTTAAGAACCACTACCAAGATTTGGTGATGCTGTACCGAACGCTGCACGAACGAGCGAAAGGACCGAAAACGCTGAAGAAAAGCTTCCTGGTGAGGAATTTGAGGTACATCAAACCGAAGAAAAGAAAGAGGAAATCAACGACGACTGAGATGAGTGCGGAGACGACAGAAAAGAAGATTAAGAGTAACGAGAGGAGTAGGAGTAGGAGTAGAGGCGACGACGACGACGAGAGCGACAAAGACGAGAACGAAGAAGAGGAAGAAGAAGAATCAGAGGACGAGAAGCAACCGAAAGACGATCAAGACGTGATGTTTCGATACTTTTATAAAGCCAAAGGCATCGCGGATTTGAGAGTGAGCGAGAAGACGGAGAGAGCGTACCGGGCGCGGTGTCCGTTTTGCAACCTCAAGCCGAGGAATTTTATCGGTTTGTGTCAACACCTGAACGCGTCGCACGATCAGTTCTATTTTACGTTTTTACCGGTGAACACGGTGCAGAAGAGGACGCTGACGGATCCGAACAGAATGTACGTGGCAAAATCGGAAGACAGAGTGGTGACCATGAATACGATCGAAGTGAGGATTAAGAAGACGTCGTTCGTGATGTGCGAGAACGGACAGGACAAATTGAACATGTTAGACGCGACGCTGTTGAAAGACCCGGCGAATAAATCGTTTGAGTTCTTTAGCGGAGGAAAATACCAGAAAGTTGGAACGAATAAAGTAATTTTACCGGCGATTGGGAACTTGGCGCCGACGAATACGTCCAGTCAAGACGTTCAGAGTAAAACGCACGGGTGGGAGAACGAGTTGGCGATTTTGAAGATAAAGTTGAACGAGGAGATTAGGAATAAGCAGTTGCAGAAACAAAATGAGATGCAGCTCAAAAGCATCGAGGAGAATATCTCGCAAGTTGCGAAGAAAGCGGCGTTGAAAGAGAAAGAGCACAAGAGAGGGTGGGAGGAGAATCCATTCGCGCAGTTTTTTACTCCGCATTATTACGACCAGATTTCCTTGGACAAAGCGGCGGCAGTTTTGAACGGAGAAAATGCAGAGGAACACGTGAAGGATTTTTACAACAGTCAAAAGAGGATGTTTGGGAACGATATCAATTTAACCAAAGTTGTTCGCGCGGCGAAAGAAAGAGTGCAAGCGGAAAATAGAGCCACGGCGGAATTGGGACAGTTTCACGTCGGCGCGCCAGAACAGCAACAGCGCTTGTTGCAACAGTGGAGCCATTCGAACAACGTGAAACTACAAGGAGTGGGAGTTAAAAGGAATCGCGAAGAAGGTGGCGACGGGAGAGAAGAAGAGTTTCCTCTCGGCTACGCCGCTTCGGAGCAGTTGATACGTCAAAGACTCGCGAAAGAGGCTGAACAGAAATATATAGAGAAGAGGATAAAAAAGGAAAAATCGAAACTGGAAAAGAGGAAATTTGCTTCCCAAGGCGAGCTCGATAAGGCGGCGAGTCAGAAGAAAAATTTTCGTCAATCAGCGCAGTACCAAGAAGTTGTCGCCACGAAGAAGACGACGATTCAAGAGACGGGCTCGAGAAAATCATTCGCCATCGGCGGTCGGTATTACCACTCGCGAACGTGTTTACCCATGAGCAAGAAAATTTTCAAAACGGAAGACAAATCTACCATTCCCGATTCCGACGACGACGAGAGGGAGCAGGAAGAAATGTGGGACAAAGAAGACGCGCTGTTTATAGACGAATACGTGGACGTGGCGCAAGTCGAGAAAGATTTCTTTAGAATGTGGAACAAACACGTGCGTAAATATTGCGCCATGGCGAACAGGCAAATGCCAGACTGCACGAGTTCGTTCATGTACGTTCACAAAGAAAAGCTGGTGAAAGACCGCCAGATGAGAAAGTTGTTTCATTTACACCTGATGAACATGTACGATTTTGGTGTGTTATCCGGGAAAGTGATTCAAGCGCTCGTGGCGAAGATGAACGAGCTCAGATGCGAGTCCGAGAATCACGCACCTAATTCCAAACTCCTTTCTGAAAAAGAAGAGGATACGCAATCAGCAGAGAAAGCTCCTCCTGCGGTGGTTGAAGCGATCGAAATAAAAAACTAGAAGAGAGAGAAAAGAAAAGAAAAGAGACGCGGAATACGCTTCTCGGTTGAAAAAGAACGAGCAGTGTAACAAAATCAAAAGTAATTACCACTCGCGCGCATACTGTACCGTATCGTCGGTTGAAAATTCTTCTATCCTCTTTCTATATTACGAAAAACTAAAATACATCATTCTCTTCTTCTTCTTCTTCTTCTTCTTCTTCTTCTATGCATAACTACTCGGACTCTCAATCACCCCCAACTGGACGCACTGCAACCTCACGTCTAATCTTTGCGGTTGCTTTCGGTTTCGCCTCGCCCATAACTTCGCCTCGCCAAACTCCGGCATCGAGCGACTGTGCGGAATCAGGCCTCTCTTGGCGCCGACGCGAGGCGGCGGTTGTTCGCTCTCCCGCTGATTCGGCGGCGTCGTCGGTCCTTCTTCTTCTTCGCTATTATTATTATTATTATTATTCGTGTTTCTTCTATTCTGGCGACTCGTGTTGATGTTTGATGATGAGTATCCGTACGCGCTGTCCTCTCGGTTCAACTGCGCGTGCAGTTCTCGTCGTTCCGTCGTTTCGAGCTCCTCCTTTCTTCTCGCCTCGTAAAAATCATCATCATCATCTTTATTATCCATTCTTTCCTCTCTCTTCACCCTTGGTTGTCTCGCATCTAATAACTCCACGTCGGAAACCCCTCCGGCATCTCTCAATGCGTCCAATCCGCCGGAGACGGAGCAGTACGCGCGTATCCTTCCCGGTCGCGCGAACATCTGATTTTTTTGATCGTTGTTTCCCGACCTCTCCTTTTTTCCCCAAGAAGAAAAAGAGTCAACAATTGCTCTTTCTTCGCGCGTCGCAGAAACTACTCGGAAGAAGAAAATAAAGAAGAAGAATACTCGGGGGGTTCTCTCGTCTCGTTTTCTCTCCTTCTTTTATTCTCGCGAGAGCGTCGTTCTGCTTTCTCTCTCTCTCTCTCTCTCTCTCTGCTCCAGAGAGAAGAGAAGAAGAGAAAAACTTCTTTCTTCTGGCGAGATTAGTATTCTCGCACGCTCGTTTTATTTGAAAAAACTCTCTCTTCTGCGGCTGTGAAAAGCTCACGGCAAAGCAACGCACCAAAAAGGAGTCAAAAAGAGAGAGAAACATTCGGGTGCTTTCGCAAGCTCATCAAAGTAAATTTTTTTGTGAAAACGTTCGGCCACCAATTCTGCTTTTTTTCACTTTTTTTGTTGTGCAAGAATTTGTTGTCGTTGCCTCTGTCTGAGACACACGACGAAAGATATTTTCTCATTCATCACAAAAAGAAGCACACATCATCCATCATGAACGCAGCACTCACACCGACGACGACGATTCAGACGACGAGTTCTTCGAACGCGGCAGCTTTAGCAGCTTTAGCAGGAGCAGGAGCGGCACCAAAGAAGCCGAGACACCAACGCGTGGAAATATTATGCCGCTCTAAATCATTCTCCCGAAATTTCGAGGCTGCCGACGACGTCGATGAGTGCTTCGTCGTGAACGCCGAAAAATCATTTGATTCATCATCATCAAGTCAGACGACGACGATTCAGAAAACGACGACGAGAAGGAAAGCGATGATGGTCTCCGCTACGACCACCGCGTTCGCGTTCGCGTCGATGGTGCTGAGTATGGATGATACTAATAAGAATAATTATTACGCTTTCGCGGCTGAGGAAGATGAGTCTTCTACTAAAATGATGAATACGAATACTAATAAGAACACGACGACGTATACCGACGAGGTGCTGAAATTCAGTCTCTCGTATCCGACGGATTCGTGGCAGCTTTTAGTCGGCGAAACCGGCGGTTCGGGAGATCGATCGGGATCTCGACAAGTCATCGCGTTCGCGCCGAAAAACGCGAACCCGAAAGACGTGAACATTTCTTTAGTGGCGACTCCAGTCGGGGCGGATTACCCGAAGATGGGAAGTTTCGGATCGCCGTTCGAGTTCGGTTATAATATGGTAAACCCGATGAATAAACCGAAAGCGAAGAAAGGCAGAGAGGACGAGGTGCAGTATTCCGAGTTGATTGAAGCGGGAAGTAAAGGGTTGAACTATTTCGTGGAGTACGAGTTGACTCGTCCGAGCACGGGGATTGATTCGAAACAGTTAGTCGTGGCCGGGATTGGGTACGACGGGAGAGTCAGTCATCTCTATTCGACGACCGCGCAGATGCCGAAAGGAGAGGAAGAGAAGTGGAGACCAGAGATTGAAAAGATATTAGAATCGTTAGTGTTGCCGCCTCCGTTGTATAATTAGAAAAAGTATTATTGCTGTTATCGCTCTTTCTTTTATTGTGGCGGCGTGACGCTGGAACCTCTGGTCGTTTTCTCGCCGTGGAGTTTCTTTCGTCTCCTTCTATCCGTCCCGGACTCGTAATGAGAAGAGGCCGCGCGGCGTTCCACGGGGGAGATATTTTCTTCGTCGGATTCTGACGACGACGAGTCCGATGATTCACTTTCCTCTTCTTCTTTTCCTTCTTCTTCTTCTTTTCCTTCTTCTTCTTCTTTTCCTTCTTCTTCTTCTTTTCCTTCTTCCTCTTTGTTGTTGTCGTTGTCGTCGTCGTTATCGGCGTTCTCATCGTCTTCCTTTTGCTCGACGACTTCTTCTTCTTCTTCTTCTATGCGTTGCGTAGGAGCTTCTTCCTCGCGTTGCAAACGCGGGAACTCTTTCGAGTCGTTCAACAGATGTATGGTCGATTCCTCTCCTTTCTCTTCCCCTTTTTCTTCTTCCTCCCCCTCCGACTCTTCTTCCTCTTCTTCTTCTTCTTCCTCTTCTTCTTCTTCTTCTTCTTCGGGAGGGGCTTCGAGAGACTCGCGCGCGACTCGATGATACGCCGTCGTCAGCCTCGGCGGCGCGGTTAACCGCGCCATATCGCGCTCAACTTTTTCCAACAAATCCATGGTCTCCTTCAACCTCTTCTTATCGAGAGATAACCCTATAGATATCATCGGTCGATCTCGAGGAAAACTCGGTGCATGCGTCTCGTCGTGCCCGTGAAACACTCTCTGTCCAGCTCGAATAGTTCCAATCGTCACCTGTCGATGCACCGTCCCGCCAACGAATCTCCTCGAGACGTACTCCGCCACTTGGATGGCTTTACCAACACATTGTCCACTCCCGCGCACGAAAACGACCGATCGTATACCTTTTTCGTCCTCTTCTCCTCCTTCTTCTCCTTCTCTCCTTCTCTCCTCTTCACTTCCGAAAAGTAATAAAACTCTTTGTAATCGATCGAACACGACGGTGGAGTACCCTCTCAGTTTACTCCGCGTCGCGATCCACACGTCGTACACGTTCTCGAGCTCGTGATGATGATGATGACTTTGATCGTCTTCTTCAAACGGGGTTCCCCCGCTCATCATCCTCGCTTTTGAGAAGGAGAAGGAAAAAATATCTTGTATGAAGCAACAAAAAAGTGTGGTTTTCTGCTCTTTTCCGTGTATTTTTTTCTCTTTTTTGAGGACGAATTTTGATATTTTTTGCGATCTCGCAAAGTTTTCAAAAAGTCAGAGTCAATAATAAAGCGTCATTATATACAATCCTATATACTAATCGCTTCTTACACACACAGATCACACAAAGAGAGACGATAATAAAAATGTCGACAATAACCACCACCAGATCGCTGCTCTCCTCCGCTTCTTTGCGCGGATCCGCTGTTTCTTCGTGAGTTTTATGTCACTAATCTCTTTTTAATTATATTCCGTAATCCGAGAGCCGTCACTTTCCCGAGAGAGGCACTTTTTTTCTCAATTTTAACGAACTCTTTTCTCCCCCCGAAACACCTTTTGGCGGGCGCTTTGAATTTGAACGCGCGCGCGACGATTCAGACGATTCAGGAGTATTGTTTTGTGAGATCTGATGAGATCGCGTTCGTATTCGTGGTATCATCTTCTCGTTTTTTTAACCGATGAGTCGTGTTATTATTATTAAAATTGATTGTTTTTTTCTTTTGCAGGAGGAACAATCGCGCGAAGAGCAGCAGCAGATCAACGAAGCAAGAACGAAGAAGAAGATTTTGCGTCTCCCCGAAAATGTCATTTTTGGACGTCCCATCCGAGGATTTACCGGTCGTGAACGCGAACAAGACTATTAAAATCGGAATCAATGGGTTCGGGAGAATCGGTCGATTAGTCTTGAGAGCCGCTTTGGAACGCTCTGACATCGAAGTCGTCGCTATTAACGATCCGTTTATCGAGGCTGAGTATCTCGCGTACATGTTCAAATACGACTCGACGCACGGGAATTTGAAGTGCCCGGTTTTGATCAACGACGACGGCGAGTTGGAGATTGGTTACGAAGGCACGCCGTTCGCGAAGAAGTGCGTCAAGTTATTCACGGAGAGGGATCCGGCGATGATTAAGTGGGATAGCGCGAACGTGGATGTGGTTGTTGAATCTACGGGCGTTTTTACTACCACGGAGCAAGCTTCGGCGCACTTTTCCGGGGGCGCGAAGAAGGTTGTTATTTCCGCCCCATCCGCGGATGCGCCGATGTACGTCGTCGGTGTCAACCACACGGAATATAAGGAGAGCGAATCGGTGATTTCGAACGCGTCGTGCACGACCAACTGCTTGGCGCCGTTGGCGAAGATTATCCACGAGAAATTCGGCATCAAGGAAGGTCTCATGACGACCGTACACGCAACGACAGCGACGCAAAAAACCGTCGACGGTCCATCTGCGAAAGATTGGAGAGGCGGGAGAGGCGCCGGGGCGAACATTATTCCATCTTCCACCGGAGCTGCTAAAGCAGTCGGCAAAGTATTGCCGGAATTGAACGGCAAGCTTACCGGTATGGCCTTCCGGGTCCCGACGCCGGACGTCTCCGTCGTCGATCTCGTCGTCAAGTTGGAAAAGAAAACCAGCTACGAAGAGATTTGCCAGGTTTTGAAAGAAGCCTCGGAATCGAAAGCGTACGCCAACATCTTTGGCTACACCGAAGACGCCGTCGTGTCCACCGATTTTTGCCACGACTCGAGAAGTTCCATCTTCGATGCCAAGGCGGGTATTATGCTCGGCGACGACTTTGTCAAACTCGTGAGCTGGTACGACAACGAGTGGGGATATTCGAACAGAGTCCTGGATTTGATCGCGCACGTCGGAAACGTCGCGGATTTGGGCGAACCGAGATCTTCCTCCTCCTCCGCGTCTGACGATAAAAATAACAAGACGAAGAAGAAGTTTGCCTTGTTTTAAAAGAGCTCTCGCCTTAAAGGACTCTTCATTCTTTGCGCATATATACGTATTATTATGTTTATTAAACGTTTAAATACAATTTTTCTTCCTACCTACTGCACACACACACGCACACACACACGCGCACGCACGCAACGTGCGCAAAAGCGTTCTCGACGAGAAAGTGCTCAAATAAGACTTCAATAACCTTACAAAAAAGGCACCTTGAATTTATATATTCCTCGAGTAGTAGTAATCGCGTCTCGTTTTCACGACGAAGAGTGAAGAAGCCCGCACGAGCCGTTCTTTCTCTCTTTCCGTGTTTGTGCGTGTGTTTTCGTCTCTGCGCTGTTCGAGAAAAGAGACGCTTCGCGTTCATCTTTGTATCGTCGGAGGATATCATCCGTTTGAGAATTATCCGTTCGTTATAAATAAGAGGACAGACGTTAAAATCACGCAACAACAACAACAACAACAACAACAACAACGACACGACACGTTCTCATCGTCAGCGAAGATGACGACCAACGATTTTGAGAAGAACGCGAAGAAGGCATCCGCTTTTTCTTCGGCGGTTTCTCCGTCCTCGAAAAGAAGAAGAAGAGGAAGAAACGACAAAATGTTGGATTTTTCTTCTTTTCTGTGCGTTGCTTTGTGCTGCGTCTTCCTTGCCTCCTGGGCGCCAACTTCAGCGCACGCGGCGGCGAAAGCGATAACGTGGGCGTATAGCGCGCAAACGGTGACCATGTTGACGACGGACACGCTCACGATTTCATGGAGCAATACTCACGATGTGTATTATTCAACAACCGGGACTTGCAGCGGTGGAACATCGAAAGCGGCTTCGTCGAGTTCGGGTTTGTACACGACGACAAGTGGTCAGATGGGTGTCGGGACGCACTATTTTTATTGTTCGATCGGCACTCATTGCGCGGATGGGATGTACGTCACGGTAAACGTCACGAAAGGGAACAGCGCGATCTTAAATCCTTCTGATGTATCCTACACAGCAACGGACATAAATGGGGCAACAAAGGCGGCGGATTGGAATACGGATTGCTCGTGGGGAGGCACCGGCTCGTGCGGCGCCGGTTATTGCACAGATATGTCGACTAAACCGAAGTGCGATGCCAATCAATTAAAATCCCCGAACGTGGCGGCTACAAGCATTGACTCTGCAGAAGAGCTTGCGAAATACACAGCACAGACGTGCACGCAAGCGGATTCAACGGTCGATGAACGCTGCGGCGCGACGTGGTTGAATACTTGGATGTCCGCCGGACGTTTAGGCACCGGCGGCGCCGTCGCGGCGTATTGCAACGACAAATACCTCGTCATTATCGGGACGGGTGCGACTGGATTTACGACAAATATGGCGGATATTTCGCAAGCACCGGGAGGAACATACTATCCGGATGGTACGACTGCAACAGATTGCGTGACGAGCGAAGTGACGGTATCATCTCCAAAAATGGAAACGACGGCAATTCCTTTGAAGACAGGCGAATATCGCTACACTTTGTTGGATACTGCCCTTGGTTCAAATAATTTCGATACTTTTTCCGGAGGAGCAGGCGATGGAAATACCAAATACTTATGCGATACCGACGCTGAAGGGTGCTTCGGACTTCCATCTTGGACGGGCGTCGGCGTCAGTACGACGGGACAGTCAATCTATCCCTTGTACTCCAATGTCGTTCGAATCACTTTGGACGCGTGCGAAGTCGATAGTTGCAACGAACACGTCGGGCAAGGTGGTGGTCAACCGCATTTACACGGCGACCCATTCCACGCGAGCGATACGATGTGTCATTATGGACCCGCGAATTATACGGATGGCACTGACGGTCATCCTCCGGTGATAGGATTTGCGTACGACGGTCCGACCATTTACGGGCGATATTTAAGCACGTCCGCTCCTGGCTTCAGCGATGGTCTCGACGATTGCGGTGGTCACGAACACTCCGCCGACTCGACGGCGTATGGAGGATATCACTATCACGCTCAAGTCATTTCTGCGACAACGTCTTCAGGGAATAAAGGAGTTAATAAGAATGCAAATACGGGTAAAACTTATCCGGCTTTCACCCCTGGTCCATACAAGTGTTTCCGTGGAGACCTTAGTAAACGTGGAGATGCAGACTACAGCTATTGGAGCACGAATGTGCCGGTGCAAGATACAAAACCATGCAACGGAATGACGCATTATTGGGTGAAACCTGGCTTAAGTATTCCCGGAGCTGGAACTCTGGCGGTGACATTAGCCACGTGCGACGCTTCGGCGGCACCAACCAACGGTGCCGTGGGTACTTGCACGTCGACACTCGCGAGTGGTTCTACGTGTCAGCCTACATGCAATACCGGCTATACTGTTTCGGGCACGAGTTCGTGTTATGGGCACTTTGACCGCCGCGACTTGTTCGGCCAATCCTTGCGACGCTTCGGCGGCGCCAGTAAATGGTGCCGTGGGTACTTGCTCGTCGACACTCGCGAGTGGTTCTACGTGTCAGCCTACCTGCAATACCGGCTATACTGTTTCGGGCACGAGTTCGTGTAATTTGGGCTCTTTGACCGCCGCGACGTGTTCGGCCATTCCTTGCGACGCTTCGGCGGCGCCAGTAAATGGTGCCGTGGGTTATTGCACGTCGACACTCGCGAGTGGTTCTACGTGTCAGCCTACTTGCAATACCGGCTATACTGTTTCGGGCACGAGTTCGTGTTTGGCAGGAACATTCACTACTGCAGAATGCTCTGTCGCTCCGTCGCCTCCGCCGCCATCTCCTCCTCCTCCGGCTGCCGCGGCTGTGCAGGCGGAAATGCAGCTCACCGGCTACAGCGCGGCTGAGTTTGACGACGATAAAAAAACTAATTTCAAAACCGGAATGGCAAAGTATTTAGGCGTCGATTCTGCCGCGATTACGATTACGTCCGTTGTAGATGTTACTGCTGGTCGAAGAAAGCTTTCGGCAGTCGATTCTGTGTTGAAAGTCGAATTTACCGTGGAAGCGACCACATTTTCCGATACTACAGCTCTCGAGACGAAATTGGTCGTAACCGATGTGACAACGATGAAGACAGAATTAATTTCTGCTGGTTTGGCCGTATCTAATATCGTTGCACCGACGACGATCACAGCCTTGGCGCCGCCACCATCGCCACCACCATCGCCACCTCCTCCTGCGTCTACGTCACCTCTTTTGAGCGTCGTCAAACTTATCGCGGCAACTGCCGCGCTCGCATTCTTTGCGTGTTAAGAAAGGAAAGTTGAACTTACTTTACGTATTTATATTATTTTTAAACAATGCTATCTTATTCTACTAGAAGTCGTATATATGATTTACCTCTTTCTCTCTCTCTCTCTTACCGTGTCAAAACTCTTTAAGCTCCAGACGCCTTGGCCGCTGCAGCTTCTGCTGCCGCGTGCTTCTTCTTTTGCATTTTCTTGACGTAGAAATCAAGCTCTTTTCCCTCCAAAACGTACCCATCCGCGCGTCCGCACTGACCCGGTCTAGACGTGATCAAAGCAAACAATCTACCAGATTGGAACTGCGATTTGACGTTCTTCGCGACTTCGTGACCCTTGTTTCTCGTTGAAAGCTTCGATTGAACGTTCTTTGATCTCTTCACGTCGTCGATGTCCTCCGACTCCGTCAACTGCCCGGCGCGCTCCTTGACCCCAATCTTCTTCCCGTAGTGTTGCGCGTACCACGCTCTGAACGGCGCGCAATCGATGGCAACGACAGCCGATTTCACCAACGTCTTCGTTCTCAACAATTCGTTATTGGTCGCGTTGTACACGACGTCGACAATTCTCGCCTTTCTCGTGACGTTTTCGCTACCCCAGGAAAAGTTACCATCGGAGAGACGCAAGGCGCGAAACTTGATGTTGCCGCCTCTGCATCGCACTTGTCGAACGTCCTTCGCGGCCGCGAGCTTCGTGTTCGCCGGTTGTCGTCCGAGTTCGTGTCTGTAGATGATGATGATGATGATGAGAGAGTTGGTTAGTATATTATTACATACGCGCATAAACGAGAGCTTGGCCCTCAGGAAGAGAGCAAAAGCAGCGAGAGCACGACAGAAAGCCAAAACCGAAAATTTCCAGCGCGTCGCGCGATGGTGATGAATAAAGAGAGAAAGACGACCACTCCGCGAGCGCACAATCCATCGAGAAAAGACGTAAACGCGAGAATCAAACGCGCGCGCATTCATTTCGACCACTTTCACGCGCGTCTGAGCGACCGATCGACGCGAACCGCGCGTATTTCGAATGCGAAGCCCTCTTTTTTTTACACGGACGAGGAAACCATCATCTTTCCTCTAAATCGCACAAGCGTCCAAAAACTTTTGCGCGAAAGGAAAAAAAAAGTATACAAGTACGACGACGCGCGAACGTAAAAACGGGACGCACTTTCTAGCTTTTCGCCACGGTTTGAGTTTACCGCCCGTGGCGCGTCTCTTGTGGAGCGAGTCGCGACTGATGCCCATTGTATTTTATGTGTGATGTGTTTGTTGTGTGGTAAAATGTTCGCACGCTGTGGTTTTCGTGTGCAAATTTTTTGGGGAGAGTCTCAAAGAGAATTTCGGTCTTTCGAGAAAACAGCACGAAAGAGAGAAGAGCTTCCAATCATCTCCAATCTTCATCACTTTTGAACAACAACGAGCAAACTTTGAAGAGGAGGATAAACGCGAAGAGAACGCACGAAAAAGAGAACGCGCGCGCAAGCACCACCACGCTGAGTGAGTCATTTAAATGACGAGAAAAGAAAAAATATTCGCCCTGGCGAAAGGTTTTCGAGGCCGAGCGAAGAATTGTTTCCGAGTGGCCAACCAAAGAGTGGAAAAAGCCTTGCAGTATCAATACAGAGATCGACGGACGAAGAAACGAGAGGCGAGGAAGGATTGGATCGTAAGGATCAACGCGGCCAGTCGCGAACACGGGGTGAAATACGCGGAGTTTATGCGAGGGATTGGGGTTGATAACGTCTGTTTGGACAGGAAGATTTTAGCGGAGTTGGCCGTGAACGAGCCGAAATCGTTTCGAGCGCTCTGCGAAAGAGTGAAGAAAATGAGAGCGGCGCCAGAGCCGCTCCCGAAGATTGAGTTGATTGAGGAAGAGTTGTAGAGAGAGTTACGCGCGGTAGTATATAGTAGCGGTAGTCGTCCTAGTAGTGGTATGTAGTTGAAATAGTAAATTATATTATAATAGTACGAATGAAAACAAGTCCCTAATATGTGTAAAAACTCTCTCTGTCTCTCTCTCTCTCTCTTTTGCTCTCGCTTTCTTCTCCTTAAAACTCCTCAGAAAACGGACTTCCAAACGCGTAATACGCGTTAATAGCGGACATCATCCTCTTAATCATCACCTTCAAAACAGATCCGACAGTTTCATCGGTCGGAAGCTTTCTCGAAATCACGAAAAACTCGCCCTCGATGAACTCGTCCTTACCGCTGCGGTTCATCTTTTTAATCCCTTCGATATCTCCTGGTTTCGACGGCGGTAAAATCGTATCGTACGTTTGGATCAACGTTTGGTCCATCTGACAGATTAATTCCGCCACCACTTGCTCTTCACCGTCTTTAAAGTCGAACACGCTTATCAAATACCCGTTCGTTTCTCCCGCTTGGTTTTCATTTATCGCCGAAATTTCCATTCGCTTCCCGAACGTCGCCAAACCGCCGTCGGTGTACGTCATGTCCGCCCATCGGTACATTTGCTTCACGAAATCCACGCGTCCAATGTGCGGAGGAATCTCGCACTTGCACAATTCTTGCAACCCCGGGGAAGTTTCGATGATTTCCGCTCGCACGGATACATTTTGTCTTCCTCTTCTCGAGTGCCTGCTTGTCGTCGTCGTCAAATTTTTTCTTCTCGAGGAAACCACGTTGGAAGAACAGGACAGTAAAGCGGAGGATGATGATGCCATCGATGTCGTCATTTGCTCTTTGTGTGTGTTTAGTTAGTGAATTAAGACTCTCTTTCGGGTCTCTGTTATATCTCTCTCTGTCTCTCTCTCTAATGAAGTAAATAAAAGAAGGTCGATGAAGAAAGAAGGATAAAAAAGTGTCCTTTACGAGGCAAAGGCGGCGCTCGTTTCTCTCTCTCTTCCCTTCGTTCATTCATCAGACCTCTTCTGTCTCTCTCTTTCTGCTCGAAAAAAAAGAGAAACCGAAACAAAAAAAGAGATTTCATCTCTTCTCTGTCTGCGATTCAGAGCCGCGAAAACACACAGACAGGACAACAAAAAAAGGAGCCCCCGAAACGTTTCACATTAATAATAACACGCTTTCGACACAGACAACAAACAACGCGCTCTCTCGTCATCATTTTCGGATTTGGTGGGAGAAACTCGAAGACGACGACGACGACGACGACGACGCGCAAAGGGGGGGCTGCGACGAGAGGAGATTCATCAGACGACGACGACGACGACCAAGAAGAAAGAGAAGAAGAGCTTCTTTTTTTACAATCATCGAGAAGAAGAAGTAGAGTGAAGAGACGAAGAGGTTCTTCGTTGTTGTTGTTGGAAGACAAAGAAGAAGAAGACCAAGAAGAAGAAGAAGACGGTGTATCGGCGTCCTCCTCAGACGAAGAAGAAGAAGAAGAAGAGGAAGAGAGAGTTTTAGAAACAGAACGAATGATGAAGAAAAATTTCCCGGTCGGGACTCGATATTTAATCAATCGAAACGGAGGCAAAAATTTCTCCATCGAAAAGTATCGATGGTCGGTGTTAGGTTTGACATTCTTGAGTTACACGATGTATCACGCGACGAGGAAACCGCCTTCGATTGTGAAATCTGTTTTAAATCCAGACTCGACGCAACGAGAGTTAGGGAGAGACGGGTGGGAACCGTTTAGCGGCCCGGACGGGAACTCTTTGTTAGGCTCGATCGACGTTTCGTTCTTGGCGGCGTATTCCATCGGGATGTTCTTTTCCGGGCACATCGGCGATTCGATGGATTTGAGGAAGTTTTTAACCATTGGAATGATTGGGTCTGGTTTTTTCGTCTGCTTGTTCGGTATGGCGTATTTTTGGGACATTCACTCGATGTATTATTTCGTCCCGGTGCAGATTATGGCCGGGGTGTTTCAATCAACCGGGTGGCCTTCGGTCGTGTCTGTGGTTGGGAACTGGTTTGGAAAGAGCAAAAGAGGTTTGATCATGGGTATATGGAACGCGCACACGTCGGTGGGGAACATTCTTGGGTCGTTGATTGCGGCGAGATGTTTGAGAGACTCGAATTGGGGTATGTCGTTTATTATCCCCGGCATCTTGATGGCGGTAAGCGGCCTCTTTATTAACTTGTTTTTAGTCGTCGATCCCGAAGATGCGGGACACGCGTCACCGCACGACACGTCATCGCATCAAGAAGGAGGGGATATTAGCGAAGATAGAATTGCGTTGACGTCAGCAGCTGGTGGAGGTGAATCGATGTCCTCCATGGCGTCCTCGGACGACGAGAGAGCGTCGACGCCTGGATTAGGCGGGTCATCGCGCTCAGGATTCGTGGAGAGACACCAAAGCGAGGCGGTTGGATTTAGAGCGGCGCTCAGAATTCCTGGCGTCGTGACGTTCTCGCTGTGTTTGTTCTTCACCAAACTCGTCGCGTATACGTTTCTTTATTGGCTTCCGTTCTACATCGAAAGAACGGAAATTGGTGGCGAGTATTTATCGGCAGCAAAAGCGGGCGAGTTATCGACACTTTTTGATATTGGGGGTGTCGTTGGAGGTATTTTAGCTGGATATTTGAGCGATAAATATAACGCTCGCTCCATGGTCTCCGCCGGGTTTGTGTACGCGTCTATTCCAGTTTTGTATTTGTACCGAGAGTACGGATCTTTATCGATGAACGTGAATATTGGATTTATGATGTTGGCGGGCGTTTTAGTGAATGGACCATACGCGCTCATTACGACCGCAGTATCCGCGGATTTAGGAACGCACGAAAGTTTAAAAGGTAACGCGAAGGCGCTAGCGACGGTGACGGCGATTATTGATGGTACGGGATCGATCGGGGCGGCAATCGGACCGATGTTGACTGGGTACATTTCTAGTCGAACGAATGATTGGAACAACGTCTTCTATATGCTTTACACGGCTGATTTAGTCGCGGGATTATTACTCACTCGCTTGGTCTTGAAAGAAATTCGCACTATGGTTGCGTTGTAATTCATCTTCAGTTATATACATGTAGTTTTCAAAAGCGAATATCAAAAAGAAACAGATGTTGGTTAAGGTACTCACGCGCGGGTGTATTTTTGTTTGTACTTTCCTTTTATTTTAAAATCTCACCCCAACTCATTCGGATGATCTCTTGATCCCGGATCTCATCAAGTATTGCTCGCTCGCTTGGATTCTGCTCTCGATCGCTTTCACACCTCGTTGAGCTGCTTCTTTCCAACTTTGTAACAACTCTTTCGCTGTTTGTCTCGCCTCATTGGTCATGCTACAATCGTCTTCGGCAATAGCGCTTACGGCGGATGCGATGGGAGAGAGCTCTAACAGTTCGAGACTCATATCGACATCTTTTAAAGCGTCCAGTGCAGAAACAGCGCGTTCCGGAGGTAACGTGTTCGAACTGAGACGGGTGACGATACCTCGAGCGATGTCGCGAAGTGCTTCGACCGTAGACGCGTCTGCTCTTTGCATCGTCCACGTGAACGAGGCTTGCAAATTTTGCCTTTGATTTTCAGCAACTCCACCGCAAATTTTTCCATTTTTCTTTCCAGCGTGAGTTCTGTTGGTCGTGGTGGTGGCGGCGTTGGTGTCGTTTCTAGACATCGTTTTACGGATGTTTTTTTCGTCTCCGTTTTTGTACGTTTTCATCACGGGGTCAGGAGCCATGCGCGCGTTCACGTCTTGCTCCGAAGCTTCCTCGAGATCTTTGCGCTCTTTCTTGGTGAGCGG
>JACLAA010005427.1_pt1 | contig 112480 bp, 64 predicted proteins | sample 8027891 | NCBI WGS metagenome assembly JACLAA01 (sample SAMN15724900, study PRJNA655200) | protist metagenome | isolation source: fluorescence activated cell sorting (FACS) single amplified genomes of... | place: Spain: Blaines Bay Microbial Observatory, Mediterranean Sea | collected 2016-01-19 | reverse complement strand
GCGCTCGAGTGTTCGGAGTTAGGTGCGTTTCTTCGAGCGACGCTGGGTGCGCCTGTTTCGAACGGGAAGCACTCAGAAGGAGGAAGAGGGGAAGAAGAGGACGTGCTCGTGGTGCCGTCGCCGAACGCGGAGCCGAGTTTGCGATTGCGCGTGCCGAGGAAGGAGGAGCAGGAAGATTTGGCCTGTTTCGATGCGTTTCTGTACGGAAGTAGCGATGACGACGAGGAATATATGGACGATGAAAAGTATGGCAAAAATAGGATAAAAATCGACAGCGACAGCGACAACAACATCAACGCCGTGGGTACATCCAACGCCGCCGAAAAAGAAGAAGAAGAAGCGCGCTTAAACGATAAGAAATACGGCAAGCGGAACGTCGTACCTTCCGATGCTATCGTGGCGCTATTCGTGGCGTTATTGTTTGAAAGACGCATTGTTTTGACGTCAAAGTCGTTATCAAAACTGTCTCGCGCGACACACGCGGCAAACAGAATGGTCTTTCCGTTAAAATGGCAACACGTGTTTCTTCCGTTGGTACCGGCGGGATTGATGGATTATCTCACCGCGCCGATGCCTTTTGTGGTTGGTTTACCGCTGCAACTCATGAGCGCGTATGAAAAAGTCCCGAAAGAGGAAGTGTTCCTGTTGAATTTAGACGACGGGTCGTACACGTACTTTGAGGAGGATTTCGAGCTCGTGCCGAAACGCATAGCGAATAAGTTGCAAAAGACTTTAGAGAGCGAGAGAGAGTTAGGAAGACGGGAGCACCGTCGTCGTCGGCGGCGACATCTTCAGAATCTTCCGCTACTGGAAGAACCACAACCTAGGGTGACGTTATCCGCAGCAACATCATCAGCAACAACGACGACGACAATGGAAGAAGTTATATCCAAAGCGTTTCGAACCTTTCTGTCCAGCGCGATTGGATCTTACCCTCGATTCGTGAAATCCGTAGCTTTAGAAAGACCACCCCCGGAAGCGATATCGAACGATGGTTTGTGGCTCGACCAAGACGCGTTCGTAGAAGGCGCGCCAAACCATCGAACGCGTTTGTTTCGTGTCTCTCTCAGACACACGCAAATGTACGAAGTATTCGTCCGAGATCGTCTCCGCGCGTGCGCCATCGCGGCGAGAAGCGGGAAAGCGCAATTCGGTTCAGACGTGAAAGATGAAGATTTGGACGAGGAAAGCGCATTAGCCGCGTTTGGTTCTGAGTTTCAAAAGGAAGCAAAACACGTGTACCGCGAGACACAACGCATAGCGAAAATATCCGCCATAGAAACGCAACGCATAGCGAAAATATCTGCCATAGAAACGCAACGCATAGCGAAAATATCTGCCATAGGCATGAGAAAAGGAGCCAAGTTAGTCAAGGAAAAATTTTCCACCAGCCTAGATGCGTTCAAAGAGAGAAGACAACGAATGAAGAATTTGAGTTCAGAATCGTTAGAAGTAGCAAATACAGCAGAAGGAGGAGATTTAGAGTGGAAGCGCATAGATAAGACGACGACGATGTCGTCAATACCATCATCAACAACGACATCAACGACAGGAGCGCTGGCATCTTCTTCGGAAGACGATGAAGACGAATCCGACGACGACGATGCGACCACTACCTCAGCAAAGAACCGAGCTAACGAGATCAAGCGTGCATCCGAGCGTGCGGCAAAGAGACAACAAAACAACAACGACGCCATTATGGACGAAACGACGAACAATCTCATCGATTTCTTCGACGACATCGTTCTCGGCGCGTCCTCTCCCACATCGGCGCCGACACCGTCGAACCCCGCGCCTCCAGCCATCTCTCTCCTCGACTTGTAATAGTATCAATAAAAACAAAGCAGCAGCAGATTCGTGTGTACGTTAAGTTATACGTGTTTTTGTGTGTACCTTTAAGCAAAATCTATTATCAAATTACTCTTTACTCTACCGCATTCTACTGCTCTACATCGCGCCGCGAGCGTTTTAGTTCACGTATTCATCCGGCATCTTCACCCTCTCGACCAACTTCTTTCCTCCGTATAACTTCCCCGCCACTGGCATCACTTCCCACCGCACGGTATAATTCACTTCTCTGCCTCTTAAATGCGTCCCTTGGTCTATGAATCGATATTTGTTCCTCACGTTTTGATAATTCAACAGAGCGTTGGTTTTTTGTGTCACGATCGAATCCCAGAGCGAAATCGTGTTGCGCTTATTCCTTTCCGTTTCGTAATCCGCGTCGATGGAGACGAAGATTTGCTTCGTGTTCCACGAAAAGAGCGGTCGCAAGTCGAGCCTGAGTTGGAAATTAAGCGACGCTTCGTCGTTTACTTCGTTGTTGTTCGAAGACGCTTTCTTTCTGTGTGCGTTCGGGGAAACCGGGCGAAAACGTTCGACGGATTTGACGCGCAAAAACACGTCCGGTTCCGCAGTGTGCCAAATGTCCGTGATGGAAGCGAGTATCGCGACCAAGGCGAGCGCGGTGGACGCGAAGGTGAAGAGGGAATTGGCGCGAATCCAAATCGTGTGACCCATTTTTTCTCTACTACTCTATTGTAAACGCCTTCTTCGTGTGCGTTTTTTTCTGTGGGACTTCTAAGGAAAAAAGCGCAAAACGAGAGATTGCAACAAAACGCCACCAACGCCGGCCTCTTTCTCATCATCATTCGGGATAATACTCTCATATATATATATATATTACAACAACAACACGGGGCGGTAACAACGCTACACTGTATAAACTCGTCGATAAAAATGAAACGCACTCATTACGCTCGACGACGAACAAACGCGCTTGAAATTTTTTAGAATTTTAATAAAGTAGCATCACACCTTCTTAATCCTTCTTCTTCTCCTCTTCGCTCACCTTTATGCCCATCTCTTCTCTTTCCACCACGTTCTTCTTCCTCACCTCGTTCATCTTTTCTCTCACCACAGTCATCATCTCCGCGTACAGCGCTCCTTTCTCTTCCTCGTTTTTACACTTCCTGCACCGGCCTCGAAACTGTTTCATGTCGATCGGTTCGCCGACCGTCACGTGGACGCGTTTCCCCCACCGAAAGATCGTTTTACACCCTTCGTACGGTTTCACCTCGTCCATTCCAGAATGCCAAAACGGTAAAATCATCGGTTGTTCTCCACCCATCTCCTCGACGTCGCACAGAATCTTTCCTAACCCCCACTTCAATCTTTGGTCCAAAGGCGTTTGACCTCGCGGTTCTCGGTTCACTTTACCTTCCGGGAAGATTTGTAACCATCGACCGGAGGCGACGAGCTCGGCCATAACTTTCATGCACGGTTGATCGATACCTCCACCTCGGTATATCGGCACGCCTTTCCCGCTCAAAATGAACGATTCCACCAGTCTGTTCGCCGTCGCCACTTCCGCCGTGCACAGCGTCCATCGGTTGTTTTGGTGGAACATTTCCGTTAAGAAAAACTTGAACGGCGTCATGTACGCTAACACGCCCGGGTCGTCGAACGTCGAGTGATGATTCGCCACGGTAATCAAACCCGGTTTTTTACGCTTCTTCTTCGTATCGTCATCGTTCTCATCAACGCCTCGATCTTCCCTCGTGACCGCGCGTAAAAACGTCTCGTGATTGCTCACCGTCGTCGAATTGAACATCCCGAGAAGCGCTTTGCTGAACAACGCGACCGCGGAAAGGACGAACGTGCGACCGATGGTACCCCAGGGAGAGGAAGTGGACGGCGTGATTATTTTAATCTGCTGAGAAATCGACGGCTGGTTTTTGTTCTCTTTGCTCGCCTCACCCGAGGAAGAGGCGAAAGATGACATATTCTCTTCACGAGAGTTCGTTCGTTGTGTTCTTGTGAGGAAAATTCCGTTTACGAGTCAATGTATATCTCTCTATTTCTACAATTCTACTATCTTTACATGCATTTACGTTTGCTATATTATTCATCGAATTTGCGTTCGATTCAAGTTCCACACGGAGTTTTCTTGCACGCCGCCTTGACTCCTTTGGCCGGGAAAGACGTTCCAGAACCGAAGCGTTTCGTCGCCGGCTCCGGTGACGATGGTTTGTCCGTCCGGAGAAACCGCCAAATAGAGCACTCTCAACGTGTGACCGGTTAAGGTGGCGAGTTTGCTCATGGTTGGGTATCGCCAGACGACGATTTGGTTTTGGGAGTAGCCGTGCGTGGAGACGATTTCGTTGACGTTTTTCGACCAGGCGAGGTTGCAAACTTGAGAGCCGGTATCGACGCATTGCAACGGAGTGTTGGTGGTGGTGTTCCAAAAGCGGATGCATCGATCGGCGGTACCGCCACCAGAGGCGAGAAGGCCGTGTTGATGCGGAGACCAAGAGATGGCTTTGACGGCGGCTTGGTGTTGAGGCAGGCGCAGCGCCGGGCCGCCGCTGGAGGCGGAGGCGGACCAAATCAAGAGTTGATTATCGTTCCCACCACTCGCGAGTTCGCGATCGTCGTAGGACCACTTCAAACCGCACACCTCTGATTTGTGGCCCAAGAGTTTCCCGGTGAACTGTTCCGGTGAACGGACGTCTCTTTGCATGATGGACCGGTCGCGCGACCCCGAGGAGAGCATGTTCGAGGACCAGGCTAAGGTTCCGACTCGCGAGCGATGGCCAGTCATCGTTCGAATCAACTTACACTTGTGCGCGTCCCAGATTTGGACATCGCCGGTGTTCGTACCGACGGCCAAAAACGTACCCCGTTGCGTCCACGCGACGGAACATACGGAATCCGAAGGTGCTAAATCGCACAGTTTCGTTACGCGCGACGTGCACGCGGACCATAAGTACACGCACGACCCCAAACCAACCGCTAAAACGTTATGCGCCGACCAATCGACCAAGTTTAAGTAGAAATCGTCCTGTAACGCCGGCGCGTCCAATACTTTAAACGGCGACCGAGCGATTTTGCGCGGCATTCTGCGCGGCGCGGCTAACGCCGTTCCTAAAGGACCAGTTCGACCAATCGGCGATAACGAATACGGCGAAGTAGAGTTCGAGTGGTGTTCGTAATAGCTCACTCCAGCCGCGTTTTCTTCGTTGTTCTCGCTCATGCCACGAGACCCTTGCGCTCCCAACCCATTCCCTCCTTGACCGTAATACCCATCCTGCTCTGGATTATACTGCTGATATCGTTTCTTTGGCCCGCTCGAAGGCGGCGAATCCGTCTTAAACCTCAGCGTTTTCTTATTCCTATGCGTCTCTTTCAGCGGCGACCCGTCGTACAAAACCTGATGATTTCCTTGACTTCCTCCTTGACTTCCTTGACTTCCTCCTCCCCCAGTCGATGCGTTTCCTCCTCCTCCTCCTCCACTCGTCCCGTTTCCTCGACCTCCGCTATCGTCCCCTCGTCCTCTCGCGCCTCCTCCGCTCGCGGTATAATTCGGTAACTGCAATTCGCTTCTCAACAATTCGTGGTACGCCGCGGAGGTATCTTCTCGTTCCGTGTTCGCCACAATCATTCGGACGTTGTTGTTATTATTATTCGTAGTATTATTGTTCGTCGTAGTGGTCGTCGTCTCCGGAACCCGGTCGAAATCGTCGTCCAAATCGTCCTCGTTCGTCTCCCTCCTTTCTCGTCGTAACGACTGTTGCTCGTACCGGTGGCGATAATTCGGGTACACCAATTCGCCGTCGTTATCTACATCCTCTCTGTCGTCTACGTCCTCGAACGCTTTCAATTCGTCCTCGTCGAACGAGTGGTTGTTGTTGTTCGCGCCCGCGCGCGCGTCTCGGGACGGGACGAATCGGTCCGAGTAGATCACTTCTTCTTGTTGTTCTTTCTTTCCGTCGGATCCTTTTCGAGGAGGCTGTCGAGGGTCGTTCTCTGTCATGATGTGTTTTTAGTACTCTCTGCACACCTAATACTGAGCGTTCTGAGCTCAAAAAGCGCACCACCACCTCTTCCGCGTCACGAATAACAACAACTTGATTTTGATTCTGAGAAGGGAAAAGCCAGCTTTTGTGAGAGCTTCTTCCTCTGGCAACCCAATGCTTCGATAATGGTGTTTTTGGGAATTTCACTCGCAGCTCATATTTTTCTTCTTTTTCTCCGCGCGCGCGATTGTAATACAATATTTTGTTTTACATAGTTACTATTACAACGCCGCTATCGCTATCTCTACTACTACTACTACTGCTACTGCTGCTACCACTTCTACTGTTATTCATATTACCACCCTGCTGCAATCGACTGACGACGCCGCGCACGTGCAATTTCCCGCAAACGACCACGCATTTGATTTTACTTTCTTCTTCTTTTTCTTCTTCGCTCGATGTTTTCGATGACGACGTGCCATCTACTCTTTCATCCGCCAACTTCTTTGGGGACGCGAGCATGTATCCTCGCTGACCGGGGGCTTCTCGAAACTCGCCCACGAAATCGTCGTTTGCTTCGGAATCCAAAGCTATAAAGACTTCAACTTTCCGAGCGCCGGTTACCGGTCGCGTGGACTCTTTCGCGTCCACGACTTTCGCTCGTTGGACGAACGGATCAAATACGATTCTCGCGACTCTCTTCTTCTCCGTTTGGTTGTCAACATTTTGGTTGTCATCGTCTTCGTCGTTGAAATTTTCGGGCGTGTACAAGCGGTTTTGCGCGAGAACGACGCCGAGCTTGGCGCCGACGAGCGATCCTTCGTTGCGTTTGGCAATCTCGTCGAGCATTCGCAACCAACGCGGCTCGAACAAATTCAGTCGCCGAATCTCGTCTCTGCTTTCAAACGGACGTTTGAGCGTAAATACAGGTAATTGCGACTCTTCTATCGCGGTATCTTTTTCTTCATCGAGAAAAACATCATCCGAAGAAGGAGAAGAATAAAACGTAAACTGTTTCGAAAGCAACTCTTTCTTTCGCAACCGCTTCGCGATGTCCATGCCTTTTAACACGTTCTCCGCTAATACGACGTCTCGATCTTTCAACAACACGTCCGATACCACGGACACTCCATAGAGCAACACAAACAACTCGACGAAATTATTATCCACGAGCGCACACGCAAGCGTAATCGTCAAAACGCTCGCCGTCGGCGCGACGCCAAACGTGTCTTTAAAAGATTCGAGGAAGTACGCCAAGCCGCCGAAGACTCTTTCGGGAACAACATTTTCAACGCTCGTCGCTTTGCTCAGCAACATCTCCGGAATCTCCTTCGCTTTCACGTCCCCTAACAGCACGATTGGGTCTTGTTTTATCGCGATTCCGGACTTGACCGCGTTCATAAAGTCTTTTCCACCTATTTTATATGAGTTGGAATTGGAATTCCATCGCTCAAAATCCAACTCGACGACGACCACGTCTGGTTTCTCGTCTTCGATTATCCTGGTGACTTTTTCCGCGTCGGAAGACGAGGTGTGATTGGTCCCGAGGACGATGATTTTTGTCGTGAATATCTTTTCTTCTTTTGTATCCAATGTCTTTTCTGATGTCATCAAACGAATTTTAGGCGCTTTTGATGACGAGACAGAAGAATTAAAAGAAGAAGAAGAAGCGATGACGACGCGCAAAGATGATCGCAGCAAAGGCATCATCATCATTGTCCTCCGTTTAATCCGTGTTTTAATAAAAAGTCGTCCGTCTCCTCGTTCGTTACGTCGTGTTCATCCTCTCTGGCTTTTGTGTGTTGAGTTTTATTATCCAATTTTGGAGAGAGAGGATATTTTTTACACCCTAAAGTAAAAAATAGAATAAGTATCTTAAAAACGACGTCCGAGCTTACAGCGCACTGTCACTCGCGTCTTCTTTAACTCGTAAGAAATGCATGAATACACGAAAGCAACTTCTAAACTTTTCGAATCCTAGAGCTGGTTAGAGTGTGGGACTGTTAATCCCGAAGTCACCGGTTCGACTCCGGTAAGAAGAGCTTCTTCTTTTTTTTTGCACCCCTCTACTGCCGTGACATTCGCGGCGAAGCCCGTCTCTGGCTGTCTGGATGATTTTTTACGTTGTACATTTATACATTTCAGAGCGTAGCTTTTGGAAAGCTTCTTCTCGTGATGAGATGAAATTCGTCACAGTGTTGCTAATAGTACTCTACGCAACACACACTTAAACACACGCACTTAAAACACAAACGCGCGACAAAGTCTCCCTCTCTCATCTCTTCCTCCACTTTTTTGTTTGCGTTCCCGTTGTTGTGTTGTCGACATCATCATCTCAACATATCTATACTATGATTTGGAACAACACACACAACTTCATCGTTTCCAATTTCAACTTCAACAACAACAATAACAATAACAACAAACATCATCATAAAAGACATCATCATCGTCATCAAAGAGGAAGCGCATCATCATCAGTTCGCTTACCATCATCATCATCATCTTTGGTCACAGCAGCAGTAATTACAACAACAACAGCAACAACGGCGATGATTTTAATGTATCCATCAAAGTGCGAAGCTTCAACGAACAACAATAAAAAGAATAACAACAACAATAACAACGTAAATCCAATCGTCGCCGGCGCGTTTGCCGGAGCGGTGGCGAGAGTTTTCGTCGCACCTTTAGACGTGATTAAAATCCGTTTACAAATACAAAAAGAAAACTATTCGTTGACGAATGCGAAATATAAAGGCGCGTTCTCGGCGATGGCGACGATTGCGAGAGAGGAAGGGATCAGGAAAGGTCTGTGGGCCGGAACCATACCGGCGCTGTGCTTGTGGATACCGTACACCGGGATTCAGTTTGGAATGTTGAACGCGTTGAATTCTTCTTCTTTGTCTTCTTCATCATCATCATCGAGTTTTTTGAACAATAACTTTGTGTTTGGCGCAGTCGCCGGAGCGACGGCGACGGTTGCGACGTACCCGTTCGATATCATCCGAACGCAGTTAGCGTCTCAAGGGATACCGAAAACGTATAACGGAGTATTCGATGCGTTCTTTGGTTTGTTGCGACGACGAAAATTGTACGCCGGGTTGGGGATTACTTTGATTGAGATTATTCCGGCGACGTCGGTGCAATTCGGCGTGTACGAGTACTTGAACTCAATCGGTAAAGAGAGTAGTAATACTAATAATAGTAGTGGTAGTAGTGGTAGTAGCAGAAGCAGCAGTAGCAATAGTAGTAGTTTCGAGTTGAACCATTTCGCGAAAGGTTTCCTCGCCGGTTCGTGCGCGCGCGTGGCCATCCACCCTCTGGACGTCATGAAAAAGCGATTACAAGTCGTCGGTCTCAAACGCGCCGCCTCGTACGGCGCCGCCGAAACCGCAAACAAAGCGTTTCCGCTCGTTCTGTCCATTCTCAAAACCGAAGGCGTGCGTGGTTTCTACAAAGGTTTAGTCCCGGCGTTGTGTAAATCTGCGCCGAGTAGCGCGATTACCTTCGGCGTTTACGAGTTCGCGATGCAGGTTTTAGATTCCTTCACAAACTCTCTCGACGAACAAGAATGATTGATGACGATATATATAGCAAACAGGAGTGCAAAGAAAGAGAATTCATTTTATTTTAGTTTAAAAAACGTGCGTATGATGTTCCTTTCGAGTCGCTCTCCTCTACGCGCATGTGACTCAAATCCAGTCCACTCTAAAGCTCAAATAATTCTGTAAACGCCATTTTTTGAGATCTGCGGGAAAAAAAAAAGAAAGGCGGTGAGAAGAAGAAGAAACAACTCTCCGGTGCGCAGAAGAGGAAGAAGAAGAGGGAGAAAGAAAATCTCGCCGCGGAAATGGAGCGTGTAAAGCTTGGACCGACGGAGGTATGGAAGGGATTGGTGTTGCATCACAAGGATGTGTTTGTCTCGCACGTGCTTCCGAAATTGAATGAGACGGAACGGTTTCTCTTTTCAATGGTGAATAGTGAGAGTCGGGGTGTGCTTGAGTACGCCGGGGTAAACGTTTCGGGATTACGTGCGAGTGTTCAAGAATGCTCATCGATTTCGACCTTGGAAATGGTGTGGAATCACATGCCCTGGGGAAAGAAAAATGATTTAGGAAGAGTGATGGATCAAGCCTGGTTTTGCCATCAAGTTACTTCTACGAACAAACTCGAGTTTCTCAAGTGGGCGAGAGAAGTGAAACATTGCGAGTGGGATGAATGGTCGATTAATGAGGCAGCATTTACAGGTAATCTCGAGATGTTGAAGTACTGCTTCTCTAATGATTGCCCGGGTGATGAAAAAAAGGCGTGTAGATATGCTGCTTGGAAAGGACACCTCGACTGTCTTCGATTTCTTTTCGGCAAAGTGAAACCTTCGCGAGAGACGGAAAAAGATGTAGTAATACAAGCAGCATGCGGTGGTCACGTGGAGATCTTGAAATATTTCGTTGAAGAAAGAAAGATAGCGGATGCAGTAACGTACAAATGCGCGTACAGCGCTGCAATGTATGGCCGCCTCGATTGTCTCAGATACTTAGTCGAAGAGGAGAAAGTACCTCTGAACAACTGGGTATACGTCGCTTACGCTCGTTACAAAGAGCATACCGAGTGCGAAAACTACTTGCTCGAAAAAGGGTGTTCAGAACCAACGGAGGAAGAATACGCTGAAATCGTCGAGATAGAAAAACGAAGAGAACGTGAGATTTCATCATAACACGCGCGGCGCGTACACGTTTCAAGGGCCTCTTACACTACTAAAAGAGGTTGTTGGATCTCCTTTTTTGCCCTAAACGAGAGAACTTTATCCATAGAACTCGGTTGTTATCTGTTAACACAAAGACATACACACGCATACACGAGAGAGAGAGAGAGAGCAACAAAAGCAGCTTTATACTATATAAAAACTTCGAGTAAATCATCTCGTTATTATCATCATGCGCGCGTCCTCTGCGTGTTGTTGCAGCAGCCCGACGACGACGACGACGACGGCGAGCAGTCGATCGATTGCGTTGTTGGGGAAATCATCATCAAAATCATCGAGACAACAACAACACCAACGACGCGCGTTTAGACGAACGACGACGTTTACGAGAACGACGACGAGAAAAGCAACGACGATTCAATCGATGTCGGAGAACGATGACGACAATAATAATAGTAAAAAGAAGAACAAAAATGACATGACTTTAGAAGAACGCATCGCCTCGGGAGAGTTCACCAAAGACGCCTCCACCGGCCCTTTGCGCAAAGTCGCGGATTCCATAAAATCCGCCTTACCTGGGTTTAAAGAGACGGAAAGTCCAATCATCAAGGCTTTGATTTTATCTCTGACGAAAACGCAAAAGAAATGGAAGCGAGAGGCGGACAGTCAAATGCCAGTCGCTTCGGGCGATATTCGAGAGATTGCCGGGCAGCCGGTGTTCGTGCCGCTGTATAAACTCTTCTTGGCGTACGGGGAACAGTTCGTTTTGGCCATCGGGCCGAAAAAGTTCGTCGTGGTTTCCGATAACAAAATCGCGAAGGAAATTCTGTTGCACCAGGCGAAATCGTTCTCGAAAGGTTTACTTTCCGAGATTTTGGATTTCGTCATGGGACAAGGGTTAATCCCGGCCAACGGCGAGGTGTGGAAGATTCGCAGAAAGATTATCGTCCCGGCGTTGCACCGAAAATACGTCGCGAGCATGGTGGATATGTTTGGCGATTGTGGGTTGAAAGGAAGCGCGCAGTTGGCGAGAGCGGAGATTGACGGGACGTCCGTGGAGATGGAAAACTTTTATTCGCGGTTAGCGTTGGATATCATCGGGAAGGCGGTGTTTAATTACGATTTCGATTCGTTGAAAACGGACGATCCCGTGATTAAAGCCGTGTATACGGTGTTGAGAGAAGCTGAATACAGGTCAGTGACGTTTATTCCGTATTGGAAGGTGCCTCCTTTGTCGTATTTGGTGCCGAGGCAACGCGCGTGTCAAGAAGCCTTGGTCGTCGTGAACGATACTTTGAACGTGTTGATTGAACGGTGCAAGAAAATCGTCGAGGAATCCGACGACGAGTTCGTCGAAGAATACATGAACAAGGAGGACCCGTCGATTTTGCACTTTTTAATCGCGTCTGGAGACGACGTGACCTCGAAACAGTTGAGAGACGATTTGATGACTTTGTTAATCGCCGGACACGAAACCACCGCGGCGGTGTTGACGTGGACGACGTTTTTATTGGCGAAACACCCAGAGGTGAAGGAGAAAGTCTTCGAGGAAGTCGATCGAGTGTGCGGCGATCGATTACCGACGGTGGCTGATATGAGGGAGTTGAAATACACGTCGAGAGTGATCAACGAGTCCATGAGATTGTATCCGCAGCCGCCGGTGTTGATTCGCCGAGCGATCGAACCGGTGAAATTGGGCGGCTACGACATCGCCGAAGGGACGGATTTTTTCATCTCCGTTTGGAATTTACACCGAAACCCAAGGTTGTGGGACAAGCCGGAGGAGTTTATTCCGGAACGATTCCCAGTCGACGGGAAAGCGCCGGACGAGTACACGGAGGATTTCGCCTATTTACCTTTCGGCGGCGGGCAAAGAAAATGCATCGGAGACCAGTTTGCGATTTTTGAATCCATCGTTACTTTAGCCATGATCATGCGACGCTTCGATTTCGAGTTGGACCCGAAGTTTCACCCGGACGGCGAGTGTGGCATGACCACCGGGGCAACCATTCACACGACCACCGGTTTACACGTAAAATTAAAGCGAAGAAATAAACACGGCGGCGAGGAGATGAATGGAGAATATACGGCGTCGACGAAGGAGTCGCTGCCGGTGTACAAATCCTTGGACGAGTTGGACGATATCGACGTCGCGAGTGGGGATCCACACGCCGGTGGGAGCAACGGGACGCAAAGCGGAAAGTTAGAAGACGCGGCGGTGTCTATTTCCGCGGCGGAACAAATCGTCGAGGCGGAGAAAACTAGAGCGCGGTAAAATTCATTATTGCAGTTTTTAAATAAAAATTATTACAACAACATTACACAGTGAGTGGATTTGTTTTAAACGCGTTCATCGATCGAACACTCGCTTGGCCTCACTCATCACTACATACGCGCAAAATTCGTCGTTTTTACACTTAACTTTCTGTTTTACATTTTTCTTAATTTACATCATGATACGCGTAACGTCATCGATCGTTTTCGTCGTATTAATATTAGTATACTTTTTGTTGTTATTATTATCATCTTCTTCCAAAGATATTGACGCTTTGGAGACGCTCTCGAATCGTTACGGCGGAAGAGGGAGAAGAGTTCTCGTCGATTTCGTCTGCACCGTCGTCGTAATCACCACCGTCGTCCAAAGACGAAGAGGAGGAAAGATACGCATCGTCGCCGTCGTCATCGTCGTCATCGTCGCTACTCTCGTCTTCGTCGCGCGCGAGCATATCCACATCGTTGGTAGAGCTGACGTATGCAACGATTACCGTAACATCGTCCGCGCGTTCATCTTCGATTGCCCATTTATTATAGCTCAACTTTACAATCTCTTTCGATGCTCTGTCGCAATCCGGATAGAACTCTTCGCAAATGCCAACGACTTCCTCGTTCGAAACAAACTCAAAGACGCCGTCCGAGGCGATGATGATACATTTCGTTTTCCCATCGTTGAGATCGTGGTGCGTCAACTCCGGTTCCGCGGAGACACCCAATTCTTTGGCGATGGAATCGCCAAGCGATCTCGTAAACGCGCAACCTGGAAATTTGTGACCGCCTAAAAAGACTCTCGGAGGATCATCGCATCGTTCGCCGGCTGCGCCGGTTTGCAAATCTTGCGTCTCCTCAAAATCTTCGTGAAACTCGCACTCTCCCAAAACCATCCCAATAGACGCAAACGAGACTTCTTTATTCGATTCTTTGCGCATGCGATCGCGCTCATCTCGGCGAAAACACGTCTGATCTCGAGTCAATTGCACAGCTTTCCAGTTTTTGTTCCGGGTCATCACGTCGGAATCCGACATCGCGCATATAATTCTCGAATCGCCGACGTTACCAAAACGGACGATATTATCCTTTCCGAACAAAGCCGTCACAGCAGTAGTTCCACTGGCGTAGCATTTGGTCCCTAACGTTTTGACGACGATTGAATTGGCCGTTCGAAACGCGTTGGAGTAGATGTGTTCGTCAAAATGTGTTGTCGTTCTCGTTCCAGCTTTTTTCGTCGTCTTGGTATTATTATTATCATCGTCGTAGTCTTCGCTGGTGTAACTCGCTCTGCCCGAGCTGGGGCTACTGATGTCATTTTCCTTAACGACCACATTCGTAGGGTTGATGTCCATATCCGCGCCGCTGCTTCCTTCTTCGCCGCGATGCGAGTCTTCTTCCGATCTTTCTCTGGACGAGTTCGAATTTGAAGACGACCCTCCTCCTCCTCCTAATCCTAAACCTCCTGAGAATAGTAAACCACCACGTTTCGTTCGGTCCGCGAGCGAATTCAAATTTGATTGCGGCGAATCGCAGTGATTTTTCACCTCCAAATCTGTCTCCGTTAAAAACTTGTATCGATCGCGTTTCTTCGCCGTCGTATTCGTTCGTTTCGTATTCGCTTCCGATCCGGAAGAAGATAATCTCATCAACCGTTCCTCCTCCGTTTGCGCCGACTCCGATTCGTTTTCTCCATCACCATCATCCTCCTCGTCGCCTCTCATCGTCGTCATTTCCATCTTAACCTTCTCAGCTTTTTCTCTGCTCAACTGCGTCAAAATCTGCGGGAAAATATTCGACGCGATCTGCGCGCACGACTCCCCCTCCTGCCCGTGTCCGTCGAACACGCCCAGCAACAAACTCTCCCCGCCGTGCATCGCGCTCGCGCAAAACGCGTCTTGATTCGCGTGTTTCTTCTTATCCGGATAACACCCCTCTTGGCACACGACCGAGTACTTTATCGTGAGCGAGCCGATTAAAGCTTTCGTCGTTCGGACGACATCTCTTTTGGATTCGTCCATGGACACGCGCACCGGCTGGTGGTTTCGTCTGGCCATTTCTTCCTCGGTGAGAGAAAACTCGGTGATTTTCGGAACATCTTTTTTCTCCTTGGTGTCGTTTTTGTTTCCTTCTCTTCTTCTCGACGACGAGGAGGAAAAAGACGGCGGTCGTCGTCCTCTGCTTTCGCCGATGCCACTGCTCGTCGTCGTCTGCATCGCTTTTGTTCTCGCGTCCTCGTCCTCCGCGTGATATCTCATTTTTCTTTCTTCTCTCTACTACGAAGAGATATAATTTTACTCGCGCGTACGACACCACAATAAATACTACGCGCAAACAGCAGCCTTACACGAGACACTATATATATACTTACAGGTCTTCTCTCTCTCTCTCTCTCTCTCTCAATAGTGGTATATAAATAATAATAATAATAAATGCGTGTTGTCTGTTGCGCGCGCGTCGTTGTTGAATTCTCACAGTGACGCGCGTTTTAGGAAACAGGATAGAACGAAAGATATGTAAAAATCTTCCCAAACTCGCGGCAGAGAAATCTCGACACCACCCTTTTTATTTAGGGTATCAAATTTCTTTTTTTTTTCACTCTCCTGTTTTTTTTCTCTCTCTTTGTGTTCCTTTCGTTTGTTTTTTTTTAAAGCAACACATCACTGAACGCTCTTTTGCTTCATCATCGATAATAACGGAGAGTTTTGTGAAAAGCGAAACGAGGCTCTGGTTGTTTTGAAAGGAACGGAAGAAACTTTTGAAAGGCGGTTGAGAGAGAGATCACGACAGAGAAAAGCGTTCGTCAGAGAAACTATACGTATATATAATAGTACTATTATTATTAGTAGAATTCAAGTAAAAGATGAGCGAGGAGGACCCGAAACGGTGGGATCTGACGACCAAGGTAAAAGCCCTCGTTTGTTGTGTGTTGTGTTGTTCGTAAACTTCTTTGAAACTTCTCTCGTGTGTCTTTGTCTCGTCTCTCTCCAACTTCCGCGGGAAAGGAGAGCGAGACGTATCATCATCATCCGCTGACCTTGTTTTCCTTCCTCTTGTGTATCTCGCTCTCGTTGTGTTACGTTATATACGATTACAATTACGAACAGATTGGTGAGTACTTGGACCGCCATTTGTCCTACCCGATGATTGAATTCATCGAATCGAAAAATCTCTTCGATTCCGCGGAGGTTTCGCGGGCGAAGATGGAACTTTTATCGAAAACGCGCATGGTCGATCTCGCCGGGGATTTGTACAAGCAAATCAACAACGCGTCGGATATTCCGGAGGAGATGAAGCAAAAGAGAACCGAGGTTATTTCTTCTTTGAAGAGTGTGAGCGATACGTGCTCGAAGTTGCTCGCGTTTCTGAAAGAACACGGCAAGACGTTGTCGAAGTCGGACAAAAGAGCGAATAAGAGTTTGTTAAAAGAACAGCACTCCGTGGGAGAGGAAGAGATCGAGGGGTTGTTTCAATACGCGAAATATCAGTTCGATTGCGGGAAGTACGAGATTTCCGCGGAGTTGTTGGGGCAGTATCGTTTGCTGAGCGAAGATCAAGGGAAACTAAGAGCCGCGTTGTGGGGGAAATTGGCCTCGGATTGTTTGTTACAAAACTGGGAACACGCGATGGAGGATTTAATGCGCTTGAGAGAGGCCATTGATAACGGTCACTTCAAAACGAGTTTGGAGCAAATGCGCAACCGATGTTGGTTGTGTCACTGGAGTTTATTCGTGTTCTTTAACCACCAAGAACACCAACCGCACGGCGGCGGAATTTTGGGTTTGTGCGACATGTTTTTCCAAGAGCGATACATGCAAGCGATTCAGTACGAAGCGCCGCACTTGCTGAGATATTGCGCGTGTGCGGTAATCATGAGCAAACGAAGACGCGGGATGATCAAAGATATCTCCAGAATCATGCAAGTGGAACCGTACAGAGACCCGATGTTGGAATTCTTCGACCAACTGTTTGTGAAATTCGATTTCGACGCCGCGCAAAAAGCTTTAGAAAACTGCGAAGCGATGATGCGAAACGATTTTTTCCTTTCGAAATTCGTCGACGAGTTCAACGAACACGCGCGAATGCACATCTTCGAAACGTACTGCAGAGTTCAAAAAACAATCAAAATCGAAGAATTGGCTAAGAAGTTGAACTTGGACACCGAAGCTGCGGAAAAATGGATCGTAAACTTGATTCGAACGAGCAAACTTAGAGCGAAAATTGACATGGACCAAGGCGTGGTGACGATGATGACTGAAACGCACACCCCGCACGACCAACTCATCGAACGGACAAAAGGAATGTTATCAAAAACGTACCAGTTGGCGCACGCCGTCGCGAGCGGCGCGCACCTCGGCGAAGGTACCGGTAGTGGTGGCGGCGGTGGAGGAGGGTACCATCATCATCACCATCACCACCACCACCACCATCATCGAGACCGAGATCACAATCGCGATCGAGATCGAGATCACAGTAATTATTCCTCTTCCTCTCAATACCGCCGGTATTGATAATAATAAGAAGAGAGATGAATAAAGGAAGCGATTATGTGAGCGTTGATGATGTTTGATGCGCATGGAAACGAATAAAGAGTAGTAGAGAGAAAGGTCGCGAAAAATTGTAACACATCATCTCAAATTACGAAATAGAAATATACTTCAGAATAAACGACATGTTGCGCGCGTACTCGAGAAAACTCACAAAACGCATCGCACGCATCTCTCCCTCATCGTTAGAAATAGCCCCAGAGATACTTTCAAAACGACGTTCGCCACCGGAGTATGACTTTCATCGTTCGAAGATCGAGTTCGTCCTCCGCGCGTCCTACGGCAACAACACTGCTGCTGCTTTCAAAAAGAAGAAGAAAAAACCAACCAACAAACGAGCATCTGCGATGATAAAAGCAGTCGTCCCAACGCGAAACGACGATTCAGACGATGATTGGAAAGAAGTCCTCGACGATGCGAGTGGTCAGACGTACTTCTGGAACACGCGAACGAACGAGACGACCGCGTTGGGGGATCCCAAACCGTTACAACGCCAACAACGAAATGCGCTTCAACATCATCATCATCATCATCATCATCGAGAAGATGACATTTTTTCATCCTCGTCTCCTCCAAACGTGATGTTCGTGAACATGGGCACGATATTTCTTTTCGGCATCGGCGGTTCGATCGGGGTCACGTTCATCGCCGCTTTGTTAGGGTTCCGGTGATGATGGTGATGATGATGATGATGATGATGATGATGATGAGAGGACTGTTTTTTTCCAATTCGACGGCCCATAGAACTCCACAGAAAATTCTCTCGTCCGAGATGGCAACAACGCTGACGGCTTTGCTGCTCAGGAGAGGACAAAAGACCATCATAAAAAGCGAGTTTCGATGTTGTCTCTCTCGGTCGTTCGCCTCTTCTTCTTCTTTCAACACTACGAACAATAGACATCTGTATCAGAAGAAAGAGCGACGGTATGCGAATAACAACAACAACAACAACAAAGATTTCCCGAGGGTACAGTTTACCCCTCGACCATCAAAGTCTTCTTTAACGGAGGAAAGAGAGAGAGAACTTCTCCTGGAAGGAGAGAGGAAGAAGAAAGATCGACGAACGAGAGAGGAGATCATCAGGGACGACGTGCAACGGACGACGAAACGAGCGCACGCGGCGGTGAGAGCGGCGAATTGGAATCGAGTTTTAGGAGGAGGAGGAGAAGTAAAAGAAGAGGAAAAAGAACGAGGAGGAGAAATAGGAGGAGCGGAGGAATCGGTGCCGATCGAACGGCAAAAATCGATACGGGTGGGCATTTTAGGCGTCCCGAACGCCGGGAAGTCGGAGTTGGTGAACGCGTTAGTCGGGGCGAAAGTTTCCGCGGTGTCTCGAAAGACGAACACGACGAGGATGGAAACGATCGGGACGACGACGAGAGATGACACGCAGGTGGTGTTTCTCGATTTACCCGGGATTGTTGGGCCGGAACATTACAGAAACAGAGCGCACGAGAGTAAAGTGACTTCAGGGTGGGCGGCGGCGAGCACGTGCGATGCGATTTTGTTCGTCGTGGACGCGAACAGGCAGGCGAAGAAAGCGGATTGGCGAGTGAGAGAGACGATCGACGCCATGACGGAGCAGATGAGAAAGCTACGGTACGAGGAGTTTCTTTTCCCGGAGGAAGACGAAGATGAAGAAAAAGACGAGGAGAATGAAAAGGACGATGTCGTGACGAACAAAGCAGCCCCGCCGCCGGGAATATTAGTCCTGAACAAAGTCGATTTGATGGATCGAAGCAAGCGCTCGGAACAACTCCCCGAGCTCATCCAATCGCTCGCGACCGACCCGAAGAAGACCTTCTCTAAAGCCTTCCCAGTCTCCGCGCTACACTCCGTAGGTACCGAGACTTTATTCAACCACCTCATCTCTCTCGCCAAACCTCGACCTTGGGACTACTCCCCTTCCGAATCTACCGCAATGAACGATCGAAGTCGCGCGATTGAAGTCGTTCGAGAATCCGTCTACGACCAAGTGCACAAAGAAATTTGCTACGGCATCGAAATCGTCCATAAATCCTGGGAAGACTTTCGAGACGGTTCCGTTCGAATCGAACACGATTTATTGGTAAAATCTGGAGGAAATCGTAAAATAGTCGTCGGCAAAGATGGACGAACGATTGGTCAAATCGGCGTCAAAGCGAGACACGTTTTGGAGGCGCTTTTAGGGAGACGCGTACACTTGCTTCTAAACGTCAGAGTGAAAAGAACGAACGCGAGATATTCGCAACAGTTTTTGTCCGCATTGTATTAATAATAAACGCGTCGATATTTAGATTTCGCGTCGTACGTAGTAGTTGTAGTTGAAGTACATGTAGCAGTAGTATACTATGTAGTTTGTTCCTGTGCGTGTGTGTAGTTTGTTTGACTTTAAAAAAAAAGTTTAATCGAGCGACTTCTTCACGATCTCGTAAACGTTTTCGCTCAAATTCTCCGTGGCGATGATTCTTTCCAACTGTTTCTTCATGAGCGCTTGTCTGCTCGGGTCGTATTTTCTCCATCGCGTGAACCCACCAGCCATTCTCGCCGCGACTTGTTGGTTGATGTCGTTTAATTGCAAAATAACATCCGCCAAGAATTCGTAGCCTTGACCATCTTTTTGGTGAAACGTCGTCGGGTTGGACATGAAGCCGCCGATCAACGAGTACACTTTGTTCGGGTTCTTGATGTCAAACGCCGGGTGCGTCAACAACGCTTTGACGTTCCCTAAGTTGTTCGGGACGCCCGATGCGGCTTGTAAACTCAACCATTTGCACATGACCAAGGGGTCGTGTTGCCACTCTTGGTAAAAAGCATCAAAGGCTGTTTCTCTCTCGGCGCAGACTTTGTCGGAAAGCGCCGATAGGGTGGCGATTTTGTCCGTCATGTTGTCCGCGTTTTGGTATCGCTCCAACGCGTCTTTAGCGACTTCAGGCGCGTCCACGTAGGACAAGTATCCCAAGCACGTGTTCTTGAGAGAACGCATGGCTCGGTCCGCCGGTTCGTTCTTGTACGCCGGCGCCGAGTTCGCCTTCGCCGTTTCTTCCAACAGCGGCCTCAAATCCGCCGCTAACGATTTCATGACAAACTTCCTGGCTGCTTTGACCACGTCCGGATCCACCGTCCCTGGTTCGAGCATTTCGACCAATTCGGATTCGCTCGGCACCATCATCGCTCTCGCGATGAACGCCTTATCCGCGTCCGCCGCTTTTGCGCCTTCGATGGTTTTTCTCAACGCGTCCGTAATTTTCGTGTTCATTTCCAGCGCCTTCCCGTTCGTCTCGTCCGCGATTAACTTCACCAACAGAGATCGAAACAACGTTTGACCAGCTTCCCACCTGTTGAACGGATCGGAATCGTTCGCCATCAAAAACAATAAGTCGCCTTCCTCTAAATCCGTCGTCATTTTAATCGGCGCGGAAAAGTTTCTCAAGATGGACGGCACGACGTCTTGTTCAACGCTTTCAAACGTAAACGTTTGTTCTTTTTGGTCGAATCGTAGAACCGCCGTCGTCGTGCCTTTTTCTTGCGCGACGCCGTTCACGGAGGCAATTTCGATGTCTTTCCCGGTAGATTTGTCCAATAAACCAACTCTGATGGGCATCAACACCGCCTTCTTTTGAGAGGCGTCTTGTCCCGGCGTCGCCGGCACCGTCTGCGTCGCTTTCAAAGTAAACGTCTTCGTCGACGCGTCGTAGGACGTTTTCACGTCCACGATTGGCGTTCCGGCTTGTTGATACCACGGCTTGAACGCGCTCAAATCGGTATTGTTCGCATCGGCCATGGCGCTGAAGAAATCTTCCGTCGTCACCGCGCACCCGTCGTGTCGTTCAAAGTACAAGTCCATACCTTTTCTGAACCCGTCTTTGCCCAACAACGATTCGTACATTCTCACAACTTCCGCGCCTTTTTCGTACACAGTCACGGTGTAAAAGTTATCCATCTTGATGTACTCTTCCGGTCGAATCGGGTGCGCCATGGGCCCGGAATCTTGCGGGAACTGCGCGGCTCGCAACTTTGAAACGTCCCCGATTCTCTTCACGCCTCTCGAGTTCATGTCCGAACTAAACTCTTGGTCTCTGTATACCGTCAAACCTTCTTTCAAAGACAATTGAAACCAATCTCTGCACGTGACTCTGTTTCCCGTCCAGTTATGGAAATATTCGTGTCCGACGACGCCTTCAATCGCGGCGTAATCTGCATCCGTGGCTGTTTTCGGCGTCGCGAAAACCAATCTCGAGTTGAACACGTTCAAACTTTTGTTCTCCATCGCACCCATGTTGAAATCATCCACGGCGACGATGTTGAACAACTCCAAATCGTATTCTAACCCAAACGTATCTTCGTCCCACTTCATGCTCTTAATCAACGACACCATCGCGTGATCGGCTTTGTCGATGTTATGCGGCTCGGTGTAAATCCTCAAATCCACCTTCTTGCCGCTCATGGTTGTGAACGAATCTTCAATCTTGGCCAAGTTCCCGGCAACTAACGCGAACAAATAACTCGGTTTCCTCCACGGATCTTCCCAGACCGCGAAATGTCTTCCACCGTCCGCGTCTCCGCTGTCGATCAAATTCCCGTTACTCAACAGCACCGGGTACTTATCCTTCGCCGCTTCCATTCTCGTCGTAAACTTACTCATCACGTCTGGTCTGTCTTGGTAAAACGTAATTCGACGAAACCCTTCCGCTTCGCACTGCGTGCAATAATTCCCGCTCGATTTATACAAACCCTCCAAAGCGGTGTTCTCTTGCGGCTTAATCGTCGTCACAATCTTGAGCGTAAAATCTTCCTCCGGCAACCCGCTCACGAACAAACCGGCGTTCGTTCGCGTCAACCGCTCGTCCGCAACTTGCGTCCCGTTCACAAGAACCGCGTCCAATTGCATGCTCTTATCGCCGTGTAAAAATAAAGTCTCGTTTTTACGTTGGACGCGAACATCGATCGAAGATGAAACCGTCGTGTGTTCTTCGTTCAGTTGAAAAGACAAGTTCACGTGCTCGAACTCGTACGCAGGCGTTTGGTAATCTTTCAAGTAAATCGTTTTCGGTTTTTCCTTGGTGACTTCGTCCGCGATGGCGTTCATCGCGACGGAACTTCTCGCTCTTCTTCCTCCTTTCCTCGAAATTACAGCAGGGGACGGCTTCGACGCGAGAGAAGTGCTCCTCGAAGCCGAGGACGACGACGAAATCTCGACGATGCGTTTCACCGATGACGACGACGACGACGACGCGCTTTGAGAAAAACTTCGACGCAACAAGAACCGCGAAGTTTGGCGAAAACAAGCCGCAGTGGTGCGCATAAATATCACGCGACGAGACAACAAAAAGTAGATTGTTGTTTTTCGAGAGTTTAGAGAGGATATATACAGAATACACGTGTATATATAAAGCGCGAGTTGTGGCGCTTTCGCGAGTGGATTAGTCCCCGCGTTTCTCTACGGAGAAGTTTAGGGTTTATGTGAAACCCTAAAATAGCAGAGTGTTTTTCAGGGGAAGAATTTTCACCCGACACTTGGTGTAGTACTACCACTACTACTAGTACTAAACGAAAATCTAATACTGTATATAATACGAAGGATACAACGATGGCTAAAACGACTGCGAGTGCTGCTGTGAAGTATTATCTACTCGCGTATAATCTCATTTTAGCTATTCTTTGGCTCCAAGTGCTCGTGGAAACGATTAAAACTCGACATTTTGCAAACGTGTACGAGAAAACGTCCCCAATCTTAATGATAGCACAAACGGCGGCGGTGATGGAAATCGCGCACGCGTTTTTCGGCCTCGTGAAATCACCGGTTCTGTTGACGTTTTTGCAGGTGTTTTCGAGAATTTGGACGTTTTGGGCGGTGCTCGTGATGACGCCGGAAACGAGGAAAGCGAATCTGGATTTCGCAGATGTGATTGGGAAAGTGGTGAAGGGTGGGAAGTGGCCTCTGAATTCGTCGTCGTCGTTCCTCTCGCATGTTTTGAAGATGGGCGTGAACGTGAAAACTTTATGCATCGCCTGGGGTATCACCGAGGTTGTTCGATACTCGTTTTATTTCTTCAAACTTCTATCGCCGAAAAGTGGACCTCCGAAAGTTTTGGTGTGGTTGCGGTATTCGCTGTTTTTGGTCTTGTACCCGCTCGGCGTGGCGAGTGAGAATGCGTTGGCCTACGCGAGCATAGGGCCGTTGGGGAAATCGAAGAAGTTGGACGTGTTGCAAATGCCGAACGCGATGAATGTCAGTTTGCACGGACCGACGTTGATGAAGGTGTTTATGAGTTGTTACATGTGGGGTTGGCCGTTGTTGTTTTCGTACATGTTGAAGCAAAGAGGGAAGGTGTTAGGCGGCGCTGCTTCTCTGAGGAAGAGAAAGACGCGTTAAAATGTTTTTATAAAGAACATTACACGCACTACTATTATACTACTATTATTACTGCTACTGCTATTATTTACATGAACAACGGCGTTCTCTCGTCGAAATCATCGAACAAGACTTTGGCGAAGAATCGTTTCGTCTTTCCCAACGTCCACACTAAAACAAAGTGCACGAAAAAGACTCCAAAAATGATCGCGTTGACGTTAAAACACGCCTGCCATCGCATGACGTTGATCGCCTCCGTCGGCCATTGCATTCCAAAGTACCCGTGCATGACATCCACGACTAACACGTACAAACAACACGCGAAAATTGGCGCGCCTAAATAACACTTTGGAAACGTCAACCGGCCTAAACACGCCTCGCCGAATAACAAAATCAAGTTAATTCCGTACGCGAAATAATACCGCTCGTTTAAATAACACTCCCTCGCTTTCGGATCGAGCAAAGTCTCCAGCTTTCCTTGTTCGTCGTCTGCCGCACACCTGGGTAAAAAAATCATCCTCGCCCACTCGTACGCGTCCAACGCCAACGCCAACGTAAACGCCGTGGAATACAACGTCACCACCCAATGTCCGAGTCTATTCGTCTTCCCAGAATGCCCCACAAATTTCACCGAATCTTCTCTCGCGTAATACCCAAACACGCCTTTAAAACTCGCCACCGTCGCGACCCCGAAAAACGCCGCCAGCACTAACACCGTCCACTCGTAATACTCCGCGTACGCTTCCAACTCGTTCGGCGCTCGCCCGAGACACGCCAGAAACCAAGCAACATTTTCATAGTAACAATACATCAAACACAACACGAAACACATCAATCTGTATACAAGTAACACCACACCGCCAATTCTCTTCCCACAAATCATCCCGCTCGTCCACGTCATCTCTCGCGTCAACCCTCCGCAGTGCGCTAAACTCCCCGCTTGTCTGTGCAAGTGCATGTTATCTCCGGCGTAGCCGAACCACGTGATTGTCGCGCACACCGTAAACGTGGCAAAGACGAACCGTAAAGGATTGTTCGTCCAATCTAAAGCTGAGTCGATGTGTTCGAGCGTTTCGGAGAGTTTGGACGTGGACGCGTCGAACGCTTCCGTAAAGGAATCCAATTCGAATCCATCCGCTTCGTCTCCAAATCCGCGTCCTCCTCTTGGGATGATTTTGTCGACGAAAGAAGACGACGAAGAGTCCTCGTTTTCGCGGACAAAGTATTTCGGGGTACTCAGCAAAGAAAAAGCATTCGTTTCATCGTCGTTCAGCGATTGGGAGGAGGACATCGCTCTCTCGTATCGCTTCTGTTCTTCTCAGTGCAAACCTCTTCTCTTTGGTTTATAATGTCGACATTTCCCAAACTTTTGTGTACCATTTTACGCGAGAGAAACAACTACACACACGCGCGCGACGAGGAATACGCGATGACCTACTCCTTTTGCACGCAGACGAGAACGACGTCTTCTGCTTTTTCCGCCTCTAAAGCTTTAACTTCTTCTTTGTCTTCTTCTTCTTCGATGAAGAAACGTGCGATGATGATGCCGGGAAAAACAACAACCACATCACCGTTGCAGCGTCGGACGCTTAAGAACGGGACGGCGGCGAGGATGCGCGATGAGAACGATGACGATGATGTTAAGAGGAATACTACGAATACGAATACGTTTAGGCGCGCGTTCGTGACTGGTGCGGCTTCAATTTTTACCGCCTCGGCGGCGTTCTTTCAAACAAGTTCGAGTGCTTTTGCCAAGTTACCGGAGTTTCAGTACGAAGACTCGGAACTCCGCACGGCGGCGAGCGGGATGCAATACGCGGACGTGGTCGTCGGCACGGGGACCTCCCCGCAAAAGGGGCAAACGATTCAAGCGCATTACACGGGTCGTTTGACGAACGGGAGGACCTTTGATAGTTCGTACGAAAGAGGGAGTCCGTTAAAGTTTAAAGTCGGCGTTCGGCAAGTGATTCAAGGCTGGGACGACGGCATACTCGGCGCCGAAGGCATCGAAGGCATGAAAGTAGGAGGGAAACGAGTTTTAATCATACCGCCGGAGTTAGGGTACGGGGCGAGAGGCGCCGGTGGGGTCATCCCAGGGAACGCGACGTTGAAGTTTGACGTCGAGTTAGTCGCCGTGCTGTGACTACCCGCCGACGCTTCCTCCTCCTCCTCCTCTTCCTCGTCGTCGTGGGAGAGAGAAGACGCAGTCATAGACGTGTAATAACCAACAGTATTCATCAGTACCACGAGTAATAACAACGACACCTTTTCTGACATCATCATCGCAATGTTTTACGTGTGTTTACGTGCGTTTTTCTCGCGTCTTTCTTCGAATGTTCGAGATGGTATATCTCTCGCGTTCTCGCTCGTTCTTCTCGAACAACACGACGCGTGACGTCAGATTTTATCCACATCATCACGCGTAAACATCTTCGCACATCACAACTCCAACAGCACACGTACCATGCCTATTTTCTGATCCATTAAAACAGCCGCGGACGGTATCGCCTACGCCGTCGGCGCGACTGATTCCATGCAAGGTACCGGCGTATGGTCCGGTATTAAGATGTCGAGAGACGTGAATGGAAACGTGCCGAAATCCCAAGCGCAGATGAAGCAATCGGGAAAGTCCGCGCGGTTTCCGAACACCAACAAAGGAGGAGGACAACAAGCGCCGAAAAAGAAGTAAAAAGAGAGAGAGAGAGATACACTACGGCGCTATATATGAACGGCTTTTTTGTCGTCTGAACGTGTGATGGTGTCGTGCAAAACAGTGAAAACCAACGGAACAAGTCCTCAGGCTGCCTTTGGTCGGATATCGCACGCGCACCCGCGAAGACGGACGGACAAAGAAGAGATATTTGTAATACTACGCACCTCCGTGCGATTTGAAACGCAAAGCACACACACTACCACCAGCTCTTTCGCTTTTGCAGAGGGGTCTTCTTTCTTTCTTCTGCAACGATGCGTGTGCGCAACGAGGAAGGACTACTCCGTCGCGTCGCTAACGCCGCTTCTCTGGTTCTCTGAGGCAAAAGTGTTTCGTTCAATTAAATTCCTCATTCTTTTTCTCGTAAAATTCAAAATTGTGCGGCACAAAAACACGCGCAACACCACCAATGCGGCGCACCGATTCTTCCTCCTCTCGTCCTCCCGATCGGATATTTCTCCTCGTAGACGTTTCCTCTAAAGCGAGGGTGTCGGTTTCGGTCGCGAAGTTGTTCGTCAAGCGTTTCTTGGCGCCGAGATGTGATGTTTTTAGCGTCGATGATGATTCCGATGGGAACGAGGTAAACGACGAGAGAGGACGACGAGTAAGACGACGAATGAAGACAAAGAAGACAAAGAAGGAGAGGATACTGTCGACGAGGTGCACCGAAACCAAGTTTTGCGCGAGATTTTACGACGCGTCGAAAACGCCCTCGCAGATGGATGGATTCGTGAGACGAGCGATTGTGCAACTGCAAAGAGAAGACGAAGAAGACAAAGAAGAGGAGGAAGAAACGAATACTACGACGACGACCACGACGACGACGACGACCACCACGAACAGTTCTCTTCTCGGTGGCGCAGGGCAGGGTCACAAAACACGAGGAGGATTTAGCGGGTTTCGTGAGAAAAAGAAGACAAAGAAGAAGATGATGATATCCGAGTCGTCGGCGGCGATTGGCCGCTTCCGTTCGATCACGGCGGAGAGCGCGGGACGGTTTTTACGTGTGTACGAAAAGTTGACGGAGATTCTGGAGCATGAAAACGACCACCAAGAAGGAAAGATGATGTTGAGTGATTGCGTGGAAAATACTAGGAGGAGCGGTGAATTGAAAAGGCAGAAGAAGCGAGAGCGATTCGGGAACTTGGCGAAGCACGTGTTGCAAGCGCTGGCGGATATGGAGAAACCGGATGAAGAAGAAGAGGAAAACGAGGAGGGAGAGGATGATGATGTCGAGGACGACGGCGAGGACGATGAAGTTGATGCTTTTATGACGAACGCACTCTCGGATGATTACGATGAAAGTGATGTAGAAACGAGCGATTCGGATGATGCTGAAGAAAGAGACGGCGCCATCGCCGGTATCACAGAGAGTGACGAGGATGAAGACGACGACGACGACGACGACTTGGACGAGGATGAAGCGAGGAAGAAGAAATACTCAATGCTCGTCGTTTTGGCAAACATGGATGGTGATGACGACGATAATGCGGATATTAATGTACAATCAGAGAAACATAAAGAACATAGAATTGATCAGGGAGTCTTTGCCGGCTTCCGCGGCGTTGAGACACAATTGAAGCGCGAGAATATCCGAGCGCACTGTCTGCGACTCGCGACGAACTATTCTGTTTCGAACGATGGTGATAACGACGATGTGCGAGAATACGTCGCGTTGTTTCGCGAACGATTCGGCGGTTGTGCGGCTCGCGCAGACGCGGTAACGTCAGCAATTGCCAGCGTTCCATCGTGTTGGCTTTTGAATGATTTCTTACCGAGCGATACCGTCGCGAACAAGAGCGATCCTTCGCCGTCGATGACGAAAAGGGAGACGAAGACGATGAGAACGGCTGAAATTTTCGTTCAATGCGGCGACGGTCGCGAAGTTTCTCTGAGTATGGCTTCATCTTCTTTCCAGAATTCTAACACCGGTGTGAAACAAATAATCATCAAAGCGTGTCTCGATCGTAACGCAGTATGTTTATCGAGTTTAGATTACGCGAAAACGACGATATTACACGTCAACGATGGAAACGGTGAAGGATTGCTCCTCGCGTTGGGCGTAAAGAACGCGTACGCCGCGTGTGAACTTATCGCAGATTCCAACGAAGAGTATGGCGATGTCGAGCAGGACGGAGAGCAAAGAATAGTAGCGGTTTTGAAACCATTGACACGAACGTCGTTCAGCTTAACGCCTACTTTCGCGGACGAGAGTGAAATCTTTCGAGAAATAACGGCAAGCGAAGAGGGCGAGCGAAACGCTCGAGAACAACAACATCAACAGTATCGTTACAGCTCAGAACATTTGAGGGATGCATTTTCTCTGCTCAGCGGAGGTATATTCAAGACGAAAAGGCTTCGAGCGTGCGAAGATGTTTCCAGACTTTTTCAACTGACCATTGGCGGATCAAAAAGAATATCGCCAACAACGCACACGGCGACAACGACGACAACGACAACGACAACGACAACGAGTTTGACCAAGTACTGCGAAGAAGACGAACCATCCTTGAACATCCCATCGTCACAACGCACGACTTCGACCACATTCGAAGAGGCGAAGGAACATTTCGACGACGTCGTGATGGAGGAAGGTGACTACGATTCGAAAGGAAAAGATGAGACGGCCAATTATGAGAGAGAAGAAGATACGACAGGGGAGTACTATTCTAGCGCGTTTGCAGCTTTGACGACGCGAATCACGCCAAGAGACGCATCTGCTTCGGTGCCAATCGTCGAGCGTCTCGAAAAATGGTACGGCGTTGAAATGGATGGTAAAAAACGCTCTTTTACTTCTTCGGGGACGGCTGCGACAGCGACGGCGACAGCGGGTATGCGACTGCTTGCATCCATTTCCCGTTCTGCGAAAAAGATCAGGGGAGTTCCACCATTAAATGATGCGACATCTTCGCTCCTTCACGCGCTTGACGCGCGCTTCGAGAACGAGTTTATATCGACAACGAAGAGAAGTTCGGATGCTGGATTTGACGGTATGGTTGACTACGAGGACCCTCGTTCGCCGGAAAAGTTTACGCGCGTGCGCGATCAATCCAACGCGTTCGATTTACCGAAAAGCCCGCCGCTGTCAGCAATGAAACGGAAAAAAAGAACTGTTGGTACTCCAAACGGTGGTCGCGGCCTTCTCTCGCCTGCAAGGCAAGGTAGAAAGAAGCGGCAGCAAACTGCCGCGGTGAACTTTGAAGACGAAGACGACGTGGTGTTTTCGCCGAAGAAAACGTTCAAAAGTCCACGACGAAAAGTTGCAAAGAGCACGAACACCACGCCGGTAGAGAAAAAGAAAGATACGAAGATTGAACTTTGGACGGTCGGTCCGGAGCCGGATTGTTTTACCGCCGCAAAAGGGACGTACGACCAGTTTATCGAAACCAAATGCGCGAAACTGAACGACGAACGAGATCCAGATTTAGGAGCGTTTTCGAGAAATATCGTCAAAAGACTCGCGGTTTCGCTTGCAAAACGCCGATGTGTCGTAGACCAGGCGAGCAATAGCAAAGCATGGGGTGAAATTTTAAGAGAAACCAAGGAAACTTTGTGCTTGGATCGAAAGGAGTTGAAATCGAAATTCTCCGCCGGATCTATGAAGCTGCAAGAAAACAAAGGATTGAAGAGACGAGAATATCTCATTCAAATTCATTTAAAACTGACTTTGCATGCGATGCGTTCGATTAAAGGCGACGAGATACCGTTCATTGCGAATATGAAACCGGTGACCAACAGCGCATCTGGAGCGAAAAAGACCTCTCGGAAGCAGCAAGAAATCCAAGAAGATTCTGCTTCCGCCAAAGAGACGGCGAAAGCGGTCACAAAGCTCGTCAAGGAAATATTCTTCCTTCTTGGACTCGAGGAAGGCACAAAAACACTTCTTGAATCCGACGTGGAACCGTATTACGGCAAGTTCTGCCCAGAATGCATCGGGATGATAGCGCACGATCTCAACGTTTCGACAAAATTGACTTCTCGATACCAACTCGTCGTCGGAAAGAATAATCTCAACGTTAACGAAGATAAAAGCGCCGCTGCGAAAAAGAGCAGTCTCGTTCCGTTTTCTCCACCACCGGTGGCAAAAAATAAGAAAACTCTGACGCAACATCAACAGACGGTCGGTCTCCGTCGTTCGCCGAGAAAGTTGGGTGGTGGTGGTGGTCAAACGAATTTGAACAGCAGCACCGCTTTAGCGCTTTCGCATCATCACCAAAAGGCGCAACCGTCGACCTCATCCGCTTCCTCGGCGTTTCAACAACAAGCTCGAAAGAAAGTTCTCAACTCGGTTCGCTCGAATCAAACGCGCGTCATAGAGCATAAACCGCTCTCGCCGAGAACGAAGGCGTCTCGTTTGCAAACTAGCAACAGACACGGTGCGAGTAACAGAAATGTATACATGCAACAGAACGCCATGATGGGAGGTTTGAACACCGTTTCTAAGAATAGGTTCGCGAAGAACACGAATGGTACCGTTATCGGCGCCTCTCGAAATGGCGGCATTAAGCCTCGACAGTTGACGCACGCGTTTTCTCAACAGCCTTTACAAACGCCTTTGCCTCCTTCGAAAAATGGCGGCATCGCTCGAGGCGACAGATTTGCCGTGCAGAGCACGCCTTTAACATCACACTTTGGTGGAGGCATAGACGGTACCCCGAGAAGAGTTCCAGACACGTGCAATACCATCGCCGTCGTCGAAAGCACGCCAATGCAGACGAGCGGAGGAAGAGGAGGAGGAGGAGGAGGAACGGGCGGGTCGCGTCGAACGAACAACAACGAGTCGTTCACCATCGAACAAACTCCTCTTCAAAGTAATCGTCGACCAAAGTTCACCCCGGCCTCCGGTAGTGGTCGCCGGAAACGAGAACTCGAAGAGGTCGTCGCCGAAACGCCGCCCGCCAAAACCGCGGCGGCGACGAGAAGCGGACGACTCGTCCAGGCAGCTTTGGACAACAACATTAACACTGTCAGCAATAAGAACAAAAAATAATAGACACAACAGATAGTACGTATAGAAAGAGTTTTATAATGTTTAGAATATAACAGCACGCGGGTAAGTGGCGGAGATTTATCATCGTTCGCAATAAAGAGACTTTAGTATTGTTTAGCATTTTTCGTCACATTTTCCGAAACACCCGAAGAACTCGCACTTATTCATAAAGATGCCCCCCGAGGAGGAAAAGATGCAGTTGGCCAAAGCGCAACGAACGAAAAACCTCCTCTTATACCTCTACTGTTTCCTCACCACCTCCCTCGTCGGTGGCACCATCTACGGCTACCCGGCGTTGCGAAGACAACTCATCCATTTAGGCAGCACCATTCCCGAGAAAAAGCTCGGCGCCGCCTACACCGCCGGCGCCTGGTCCGTCCAAGGCGGCAGACTCGTCTTTGGCATTTTACGAGACAGATTCGGGACTCGCTTAATCGCGCAAGTTTCCTTCTCGTGCGTGATTTGCGGCGCGTTCGGCATCGCGTTTCAATCCGTCTCGAACGAGATTGCGTTGGGGGTCAACCTGTTCTTGCTTGGACTCGGGTCGGGCGCGCAGTTGTGCGTGCAACCGGTGGCGCAACTGTTTCCGAAAAATAGCGCGTTGTTCATGTCTGGATTGAGCGGCGCGTTTCAAGTGAGTGGGGTGGTGTACGCGGTATTGGTTGGGATTGCGAAAAAAACGAGCGAGGAAGGGGAGTTGACGGTGGCGTACGGCGGCGTCTTTGCTGGAGCGGTCGGGTTGATGCTCGCGTTGGCGTTTTGGACGTTGCCTAAATCGGCGAGTTTTATTCACGAGAAGGATTTGAAAGCGGCGGAGAGTGCGGAGAATGTGGTAGACCCGATCGATGGGACGTTTACGGTGCATTTAAGTGGGAAAGAGCAAATGTGGACGAAGGAGTACGTCGGATTGGTGTTATGGTTTACGGTCCTCGTGACGCCGTTTCAATATTACGTCGGGAGCATTGGGTGGCATTTAGAAAGATTAGGAGACGACGACGGGACCATGACGAACGCGTTTGCAATGGTGTACGGATTAGCGGCTTTTTTGGCGCCAGTTGGAGGGATGGTGGCGGATACGTTTGGATTAGGGGTGACCATGGCGTTCGCGTCGATTGCAGTCGGTTCAAGTTTTTTCGTGTTAGAGTTGGGAGGCGCGAGCATAGCGTTAGAAGTGCACAGCGTCGGGTTAGTGTTGTACGCGGTTGGTCGATTGATTGTTTTTGCGATGTTTTTTAGTTCCATTGGAAAGATGTTTGGGTATAAGTATTACGGTTTATTAGTCGGGTGGGGGATGTTCGTCAGCGCGGTGTTTTCGACGTTGCAGTATCCTTTGATTGCCATCGCTTTAGACGGAGATTACGCGATTTCGAATTACGCGTGCGGCGTCGGGTGCTTGTCGGCGGTTTCGTATTGCGCGGCGATGTACAGGTGGGAGAAGGAAGGGTCGACCGCGTTCGATCGATTGAAGCACAAGAAAGTTCTCGTTTAAATAATACAAAAGTAATATACATCATCAGCGCTATAGGTATCTCTACCCGTAACCTCACGGGAAATACTCTCTCGTCCGGAACTCCACCGCGCCGAGACTCATCGCTAACTCCCTCGCCAGATTCACGTCCACACCAGGCGCGACCGGCGTCGTCACTTCAACTTTCCTCCCGCTCTGCGCTAAAGCGTCCACGAACGCGCACCAATCAGAAAGCGAGAAAAAATCTGCATCGTCATTGACGTCGTCCCGCAGCGTCAACCGTTTCCACTGTTCCGGTTCTCCACTCGTCAAACTGACCGTGTACGTCTCCAATTTCAAATCCGCCGCGCGTCGTGCCGTCTGGACGTCGTACAGACCGTTCGTCATCACGCGTAAAACAACCCCGTGTCTTTTCTCTCGAATTTTATGGACGATATGTTCGAGCGCATCGAGTCGCGTCAAGGGGTCGCCGATGCCGGCGAAGGTGACGCCGCTGTCGTTTTCCCCCATGCCGACGATTTTCGCGCGCGAATAGTGCGCGTCGATCGCCACGCACACCTCCTCCACGGATGGGTTTCTCTCCAACTTTGGTAACGAGAATTTAAATTGAGGGCCTCGAGTTTCCATCAACGTCTTGACGAGGTTTTTCTGGCACTCGTTCGTGAGAGAGACGTACAGTTTATCCGCGATGGTATACGTCAAACCTTTCATTCGTCTCGAGTTCGTTAAGAAAAATGGAGAATGCGAACACATCGCGGGTGTATTAAGGAGTATGTATGTGTATATATTACGGACAAAAATATGTGCTTTAAAATGTATTTGTGTGTTTAACTGATGATGAGGATGATTAGGACAATTCTCCACGTTCGTATGGCCAATCGGGTGGGAGAGGACAGTTGTTGTCGAAGAGGTATTGTACACATTCGGGTTGGTTTTTCTCGAGCGCGTAGAATACGCTCCAACCGTCCCACGGCGCTTTGGCTTCTTCGCGTAAGTATTTGAGTACCTCGAGATGACCGTTTCCGGCAGCGTCTGCACACGCCCACGCATCGATAGGACACTTCTTTGCAACGCAATACTTTACCATTTCCAGGTTGCCTTGGTTTGCGGCCACATGAATCGTCCCTGAATCCCATTCACACTTTTTCTCCTCTCGTATCCACTTGAGGAACTCGAGTTTATTCGTCCAAGCAACTCGAGAGCAGAATTTTGTTTCGCTCCAGTTACTCGGCCACAACGATTTGTTCTCCCACGCTACTTCCAAAGTCGATATCGACGACATCTCTTGGACTTCGAAACTCTTCTTCAAATCCCTTGCGCGAGATGATCTCTTAATCAACTTTCTCGTTTCACTGTTCACCTCGTACAAGAATTTCACATCATTCGAATTCAATCTCGGAAGAATATGTTTGAAACTCACATCGTCGTTATTCACGATCAAATCCCACACATCTCTCTGACCAACCTTCCTCTTCCGCAATCTCGTCAGCATCTCTCTTCTCTCTCAACAGGTTTCTCACGAATAGAAAGCAACAACAACAACAACAAGAAGAAGAAGAGATGCGATCAAAAGTGAAATTGAATATTTTTTTTTCCTCGAGAAACGAAAAGACGTTCTTTTTTAACCGAAACCCTAAATACTCACGAATCTCTCTCTCTCTCTTCTCTCGACGCCTCAAAACATATACGCACGCATAGTAGTATTAAACAACACGCACACAAACAATAGCAAATGTCGTCTTCACTCACCGGCGGTGGTGGTGGCGGTAACGGCGGGTTCCTCGGCGGCATGCGAGGTTTGACCAAGTTCGTGGAGAAGATTCGGAACTGCGCGAATCAGGTATAATTCTATTCCGTTTTGGATCTCTCTTTTCTCTTTCTCTTTCTCTTTCTCTTTGCGTGAGCGCGTCTTTGCGCGAGCACGAGCACCACTCGAAAGCAAAGAGCTGAGCGTTCTCTTTCTCTCTAGCTTTTTCTCTCTCTCTCTCTCTCTTTACGTTTTACGAACGCTGACACATCTTTACTTCCCTTTCAATTTTGCACTTCTTCTTCACAGGAGGAAGAGAAATCGATCGTGGTGGAAGAACTGGCGAAACTCCGCCGAAAGTTTAAAAAGATGGACCAACTGCACGCGTACGACCGAAAGAAATACATTTTGAAACTCTTATATGTGTTCATGCTCGGGTACGAGTGCGACGTCGGGCACGCGGAGGCGGTGTCGTTGATCAGTCAACCGAAATACGCGGAAAAGCAGGTTGGGTATATGGTCACGTCGGTGATTTTGAACGAGTCGAACGATTTTTTACGGATGGCGATTAACAGCGTGAGGAACGACGTGGTTTCGAAGAACGAGTCGTTTCAGTGTTTAGCGTTGGCGTGCATCGCGAACGTGGGCGGGGCGGAGTTTGCGGAGAGTTTAGCGGGGGACGTGGTGAATATTTTGTTGTCGACGACGATTCGGCCTTTGGTGAGGAAGAAGGCGGCGCTGTGTTTGTTGAGGTTGTTTAGGAAGATGCCGGAGATTTTGAATCCGGAGGAATTTTCGGCGAAGATGGCGTATTTGTTGGAGGAGAAGGATTTGGGGATTTGCTTGGCCGTGGTGACGTTGTTGGATGGGATCGTCTCGGTGGGGGATTATCGCGGGTACGAGAATTGCGTGTCGCCGTTGGTGAGTTTGTTGGAGAGAGTGGTGAAGAATCGAGACGTTTTGCCGGAATATTTGTATTACGGGATCCCCGCGCCGTGGTTACAAGCTAGGATTATGCGCGTGCTGAGGAAGTTTCCGACGCCGGAAGATGCGGAGACGTTGGGCGCGGAGCTGGCGATTTTGAAGAAAATCTTAACCGGCACGGAGAAGGTTGCCAACGTGAACAAAAATAACGCGTTGAATGCGGTTTTGTTTGAAGTGATCGCGTTGACGACGTCCTTGGAGTTTTCTAACGAGCTGTTGGATCAGTGCGCGACGCAACTGGGTGAGTTCGCGAGGAACACGAAGGAGCCGAACGTTAGGTATTTAGGTTTGTCCGCGTTGGTGAGGTTAGCGAGTAGTCCGGACACGCTAGAGGCGGTAAAGCCTTTGAGAGAAACCATCGTTGAAGCGTTACGAAGCGCAGATGTGAGCATTCGAAAGAGATCGTTGGGTTTGTTGTTTGCCATGTGCGACCACACGAACGCGAGGGAAATTGTCGGCGACTTGTTGCAATACGTGGAGGACCGCGACGACGATTACGAGATTCAAGAAGAGTTGGTGTTGAAGTGCATGATTTTAACCGAACGGTTTAGCGAAAACGATCGTTTGTGGTACGCTTCGGTAGCCATGCAAATGATCGATAAACTCGGGGATGGCGATTACGACGTGATATCGGACGACGTTTGGTTTCGATTGGTCCAAGTCGTCACGAACGATCCGAGTTTACACGCGCCGGCGGCGAAATTGGCGTTGGGGAGATTGCTAGGTGGTGCAAAAGCAGCCGCGGAAAAGAATAAAGAAAATAACGGGATGAATGGATACGACAACGTTCTCGGGGATACCAACGGATCGAGTACTGCTGATGGCGGTGGTGCCGATGTCGTTGACTTTTTCGGCCAAGCGTCTGCGACGCAACGTCAACAACAAGCACCTCAATCGCAAGGCGTGCGAGTGCGCGAAACGCCGCCGCACGATATGTTATTGAAATCTGCCGGTTACATGCTCGGTGAGTTTGGCTACTTGATTACGAACGAGCAGCACTGTTCAGTGAATCGATACGTGCCCATACTCATTTCAGGCTTGCGACAATCGAACGATTGTCGCACGCGACAAATTTTAGCCTCGAGTTTGTGTAAAATATGCTGTCGCAAAGGGTGCGATGCCGCGTCAAAACAGCTCATCATGGATGGTTTTCAATCGTGCATGTCGGATATGGACGAAGAGTTGCAACAGAGATGTTCGGAGTATCTTGGGATCATCAAAAGTGGCGACGCGGCTATGTTCAAAGCGTTGGAGCCGATGCCGGAGTATCCGAAGAGAGATTCTTGGCTCGAGAAGATGGTGCAAACTGCAGACGCTGAAGACGATTCTATCTTCGCATCGGAACGAGCACCGGTTGAATACAAAAGCGTCGAGAAGAGAAGTGGCGCAAACAATAGCAACGTGTTAGATTTAGGAGCGATTGCGGAAGAAGAAGAAGAAGAAGAAGGGGAGGACGAACCGGCGACGACGGGCGGGACGATTGATTTGGACGAATTGTTGGGATTACCATCGTCGAAGCCGAAGAAGGTAAGTAGTGGAGGGGTTGGCGGCAAAACGTCGTTATCGTTACCTCCAACAACTGCGAGTGTTGGTTCCTCCGTCAACGCATCCACTTCAGCAGCTTTAGATGACTTGCTCGGAGGCTTGATGCTCGGCGGAGGAGACGCTTCAAACGCTTCAACAATAACGGCTACTACGAACAACAATAACGATCCGTTTGGACTGAACCTGGGTAATGGTGGTGCAGCTGCTGCTGCGTTACCACCGGCGCAGCAAAAGCATAAATCACCGCCTTTACAACAGCAAGATCTCGCCGCTTTAGTCGGCGGCTTTGACGATCCGTTCGGCATCGCTCCGGCGCAACAACAACAAAGAAAGAGGTTCCTCGAGCCGACGGTGAACGTCGAGGAGTGCGTACGAAAACTTCTCGCGCAAGATTCGGGCGTGTTATACGAAGACGCCGAACTTCAAATTGGCATTAAAAGTAAATGGCAAGGTTCTCGAGGTCGTTTGGCGTTATATCTGGGAAATAAAACCGAGAAGAATGTTCAATTTTCGCTCTCGGTGGACGACGTACCGGAAGTGAAAACACAACTCGCGCCGTTACCGCAAGATATCGGTTCTAAAATGCAAGCACAGTGCCAAATGCAGTGCGCGTGCTACGGGGTTTTTGTCAACACGCCGAAGTTGGTCGTCGCTTTCGATGGTCGAGACATCCCCCCCATCGAGCTTCCGATTCACGCGGCGAAATTTTACTCCGTCGCGCAACAGACGCAACCGCAAGATTTCTTTGCCAAGTGGCACCAGATGTCCGCAATCGCGCAAAAGCAAAAAGTTATCGACGTGAACGCGCAATGCGCCGGTCTTTCGAACGTGTGCAACGTCTTGCAAAACGCCAAGTGGACGATACACGAGAGCTTAGATCCCAATCCCGCCAATGCCGTTTTTGGCGCTCGGTTCTTCAGCGAGCAGAACGGCGAGTTGCCGTTATCGCTCCGTTTAGAATCTGATGCGACGAATAACGTGAGGTTTCGAGTAACCGTTGTGAGTGTCGATGCAAATCTTAGCAACGCGGCCATGCGCCTCGTGCAGCGAACTTTGGTCTATTAGTCTTATATATTAGCGGTTGAAAATTTCTCGAGTAGGAGGAATCTATTTGACCTGTTGTTAAATGTATGTTTTACAATTTTCATTCCTAAAAAGATACTACAGTATTTTATATTTACTCGTCGTACCACTCTCGTCTTCTATTTTCAGCAGCGCCCGCCGCTATTTCGCGTCTACGTAAGCTATTGTTCTCTCCTTCGTTGTTAATATCGTTGCTCTCGTCGTCCGCGGCGTTCTCCTCCCGCTCTTCGTCCTCATCCGAGTCGCTACTGCTCGCCCGGTTTTCTCTCCTCGCGCGCGGTTCGTCTCGTTGCTGACCGAACAAAACCCCGGCTCTTCTCAACACGCCTCTCTCGTCCCCTTCTTCGTCGTCTTCTCTTCCAAAACCTCCCCCGGCTAACCGAATGTTCACGTCGCTTCCTCCGTTGCCGGCGTTTTCCCGAAACAAAAACTTCACCACTTTCGGCGTCTTTACCACCCTCCTGCCCGTCATCTCCGGATACACGCTCCACAAAAAGAAATAAAGATGCCCAACAGCGCACCCCAACAAATCTACCACCGGACTCGATCCCAAAAACGTGCTAAACGCCAACAACACCCACGGCAAATACGGCGCCGTGAACGAAAACAACCCGAGAAAGGACATGTTCACGTTTTCGTTCTTCCTCCCCCACACGTACACCATCATAAACGTCAAACTGCTCCCTAAAAACTGCACGTTCACGAACGGTGCGATCATCGTTAATAAACTCGCCCCGAACGCGAGCATCCAGAAGAAATCCGCCGATTTCCCTCGAAACGTCCCTTCCTCGAGCATTCGGCAATACCGGGCTAGGAAGAACATGTGGAAGACGAAATCCAATCCCAAGGCGCCAAAGAAGAAAAAGTTTGTGATTAACCGCCAAAGTTGGTACTCGCGAAAGACCAAGTTCGAGTTGAAGTACACCGAGAATGGGGATATGACCTGTTTTTAACGTTTAAAGAAGGTGAGTAAACATAGATTTGATGCCAAAAATGCCCCCCCGCAGATGATGACGACGCTTAAGAACAAAGAGAGAGAGAGAAAAAAAAAAAAGAACCTCTTCTAAAAACGTACCTCTAACGCGCACCCGGCGGTAATTAAAAACGACATGGTCAGGTAACACCTGGTCACGATGGGTGTTTGGAAGTACCACTCTTCCAGGTTCATTATATTATTCCTCGTTCTTCTCGTCTGCTCCTTCGTTCGTCTTCTTTTTCTGTCGCGTGTTTTGGATTTTTTCCCGAAGGCAAGACAAAAGAAGCTAAATTGAAACCCTAAATGTAACCCTAAATGATTTTTTTCTCTTCTTTCTCTCTCTGGGGGAAAAATGGAACGAAGCGAGACTCGCTTCATAATAAAGCGCTAAAGGATCTGCTCCTTTTCGAGGAGCAAAAGAAGGAGAGAATAAGAATGGGCGGCGGCCGGGACAAGCGCAAAAAACACGACAAGAAGCTCGGGAAAGTGTCTCAATCGAAACTGTCCGGCATGGCGAAAACGGAACGGAAAACCGAACTGAATTTGCACAAGAAAAAAAGCAGAAGTTCGAAAGAGGAGGACGAAGAGAACGACATCGAGAGGATCTTGAGAGCGCTGAAACTCAAAGACGAGGAGAAGAAAGAGGTACGAGTGGAGGAGAATTGCGGACGACCGGAACCAGGGAGAGCGAGCTGCACGCTCACGACGAGTGTCGCGAAGAATGCGGCGTATCTTTTTGGCGGCGAATGTACGAGCGAGGAAAAGAAGAGCGAGAAAGAGGGGACGACCAAAACGACGACGACGAAAACGCGCGTGTTTAACGATATGTATAAGTTCGTGCCGCCGTCGTCGTCTGCTGCTGCTGGTGGGAAGCGTTGTGGGGTGCCGACGTGGACGAAAATTAACTCGGTAAACTCGCCGCCGCCGAGGAGCGGCCACTGCGCGTGTTACGCGAAAGGGTACGTCTACGTTTTCGGCGGCGAGTTTACCTCGCCGAACCAGGAGAAGTTTAAGCATTACTCGGATTTTTGGCGGTTTGATTGCGATTCGAACGCGTGGGAACAGTTAGAGAGTGGACCGAAGAATGGCGGTCCTTCGGCGAGGTCGGGGAGTCGGTGCGTGGCGACCAAGTCGGATTTCATCCTCTTTGGCGGATTTTACGACGCGGCGGAGGAGATTCGGTATTTTAACGATTGTTACGCGTTCGATTTCGATGCGAAAAAGTGGCGGGTGTTAGCAAAAGGAGGAACAGGGTCGAGTGCGCCGAGTGCGCGGTCAGCGTGTCACGTTTGCGTGAGTGCCGTCGGCGGTTCGAATAGTAGCGGTAGTAAGAAGAGGAATAGTAAAAGTAGTAAAAAAGGCGAAAAGGGAGATGAAAACGACGGAGAAGAAAAAGAAGAAAGAAAAGAAGAAGGAGGAGAAGAGAGGACATTCTTGTACGTCTACGGCGGGTATTGTAAACATGTCGAAGAGCCGGACGAGGATACCGACCCTCGAGATTTAGAAGACTTTGGCGCGATGGAAAGAGCGATTACTCGCGAAGATTGTTGGAAACTGGACGTTTACGGGAACAAGAAATGGCAAAAAGTGAAAAAAGCCGGACTCGCGCCACGCGCGCGCGCCGGCGCGTCCTCGGTCGTGCACCTCGCGAAGAAGCGATTGATCGTGTTCGGTGGCGTCGTCGACCACGAGATTAAAAAAGGCGACGTCATCGTCTCTGAGTTTCTCCAAGACGCGTTTACGTTCAACTACAACACGGAAAAATGGTTCCCGCTTACGCTCTTCGCGGAAAAGAACGAAAAAGTGAAAACCGAAGAAGAGTCGCGGGAAGAAGCGCGAAAAATAGCCGCGGGTGAACTCGACGGCAATGAAAACTTCAACGTGCGTTTATCGGATCGCGAAAAGGCTGCGGTGCGCATTCAAGCCACTTTTCGTGGACACCGCGTGAGAAAAGCGATGAAACTGTACCGAGTCGGCGGCGTCGTTTCTGAGTTGTTGTATTCTCCCGGAACTGGAGAAGAAGCGCCGAAGCCGACGGCAAAGCCGAGAGGCCGCATCAACGCGTCCGTGTGCGTCGTTGGAAACGACTTGTGGTTATACGGCGGCATCGTCGAAGTCGGCGACGTTGAGGTTGTTTTAGACGACGTGTGGAAGTTGGATTTAAGCGCAAAAAGTAAATGGATTCGGTCGGAAAAAGTTTCAGAACGCGTCGCGAATCAGCTGAGCGAACTTGAAATGGACGCAAATCAACCACAAAAAGAGAACAATAACGAGCAAGAAACTGACGACGATTCTGACGACGACGACAAGGAGGAGGAGGAATGATTTGTTCAGAAAGTGAATATAGATATCGTACATGATATACCTCGATTTGTAAGTGAGTAATATAACGCGATAGTCACGTCATCGTCGCCGCGACCGTCTATCAAACTGTTTCTTCTTCATCGTCGGAATAAACATCCGCCGGCAAACACGACTGCCTTTCGAGATATCGCACCATATGTTTCCCGTTTTTCACCTCCGCCAGCGCCCGTATCAAACTCTTCTTCCACGGACACGCTCTCTCTCTCAACCACCGAACGACGTCCCAGTGTCCCTCGAACGCTAAAAGTAAACACAAAAAGAAACGCGTCAGTGAAGTCAAAAAAGTATCAGAATGTACTTACCCGCTCTCGTCATCGCGTTATGCGTGAACAACTTCTCGTTTTCCTCCATCAGGAGCTCTAAAACCGTAATCCTCCCGAACCGCGCCGCTTGCGACGCCGACGTCGAATCGACTTGGCACTTACACTCCCTCAACAACATCTCGACAACACCATCGTTCCTATCGCCTTGTTCGATCGCTTTGTTGAACATTTTCACCGTCAGAGGCATCCCAAGTTTCACCGCTAACTTTAAGGACTCTTTATCGTTCACTTTAAAGTCTCGGGAGATGACTAACTTGGTTTGCAAAACATCTTCTCGCGTCCACTTCGAGCACAGACTGAAGCACTTCGCCGCGTTCGAGTCCAGTTTTGCAACGACGTGATGTCGGAACACGTCGTTGTGCTTTTTCGAGAGCTCGTACAGCGTCATCAAATGATGTGAAGCGTTATCGTCGTCGTAAATTTCGTTCTTTTCCGGCATTCTCTCGGTCGCGTCGCGCGTTCTTTCCGGTTTACGAGTTTATCAGCGCTTTGTCTCTTTTCCGCTTATTTTCGAGCCTTCAAATGCGGCACAAATTTGTGGGCATCCTAAACGCGAAGCGCGAGAGAGAGAGAGAACGCGCGCGCGCGAACGCAAAAAAGAAGAAAAGAGGACGAAAGAGAAACGACCTGTTCGAAAAGAAATCGACGAAAAGAGATTTAGCGACGTTCGCAAAACCGCGTCTGCTTTTGGTTTTCGCGCGTTCCCCTAAAGGCGTTACGTCACCAGAAGAAGTACGACGACGATGACGATGATATTGATGCTCTTTTCTTGTTTAATTGGCGCGTGTTATTTTAACGCAGTCCACGCGTACGGCGGCGGCGGGTTTTGGCAAGAGAACGATGTCTTACCGCTGGACGTTTTATCTCGCGCGCACTCGGTGTGTTCGACGAACAAAATCGATTCCAAGGCAACGGTTTCGCTCGAAGATTTTGATTTTCGCCAAAACGAAAACCAGCACAAATACGTGACCATTATCGGGACGTATTTTACCGGGTGCACGCCCGGGAGACTGGATTATCCAACCTTGACGACGTATTTGAAGAGTCTATACGAGACGTACGAAACGGAAGGGGCGACTGCTCACGTGGCCACGCTCGTTTCGCTGAAGAACGGCGTCAACGCGGGCGTCTGCGACGCTTGGATGACGCACGATGCGAATTCGGTGAATGTGAATAATATGGGAGGAAAGTTTCCTTTGATGATTGACGATAGAGATAGGAGTTTGACCTATTCGTTTTTTGATGCGGCAGTGCATCCGCAGTACGCAGTTTTGGATCATTGCATGCGGGTGGCGAAATTTTTACCCGGGACAGCGGATTTTGAAGGCGAGGAAAGTTTGTTGAGCGTGGTGACGAGTTTGATGTTAAATATTTCCGCAAGTTGTGACGATGGCGAAGACAGGAGATCGAGCGATGTTCTAAAGGAGAGGGTGAGAGCGAAAGATGAGTCGTTTGTAGCGGACGGGGTCGTGGTGACGAGCGCGAGCGCGGGAGACTACTGCGTGGACGCGTTTGGGCCGCGAACGAACCGAGGTTCCGTGAAAGTTGTCGAAACTGGATTGAACACTCCGAGAGCTCTTTCATTCAACGGTGCGAACGAAATTTGGATCGCGACGGCTGGTGATGACTCGCTACGTTTGGTTACTCTAGATGACGCCACGAAAGCAACCGCGACGACGTCGAGATCAGTCACGGATAGGGCAAAGTACCATTATTTAGATAAAGTGAGTCAAATCGCGTTCGGTTTAGATGGCAATTTCGCCACGTGTCAAGAATCGTCGAATGATTACGATGGAATGAAAACGAGTAATTATTTCATGGGACCAACGCTTTACGATTCTGGGATCGTACCAACGTCAGAAGACATCAACATCGATCTAAACGGCGAAAAATGCGACGTGCGAACGTACGATCAATCGAGTAAGTCATGCTTTCTCACGCACGAGGATATGCTTCATGCGACGCCTTTGTGCATGGGCATCGCCCACGATGGTGAATCTCAAACAAGTTATGGCAACGTGTTTTGGGCGTTTGATGGATATCACGGGACTTTAGTTCGGTACGATTTCGAGAAGCCCCACGGGCCGAAAAGTTTAGACCACGATTTGGCGAACGTTCGTAGGTACGACGAAGTGCAATTGAAACGAGAGGCAGACGTACCGTCGCACATTGTCGTTGATAGTGCGACGAGAGCAGTCTATGTCGCGGACACGGGAAATAACCGAATAATTGTTTTAAACGCCGATTCGGGTAGATTCGCGTACAACGCTCGGAGCGATTTAGGCGGCGAATACACGTCTTGGTCGTCGCAAAAAGCAAGTTTCGAGTACTCTGTGTTTGGATGTGCGCAATTTAGAACGTTTATTGAAGGATTGAATAAACCATCCGGCATAGCCGTTCACGAAAACGTTTTATACGTCTCAGAGTATAGTTCTGGTAAAATCAAAGCGTTTCAGAAAACGTCCGGCGAATTACTCGATACGTTTGAAACCGGATCGATGGCGTTGGGTGGCATCGCGTTCCAACCTTCCTCGAATAAGTTATGGTACGTGTGTCGCTCTTCGAATTCGTTGCGATATATTGACGTGTCTATGACAGAGCAGAAGTGCAGTGGAAGCACGGGCACAATTCCGAGCGGCAATGCGATCGATTTCGGTACGGTGCCTGCGAGTGGCTCTACTGATTTATGTCCAGCACTGCCCACGTCCCTGGGTATCGCAGTACACGTCGAACACGACGACGGGTATTTGAACACAACAATGCTGAGTTATTCGTACGGCATGTCTGAGAGTTGCATGGCGTGCGACGACGACTGCGATAACGACATGTTACTCATGGCTGGATGGTTATGTCACAAATGTCTCCCGCAACCGTGCGAAAACGACGGAGTGTGTACTAATGTTCAAGGCAAAGGGTACAGCTGCGCCTGTAGTGAAGATTTTACGGGCGATCGATGTCAAAGCCCAGCTTCGCCACCACCATCTTCGTCGTCCTCGTCCGCGGGTGGTATTCATATGCGAAGAAGTCTGAGCGCATTTAGCGTTGCGATCGGGTTGATGTATTTATTAGAATTGTTTTGAAAAGGCGTTTACTCACCGTAGAATTGCATGATGTGTTGTACAAATTGTTCTTTTCTTACACTTTTAGGAAAGGTCAAACGCTTTCGCGTTTGATATGGCGTACACTAATTTCTTTTCCATCTCTTCGTCCGTATCGTACGGCGGCAGCTTCAAGAGATTCATGCACGTCGCCGCGCTGGGGAGTCTGGTTACATCCGCTACGGAGTTTGCGTCGCTTCCGGACGCCGCGCGGTGGATGCAAAAAGGCGGGTTTAACGCGCTAAAACCCAGTAAAGGAGTGTTTGCGCTGGAAGTGACAAACTTTAGAAGTTTTCTTTGATTCTCTTTGCTCATATTTCGTGTCACTCGCCAAAGTCTTTGTATGACTGCGTGATCTGCGTCGTATCCCCCCATGTAATGCGACGAACGCGCGAGATCGTCCACGTCCACGCCACCGCCAGAACCTGATATTAACAATCCTAACTCAGCCGGCGTAAAAAGTTTCAGCGTCGACGGACGCACCATCGCTCGAAAGCCTTCGACGAAGGCTGCTGACTGCACGCGAATCTGACCATCGAGTAAATACGCCGCCATTGCGTGTAAATACGAAGGATAATTCTTCTTGTTCACGCGAATGGTTGATCCATTCGGAACCAAATCTACGTATCTTGGACTGTCTGGATTCGCATTTGAGCGATCGAGTGCGACGAAATACAGCTCTAAATCATCAAAGTCGCTCTCGTTGAATCCTTTGAGCATGATGAGATTCCTGTAAACTTCTGGGTCAAACGTGGTCAAATCCGAAAGTGTCGGAGGTTTGCCTCGTAATTTGGAGAGAAAGAAGCCCGCGAGCGGCGCATCTAAAAGAATACCTTCTCCACACGCTTTACCGAGAATGGCTCCTAAATAAAAATAGGAGTACACGAGCCACTTCTCTCTGTCGCTCTCTTCGTTGCTATCGCGCGTAATCATCACATCGTCGTCGTCGTCGTCGTCGTCGTCATCATCATCATCATCATCGTTTCGATCATCGCCAAACTCTGAAAACTGCTTTTCCAACGTATTCGCGTATCTTGGGTTTGGATACAGGGTTCTATCTGGCGTCTCGCAAAAAAGAAAGTTCCCTTCTTTTGGGTCAAACGCCTCTTCTACCGTCGCGCTCAAGAAATCTTTGAACAAACCGCCGCCGTCGACGCCCGCTTCTTCCGCGCCGTGTTCGTTGATAAACTTCACTCGAACATTTCCTTGCAAAGCCTCCACGCATTTACGCATAGCATCTGCAGGATGACTCGAGGAAGCTTGATCGAGAAAGAGTTGCTTAAATCCTTGTCTTAAAACCTTTCCTCTTTCAACGGTGATGTGCATCTTACTGTGTTGCATTCCGTTGATGAACGACAACGCTTCTGAATTCCTCGCGTTCATCGCACTCGCACTCATTCCCAATTCCTGCCGGCGGAATTTCTCAGTCGCGGTGCCAAAAGCGCGGACTCTAACTTCAAACGGTGCCAAACACGAACATTTACTTAAAACATTCGACGCTCTCGATTTCCGCCCACCTTCGCCAAATTCTCGGAGGAAGGAATCTACCGCCGGCGTTAAAAAACCAGAATCCACTCCGCCGCACAGTTCGACGGCATAAAACAACTCCGGTGGAGCGAATTGACGTCGGCCATTGCGGTCGAACAAGTTTTGCAACACAGACGCAGTAGCTTCAATTTGACAATCTTCCGTTCGGACCGCTCGGTAGCTTTTACTGGCGTTCAAACTTCCATTGTTAGTGAACGGCTCTTCCCATAATTGAAACCATAACGTGTTCTTTGCGATTTCGACGAGAAACTTCGATTCATCAATCGTGAGCGGTTTCCCGATGACGTAAAACTCTTCATCGTCAGCCGTTTGGGCGTGCACGGCGTAGATTTCGGAAAAGGCACCCAACTGTTCGCGCCATTTCGGATCGCGAATCGTATCTTTCGGATTTTTAGCGTATTGCGAAGACACGCTGAGCCACAGGTTCCGCATGATATCTGCGCATTGAAACGCAAACGAGGCAAGAAAGAACACGCGATCTTTTCCTCTGAGAACACTTGAAATTCCGAGAATATATTTTGCAATTTTTGCGGTGTTCTGTTCGCTCCTGTCATCTTCTTCTTTGTCTGCGTCGACAGCGCACGCACTCGCCAGTTGCGCGGAAATGATCGATGAAGGCGGATTCCAAAGCGAGGCGAGTTGTCGCTTCAATAAAGGCGGCACTTTAACCGTGTCAAACACAGTACCACCTTTTTTCACCATCGATCCTTTTGCGCGAAGTGGTTTCTCCTCGAAATCCTCGTCGTCACTATCGAATAACGTACTCTTTCCGTTATCGTTTCTAGAAAAGCTCGACGAATACTGGTTTTCGTCTTCGTCCGGCAACGCGGACAGTGGCAACGCATCGACTAATGTGCCGCACGCGTTTGCAAACAGAAGAGCATTTTCACCGTAATATTCATTGTAAATATACTTTCCCTCTCTCCATCCGACACCGAATGTTGGCGATCGAGACCATTCGCAAAGATTTCCCAACATCCACGCGATTCGCGAATACCCCTCCTCTCCAACGTTCGCATCGAGAAGAACGCTACTTGGTGTTGAGAGCGCACGAAGAAAGAGCGTCGCGGATGCTGCGAAAAATTGTGCATTATCGGCAGAAAGAAGCGGCGGTGGCGAACCCTCCGACTCCGAATCCTCCGACTCCGAATCCCAATCGGGGGAGAACCCAGGGGCGAACCCAAGAACATCGAGATTGCCGAGTAACTTTTGAAAGACCAGAGGGCAAGAGAAAACTTGTACGGCGAACGATTCGCCCCAATTCTTCACCTCTGATGACACTCCAACATCCATTGCATCTCCTTCTTCTTTGCACCTTCCTGCATCTTGTAACGCGACGCGACCAATATCGGTTATTAGTGTGAGCAAACCTCGCGGAGCTGTGAAGATACCAGCGGCATTGATATCAGCCGCATTCCTCAATATATTTTTGACGATGTCGTCGTTGAATGAAACCGCCCCTTTGACGTTCCTCGCTTCGTCTCTCGCGACTTCCCTAATTAGCGCGTGCGACCCCCCCTCTCTGTCATCTCCCCCGTATCCAGTAAGGTATGTGAACGTCAGTGATGCTAATCCACGTTTGATCGCAATACTTTGTGCCGTTCCGTGCACATTGTCACCATTACTATGCGCCTTTCGTTCATCACCTACCGCCCCGCTGCCCAGTCGGAGCAAGCACCATCGCAGCGACCTCGCTAGTATTCTTCTGCGTACCCTCAATTGAGCGTCGTCAATGTTGGGTGACTCGCCGCCTTCTCCATACAACCAAGCTGGAAGCACCGCCTTCAGAACTTTACGCATCGTCTCCATATCCTGCAAGTAACAATTACTTCTGATGCCATCTCGAAGCTCATCTATCGTCCCATCTTCATCCATCCTCTCCTCGTCGTCGCCAGAATTGCTCGAAGGCGTCGACGAAGAAGCGTAAAAGGTCAATCGCCGCAAATACCCAAACGCGGCGCGCGAATACTTTTCATCCGCTTCCAAATACGAAAAATGCTCTTTGCACTCTTCGCAACCATACAGATGATCCGTCGACGCCGACGACGATAAACACTTCGCGCACATTTCACCGCACACTTTCGCACCTTCACCACCACCATTTTCTCTCTCTCTTTCCTCTTCCACTCTCATCCGTTGCTTCGCCACTCTCAGCGCCGTGACGCTCCTCCAGTGTTTCTGTACCACCAAAGCTGCTTTCATCTCCACTCGCGCGCGATGTCGCTGTTCTCGTTCCCGTTTCGCCCGCGTCAGCGTTTCTTCTTTCGTCAACGAATTCCTACTCCCAGAACTCGTCGTGGGACCACCTCGATTTCCCCCGACCCTGCTCAAACCCATCGTCGTCTCCGACGGCGCATTTCTCGCGCTCCTCCTCGAGGGTGTTCCTCCGACACTTTTGCTTTCACCAAAACCACCACTTTTTTTCCCGGACAAATCAATCTTCTTCTGCCTCGTCGAGTTGCCATCGAACGAGTGCAACCCAGGGATAAACGACATGATGAGTATATATTATTTGCGCGTTTGCTTTCTCTCTCTCTCGTTCGTTCTCTCTCTCTCTCTCGTCGTCCGTAAAGTGTTGTGTGGTGCGCAGAAAGAAGTTTCGAAATTCAGATGCGTTTTTTTTTTGCACAGCGACAGCGACATATTTAGGGTTTCGTATACAGTTAGGGTTGAGGTACAACAAAGTCACCTCACTCTTACGCGTTGTGGGAACAACTATCCTTTGAGACGAGGATGACGACGAGTGAGAAGAAAACCAGACAGAAGGGAGAAAACGAGCACACAGAGACAGACGACGATTCTAAAGAAGAGAGCAAAGAGTTTATGAGAGAAAAAGAAAATCCGATGCCTCCGTTTTCGATCAAATCCCCTACCGAATGGGGGACGAACGACTTACCGTCGATGAGGAAGGAACTGCGAGTGCAATTACAGTTGGCGATAAAAGCGACGCGAGAGAAAGGAACAACGAGAGAAGAAGAAGAGGAAAAAGAAGAGAATAAAAAAGGAGAAAAAGATAAAGAAGAGCGTAAAAATGATGATGAAATCGGAACGCTGGCGAACGCTTTGGAAGGTTTAGTCGCCGTCGCGGATGGGAATTTATCCTTACTGATTACGGGAGATGCGAAATTCGCATCCACGCGATTCGCGTTCGAGTGCATCGAAAAGATGGACCCGCAAAGGGTGAGCGTGACAATCGCGCCGGGGTTTACAAATACGCGAGAGTTTGACGTGATTATAATTTTCGTGGACAGTGAGAGAGTGCTAGAAGTTGTGGAGGAGACGAAGCTGGTCGTCAAGAGGGTCGGGTCCGAGAACGTGTTCATAGCGGCGTTCGTGAAGGAGGATGCGGAGGAGGAGGGAGAAGGAGGCGAGGAGGAGGAAGGAGAGGCGGAAGGAGAGATGCGAGCGGCTTTGGAAAGCGTGCGGAGTAGCGATTTGGGTGTGATGCCGTCGTCGTCTATGCCGACGGCAGAGGAGGACGAAGAGTATAGCGACGCACAGATTGAGATTTTACGAAACGCGCGAGGGACGAAGAGGGACGTGGAGAAGAACGCGGCGTCGATACCGGAATTGAGCTCGAGAGACGTAATTACGGAGTTTGAAAGGCAAACTTTAGCGATAGAACCGATAGAAATGAGGGAGACGACGACATCGACGACGAAAATGATGAACTCGCCGAAAAAGTCTCCAAAGGGTGGCGGACAATCGCCGATGAAAATATCTTTCCCGAGCGACGAAGGCAACGAAGACGCTAAGCAAGAGCTATTCTTGCGCGCGGAAGCGTTGTTATGGAACATAGCGCTGAGTAGCGGCATCGATCCATCCAACGCGTGCGCGTTTGAACACGGAGGGAAGAACAATACTACTAAGAATATAATGACGTTCCATCGACGAGAGCAAATAGAGTGGGTGAAGGAAATCGAACGCGCGTTGGAGAAGATTGAAGAGGCGAGGTTGAGGCAAGTAAAGAGTCAGTTAGCGAATGTGTACGTGGAAGCGAGCGGATTGGACGCGGTAGAGGTTGGGTTGATCTCGCCGGAAAAGAGAGGGAAGAGAGAAAATCTCGAGTAAACAACACAAAACGTTCTTTGACGAAAGGTCATCTATTATTACTATTATCACTATTGCTACTCCTATCGCTGCGCTTGTGCTATTATAAAGACGCTATATTGCTAATTTTTGTTCTTCGCGCAAAGTACTGAACGCGACGCGTCTCGCGCCGCCGACGCCTTTATCGCCGTACATTGCGAATATGTACGAAAATTCCAAATCAGAGCACGCTTCAAAGAGCTTGAAAATGCCCGGTTTCAACCGCTCGCGAATGGAGGAGAAGATTTCGTTGTTCTTTTCGTCGCCGGTGGTACTCTCAATTTTTCGGTTCTCGGAAGTGGCGGTGACGCTCGCGATGACTTCAGCTAAGATGTGCGCGCAGTAAAATTGTTTCAATCCGCTCGCTTTACACGCGACGAGGCTTTTCGAGAGACTCGAGGCGCACCGAATGAAAGCGTCGTGATGTTCAATTTTAGTTGAAGACATTGAGGCCCATTGGCGCAACACGTCCACTAAATGCGCAATCGTCGCGGTGATGATATTTGTCGATCGTTTCAATTGTTCTTTGCGATGATACAAAGTTGCGGTGACGATGTCGCAACACAACACGAAGGAATCGAAATCGGTTTCTTGCGTTTCAAGAAGCGCGCCGCTGAATGCCCGGGCGGAAACGTGAGCGATTCTACCGACAACTCTGGCGCTGAGTGCACACTCGTAATCGCCTTTTGCTACGATGTTGCATAAAATAGCCAGCGATCGCCGTCGGTTTAAACATCGACTATCCTTGTTGAGATGGGGTTCGCACGCGTGGAGCAAACTATCGACGAGTGCTTCATTCTTTTCGTCGTCGAAGGTTTTCCGCCAAGCGAATTTTGAGCAACTGGTAAAAACTTCGAGCATCCAAAATGTAGGATGCAAGCGTTGGTTTTGCGCCGAGAGGAGAGCGTTGTCGTCGACGCCTCTGATGAACGCGTTCCTCGCGAGCGAATCTTCCCTGTGCAATCTGTCCACAGCAAACTGCACTGCGAACCGCCGCGCTTCTTTACTCGATGATTCAAACATCATTCGTAAACATTTTGTTCTTTCACGATGTAACTCGTTCAAAACCATCTCCGCGCCTTTAACTGTGTGACTGCTGCTGAAATGTTGAAAATTCTTCAGCAACGCGTTGAAAACAATCGTAAACGCTTCCGTCTCGAACGCAATTCCAGGCGATGCGAGCAGAGAAAGGCACCCACACAGATATGTCATTGCTTTTGTGTTTGTATTCAAATCACCTTTGAGTTCCTCCTTCACGAAGCACAATGCGCGGTCCAAGTGCGAGGCGACCGAATCGCTCGAGGTGCGCGTGAGATCTTTCATCACCGCGGAAGAAGGAGATAAAGACGAGAATATTTTAGCTCGCGCGTGTAGACTGTGCCCCAATCCTGCCAAGATGAAACCAAAACATACCGACATCGCGTGCGTGCTGGCATCACTTTCTTTTAACTTCACCACGAGAGACTCGAACAATTCTTCCCTCTTTTTGAATTTTTGCACCCACGCCGCCATAGCTTCATCATCGTTTCCGTCGCACGTATCGTCGCGCGTCTGTTTACACGCGACCGCTAAAGTCATGGCATCTTCAAAACACATATTTTTAGCGTTAGTTCTCGATAGCTGAAACAAATTTTCGTCTTCGTCATTTACAGAATATGAAGCACTCGCGTATTCTTCGAGGTACGAAAGCCACGCACTCTCGGGAATCGAATCTTCAATTTTACCCAGAGCCTCTCTCGTGCTTTCGCGATGAGGCCACTCGGAAGGTGATAAATCTTCCTCTATTTTCCTCGCATCTACTGCAGAGCGCACTCGTAATATTGTCTTCAACGATGATGGCGCTTTTCTTTTGTTTGCAAGCTTCGAGACAATCTCCTCAGCCGCTATCGCGACTGCTTCCATAGACGCAAAGAAACGACCCACGATTTCCTTCTCGTCCGTCACTTTGCGACGAGAGAATAAAGAGTTCATCTGCAATTCCAACGCCTCCATAGCGTCGACCAATGTTCTCTCCATATTCGTAGTAGATTCGTTCAACCATTCGCGAAGCGCATCAATCCAAAGCGTCGCCGAAACTAAATCATCGACGAGAGCGTCAAATTTTCTGTGTTTTATCCTCGACCCGAAATACCTCTTTGCTTGATCTGTAGATGCACGCGGGATCCATGTGCTTGAATACTGGTGTAACAAGTCATATCTCATATCAGTTCCGGCGTCCTTTTTGTTCTCGTCGGTCAAAATGCATTCGATAATTTCCCAAGCCTTATCGTTCGAGACGTTGTCGTTCGAGAGCGCTTGCATCGCGCACGGGAAGATCGAAATGAAATCGTCCGTCGTTCTCAACTCTCGCACGTGTTCAATAAATTGATCAAAGAGCGCGCGGTTGTTCATCAGTACATCTCCAACGACAGGAGAAATCGCCATGGCATCGTATATCGCCCAATCTTGAGGTACATTTCGTCCAAGTTTATCGCATTGCTCCAGCGTGAACGAGTCCAACATCCCCTTGTGGATGCTTTTCACGACCATTCCAAACGTAGTTAAAAGCCTCGTCGATTTCTGCATTCCCAAAATCTTCACGCATACCTCAAAAAGCTCTTCGCGCTGACCTTCGAGCATACTCGAAGTGTGAGATTCTAATGCTTTCAAAACCAGTTCCGAGCGGAAGAGCGCGTTCATGCCGCACAGTTCATCTTCGCTCTCATTGGGAACACGCTCGAATGCGTGTCCAACGCAATCGACAAATTCTGCGAGTTTACGCCGCGTCGCAAACGCCGCCAAGAAGTTCAGCAGAAACGTATACGCCGTCGTGCCATTCATACCTACGCGCGAGATGCAACCAGTTGCTCTTTTTTCGAGTAAACGAAAATCGACGGAGAGAATGGCATCCAAGACATTGGCGTAATTCATCGTCTTCTCATACTTTCGCCCGTCGAAACATTCCACGAGAAAGGACTCGATGGCCACCTTTGGAGGATTACTATCGTCGTAGGCTTCGTAAACGTCCTCTTTTGTTTTTAACGCGCGCAAGAGATGCACGATGTGCGTTCCTTTTTCTTTCGACGACGCACTCGTAACACCACCGAACAGTTTCGAAAACACCTCTCTCATATCTCTCAGCGCTTTCTCTGTAATCTTCTTCGTTATCGCCGCGTTTCTCTTTCGCTCTTTCGACGCGCAGAATTCTTGAAAGAACCACGGCGCGAACCGTATCGCGTGCGAATCCTTTGCGGTCGTGATGCGTTTGGCAAAGTGCAGAATGAACGCCGGTATTTGCTGATTCGTTTTTGTTTTATCTTCCTCCGGTACACTGGTGTCGTCGTCGCCTCCCTTCTTTCGCTTCTCGCCTCGTTTTCGTTTCTTACCGGCGTCCTCTTTTATTTTTTCAAACGCGTCTGGGTAATATCGCAAAACAGATTCTCTCGCCACCGTCAAACGCATCGCGCTTTCAATCAGTCTCCCCAACTCTGCGTTGTCGTTCGTACCCGCCGAAAGCAACACGTCAACAAACTCTTTCGTCACGTTCTGCTGCTTCTCCGCACTCGAACTCGCCGCCAACGTTGTCGACGCACCATTACTCCCATCGTCTCTATTCCTAATGTTCAAATCCTTTCTCCTCAACTGTCTCGCGCACAACCTCAAACTCGCTTCGCGCATCTCCGGAAACCGCTCAAAAGCCACCACGCACATCTCCGTGCACGCGCCCAATGAAGGCGCGTACTTGGACGCCGATAACACGTTCGAAAGCGCATCCGAACATTTCGAGAGCACCGATGCATTCCTGCCACAGCCGTCACCATCCACCGCGAAGAGCTTCATGCTTTCGCTAAAACATTTCACCATCCGATTCGCGTTTGCCGGATTAAAAGATACCGCCTTTTCTTCCGCGGTTCTCTTTTCCCCGACGAACGAAAAGCTCTCCTCGTCTGAATCGTCGTCGTCGTTCTCGCCACTGTCGCGGCGGTTGTCAGTCGTCGTCGTCTCTTCTCCTCGGCGCAGGCAAATCGTCAGCGCGTTCAATAATATCTGCCACAGTTTCTCCGCGCTCTTCGCTTTCGCCTCTGCCTCTCCTCCTGTTAGGGAACCAAAAGCCTTCCCAAAACTCTTCTTCTTCGTCGTCTTCGTCGTCCCATCGTCGTCGCCCAAATCTAAGACGATCGTCGGTAATACGTTCAGCGTCCACTCGGCGCATAATCGCGCGTTCTCTTCTTCTTCTTCTCTCAATTTCGTCGTCTGAATCGTCGTCCGAAGAGTCCTCGTACTTTCCATTTCGCCGCCGAAATGTTCGACGCAAAACTCGAGTTTTTTCTCGAACGATTCTTTCGGGTTGAACAAAAAGAAGCGATAACGCTTTTGGTGCGAACAACAACAACCGTCGTCGTCGTCGTTGTCGTCGTTGCCGCGAGGGAGAGGAGGAGGAGGAAAAGGAGGAGGCATTGTGTTTCGTGTGCGAGAAAGCGCTCGTATCTAATGAGGCAAAAACTCTCTTCTGAATTGGAAAAAGTTCACCTCAGAACGAATACCTGCGCGCGGTATACGAAGAGATGTCGTGGCGTCGTTCGTTTCTCTCGTACAAAGAAAAGTACGAAGACACGTACTCTCCCCCTCCTTTTGACGACGTAAACGAGGAGGAAAAGGAGAAGGAGACGAAGAAAAGCGGGGGCATCCACGCGCGGATTTCCCAGTGTTCGAGCTCGAGTGAACTCAAGAAACGGTTGAAGATGAAAGAAGAAGAAGGAGTAGGGGAAGAGGAAGAGGAAGAGAAGACGCGAAGAAAGGACGATCGAGATCCAGTTCCAGAGACTGGGTTTACCATATGGGACGCCTCGTTACTTCTCGCCGCGTATTTGAAGCGAGAGGAGAAGATGGAGCAGTTTTTGGGTGCTTCTGCTGCTTCAGCTGCTGCTGGTAAAACAACGCGCGTGGTAGAACTCGGCGCGGGGACCGGGGCGGGGACGCTACTTCTCGTCGAAAGCGTGGTCGAGAAGATGAGAGAGAGAAACGGTGACGTTCGGTTTGTGGTGACAGATTTAGATGTCGTTTTACATCTTTTGAGGCATAACGTGCGCGAGAGTGGCGCTTCGGAGTTCGTTTCCGTGCAGCGTTTGGAGTGGGGCGAAACGAGAAGAAAGGAGGATGTTGAGAGCGTGAAGACGCTTCTGTCGCCTTCGCGAATAGATCTGGTCATTGGCGCGGATTTGTGCTACACGTCGAACGAGGAAGTCATCAAAAATTTAGCAGATACGGTGAAATTGTGCGGAAGTCGCGCGTGCGTGATGGCGTTTTGCAGAGAGCACAACCCGAGCGCGGTGGATTTGTTCGAGAGTTTGTGCGAGGATACGTTTCGCATAAAAAAGGTAACGAACACTGATCCTTTGTGGCCGGAACACGTGCGCGAGGATTCGGACGATTTTGTCATTTTCGAAATGACGAGGTGCGTCGCTTTGGATGAATGATATCAAATGTATAAATAGTATTAACTTTAGGTGGTACCACACCACGGAGTTTTAGAAGTCTAGATAGAATAGTTTAATTGTACACTCTTGCACCGCTTTAAAACATCTAATAATAAGTATTAAAATCATACTTGCGACGATAAACTCGCGGACGAGGAAAAACTGTTCCCGGACGACGATAGGTTGCTCACCGCTCTCGCCGAGTACAACGAAAACAAACCAATCGCCACGAAAACAATCGCGAGCATTTTCTTAAACACGCCCGTAACAGTCGCAAACGACGAGCGAATGTCGCACGTTTGCTCAAACTCAGCCGCGTCGCCGCCAGGTCCGCTCGCTTGCGCTTTAGCTGCAGGATGGATCTCGCTAATCGCCGCACCTAACGTCCACTCCACCTCGGATCCGTTGACATCTTCGGCGTATTCAATCATTCGCAAACCGTTGCTGGAATCGTCGCTACTCACTCCCGCGCTGTATTTCGGAAACCCAAAACCAACCGTGTTGGAATTCTCGTCTATGCTCAACAACGCGTCTAAAAGCGCGACGTCGAAACATCTTCCGTTCAACCTATCCGACGGCGTGTTCGGATCCTTCCCGTCGAAATCAGACGAGACAACGCTCCAAGTCGTCGCGCACAACGATTTCCCCGCGTCCGCTATTTCCAATAGCGTCGGTTTCGGGAACGTCACCAACGACGACGGCATCACGACAGAGATGAAGTGCGTCACGTGATAGAGTAAACTCATGCCCAAAAATTTTTTCGTCTGGCCGACGTCTTCGCTCAACGAGGCTTTCGGCAATCTCATGTCGCCGTTCCCATCTTCTGCCAGCATCTTTTGGATCTGTTTCTTCAGGCCTAACGCGCACTTTTCATACTCCCCGGACCCGATCAAAATTGCATTCGAGGACGTTTTCGCCTCGTACCCGATAAACCCGCACGGATCTCTCTTCTCGCCTCTCTCTGCCAACGCTTCCCGCCATCTCTTTTCCATGTGATTCGCCCCGTAGCCTAAATACGATTTCACGCGCACCGCTTTCCTCAACTGCTCCATGCTCGTAATCTTCTTCGTCTTTCTCATAAACCCACTCGCACTTAGCGTGACAACTTGCGCGGACCCGCCACCGACGTCAATCGCCCCGACCGATTCCTCCAACGGCTTCCTCGCGTTGTTCATCTCTCTAAACAATCGATTCCTCTCCTCCTCCGTCAACCCTCCGAAACCATCGACGTCCGCTCCGATACTCGTCACGTCTACCCCAACTAAATAATTCGCCGCTAACCACGCGTAAAAACCTTCGTCTTCCCCATCGATAGTTTTAAAATGCTCCTCTTCCCGCCCGATGGCGAATCTCGGCGTCGCTTTTCGCGCGACCGAAGCGACGGAACGCCACAACTCTTTCTGCTCCTTCTCCGTCAAAATCCGCATCCCGGCCGTCGCCCAGACGTACAAAGGCACTCGGCTTTTCCCTTCACTCTGCTCTCCTTTCCCAAAACTCGTCGTTATTGGTGACCTCCTCCTCCTCCTTTTCCTCTTCCCGTTCGTCTTCTCTTCCTCTTCAATGGCTTCGATTTTCCGCATCGCGCCTTCCAACATCGGCAGAAGTGCGGTTTCGATGTCCTTTTCGCTCTTCCCGCGCAGAGACGCCAACGGGTGCAAACTTTTCACTTTCTTCCCTACAGTCGTCAGCGAGAACAACCTCGTTTTATCGTCGCTTCCCGACGAACTCATTCCTTCTTCTCCTTCGTCTTCATCATCCGCGGAGTAGTTGACGCGAAACGTGTGCGCGCGACATCCCGTCGACCCGGCGTCGACGAAGACGAGAAACTCCGGAACCCCGACGTCGCACAAGATGTTTCTCTCGTCGCTGTATCCTCCAGTATTCGTCGCGCGCGCAACCGAATTCGCGTTGTTAAACGTAGGAAACTCCTCCGCGAGGAGGAGTAAGTACGCGAGCGCGAGCAACGGCAGGAGCGTCTTCAGACAAAACGACGACGGAGAAGACGTCGACGCCGCGAACGATCCTCCTCCGTTTGTGCTTTTACTCATCGTCGTTCGATTCTGTTTACGTTTCGACGGCGACTCTGGCACGCGATGAGGATGAGGACTGTGATTTAAAGATGATTGCGAAGCAGAAGATGTAGTAAACGCCGCGCTGCTCGAGGACGCTCGGAGCATGTATCCTTTCGTACGCTGCGCGCGCCGCCGTCTTTAAGAGAGAGTAAAGCGATTGGAAAGTGAAGCCACTTTTCCCTGAACAAAGTCCCCTCATTAAACGCGCGCGGAAAGACACGCGATGAAGCTTCCAATAATCGACGTGAACGCGTTAACTTCGTCCGAGATCACCGCTCGAGTGCGTTTGGCGTGCGAAACGAACGGTTTTTTTATATTACGAAACCATTCGGTGAAGCAATCCACGGTGCGCGAGATGCACGAAGCGTCGAAACTGTTCTACGCGCTGCCGGTAAAGTTCAAAATGCGTGCGAAACAAAACGCGAACAACCGCGGGTATTCGCCGATAATGGAAGAGAAACTCGATTTGAACGCGAACGGGGACAGTAAAGAAGGGTTTTACATCGGTCGCGAGTGCGAAGACTGGGAGATGGACTTGCCTTTGCGCGGGAAGAATGTTTGGTGGCCACCTGAAGAGGAGGAGGCGAAAGACGAAGACGAAGAAGAGTCCGAGGCGAGAAAAATCGGCATCCGGTTCCGCCTGGCCATGGAACAATATTACGAAGAGATGGTGCAATTCTGCGACGGATTCGTCCCGACGTTTGCGGAGGCGTTAGGGTTACCGGGTTTTTTTGAGGACAAGTTCAAGCCGCACAACGCGCTTTTGAGACCGTTGAAGTACGGGAAAGTGAAGAGCGAAGGGAAACAGTTCGCGTGCGGAGCGCACAGCGATTACGGCGTGCTCACCATGTTGTGGGTGCAACCAGGCTCGGAAGGGTTGGAGATTTTCGACGAGAAGAGCGAGAGTTGGATGCAAGTCAATTTGGGCGGTGCGGAGGAGGAGGGGAAGGAAAGCGAGCGGCCGGATGATTTCATATGTAACATTGGCGATTTGATGCAATTTTGGACGAACGATCGATTCAAATCCACCGTCCATCGAGTCGTAACGGACGGAACGAAAGAGAGATATTCGGCGGCATTTTTTTACGAGCCAAGTTACGAGTGCGAGATCGAACCGATAGTGTTAGAAGGAGAGGAGCCAAAGTACGAGAAAACGACGTTTTTAAAGTACATTCTGGCAAAGTACGACGCGACGCACGAGGCTTTCGACAGCGGTGAAAAAAATGCCTCGAAGAAGAAGTGACGAGATGACACCTCGCTTTGAGGATGCATTTTTTATGTGTACAACAACAGTAACGGATTATTCTTACAACAACACGATGTATATAATATTAGCAAAGCTGAGCCGCTCGCGGTGCGCGCAAATTTTGTAAATAAAGCTCAGTCTAAAGTTGGTATGTAGTATATAGGATTTTTATCAGTACATTTCGTCGTCGAAGAAGTGCATTTCTTCGGCTGATTTATATTTGTTCCTCTCTCGGCTGCCGTTCTTCTTCTTGTTCCCGCTTTTCGGCGCAGCGCTCCGGTTTTCCAAGGCGCTTTCAATCGCGTCCGAGTATTGTTTTGGCGGCACTGCCGGAGTCATCGCTGCCGTTATCGTCGCGTCGACTGTAGATTCTTTGCCGTTCGAGGTTTCGTATTCCAAATCTCCGGTGACGTGGTGCGAGAACAAAGGACGCTGCGCTTGCGGATTCTTCATGGACTTTCTCTGCTCCGACTGTATGCGCATCTGCGCGCACACGTCAAACACGCGCCATTCGTCCACTCTCGATCGTCGACAGCACGATTCCAAGAACGCCAAGGTGACGGTGTTCAAACCGACCTCGGCATCTTTCGCTTTATCGAATACGCTCAAGGCGGAGGAGACTTCGTTGAGTCGACAACATTCGTCGATGAGCGCGCCGTACATTTTCGATCGTGGGGTATCTTTTTGATACGGGTTGATTTTTTTCATCTTTCTCGGTAAGTCATCTGCTTCGCTGTTTTGTTTCTCGTAGTATTCCCAAAACTCCATGGCGGACGCGAGATCGCCGGATCGCGCGAATGCTTCCACGAGCGCGCACAAAACGTCCGCGCCAAACAGAGAGGTTTCGGATTCAATCGCAAGTTTCGCCATGGTCTTCGTCTTGCTCATGAAGTCAACCTCTTGTTCGACAACTTCCGCGTTTCGTGCGACGGCTTTGAAGAGAGACCCCATGGCTAACGGACCGAGTTCTTCAGCAACCGTCATCTTTCCGCCAGAATGGTACTTCTTGCGTCTCTCGACGAGATTCCAAGCGTCAGCGAGAAAGCCGTTGTCGGCGCACGATTGTACCAAATCTTGAAATGTTCCGCGGGTTAAGTGATAGTACGCGACTTGTTTCGGTGCCACGGAAGTACTTGTTTTTATCGTCGCTTTCATGCTTTTGTTCTCGTTGTCCGATTGTCTCGAGCGAAGCCATTTGTATACGCGTAAAGCTCGTTCGGGGTATCCGGCTCGGCACAAAGCGCGCACGACGCCTTCGAGCGTGTCGTCTTGAATGGAACCACCGCACTTGATTATAGATTTAAGTTCCGATATGGTATCTTCGACGCGTCCGGCTCGAGAGATGACTTTCACGAAGAGATTGCTACACCAATCGTTCGGTACGACGTTGAATTTGGCCATATCCGCGAAAATTTTATACGCCTTCTCCGCCGCAACGTCAACGTTTTCGCGCTCGACGCTCATGGTCAAGCACCCGAACAAGGCACTTCCGAACGTAACAATAGACGGCGACGCGTTGCTGCTTGTATCTTCCCCAATCTCTTCGATGTTAGAGTACGACTCGATAATAGAATCGTACATATCTAAAGCTTCTTCGACTCGGTGTGCTTTCACGTTTGCATCCATCCACGCCGTGCGCATGAAATCGTTCACGAGAACGTTCGGATCGCGATTGGCTAACTTGTACACTTTCTCGACGTCTGTAAACCGATTCCCGTGCGTTCCTAAAGCAGTAAGCATTAGAGAATACGTGCGTTCCGTTGCGGGCACGTTTGCTCGTCGCATATCGCGAAAGATTGAAATCGCATTTTCGGCGTTGTTACTCGACGTGTGCGATTTCGTCTTCTTTGCGCAGTGTAACAACATCGTGTTGAAAAGAATTTGGTTATCCAGCGTGCTGTTTTCATTCGTTCTGAGCTTCACCGTGTCGTATAAATCCGTCGCTTTCTTCACATAGCCGAGATGAAAGTACAGAAACATAGCCGCACTCGCGACGGAGGACGTTTCGCACACAGATTTGTTCGATTGCTCGAATAATTCCACGCCTTTCGTAGCCATCGCTTGGCCGTTCGCATCGTCTGCCCTCGGTCGACACGCCGTCAACGCAGACGTCAGGATGTGTCGATTCACGGCAAACCCGAGTTTTTGCATTTGTTCGATGATATCCATCGCGGATTCGACGTCGTTTGCGCGCGCATACACAGACACTAAAGCGCTAAAGACTTGCGACGAGACGTTAAAATAATCATCTTTACCGTTGTTGAGTTTGTTCGTTTCGCGAAGTCTCTTCGATTCTTCCTCGTACCTTTGCAAAAGCGGTCTCGTGATGTTCTTCGCCAACGCGACAGCTTTAGCGTTCGATTCGGTAAAAGCCCCGACCGCCAACGATCTTTGTAAACACGACAAGGTTGCGGAAACGATGTATTTGTTCATGTCGCCTTGAACGCTCGGATCCTCTCTCGATCGATTGAATAATTCCAAAGCAAATTCTAAATCCGGTATCGGAGACGCGCTTGCCGCCGCCGTGATAGCCGCACCGTACGTAATCTCCGTCGGCGCTAAGTACGCAAAGTCCTCGGTGAGTTCTTGGAAAATACTTTTCGCAACGTTGACGTTCCTCGCATTCTTTGCCGCCGCGATGACGCCATTGAACGCTCGCACCGCGTCCGTATCGTCTCGAATTCGTTTATCTTTACCTAGTACGTCCACTTTGAACTGACGAAACGTCTCTAAAGCCTCCTCGCAATCCGCGCAGCTCGCGCAACAATCGATGTAGGAACGATACACGATCGCTTTGGGCGTACCATTTTTCTTCATATTCTCGAAAGCTTTCTTCGCATCGTTCAGTCGATTCGCTTTCCCGCACGCTTTTAAAAACGCCGAAACCGTGTATTCATTCTTCGTCAGCGACATTTCAAACGCTTGTCTCACGAATTCAAAGTAAAACGCGTTGTTGTTTTTAATGTTGTTGCTTTGGTTGCGGTTCTTTTTCGCGCTTTTTGTCGTCGACGCGTTCAAATCGAATCCTTCGTCGTTATTCTCCCCGTCTCTCATCTCCCTCGACATTCTCGATATAAACGCATTCGCCAACCGTCCGCCGTCCATCTTATCGTCCCTCGGATCAAACAAACCGTAATACTCCATCATCAACTCAAACGCGTTCGCTTTCGCGCACTGGTCAAAAAACGGCCCGTGGTGTTGCGCCACGTTCATCTTCTTAAAAAACCGAGACTGCGAGTACGACTCCCCCCTGCTAAACTCACTATCATCATCCTCTCGTTCGAGAAAGTACCGCCGCGCGAACCGAAACGCTTGCAAAGGCGCGTTCATGGTCCCTTCCGATACCCGCAACAACCTCGAAAACTCCTCCACCAATTCGTTCTCTGATTTCGCGCTCCATCTCTCCTTCTCTTCTTCCTCCTTCTGTTCTTCGTCGTGCACAAAAATCGCCTCCTCGATGTCCTTCTCCACCGCCTGTTGGAAAAGCACGTCTTTCTTCTTGTACTTTTGTACCACTTTATTCGGAGTAGTGGTAGGAGTAAGTGGCGATTGAATCGTCTTCTTGTTCCCGCGTACGATGTTGGTCTCTTTTCTCCGTCTGCTGTACGTTCGTCTTTTCATCATCAGTTTCTCCATCACGTCGTCGTCCTTTTCGTCGTACTCGTCGTCGTCGCGTTCCTCTGCGTCTGCGTCTTCGTCGTCGAATACATACGGAGGAGGAGGAGGAGAACCGTCGTCTTCTTCTACAGGGAAAGAAGAATTCTTCTTCTTCTTCTTTGGGTTATCGGAAATCGCCGCCAGGCGAGAAAATCGTCTCGCGGAAGACGAAGAAGAAGAAGAAGAAGCGAATAAAGAAGAAGAACGAAGTCGTCTTCGCAGAAAAGCAGCGAACGTCGAAGAAGGAGTCGTCGTTAAAGTCGTGCTGCGCGAAGAGGAGAACATCATTTTTGATGCGCTTTGTCTTCTTCTTTACCTTCTTCGCGTCTTCTGATTCAGAATAAAAAGCGTTTGTCTCTCGCGCGCGCGAATGAATAATCGCTTTTTTTGTGACGACGAGGAAAAAAGAAAAAACGTTCAAAAGAAGAACAGAAAAAAGTCAAACGCAAAACACATGCAAACGCATGTTAATAATATACACCCGCGAAAAACCACAACGCGCAGAGGTATCATCTCTCGTTGTGATTCTGAAAGAATCGCAGAGGAGGAGGAGGAGGAAATCGAGAAGAATATGAAAGAGCTCTCGATCGCGAAGAGCGCGACTTTTTCTCGAGTGCGTTTTCGACAAACAAGTCTCTCTCGCACACAGAGCAAAGACTACTCAATTGTTTCGTGCGGTAAGTAAGGCCTGTGCTTTTCAGAGACAGAACCGCTTCGTAGTACTCTGCGGAGTCTTTTGTCTCTCGAAGCGGCATAAAAAAATTCGTAACGAGAATATAATTCTAGAGAGATTTAAGAGAATATATCTCGTGCTGAGAGGTCAGAGAGAGAGAGAGAAAGAGAGAGAGAGGGAAGAGCATGGGGTGCGCGAGCTCCAAAACGACTCTGATATCGACGACGTCGGGAGGATCGTCGGTTTTGAAGAAAGAAGAGGGAGAACGAGCGGAACAAAATGTGAATGGAATTCATTCGTCCGATTCCAATTCGACACCAACAACGTCGAAGACGACGACGAAGGTGAAACGGTCGCCCTTGAAACCACCTCGGTCACCGCGCAGCTCACCCAAAAGTGGGTCCGTTCGTAAAGGGGGAGAGGAAGAGGAGGAATGTGTGCACGTAAAGAACGACGACGTGGAAAGGAGCGAGAGTAGCAGCAGCAGTAAGAAGAAGACGAAGACGAAGATGAAAGCAGAGGTGGAAACGAGCAAACTGAGCTTCACGTTCAAAAGAGAAGACCACCACGAGGAGGAGGACGAAAATGCGAAGGAGAAGGATAACGTCAAAAACACGACGCATTCATCGACGAACGCGACGACGACTTTAATAACGAGCAGCGGGTTGAAGAAACACGCGAAACAACCGAAGCTGAAAAACTTTAAAGGTTTGCAACACGCGGGCGCGAGCGTAAGCTCGGAAGCCGCCGGGACGGAAGAGGAGGACGAAGATGGAGCCGCGGATGAAGACGAAGCGTCGACGATGCGCTTGTTGGAGAGCACGCAACCTGCGAGGGCGAGGAGAACGAGAGAGGATGAATTAATTACCAGATACGACGATAACGACGACGAGGAGGAGAACGAGGAGGAGAATATCGAGGAGGAGAGAAGGATAGCGTCGAGATCTGGGTCGCTGGTTGAGAGATTTAATAACGCGAGTACGATTCAGACGACGATTCAGACGACGACGATTGTTACGCCTTCGGATGACAAGGCGGCTGGGTTACAAAATTCAAATTATACAACAGATAATAAGAACGAGGAAAGTAGTAATCCTACGACGCCTGGATCGAAAACGCCAGACGCGGCTTTGACCGTGGATAAACGCGTAAACTCGGTGACTTTCAAGAAACAGTTGAGAGAGATGCTGGAGAGGAAAAGTTCGGTGAAGATGCCGTCGATTATGACCAATAGCAGCAACGAGACGAAACATGAAATACATAGGAGGAAATCGTCGTTTGATAGTCCTGGATCTGGCAAACCACCGACGACCCCGACGAGCGCGGAAAAGCAACAATTTCGCAGCTACTACTCGCACACGACGTCTATGATTAACCGATCGTCGGTGTCGTTCAACGACCTGAAATTCGAGCATTCCGAGGATGACGTCGCGTTTCTTTTGAAATCGTTGCGAAAATCGGTATTATTTGCAGACGCGAAAGAAGACACGTTGCGAGAGTTAATCTCGGTGATGTGGAAAGAAACCTTCGAGGAAAATTATGCCGTGGTCACGCAAGGAGAGAAAGGTAATGCGTTGTTCTTGGTCGCCGAAGGTGAATTTGACGTTTACGAAAGAGTCACGAAAACGACGACGACAACCTTGGTCAACAATAAGAACACCGACGACCCGGAATCATCGTCTCCACCAGCAGCGAAAGCGCCGTTAGCAAAGTCTCGTTTAGGAAGACGATCGCGAAATAGTACGAAATCGGACGACGCCAGAGACGAGGCGCAAGAAGACGAGGAAGACGAAGCGGAGGTAAAGAAGCGCCTATCGTTAGAACGAGAATCGAACCATGTGGCGACATCTTCCGGACAAATTAAGAACAACTTAGTAGCCGTGAGTAGCGAAACGAGCATCAGCGAAAAGATAGATACTAGTAAAGACGCCGCTTCAACAACTTCGACCACGACGGTAACTGCGCAAGAAGTCGTGGAAGTGAAAGTCAACGTGAAGAAACCGGGCGAAATTTTCGGCGAGTTGGCGTTGATGTACGGTGCGCCAAGAAGTGCCACCGTGCGATCATCAGAGAGGTCCGAAACGAACGCTTGGTCAACGTGGGTGCTCCCACGTCGCGCGTTTCGAGCGGTTGCGAAAAGGGCGGCTGAAGATTTTAGAGAATCGATTGCGGTGTTCATGAGTCTCGTTCCGGTGTTTGCGCCGTTGAGCGTTGCCGAACGACTGCGAGTCGCAGACGCGATGGAAGAAGTTGAATTTGAACCGGACGAAGTTATATTACAACAAGGTGAAAACGCAGGCGACGACAGTGGATTTTACATCATCGTCTCTGGAGAAGCTTTGGTGTACGTCAACGACGACGACACGCCTGTCGTTGGCGACAGCGACGAAGACGACGATGCTAGGCTTGGCATTTTAGTCAATCATTTGTTTCGATCGAATTTTTTCGGCGAGAAGGCGCTCCTGTTCGAAAAACCAAGAGACGCGACGGTAAAAGTAGGGCCAAACGCACCGCTTCGGTGCTTAAAGTTGAAGCGCGTCGATTTCGTCGCGATGATGGGTACGTTGCAAGATTTGTTATCGAGACGAAATAGCGTGACGCAAAAGCGTAACTCGAAGAAGGTAAAGATATCGAGTCCCCAGAGCGAAGAGAAGAAGAGAAAGAGCTTTCACTCGTACGATACCTCTCCTGATAGTGGGAAACTGGAAACGCTAGAAAGTGGCGACGATGATGCTGAAAGGAGTAGCGCAACCGCCGCCGTGGGTGAAATCGATGAAGGCGACGCCAGCGCGCAAGATTCCCAGAAAAAGTCACTAGTGAAGACATTCCAAGGTATCCTACGCATACGCCGCGTTGGCATGGGATCGCGAAATTTGTATTACGACGCACACAATCCAGCCGATGAGTCGTCTATTTACCGGGACGTTGACGCCATCGGTGCCTTCAACGAATCCTTCGTCCAAAGCATCACCTCTGGTTCGTTCAACGCGTCTTTGCAGCCGTTCATTTTCACAGTCTCCGAGGGTACTTTAATCGGTGGCGGTGCGGTCGGATGCGTCAATGAGTGCAACCACTACGACACGCAACAAAAATACGCGATCAAACGCGTTCGGAAAGTTGCGGTGAAATCCTCTCCAGAGCACGTCTTGTCCGAGCGTAAAATAGTCGCGGAATTGAACCATCCTTCGATTATTTCCTTACACGGCGCCTTTCAATCCGATCGACACTTATATTTCCTCATTGATTTGATGAACGGGTTTGATTTGATGGACGCGCTCGTCTCGGTCGCGACGGTTCGGAAAATGGCTCACACTACCAAACCAGACGCGCCTTTAAGGAAAGTTTTGGTTGGATTTGACGAAGACGCCGCTCGGTATTACGCCGCTCTCATCGTGTGTGCGTTTGAGTATTTACACGAATTGGGCATCATCTACAGAGATTTGAAACCAGAAAACGTCTTTTTGGATAAATCAGGACGAGCTAAACTAGGCGATTTCGGCTTTGCGAAGAATATTGGCGAAAGTGGTCATCAAACGTTCACGTTTTGCGGGACGCCTGGATATGTCGCGCCAGAGATGGTCTTAGCGCGAGGGTATTCCTACGGCGTCGATTGGTGGGCCCTCGGCGTGTTGATTTACGTCATCATTTCCGGGTTACAACCGTTCGGTCAAAGAGGCCAAGGAGAAAAAGGAGGCGATAATCAACCGCCACAAAATAATCCGTTGCAAGTTATGCAACGCATCGCCGACGCGAGTTTCCAAGTGACTTACCCGATTTACACCTCCGAGGAAGGTTGTGATTTAATCGCGGGTTTGTTACAACGACGCGTGGCGAAACGATTAGGTAACTTGAAAGGTGGCGCGCAAGCGATTAAAAATCACCCGTGGTTTGAAAACTTCGACTGGAAGGCGTTGGAGAGTGGAGCTTATCCACCGCCACAGTTGCCAGAGCCGTCGAAAGCTATACTGTCGTCGCACACGGCGCGATTGGCGGAAATTGAAAAGATGGTGTTGGAGCAAGAAATGCGCGACGACGAAAAAGGCGAGAACGATCCAAAGTTACTCGCAGCGAGGGAGATCTTTAAAGACTGGTAGAATGTAGAATAGAATGTTGTATATTAATTGCGCAATAGTGATGTATCTTTACAAGTACCACCTGGTACTATGGTATCTCTCTCTCTCTCTCTCTCAGCATTTACCCCCTCTTCTTTGTGAAGACGAGACAACGCAACGCTTGATGATTATTAGCGTTTGAACAAAAATTGTAAATCCTCCGGCGACAACTTCGCCATGCTCGCCTCGTTTCCATCCATCGTCCCTTCAAAAACTAACCGCTTTAGCTTTTGCAATTCGTGCATTTTCGATTCGATCGTGTCTTTACACGCGAATCGAAACGCGGTTACCTCTCTCGTCTGCCCGATTCTGTGCGCGCGCATCACCGCTTGCATCTCCACCGCGGGATTCCACCACGGCTCCAAGACGAAAACGTAATTCGCCGCCTGCAAGTTTAAACCTTCCCCTCCTGATTTCAAAGACATGATAATCGCGTCCACGTCTGGGTCCGTGCAAAACTCGTGCAAATTTTGTGCTCTCGCCGTGACAGGCATCGATCCGACCAGTTTGCGAATGACGAAATTTTCCTTCCTCATGCGCCACTCGACGATGTCAATCATGCTCGTGTACTGCGAGAAGATGATGGCTTTGTTCTTTTTACCATCGCGACCGCTTCGGATCTCACGGAGCTTTTCCATCATTTTCTCAATCTTCGAAGATGTTCGATATTCGCTCAAATCGATTTGATTCAAGATTGATTTGTTCGGCACGACGTCATCGGCGTCGAGTTCGCCTTTGCCTTTCTTCTTGACCCCGCCGCCTCTTTCGTCTTTTGGCGCTTTGATCTTATCGATCGCTTCGGCGTCTGGAAACAAGTCGATGGTCAAATTGGTTCGACATTTTGGACATTTAATGCCATCTGCGCCAAAATCAATCTCCAAGTACGGTTGAATGCACTCGCGGTGGAAGATGTGTTTACACTTGGACGTCGCCGCGTCTTCCGGTTCGACTTTCTCGCCGCAATCGGGCATGCCGCAGTAATGCATGGTTTCTTTCGCGTCAGACGGAACGTTTTCTCGGACTTCGTACTCTTGCTTCTTCTTCGTTTTCTTCTTCGACTTCGTGTATTCTTCTTCCTCTTCCTCCTCTTCCTCGTCGTCCTCCTCTTTCTTCTCAAATTTCATCTCCGCCTGTTGGTTGCGTAACTTTGGATTGCGAGAATGCAAAACCAAATACGGGTGATCGCACGCTTGTCGCAACCTGGAAAGCAACTCGAACACGTGCGCGTAGTTATTTAACACCGTGCCTTTCTTGACAAACCCGTCGAATCTCGCGGTAACGTTCGCGTACAACGCTTCGTAAAAATCTCGCTCGGTTTGGTCAAACTCGGGTTCCAGGACGTTTTCCGTCAACGGCGGCAACACGACGTCGGCGGCCCGTTCTTTCTTCGTTCGTCTCAACATTGCCGGCAGTAAAATGTCGTTACGAAGCGTCATGTACGCTCTCTTACCTGCGCCAACACCACCGTAGCGTTGAATCGGGTTGATGACGTCCTTGTTAAACTTTGAAAAATGTTTCAAAGGAGCGTGACCGCACTGAACGCAAAAAGCGTTGTTCGGTCCCATGTCCCAACAGGCGCTTTTGCAACCACAAAGGCCTTCTTTCGAGCCGTCTTTAGTGCCGACTTTTGCGGTGCAAAAGTAAAACGAGTACGGTTCCATTTGTAAGAAACGGACGAGCGAGTATAAATCGCCGACTCTGTTTTGTAACGGCGTGCCGGTGAGACACCATTTGTAGTCGCTATCCAAAGCGTACACGGCTTTCGCGGTTGACGTGGTCCTCGCTTTGATTTTATGCGCCTCGTCGAGAATGATTCTTTCCCAGTGAATTTGATGCAAAGATGAGGTTTGAAGCAATAACTCCTTGATGTCACGGTCGTCCGTGTTGCCGAAAAGTAAGCTGTTGTCCTCGCTGTTCGTGTCGTTTTCACGATCTCGTTTGATTTTCGGAGGAGTGACTTTGGTAATTACGATCTCTTCTTCTGTTCCTGTTCCATCATCATCATCATCTTCTTCTTCTTCTTCTTCTTCTTCTTCTTCTTCTTCTTCAGGTTCCATTTTAAAATCCGAATCGTCGTCGTCGTCGCTGCCTTTCTTTTTCTTTTTCTTCGCGCTTTTGCTCTTCTTCTTCGTTTTCTTGGCGGCGGCGGAGGTGGCCTTCTTCTTCTTCTTCTCTTTCGCCGCGGGCGGATTCTTCGACGTACTTCTCGTACTTCTCGTCGTCGGAGCAACCACAGTCGCGTCCTCTTCTTCCTCGTCGCTATCGCAGTCCAAACAAATCACTTCCGTCTCTTTATCGTCCATGACCTCCATTTTATATCCTTTCGATTTCATCGTCGTCTTTGGTTTCGGCGAATCCATCAACGCGTTCACGGCGACGTCGACGTCTCCGCCGCTATCCACGATTGCTTTTTCAATCATGTTTCGGGGAAAACCAAAGCCCATCTCGACGATTTTCGTGACTTTCGGTTGAATCGCTTTCAATTCTTCCTCCGTGATTGCTTCCTCGTCCTCGTTAGAGCCGAGGACGAGACCTTCGGCCGCAGCCGCTCGCGCTTTATGCGCTCCGTCGTACATGGACATGTCACGACCGCCTTGCTGCATGTAGCCACGCGCGATAGCCATTAACGATTTACCACCACTTTTCTTCTTTTCTTCTCTACCACTACCGCTGTTCAAGTTTTCCAACGTTTCCTTCAACTTGTCTTTCGAGATGACGTTCAACGTCGCCAACGCTTTCGTATTCGCGACTTCTCTCGTCTTCTCAGTTTTTTCGAGTTTCTGAGTTCTCTTCGCGTCTGGGCCGCAAAAGTACTTGTTGTGCACCGCTAACGAGCGAGGAAGAAACAGTTTAAAACAATGCGCACACGGCACTTTACTCTGCATCTCGCATTTGCGGTACTCGGCTTCTAAAACCGGAAACGTCGTGAGCACGACATCCGCCGCGCGCATCTCCTCGACGATCGTCTTCCGTTTGCGGTCGTTATAATACACGAACACTTTCAACGCGTTCTCTTTCGTGCACAACTTTATTTCGTCTTCCCATTGAACCAACGCAGACGTGGGGACGACGATTAACGTGGTGTTCTTGTTCTTTGAAGAAGAAGAAGAAGCATCATGCGCGTTGGTTGCCGACATTTTTGTCGCGCTCGATACGTGTTCTTCTCCGCCGCTCTTCGGGCTACCCTTCTTACTGCGTTTGCTATTCTTCGCCTTGGGTTCGTCTTCTACATTTAAGTCTACTTCTGCCCCTTTCTCGTCGCCATCCGTCTCCATCACCCCAGACTCTCGCATTCGATCCAATCTCGCCTCCTTACTCTTCAACACCAACGACACCGCCTGAATGGTCTTCCCCATCCCCATCTCGTCCGCTAATATCCCGCCTTTCACCTGCGTCTTCTCGTTCTCCATCATCCACGCCAACCCTTCTTTCTGAAACGGCAACAAACTCCTCACCAATCCTCTTGGCGGCTCCGCCGGTTGAATCTCTCCTCTTTTCAAAAACGTCCCTTCGTTCGGATCCACCTCGTCCTCCTCGCACTTCGGCTTACTCGCCGACGTCAAAGTCCTCATCAATTCGTCTCGCACCGTTTCGTCTTTGATAAATTCGACATTCATTTTCACTCTTTGCGTTTTCCCCAGCTTCTCCACGTGCGTATTCTTTCCTTTCATCACCTGCGCCAAATGTTCCTTCTCCCCTTTCCAATACGTCCTCGCTCGCACCTCCTCTTGGGTCACCCCTTCAAACCGAACGCAATCCGCGTGATACCACCCGGTCACGTAGCTAAAAAACGCCCCTCGCCATTGATACGGCATCCCAACTCGAACCGTACCTTTTTCTATCTTATCCGAACATTTCCCGCACTTGGCACGCGCGGACGGTGCCATTCCCGCCACGAGAAGGTACGGCGTTTTGGGGACGTTTGGGTTCTGTTCCAAGTATGGATTATCCAATCGACACCACGCTTCGTACTCGCGAACGATCGTAAATCGAGGGTTTCTCGGGTCGATGAGTTGATTCGCGGACATTTTTTATACCCGCGATCGATGCACCGAAACGAGCGAAGCGCACAGAGGTCGGCGTTGAAAGGTGTGCGCTCTGTTTGTGACGAGATTTAGATACGAACGTGATGACGTGACAGTTGACGGTGCTTTCGTACGAGTCGCATCGCTCGCGCCGCGAAGAAGCAGTCTTAGTATTCAACACTACCAATTTGCGTTCACGAAGTCGTTTTACGGTATTCGCAGTGAGATTACATTCAGGAGAAGAGGTCGGGAAAAGCCTCTCTTTTCACTTTCTCTTCTTCGTCGCTAAAATCGAACGCTTCGAGGACGCTCTCGGCGAACCGTTTCACGCTCGCCCTACTGTTTTCAAATTCCGCGTCGATCTCTTCCTTACTCGCGTTTACATCTCGTAACTTTCGCTCTAACTCCGCGAACGCCTGAACCGTCTCATCTTTTCTCTCTCTCGCTCTCTCTCGTGCCTCCTCGGTCGCGAATTTCTTCGAGACGCTCTTCAAGACGATGGACAGCGTGCACACGTCTCTTACGTTGGCGTACGCCTCCAACGCCGGTCTGGCGGAGGTGCAATCCAACGTCGCGTTTCGTAATCTCGCGATCGCTTCTTCCGATCCAGGTTTCACGACCACAACACCGGTATCGTCCTCGTTCTTCTTTCCCTCTTTTCCTTCTTCTTCTTCGAGAGATGTAAAAATGTCGTTCCGGAGCGTTCGCAGGCGTTGCAAAGTGACTTGCAAAGGTCCGAGTTGGAACGTCGATTGGCTTTGTTTGGTAAAATCCATCATCCCAGCGGCGAACGCTTCTTCTTCCTTCTGAGAAGAAGAAGTGTTGGAAAAAAGCAAAAGGCTACCACACGCGAGTAAAATATCTCTCTTTTTCCGTCGTCCTCGCTTCGAACGATGCGTAGTAGTCGCATTCGTATTCGTATTCGTCGTTCGCATCTCTCTCTCGCCGCCAAAAACCTCCTCCTCCTCCTCATCATCATCATCGCGTCTAGGTTTGACTCCTGCGTTTTCGTCGCGAATACTGCGACTGCAAAAGCGCTCTCGTGCTCTGCTCTTTCTCGTCGTCTTTGTCTGGTGGCTAAAAAGCGCGACAGTGCTCGAAGAATGCGCCGCAGGAGCAGAGAAGCAACGCATTAAAACAGTTGGAAAAGTGTCGCCATTTTTCCCCATAACAACTCTGTTTATATAAAGAAGAAGTTAAAGAAGAAGAAGAACGAGAAGAATGGTATTCAACAAACGAAAAGAGGAAGACGAGGAGGATCGAGAGGAAATCGACGACGACATTTCCAACCTGAAACGTCTCACTCGAGACGCGTTTTCGGACATCAAATCGTTGCGAGAAAAAGTGCACCGATTGGAAACGAATTTGCGACATTCATCCTCTTCCTCAAACTCGATATTCCACCGCGTGAAAGCGAAAGTAGAGACCGGTTTCCTCCACCCGCAAGCGGACGAGAACCAATTTAACGTCACCGCGAGTCAGCGCGTGCGGAAAGGCGCGGAAATGAAAGTAAACTGCGAGACGCACTTTCCGAAAATTGGACACGTTTTAACCTCTGCGTTTGCCTGCGAAGGAGGGAAATTGGTACGTTTTTCTTCATACGCTCGATTTTAGCGGTACTAAACTCACCTTTTCTCTCTCTCTCTTTCTCCCTTTGCAGTTCACGGAAGACGGGCAAGAGTTACACGCGGTCACCTTGCGAAAACTTTCGTACAAAATATCCAACGCCATACCTTCGCTCGTTCCGGACGGCGTGACGATACGAGTCACGCCGCTCGGTTTTGAAGGCCGAGATCAGTTTGCATCTTTGTCTCCGATTCAAGAAAACGCATCTTTAACTGGATTTGGGTCCACGGGGGCGAGTTATGCAGCGTTGGGGGATGGGGATTCAGCGGTGAGCGTCGGGTGCGAAGTGAGTTCAGACGCGACGGTGAATTTGGCCATGTGCGCCGGGAATAACACGCGAGTGGACGAACCGACGGCGAGAGTGATTGGTCAAGGGAGTTGGAGGAGTAAAAGGAAAGACAATAAGAACAAGGATACGAATAAGAAGAACGTGAATTACGCCGGCGCTTTAGGAGGATCAGTGGACGCGAACGGGCAAAAGATTGCCAGCGTCAGCGTGGCGGCGGCCATAGAAGACGTGGTTGTCAGCGCGTGGGTGCAAAAAGACGTTATAGGCGGCGGCGGTGGTAAATCATCGTTTTCAAAATCGAAAAGTAAACGAGGCGGCGGAGGGGGCGGGGGCGAAGATGTCTTCGAGTGGGGCGTCGTCGCCACGAAACCACCGAGCGCGAGACTGAAACCAGCCACGGCTACTTTGAAAGACATTTTGTCGCCGAAAAATCTCGGGTGGGGGTGCGTTTTCGGCCACTCCAACGCCGTCGGCGGGGAACACGTGGAACTTTTCGCGCGCGTATACGGCGATGGGTTTCAAAAACCGTCCATGAGTCTGTTTCCTGGAATCGTCATCAATCGAGACGAACGCGGGAATTTCGATACGGCGTTCGGCATGAGAGCTCATTGGTATTTATAATAATCTTCTCTTTTCTAATCGTAGTAAATATTCCTTTGCTTTCTGAACACTTTGCGCAACGTACAGTAGTAGAGTACACATCTATTATTTTCTTCTCTATTTTGGCATTTTCGCCGCTATGCTCGCTCTGTATTTCTTAAAGTTCTCGAAGCGCACGGCGCGACCATTTTCAATCGCGATGAACTCTTTGCCAACTTGTTCGACGAAAAACTGGTCGTGCGAAACCAAAATCACGCCTCCTTTGAAATCCGAGATGGCTTTCGCGAGCGCTTCGCACGATTCTAAATCTAAGTTATTCGTCGGCTCGTCTAAAACGATCAAATGCGGTTTAAAATAGGACACCGCAGCCATGGCGACTCGCGAACGTTGACCCCCGGAAAGACTTCCGGATGGTATGCTTTGTAACGCAGTCGGCACGCCGCAACTCGATAAATGTCCTCTAATTTCTTGCTCGTGTTTGTAACTTCCGTCGCCTTTGTATTTCTCGAGCATGAATTGCAACGGAGTCATGTCGTATTTCAACTGCTCGGCGTGGTGTTGATTCACCAACGAGATTCGAGCGCCGTGGTCGCGCTTCACCGAACCGCCGGTACTTTTCAAAGCGTTTGTGATGACTTTAACTAAAGTCGTTTTCCCTTGTCCATTCTCGCCGAGCAAAACGACGCGCGATTTCGAATCGACGCTTAAATCGACATCCGTGAATATATCTTTCTCTGTGTTTGGGTACCGAAACGAACAACTTTCAAGCATGGAGATCGATTGTGATTGCAATTCACCTCCCGCGCATAAACTTAAACTATTCTCTCTATCTTCTTCTAAATCCGCGAGTTCGTTTTGTTCTTCCTCGGCTTCCAACTCTAATTTCTTCGCCTCGGAGGCTTTCTTCTGCATCATATTGATTTGCGACGAGGAGCCGCCGTAGCGGAACCCGTGCCCAGCGAATTCCTTCAGCGTGTCAATCTTTATCTGTCTCAATTCCGTGCGTTTTTTCAACGCGATTTGCTGTTCTCTCCTCTTTTTGGCCCAACTGGAATAGTTCATTCGATGCGACGTGACTCGTTTGGCGACGCCGGAAATATGCAACGAATCCGTCGTGGTTTCGTCCAAGAAGTGTCTGTCGTGCGAAACGCAGACGATAATGCGAGATTTCCAAACTGGATTCTCCACCAGCTCTTTTGCTAAAAACATAACCGCTTGAATCGACAAATGATTCGTCGGCTCGTCCAAGAATAATATATCGGGAGTCGCGAACAACGCGGCGGCTAAACTCGTCCGAACTCTCCACCCACCAGATAACTGTTTCATTTTACGACTGGCTAATTCCTCGCTGAAACCGAGACTGCGAAGCAATTGCGACGCTCTGGCGTGCGCGGACGAGGACTCTATAGAATCTAAATGTTCGTGAACGACAGAAATCCTTTGCACGTCACCTTCTCCGCTCGCGTTGGATTCCAACTCTTTCAACTCCTCCAACAAAAGTCGTCTTTGCACATCCGCGTGTAACACAACGTCCACTGGTAACCATTCTTCTTGCTCCTCGTTCAACGTGACCTCTTGATTCACGTAATGCACGAAAACATCCTCGGAGAAACCAACCTTGTCGCCCACCCGTCTGGACGCCAAATACTTCAGCAAAGTAGACTTGCCGGTTCCATTTCTTCCAATCAACGCGTACCTTCTCCCAGGTACGAACGTCAAAACGCAATCGTTGATGAGATCCTGCCCTCCACCTGGATTCGGCACGTTTAAGGGCCCAACTTCAATCGTTCCAATCGACCCGTTCCCTCCGCCGCTACTTCCTTCGATGCGTCTCTTCGCCGCCGTCTCCCTGGCGACGTCCAGTTCTCTCAACAACTTCCGCACCTCCTCCTCGCTCTCTTCCAGTTTTTTCCTCATTTTCCGTTGCTCTTTCTCCTGCGCTTTATCTTCGTTTTGATTTCGATGGTTCGTATTCGTGCTAAAATCTGGCAAACGGTCTCTTTCCTTCTCTCGCAACCGCCTCGAAACCTCTTTCTCGAATTCGCTTTCCTCCTCTTCCCCTGGAGTGCCACCTAATTTCACGTTTATCACTCTCGTGGTCGTCTCCTCCTCTTTCGTAGTATCGCTCCCTTCTTCTACACATTTGCCGTATAACAAATCGTGCGCTTTCGTGCACTGCGCTCTCGCCTCGTCTTCGTCGTCACCTTCGAATAATTCCATCAAAAGTGGCGTCACGAAATCCAGAAACTCCTCCTTGTCCTCGAAACTTCCATCGGATAAACTCGAGAACAGATACTCGAGCGTGTCCTCGTCGATGACGTTCTCAGGGAGGAACCAAGAGAAAGTAGAGGCGAAAAGGTTTCGGAGGGACTCGGCGGTGTGAGACTCCGAAAGAGGAGGAGGAGGAGACATGATGATGATGATGATGATGATGATAAAAAGTGTGGATTTTTCTCTCTCCAATTTGGTATATCTTCTAGTGATGGTACAAAGCGGCCGCGGGACATCCTCCGCTCTTCTGTCCGTCCCGCTTTACTACTTTTTATTCTTCAACCAGTGCGGCCTATTCCTCCTCGCCTCTTGTTCTTTCGCGTATAACTCTGGGTTTTCTTGAATTCGTCTCTTTTCTTCTCTCTGCAATCGCTCGGCGACGCGTTCGGCTTCCTCTTCGCACAGTTTGGCCTTTTCCTCGTCGTCCTGTCTCGACAAGACTAAATAATGCGCCACGGATTTGTACCCGCTCGCGATCGCGGCTCGGTACATGTTCCCAGTCGGCATCCACCCTTTCTTCGTGCGACAGAACGAACAATTGCAGATGTCACGACACACCGGGCACTCCCACTCCGGATTTTCGTTGATTTCCAGAACGTTTTCACCGTACCGCATAAAAATACAGTCTCCGCAAAACTTCCCGCGCATCATGTTGCACTTCCTGCACGTCGTGTGCGTTCCCAGCGTTTTCTGTCTGCACTGGTGACAACACACGCCTCTGTTGTTGTCGTACAACCGTCGACCTTGTTGGTCGTACCCGGAGACGAAGAGTTGCCACTCCGATTTTCGATCGCCCAAGTTCGATACTTGCCTTTGCGTGTAGATTTCCTCGTTATACGTCGGTTCCCAAAGATTTCTTTCATCGGGCACGAAAACGTCCGGCGCTTTCTCTCCGCGCACGCGCGAGGACGTCCGCCTCGGTTGTTTCGATCTGTCCATCTGTGTTGCGTTTTCAGAGCGTTTTTTGACGCGCTTTTTGGATAACAAGGACGTCGTCGCGTTGTTTTTGTGCTTCGATTCCATCGTCATCACTTTTTTCCTCGCGTCGTCGATGCCGAACGATTTCATGCGTTCGATGTTTTTTTGTATCCGCGCGTTGCGCTCGGCTTCGTATTGCGTGAGTGTTGGCTCGTTGGTGGTGGTGGTTGTGGTGGTGATGATGATGTTCGCGTTATTGGTGGTTTCTTCGAGCATGATGATTCGCGTTGATTCGTGTTTACTGAGCGCTTATTTATGAGGAGTTTGTGGTTGAATTTTGAATTTTGAAAGGTCTGCCATTTTCCGCATCCGGTCGCTTCGCCGCCCGCTCGTATTCTTACATTTGTCTTCTACCGGAGCAGAGCATTTCGAACTCTCTCTCTTTCTCTCTCTCTATATATATTTATTGCGCATTAAACGCGTGACGTTGTGAAGTTCTCTCTGTCGTCGTAAACGCGGGAAAGATGTTTTCGTTGTTGTCGTCACGTCACCGGAGGCCTTTCGCCTTTCCGGAACAGTCTCTTGTACTCTTCTTCTGCGAGTCGTCGTTTTTTGCCGCCGTCTTCTTTCGCGTCTTTATCCTTCTTTTTCTCCTTTTCCTTCATCTTCTTCCTGTTCTTGTTCTTCCAATCTTCGTCGAAATACCCGACGGCGATGAACTTGTTTTGGATTCGAGGCGGGTCTTTTTTGTACTGCTCCAACAAGCTTCGACAGCGGTCTTTACTCGCGAGTTTTACGACGGCGCTGCCGTAAAAGAAACCGGATTTTGAATCCATCATCCATTCGATTTCGGCGTTATTGTCGTCGTTTAATTTTAACGCGCTTTTGATTTCCGTGGCGGTGACAGAAAGTGGGAGTTTGCCGATGAACAACGTTTTCGATTCTTTCCTCGGGCGTTTGTTGCTGGCGTTGATTTTCGCGTTGCCGCCTTCTAAGGTGAGCAAGCGCTTTTGTGCCGCCGAATCGACCGGTTCGATCGAGCGTAACTCCTTACCGACTTTACACAGAGGACATCTCAGGTTTTTTACGTCGTGCGGGTCGTTTTTATCGTCGCTTTTCGTCTTATTCGCGTTCCAAGTGTTGCCGTTGCTCCCTTTTTTTTGTCTCTTAACAAAACTGTTCTTCTTCGTATTCGCTTCGATTACGTTCCTGCACCCGTCGCACACCAAAACGGGCACTTTACACTTTTGATCTCCGCAGACAAACTTCCCCTCGTATTTTGACCACGCGCGTTCGCACGCGCAACACTTACTCGTCGTCTCTAACTCGCCTTCTTTCTCTGCCATCTGCGCCTCTCTCAAATCGAATAAGTAGTTTTTCCCTTTCCAGAACCCTCCGCTCTCTGGGAACGTCTTCAAATACCTGTCGACTCCACCTCTGACCATGGCAATCCCTTTCGTTTCCTTCAAATCGCCAACCCGTTCCATTTGCGAAATCAACGCCGACGCTCGTTCGCATCGTATGCCCCCGGTGCAGTACATCATCACCCGCTTCCCTTCCAACTGTTTCTTCGTCTCGGGCAAGTTTAACCACTTGGGAAATTCGCGACTGTTTCGCATCTCCGGGTTCAAAAATGTCGCCCCACCTTCCGGCGGTTCAATCCTCCCAATGTCCACCTCGTAATGATTCCTCACGTCAATCACCACCGAATCTTTATCCTTCAACATCTCGTGATATTCAATCGCGTTCACGTGTTTGCTCTTATTCTGTTTCAACGACGGTGCTTTCTCCTTCTCCAACCCGTAAGCGACGAGCTCGTCCTTCGGTACGAGCGTCAACCGCTTAAACCGTTGCGAATGTTCCACCATATCGGTAATCTTAAAATCCGTCTCTTCAAATATTTTGTCAAATTTTCGCAATCTGTTGCAAAACTCTCGCGCGGAGTGAGGATCTTTTGCCGTTAACGTGCAATTCGCGCCTTCTTGCGATATCCGCCCTCGTCCGGTGACCCCTAACTCGTCCCCTACTTGTCTCATGAATCCTAAAACCGATTTCATTTTCGCTTTCGACCATTCCGGTTCCACGTATTGGTAGAACAAAATTTGCGAGGCTTTCGACAGAGGGTTGTTGTTCCTGTTCTCTGGAGAAGAAGAAGAGTTGGTAAAGGCGATCGCGGGTAACGCGCGGTATGAAACCGGTTCGGATTCGAATTTGTTCACTTTCTCTCGCATTTCCCCGTCGCGTGACATTTCACCGTTGGTATCTGTATTCGCAAAGAGGAGCGCGCGTATCACTCATCCGCGCGCGAAAGGAGGAGCAACAGCAGAAGCAGCAAGAGTAGCACACAGACTCTCTTTCTCGCGCCTTTTCTCTCCAAAAGAACGGGTGAAACGTGCTTCGTTCTTTCGAAAGTCCCCGGGGAAATGAATGACGAACTCAACTCACACAGACGAGAGAAACTTTTTCCCCGTCAGAGTTTGACGCGCGACTGCGTGCGTGTACGAAGTCATCAGAGAAAGCAGGCGCAGGAAGGCAACGAGGACGATGAAGAGGAACAAGTGTGACCCGAAAAAACGCGCATCGTTCCCCACGATGATGCTCGTTTCCTGTGTGTTCTTCTTCTTCCTCTTTTGGTGTCGTTCGTTTGCTTCAGCGGGGAAACACCAACGCGCGAAGGATTCGTCTTCCTTCTCCCGAGTCGTGGACGAGGAAAACTTTGATACTTTCGCAAAAATCAACGGTGGTAATGATATCGGTAACGATGGTGGTCTGTTCAACTCGATTTTAAGCGACTTGATGTGGGTAAACGGGAAGAAGAAAGGAGTCACAAAGTTTACGAAAAGTCGAAGCGATTTCGAGCGAGAGTGCGCCTCGTCCTCCTCTTCCTCGGAAAGCGAACGCGCGACATCTCAATCGAAAACATTCGCAAAGTGCGCGGCAGATAACGCACAGAAAATCGAGGAATACAGAATCGACGTCTCTTTAAACGTCGCGTTCGTTGGATTTGAAAACGACGGGCGATACGACGTTTCAATCCGCGCGGAGGAACAGGCGAGGTGGTTGGAACGTCTGAACGTAAAGTTAAGGCACGAATACGTCGGCGACGAGGACGAGGAAGGGGAAGAGGATAAGAGGAGCAAGGTTTCGTACAACGTGCACTCGAGAGTGCTTCAACTCGGGTCGAACGTGTTGAAGGTGTTCGAGGAGGCAATCGAGAAGCACTCGCGAGACGTGCATCGCTTGCACGGACAGGTGAACCGCGTCGACAGTAGAATCGTGGACGCGTACGCGATTGAGAAATTGGCGGATGATTTAGCGGAGTTTTTAGGATTAGAAGAGGAACATTTTATGGTTGTCGTGAACGCAAAAACGGTGGAAGGTGATGCTGGCGGCGAGAGTAAAGTGCCCAGGTATGGATTTCGGTACGGATTAACCGACGAAGAAGTCGTCGTCCTGCGAGAAGATGCAGAGGTTTCTAAAAAAGCAGAGCTTTTCGCGAAGAAAGCCATCGAATGGAGGGCAGAAGAGTTACGCAGTGGCGAGTTGACTTACGATCACGACGATAGGGTGTTCCTCGGTGGAAGCAGCGGTGGCGGATACGGTAAAAAGACAAGGAAAAAAAAGACGTCAAAGATTACTGAACAGTTGAAAACGCTCCTCTCGAGAGATGGATTTGGCGCGCACGGCGTCTTGGACGAAATGGACGAGATTGAAGACGACGCGGAGTTTTTACGGTTGAAGAAAGGGGAGGATGTTAGAAACGACGGAGAACATCAAGGCGAGAGAAGTATGAAGAAGATGCTTTCGATGCACGATTTGAGGACGTTTGGCGATCTTTGGGCGGCGAGGCAAGATTTCGCGGTGGAGGTGAACGGCCGCGGAGGAGGTAGCGCGAAGAACAAGAAGAACAAGAAGAGTTCAACGTCGATAATAAAAGTCGTCGACGATAGTTCGTTGAAGCAATTTGCTTTGCAAAAACTCAACGGCGACGATATCATCGCTGCCACACGACTCGCGAGACAAATCGCGAAAATCGAACAAGGCCACGAAGGATGTCTCACCGAAGCCATCCTCTCCTCGAGGACGAAAACAGTATTCTTGGATTTATCCGCCGGCCCGTTCACGTGGGGTAGTTTAGAGCGCGCGCACACGAAGAAAGTAATCGGACACGGTGCGCACGATTTCCCGAGCACGAAGATGCGGTTTGGAAGTGGACGTAAAATGACCAGTCAAGAGTTTGCGGTGAAGAGAAAACGCCTGTCGCAACAACTGGACGCGGCGCGAGGTAGGCGGTTGGAAAAATCACACCAAAGCCGCGACGAGTTGACGTCGAAAAATTTAGCCGCGGTAGAGATTGACTTACTAGAGCGTTTTTTCAACGAGCACTGTTTACACGAAGCGAACGAAGGCGCGGCGAAAGCGTGCGAGGACGCGATGAAGACGAAAACTGCGTTGGAGCACGGCGCGGATGCCGATTTTGATGTGGCGTCGTTTGGAGAATCAGTGCGATTGAGTGGAGACGGCTCGGAAGATGCCAAGACGTTTTTTCAAACGCCCGGTCAGTTTGCGAACGACGTGTTCCTTGCCGAAGCGACGGCAATGATTGGCGCGTACGCTTCTTCCGTCATCGTGCCGCCGGCGACGAGACGGTCGTTTTTGAAACGCGCGAAACCATACAAGACGATTCACGCGTATATGTATGTCCTCGAACTCGGTGAGAAAGATGAATACGAGAACAACAACAACAACAACAACAAAAAGATTACTAGTGATAAAAAGAGCGAGTACCAGTACGCGTACTCGGATGCGTTACGATTGGAAATCTTGGACGCGTTAGATGCGAGTTCGTTGAAATCGACGAAAGTTTCCGCGACGGCGCGTATCGTCACCGCGTCGGAAGAAACTGCGATGGCGTCAGCTTTCGCATCAGCTTTGAGAACCGGTAAAGTTTCTGGGTTTGGTGTCGATGGAAAACAAAGCGACCACGCGCGAGCGCGATGGTTGGACGTCGACGCACTCGCGCAACATTTGCTCGTGGATGATGAAAAATACACTGGCGAAGACGAAGAGGACAAAGAAGAAGATAACGAAGACCACTTGGAAATTCCTATTTTCGTCTTTGACCAACGCTTCGATGGCGAACACAGAGACTCTCCGTTACTTTTCACGAATGCAAAACCGGTAGAAGTGATTCGCGACGCCATCTTTGTCACTCGCTCGAGTCCAATCAACGAAAAGCTCCTCTCGTCGACGCACGGGAGAATGCCCTTTTCGGCGTCGAGATCCTTTTGCGAAATCAAAACGCTCGAAGCGGACTTCGCGGACCCGGCGAGAGAAGTGGCCTCGATGGTGGCGCAATTCGTTTCCGGACTCATCGCACCGCACGAATCAACGTCGTTTACGAGTGGTCATCAAAATGGGTCTGAAGAAAACGTCGTCGTCGAAGCTATGAACGGTTACGCGTGGTCCGTCGGAGATAACCCGTTAAGTTTCACAACGCCCGGGTCTCGATTTGGCTCCATACACCGCGAAATCGCGCGCAGAAACATCGTCGTCGCGCAAATCGACCGCGTTTTATTGACGTATAATCGTGCCGTCGTTTCGCTCGAACGCATCGATGCGAAATCGGACGGCGTCTACGAAGCCGCGAAAAGCGGCGAAGGTAAGCGCTTATCGGCTGAACTTCGCGCCTCGAAAAAAGCTGCGTTTCGGTATTTGAAGGAAGCGCAAACGTTGTTATCTTCCGTTTCCTCACTCGCGGACGAAGCTTCTGCGAAAGTCTCCCGGGCGAAGAAAGAGGTGGACAAATTTTTCGCCCACGCTACGGTACTCAGCGACCACGTGCACGCTCGCGAAAAGAGGAAACAGTACCTACTCATGTCCTCTGCGTCGAGCTCTGCGTCCTCGGGTATTTCTTCCTACATAAATAGCATGTTCCGAACGCTGTTGTGGTTCCTGTTTGCCATCCTCTTCTTTTATTTACGAATGAAACAAACGACCGATAAAATCCGAACGGCCAAAACCAGATGGACAAAGTCAGCGCTCGATTGAAAAGTACAGCTCTCGTGAGATGTGAAACTATTTAGATCATACAGTAGCAGTAGTAATAGTAGTAGTAATAATAGTAGTAGTAGTAGTACATGCGTACCTGTACCAGGTGCGCGTGATGATGATGATACAAAGCTTTCGCGTTTTTCTACGATGTTCGCGAATGACACTCTCAATTCAGAATCTTCCCAATTTCCTTCGCCCTCTTATACATCTCCCAATACCCGAGCCCGTGCGCGCCAAACAACGACGACATCAACACCATCGTCGTCACCATATCCCCCCCCCGCGTACAAGGTCCCGATCGCTAAACTCACCGCCGCAAACGCGCCGTCCAATATCACGCACACCAACGACAACATCTTCACCGTCGCCACCGTCGCGCCTAACCCTCTCTTCATCCGAAACAACTCCGACCCGTACACCGAGCACGCGATCAGCCCAATCACACCGATCGGTATCGAAAGAAACGCCATCAGCTGCGCGAGTACAATCACGCACAAGGACGATATCGTGTTCAACACCACCACGGGTTTCATATTGTTCCAATCTTTAATCGCGGAAACGAGTTGCTCTTCCGTGTGCTCTTCCGAAGGAAACAACAAGGAGTCGTCTGCCGCGTCTTTACTACTCGTCGTCCTCTTTGCGTTGTTGTTGTTGTTGTTGTTACTCGTGTTCGTGTTCTCGTCACCGTCCGTTCCTAAATTCTCTTCGTTCGTCTCATCCCGCGTTCCTCCCGGGGTAGAAAAAGAAGAATTCGGGTTCAGAATGCGCTTCATCATGTCCTCTTATTCGGTGTGGTAAAACGTTCTTATTATTATTAGTAGTAGTAGTACTATTACTGTTCTCGCTTCTCCCTCCTCTTTCTGATGATGTGGTTCTGTGAATACTTTCCTCAAAGAGCTCCTTCCTTGTGACGATTTTAAGAAGAGGAGGAAAAGAGACTCGGCTTGAAATAGGGCTTAACACCCTAAACAAAATTGCGAGGAAAAATCGGACAAAAGAAACACCAGAGAGATTTGAACGCGCCGATGAACGCGTTTAAGAAGGAACAAAAGAAGAAGAAGAAGATGAAGACGACGACAACCGCGGAAGAAGAGAGGGTGTTAATGGATGATGGAGAGAAAAAGAGAGAAGAGGCAAAAGAGGTGAAAGTGTTCGCGTTCGACGGGAAGCGAACACTTTTTGGAGCCGCCGCCGAAAACAAGACGAACGACAACATAAACAAGACTTTACTACGAAAGAGAATAAACGTGAAACGCGAGATGAAACGATTCATGGCGTCGGAGACGAAACGGATCGTTCGAGAGGACGAGATGGAAGAAGGCGGGTTTGACGGGAAGAAGAAAAAGAAGAAGAAGAAGAATGGATTTCAGAGCGAGGAAGATGCGAAAAGCAACAACAACAACAACAACAACGACGACGCGAAAGACTCGAAGTTTGGCATGAAACACATGCGTCGCGAAGTGCGAGATTTCGGGATCAAAGGCTTGAACAAGTGGGACAGGAAGGAGTTAGAGAATGAAAAGCTGAAAGAGTTGGGAATGAAACCGTCGAAAGGGATACGGATTCCCGCGACTATCGGCGTCGGACTTTGGAAGAAGAACGAGCAAAGGAACGAAGAGAAGCGGTTGGATTTGTTTCGGCTCGGGCATAAGTTAGAGAAGAAAGAGAGGAGGAAGATGACGAATAGCGAAAAGGAAGAGAAGAGAGAGAAAGAGAGCGACCGAGGATTAGCGTGGGGCAGCTCTTGGTTTAAGAATGGGATTTTGAAATTGAAGAAAGGGGACGTGAAGAAGAATAAAGTAAACGTAGATACGAAAGTACGACTGAGCGGGAAGAATCGAGACGCGAAAGGGAGCGCGGGAGGAAAGAAATCCAAGAAGGGCGCGAAAGGGAGCAAGAAAAGAGGTGCGGGAAAAAAGTCGAGTCGCGGGTGATAGAAGTAGTAGTAGTAGTAGTAGTAGTAGTAGTAATAGTGCCTGTAGCGCTTACAGAGTTTTAAATGATATGTTTTACAAATTTGGCATTCGCGACGACTTCTCGAGCAATCGCGTACGCCGGACCGGCGGCTTTTCCATTGCATCCGGTAACTGCGCATATTTTACCGTCTAAATAGTGTTCAATTTTCATACTCCCGTTTGACGTGCACGTCGTCGCGCACGCCTTCGTTTCAAACGCTTCAAATTCGACGTCTGGAAAGACGTGCAGTAACGCGGTTTTGAGTTGCGGCACGATTTCCGGGTCGCCGTCCGAACTCATCCACGATTCGATGTCCTCTTTTTGGTCTTCGTAAGTGGCCTTTCGATGGTCTTCCCAAACCGAGTCTAACTCTTTGCGCTGTTCTATGGGCGTCTTTTCTTTTTCATTTTGAACGTTGCCGCTCTTCTTTTCGTCAAACATGACCGCTTTAGATAGCGTCATAAAATCATTCGGTCCTCCTCCTATTTTCACGTAATACCCGGGCGAAGGCACCGGGCCCGGGTACCAAATCGGCGGCAGAATGTACACGCTTTTCGCTTCGTTTTTGCTCTGATCGGAAGCGGCGTTGGCGCTCGCGTCAGTCGCGGCGCTTTTACTTCTCACGTCTTCCGGTAACTCGTACTTAATCGTCGGCATATCACGAAATCGACCTTTCGCGTCTTCCTCGGAAACTTTAGCTAAAATAATCGTCCTCTTTGAAATCTTCACGTCTTCTAAACTCTCCATGTCTATTTTCGAGCGGTGCAGTAACGGTTGCGTGTAATACCCGCACGCGACGAAGACTTTTTCTTTCGCCGCGTATACGTTCCCATCCGTCGTTCGTACTTTCACAAAACCACCATCACCGTCCGTCCAGAGAATCTCCTCGGCGGTTTGCACGCACACCACGGTCCTCCCGTCGTTCTTTTTCACCGCCAACCGATTAAACGCCGCGCGCATCTTATGCGGCGAAACGTATCCGCCCACTCGATCGGAAACCGCGACGTACTCCTCCGGAATCGTCCTTCGATTCAGGTACGCGAACTTCGCGCATATCTCTTCCCCGCCTCTTACAATCTCGTGTTCGATCTTTTTCGCCCGTAACAAGCTCGCCGGTTTTGACACGAACAAGTCGGAGCCGACGCTCAAGCTCCCTTTCTTTTCGAAGAATGCAATCTCGCTCTCCTCTTGTACCTTTGCAAAACTCTCGATCGAATCGATGTTTAACTGCGTCCACTCGTCCCTGCCTTCCGCATCTAACGGCCGAACGATTCTCCCGAGGTCGTCCGACCCGGAGCTCAGACTTTCCGAGCCGCAGTCTAAAATCAACACGCTTTTTTTACCAGACGACGACACAGACGCGTGTAAACCGATCGCGGAACCTAAAGGACCGTTTCCGACGACGATGACATCAAACATCGAGTGCGATTCCGGAGGAATCGTCGAAACGCTGTCGTTGACGATGGCGTCGCCGCAAGAGATTCTTTTGTTTTTAGTGATGTTGCTGTGGTTGCGTATCATCAAAGCAGCGCGTGTACTCCGACGAGGATGAAGAGAGTGCGAACACCTAAAGCGCACAGAGGGAGATGAAAAGAGAGCGAAACCGCTGGTGTTCGATGTCACCATGAGAGGACGATTTGTTGCTCAACTATAGAGTCTCTCTTCTCTATTCGTTACACTGCATGCGAGCGCAGTATGTAACGCAGAAGAGAGGAGCGTTTACGCGCGTTCTTTGGAGTAAAGTGTGAAGCGATTTGGAGTTCGATTTTCCCCTACTAAAAGTCTAAAAGTCTTTCTTCTTCGCTTTCATCGCCGCGGCGTGTAACTCGACGCGTTTCAATGCATCCATTCTCAGAACTTCATCACACGCGCTGTTGCTGCTGTCATCGCTCTTTATCGGGTCATCCGACAAGATGAATGCTTTCACGACGTCAACGACCACTTCGCCTTCGTCCACGTCTTCGCCCATGGGTACGGCGTGGAGAATCGCCTTTGCGATTTCCCGGCTCTCGTTTCGATTGAGTAAGGATTTCGCGCACCTCGCCGCGCACCCGGCTAAGTTATCTCGCGTAGCCATGAGTTTTGCCCATCGTCCAACGTGGTCGTGAGTTATCAGGAATGCGTCGCTTTGCGCGCCAACCACCGCGGCTTCTGCGATGGCTTTGACGGTTTCGTCGTCGCAATACGGGTTCGCGTTGGATTTATCTTCTCGTCTCGCGGTTTCCACGAGGAGACCGGCGAGGTACGCGGCGTTCCTCGTCGCTTCCGGCGAACTCATCGATCGCATTTCCTCCAAGAGGGTTGGTAATAACGCCGGTGCGCACGGCGACGCGTAAGATTCGACGGATTCAACAATGTCTGCGAGTAAACCGTAAATGGCAAATCGCTCGGCGCCGCTTCGAGACGGGTGCGCTCTTTTGAGAATCGCCTGGAAGTGCGGTTCAAATTCAGACGCGAACGGTTGCGCGCCGACGACGGTTGCCAACGCCGGCAAGGCTTCCGCGACAGCTTCGAGAAGCACGAGCGATGACTCCGCCTCCTCTTCGTCTTCGTTCGTTTCCAAGTTGCCACCGTGAGCTCCGTTCGGTTTACCTTTGGTGTTGTGGTGGCGTCTCGCGCGATTGCTTTCGTTATCGTTCGCGCCGAAGTCGTCGTCCTCATCATCGCCGTCCTCGTATTCGTCTTCATCGTCGCTGTCGAACGATTGCTGACACATCGCGTCGCCTCGGAGCAGAGATAAACATATTTCGTTCAATCGGTTTAAATGCGGCGGTTTGTTTTCGAAAATCGGTTGATTGCATTTTTTCGCGCTCTTCAAAATTTCCGCCGCGCAACACAAAGAGGAAGCGACGACGTTCTTCTCGAAATCGTGCATCGCGGCGTCTAAGCACGCCTCTAAAGTTTTTTCCGCGAGCGTTTTAGCCGCAATCGGATTGTGCTCGCACAAAACGACCAAGCATTCGCCCCCGGCTAACGCCGAGATGGAATCGTACGTGAACGAACGAACTTCATCGTCGAGGTAATCTACGGTTTGTAACAAAACTTCCACGGATTTTTCAAACGCCGCTTGACTTTGTACGTACGTTCTCGGCGCGGACTCGGCGTATGACTTGATCGCACGAATGGCGGCTATTTTTTCCTCGACAAGACCGGACCGAACGTCGTCGTACCCTTTGGCGTTGCTTTCGTCCTCGTCGTCGTCATCTTCGTCGTACTCGTCGTATTCGTCCTCGTACTCATCGTCGTGTTCTGGATTATCCGCCACGAAATCTTCAAAATCTTTACCGAACATGATGCCGTCGTCTAACGTGATACTCTCTAACGCTTTCTCGACCAGCGGGTTCAGAAATTGCGAGAAGTGTTCGTTTCCGTTTGCGGTTTCTTTAGCGTTTTCGTCCGCGGATTTACACCCGTTGGCAAAGCTGGCAAAGAAGTCGTGCGCGGCTTCGCGAGCGTCGCACGACGTCAACGCGAACCCGCTCGCGACGTTTTGTACCAACGCTTCGATAGCTTGATTGCCCAAAGCCGCTCTGCACGTTTCCCCTTCAACGATTGCGCCTAATAATCGAATCGCGCACGCTCTCAAACGAAGTTTCTTTTGGTCAATTGCGTCGTTTTCGTCCCGCACGTGCGCGCTCACGACGCTCTCCAGTCTTGGAAGTAAATCGGCGAGAAACGGCGCAAAGGTGTCCGAGGCGTCCGTGGCTGCGGAGGTAGCTATCGCTAACGCGCACTCTTTTCTTCGATACACGGACCAGGAAAAAGGTTGGTTTTGCTGTTCGTTAGTGCCGTCGTCTAACGCTTCAAATAAGACTTCTAAAACCAATGGCACGTACGCTGCTATTTCACCCGATTCTAATTCGGACGTCCACGCCTCCACGGCAAAGAACGCGTTTTGTCTCGCAATCGCGTCTTCTTTTTGTGCTTCAGCTTTCTTTTTCACGGCTTGAAACAATCGCGGTAAAGCGATGGCGTGCATTTTAGGTACCGACGATCGACAAAACTCGGCGAATTGTCCTAAAGCAAACGCCGCCGCGCGTCGGACGCCGAAACTCACATCTTCTAAAGACACGCCTAATTGATCGAGCAAGTTTTCGCAGATGACGGGGTCGTTCGATAACGCTTCCGCGCACCCTTCACACACGACCCCGACGGCGCCTACAGACGCTCTTCTTAAGCGTTCATCCGGCGATTTGATGTTATTCGACGCGAAATCGAGAACGACGTGTAGCACAAACTTAGCCGGTAACGCTAAGGCTAACGTATCAACCACTCTCGCGGCGGCTAAACGCATGGACTGATTATCGTCCTCGTCTTCGGAATCAGATTTATCGAGGTCTTTATCTTGGTCGTCTTCGTCTTCGTCCGGTTCTCCGAGTAAAGGTAAAATCGCTCTCAACATCGGCTCGACGAGATTCGCCCTGCGCAAAGATTTTGGACGCCTTTCCGCGACGACAGATAACACGTCCAACGCTCTCAACTTAACGACGTTATCCACCCCGTTTGCTTTCGCGCACTCGCAACACACGTTCACGATATCCGCGGCGACTGCTTTCACGATGTTCGACTCGCCGCAGCTAAACAGTTCATCAAAGACATCAAACGCGAGCAACGCGTGGTCCACGGAATCCGCACTTTGTGCGCTCGACACGCAAAAATGCGCGGCTGCTTCCACGATTCCCAAAACCGTTTCTCTGACGACCATTTTTTGCTGTTCGATTTCTTTCTTGTTCGTCTTTCCGTCTCTCCCGGTCGTCTGCGTCTGAGACCCCTTCTCGACGACGACCACCTCTCCGATAAACGGCGCTTCACCGACGAGCGCTCTCAACCCTTCAATCGCTTTTTTCCTCACGTACTTCTCCTGGTCCATCAAGCTTCGAATAAATATATCCGCCAACGTCCTAAAATGCACCGGCGCGACTCTCACCACCGTTTCCGCCAACGCCGAAAAACATCCCACCGCGCCTTCCCGATGCCTCGGTTCCGCGCTCACCGACATCTGACTCAAGTTCTCCAAAACCTCCGGCCACGAATCCCCGGGTATGCATATCTGCGCGATCCTCGCGATCGATTGCGACAACGCCTCTCTCACCGCTCTTTGGTGCTCCTGCGCCAGCCCCGTTAACAAGAGCGTTTGCACGTGCTTTTTCTCCTCTGCACTCAACTTCACCCACGCGATGCTCACGCGTTTCTTCAGCGCTAACGCCGCCGCCATTCTCACGCCAACCGAATCGTTGTTGTCCTCTCCTCCTCCTCCTGTGCACGCCAGGTGGCAAAAATGCGCGCACGAGGATTGGTTTTTAATCGTAAACGTTTTCACCGAGCGTTCCGCCGCCTCTCGGACGGAAGCGTCCGTGGACAAGGTGTTTCGGAAACATTCCGCGAGTTCAGACGGGGATATCAGAGGATGACCAGACGAAGTGCGGGAATCCTTCCTCTTTTTCTTTCCGAACGGATGGTGCGGGGGCATGGTCTCGCGAAAGTCGCAGCAAAGTGTGCTTTGTGTGTGCGCGTGCAGGTGTCTGGAGTGGGGAGAAATGAGGACTTTTAGAGAGGCGAAATGTGAAGACGTGAAGCGCATGCGGCGGGCGTAAAGTTTGACGAGCATAAAAGAGCTTTAATGTTGAGTACGCGCGTGCCTTTTCAAAGTACCAGAATCACGAAAACACTTCTCGCAAACATCACATTTATACGGTTTCTCGTTCGTGTGAATACGCATGTGGCCTTGCAAAGCACCAGATTGAGTAAAACGCTTCTCGCACACGTCACATTTATATGGTTTCTCGTTCGTATGAATACGCATGTGGCTTTTCAAACTACCAGATCGAGTAAAACGCTTCTCGCACACATCAAATTTATACGGTCTCTCGTTCGTGTGAATACGCATGTGGGTTTTCAAAGCACCAGATTGAGTAAAAGCTTTATCGCACACATCGCATTCGTACGGTTTCTCTTTCGTGTGCGTACGCATGTGCTTTTTCAAACTACCAGATTGAGTAAATCGCTTCTCGCAAACATCACACTCGTACGGTCTCTCGTTCGTGTGAATACGCATGTGGGTTTTCAAACTACCAGAATGACGAAAACGCTTCTCGCAAACATCACATTTATACGGTTTCTCGTTCGTGTGAATACGCATGTGTCTGGCCAAATCGGTTGGTGCTCTAAACATCTTCTCGCAAACATCACACTCGTGCCCTCTCTTTCTCTTCGCTCCTTTCCTAACAGTCATCTCTTCATCATCATCATCATCATGGTCTTCTTCATCATCTTCTTCATCATCGTCTTCGTCTTCATCATCGTCTTCGTCTTCTTCCTCCTCTTCTTCCTCCTCCCTTTCCCTTTCCCGCTCCACATCACACCACACCATCAACAAAGCCTGTTGTTCTCTCTGCCTTCTTCTTCGTCTCTCCTCTTCTCGTTCTCTCTCCTCTCTGTCACTCGTCACCACCGTTTTCGCGTGCATCGCGCGCTGCGGATGCTCGTTCTTTCGTCTCGTTCTTCTTTCTTTCGATGCATACATCGCTCTTAAACACGTGTGAAAGAGAGACAAATATCTGAAGACGTTTCCCCAAAACAAAAGGGCGGTTTCCTCTTCAAATTTATATACACGTAACGCGAAAGAGAGAGAGAGAGAAGCGCTGCTCTTAGAAACATCTCTGAGCAGCGTCTCGAAACGCCGCTTTCTTGCGCGCTCTCTCTCTCTCTCGTCTTTGTTTTTTTGTCGAGACGCGAAGAAGAGAGAGAGAGAGAGAGAGAAAGTCTCTCGTCAACATCCGACCGCTGAGCGGGTCGTGAGTATCTTTTGAGAGACCTTTTGATTGATTCTTCTTTGCGTAAAGAAAGACGAGGACGACGCAAACGATGGAGAATAAACACCCGAGCGTGGTGTTTACGACGACGAACGCGGCGGAGGAGGCGACGACTCAGACGATTCAGACGACGACATCTTTGCAAGACTCGCCGTTCGTGAGAGAAAAGCTGCAAAAACTGAGCGAAAAAGTTGCCACGAAACGAAACCTTTGCAGAGGGTTTACGAACGCCTTGACGCGATATTGCGACGCGCACGAGCAGATGGCACGAGAAAGCGAACGGTTCGCCAGAGAGGTTGAAGTGTTAGAGGTTGAGATGTTTGGGAAAGAGAGCGGGTTTGCGTTGACGACGACGACGACGAGCGGCGCGAAGAGTATCGCTACGAACAAAAGCATCGAAGAAGAGACGAGGACGGATATGTTGGTCACGAGAGTAAGAGAGAGCGCGGAGGCACACAGTAGCTTTTCGAGAGACGCGAGGGAAACGGTTGGTCACATGTTGGAGGTTTTCGGGACGCACGAGTGCGAGCGTCAAAAAGCGAAGCAGAGCGTCTTCGCCAAGACGGTGGAGAAGGTTGAACGGGAGAGGAGTAAACACGCGAGGTCGAATTCGAGCGTGTCGAAGATGAAGTTTAGCGAAGCCGCGAGCGCGACGGATTTAGCGAGATTCGAGCTGATGGCGTGTTTGCAAAGAGGGGTGCACGAGAGCGAGAGCGTCGTGGAGAAGGTGACGGTGGAGATGGTGAAGAGACATTTGGAGTTTATAAAAAATTTGGGAGGAAATCTGGAGGTGGAGGACGGAGTGAAAGAACGCGAGGAAGCGTTGAGAGGATTCGAAGAAGAGGTGGAGAAGATGATGGGACAGTTTCGGCAAGAGGTGGACGCGTACGCGATGGAGAACGGTTTTAGCGGAGAGCACCACGATGCGGTTGTGGCCGGGATGATTAGTCCGGTATCGGAGGGCGAAGACGTGGAGAATACGACGACGACAACAATCCCTTCCAACTTACCGTACGATGGGAGTTTGACGACAGATCGCGCAAGAGAGCTGTCGAATAAACTCACCGCGTCGTTAGCGAACTTAGAACTATTACGTAGCAAAGCAGCGCGAGAGCGGCAACTACAGCAGCAGCAGCAGCACTCGAATTCCGAGGAGTTTGGTAACCACGGAAGTCTTTCGGCCAGAGAACAACAGAAACAACTCACGGATGTTTTATATGGCGGTGGTAAAGGTAAACACAACAGAAGTAAAAGCGAGGGTTTTACTATTCACGACGTCTCGTTCAACTCAGACTTGCTCGGCGGCGGCGACGGCACTACTAACGACCAAAACATGAACATCGAAGATCGCATTTTGACGCAAGGGTACCTGTGGAAACGATCCAGAACGCTTCGCGATTGGAAGAAAAGGTACTTTGTTTTAGACGTGTACGGAAACTTGATGTATTATCGATCGTCTTCGAACTCAAAAGCGTTCATTCAGTCGCGATTAGGCGGGGTTTTTGGCGGTAGCAGTCACGAAAACGCCACAAACGACGTCGATCTTACCGAAGCACACGAAACTGTACGTCTGTTGACGTCTACGGTGAAATCAGGTACCGGCGTAGACCGCGAAGACGATCCGAAAAATTCGAAGTATTTTGTCGCGAACGCGTTTCGTATCGTTTCAATGGAGAAAACGTACGTTTTGCGCGCCGAATCTGAGGAAGTGCAAGCTGACTGGATGGAGGCGATTACCTCCGCCATCGCGGTGTTGCTCAATCAAAACCACCACTTGCCTACTTCCACTTCGCCAACTGATGCCGACGATGCGTACTTTAACAAGCACAAACCGGGTGTAACGTCCGCTGATGCGATGTCGAACTCCTCGCAAACGACTAACACGACTGGTCACCGGAGAACGTTATCGGGATGTTCCGCGTTGTCGTCGGATTTAAGCGACGCGCAGATCGAGAACAACCCTTTCATGAATCCCGACAAGTACGCCACACTCTCTTTAGCAAACGGGAATTCGCCTCTGGAAATCTTGCGTTCTGCGCCTGGGTGTACCACGTGCGCGGACTGCTCGATGCCGGAACCAGAATGGGCGTCGTTGAATTACGGCGTGGCTTTATGCGTTGAGTGTTCCGGTGCGCACCGAAGTCTTGGCGTCCACGTGTCGAAAGTGCGAAGTGCGATTTTAGACGTAAAGGTTTGGACGGATCCGTTATTGAATGGCACTTTCGTTAAGTGGGGCAACGCGAACGCGAACGCAGTTTTGGAGGCAAAGATATTAAAGAAACCGTCGTCGTTTTTGGACAACGACAAAAGCGCGACACGAAAACCGCATCCGAAAAGCACCAAGGAAGAAAAGCTCGAGTTCATAAAGAAAAAGTATACCGAAAAACTCTTCGTGGACGGAAAACGCGAGAAAATTACATCCATGTCGCACCCAGACGCGGAACTTTTGAAAATCGCCGTCATATCCGGCGACGTCGCTGAAATTATGCGCACGTTCACCTCGGGCGCAACCATCGATTCGAGAGACGTGGCGCAGAATATTTTTAAAGCGTGTGCGATGCAAAATTTCACAAATCCAACGGAAGTTATCGAGATAATAGTTCGTAACGGTTTCGATTTAGAAAACTTTAGATGCACGCAAACCGGAAAGACGCCGTTACACTGCGCCGTGATGTCCGATAACGACGCGCTCGCGAAGTTTTTAGTCACGGCGAAACGCTTGGACATCGCCGCGAAAGACGGCGACGGGTTGACCGCGTTGGAAGCAGCGATGCAAAGAGGATACGTGCGAGATGCCGATTTGTTGCACATGTTGAGCGCGAAAGAGTGATTGATTCAGCGTGCTAAAGTCATATGAAATGTGCTAGTATTTTTTATTTGTGTTATAAAAATTAGTCATCGCCGATACGAAATATAAAAAAGAATAGTTTACGCTCGGGCTCAGGAGGGAATTTGACTCACTCACGGATAAGAATTCAGCAAATTGATTCATATAGCCAGGTTGTTACCCACATCATCGCCCAAAAGGTTTGTCGCGAACGAACGAGACGAGATACGAAACGAAACAAAACTTTTTCTCGGAAACGCACCTGCTTTTATTTTTCTCCCCTCTTTTACGATACCACCGAGGAAAGAGAGAGCTGAGAGAGAGAGAGAGAGAGAGAGAGAGAGAGAGAGAAACGATATTCGGCTCAGAAGGAGGTGCAATCATCGCTCAGACGCATCGCACGCGCCGTGAAGTTCAAAATTTTTTTGAGTTTGGGTCATAACATCATCGCCGAAGTTCATGTTTCTTTCTCTTTCTCTTTCTCTCTCTCTCTCTCTCTCTCTCTCTGTATCCAGAAAGAACTTTCCCGAGGACACAGAGATACAAAAAAAAAACTCCCTCCCTCTCTCTTTTTCTTCTGGCTCAGACGGTTTCTTTAAATCATATTTTAAATCATATCGAATCTCTGATTATGTTATGTATTGTCATCATCGCCATCTCCGCGGGCTCGCGGGTTCTCGCGCGCGTGTTTTCCGCGCCCAAAAAACGCGCATTCCGCGCGCGCAATCTCTTTTTTTTTGTATCTCTTTCACGGGAAATGTTTGGCTCAACTCAACTATCCTGCAGTGTGATTTGGTTTTTGTGTAATCATAAACACATCCAATCATTCGTAAACAGTGTTCTCATCATCGCCAAAACGCTCTCTCTCTCTCTCCTTCTCTCGCGCGCGCGTTTAGTATCGAGGCATCGGCGAAAGAGAGAGAGAGAGAAAGAAAGAGAAAAAGAGATATACAATATTAATTTTTTTTTCTTGTGAGGAAAAAAAAGGCGTTCAAGGCGAAAAAAAAGAAGGAAAGGAAAAAGACTTGAAAAGAGACGGAGAAAACCCTGACAGAAAAGACGACACAAAATCATCATCTTCGCTCGTCCTCTTTCTCTTTCTCTTTCGATATTGTAACGAAGAAGAAGAGCATCGTCTCGAAAAGACTTTGACGGAGAAGAGATCGATAAAGAAAGGCAGCGAGCGAGTGTGATATCGAGAGCTCTCAAACATGCCGCCGAAAAAGAAGCAAGACAAAGACGACGACAACGAACGGTTGGATCGCATCGCCATCGTGGAAGCGGAACGATGTCGGCCGAAAAAGTGCAAACAGGAGTGCAAAAAACAGTGCCCGGTGGTGAAAATCGGGAAACATTGCATCGAAGTGACGGAGAAGAGTAAGATTGCAAACATCGACGAGTTGTTGTGCATCGGGTGCGGGATTTGCGTGAAGAAATGTCCGTTCGAAGCTATCCAGATTATCAACTTACCGAAGAATTTGGAGAAGGAAACGACGCACAGGTACGGGCCGAACACGTTTAAGTTGCATCGATTACCGACGCCGAAATCTGGACAGGTGTTAGGTTTAGTCGGGACGAACGGGATCGGGAAATCTACCGCGCTGAAAATTTTAGCCGGGAAGTTGAAACCAAACTTGGGGAAATTCGCAAACCCTCCGGATTGGTCTGACATTTTGCTTCACTTTCGCGGGTCGGAGTTGCAGAATTATTTGACGAGGATTTTAGAGGATAACTTGAAGGCGTTGATTAAACCGCAATACGTCGATCACGTGCCGAAAGCGGTGAAAGGGATGGTAGGGACGATTTTGGAGGATAAAGATGGAGGCCCGGACGGCGGCGCGGATAGAGAGTATTTGATTGATATTTTGGAGTTGACGCACGTGATGGACAGAGACGTGGCAAAGTTAAGTGGTGGGGAGTTGCAACGATTTGCAATCGCTATTGTCGCGGTGCAAGACGCGGATATTTACATGTTCGACGAGCCGTCCTCGTATTTGGACGTGAAGCAAAGGTTGAAAGCGAGTCGCGTGATTCGATCGCTCTTGGCGATTAATAAGTACATCATCGTCGTCGAACACGATTTGTCTGTTCTCGATTACTTATCCGATTTCATTTGTTGTTTGTATGGGAAACCAGGGGCGTATGGGGTCGTGACCATGCCGTTTGGTGTGAGAGAAGGAATCAACATTTTCTTGGCCGGTTTCGTGCCGACGGAAAACTTAAGGTTCAGACCGGAAGAGTTGACGTTTAAAGTGTCCGAGAACGAAGACGAACGGTTAGCGCACGTGAACGATGAAGCGTTTAGCATGTACGAGTACCCGTCGATGGTGAAAAGGCAAGGTGGATTTACTTTGAGCGTCGACGGCGGCAGTTTTACGGATTCGGAAATTGTCGTCTTGTTGGGCGAAAACGGCACCGGGAAAACGACGTTTATTCGTTTAATCGCCGGTTTAATTAAACCCGACGACGAGACCATCGAGTTGCCCGAGTTTAACGTATCCTATAAACCGCAAAAGATTGCGCCAAAGTTTGAAAAAACCGTTCGCGATTTGTTGATGATGAAAATCCGAGACGCGTTTTTGCACCCGCAGTTCATCTCGGACGTCGTGAAACCGATGAACATTGACCCGTTGTTGGACCAATACGTGAAGAACTTGTCCGGTGGTGAATTGCAAAGAGTCGCGTTGACGTTGTGCATGGGCACTCCCGCAGATATTTACCTCATCGATGAACCGTCGGCGTATTTGGACTCCGAACAAAGAGTCTGGACGTCCAAAGTTATCAAAAGGTTTATTTTGCACGCGAAGAAGGCGGCGTTTATTGTCGAGCACGATTTCATCATGGCGACATATCTAGCGGATAAGGTTATCGTGTACACCGGCCAACCAGCGGTAAACGCGACGGCGACGAAACCCCAAGGATTAGTTACTGGTTTGAACCAGTTTTTGAAGGCGTTGGAGATCACCTTTCGCAGAGATCCGACCAATTATCGGCCGAGGATTAATAAAATGGAATCCGTCAAGGATAGAGAACAGAAACAAGCCGGCGATTTCTACTACGTCGGTGAATAAAAGTCAACAACGACAAGAATAGAATTTATATTGATAATAATAGAAAGATATATACCCAGGTACTGGTATTATATGCGGTATATATGAATGCAGTGTATTCGCTCTATCTATTCAAAACTAATCTGCTCTATATAGTATCATTAAGAAGAAGACTTCAACGCTAAGCTGACTTGCGTAGCTTTGGCTGCTATCTTTCGAGAAATTTCATCTATTCTTTCAACCATTTTTTCTAAATCTTTTCCGTTTTCGCTCGTCGTTAACGCTTCAATGGACTCCTCGTGAGCCGATTTTAACTGCTCCAACTCTTTCGCCAACGTTTCCGCCAGCTGCTTCGGTCCTTTATTGTATTGGTGATGACGATGAACGTTGCTCGGTATCTTTGTAAACGCCGCGCGTTTTTGTTGTTGTTTCGCGAGACCTTCACCACCACCCGTCGCGCTCGCGTTGTCCATTGCTCTTTTTGTCAACTGCGCGTTCATTTCCCCGGCTCTTTGTAACGCTCTACGCAACTCGTCTCTTTCTTCCTCCAAGGATTCTTTCTCGTTTGCCAACTCCAACAACGCGTCCCGGACTTTCAAACAGTGCTTTTCCACGGACGCCATTCTCGTGTTCGCCTCTGACTCCTTCGCGAGAACTCGTGCAATTTCCTCGTCTTTTCTGCTTAAACTCGCTCTCGCTTCTTCCTTCACGTCCTCGATGGCGTTCCCGAACGCTACTCTCAACGCCTCGACTCGTTTCGCCATCCCTTTCTCCGTCTCCAACCGTTGTTGCTTTAATTCCACGTTCAACTTCTTCACGGCCAAAGCCATGTCCGCGCTCCGTTCTCTCACAGCCGCGTTCGCTTTCCTACACTCTTCCTCTAAACTTTTGATTTGGTCTTTCCTCTTTTCATTCTCGCTCGTCAGCTGCTCGTTCTCTCTCGTCAGTTTTCCTTCCTTTGCGTCCCTCTCTCTCCTCTCCTTCTCCCATTTCCGTTCCTTCTCCTCCAACGCATTCAAGCACTTCTCTCGTTCGTTTTCCACCTCCAATCGTCGCTCTATGTGTCTTCTCATCTCATCGTCCGCGTCTCTCCGCTCCCCGCTAAACGCCACCGCGGCGTCGTCCAGCGCCCGTTCCGCCCGCTCCGCTCGTCTCGACTCTTTCGCTCGCGACTCTCTCTCCCTCCGTAACTCCGCGTGTACTTCCGAAGTGCTCTGTTCCATCGTCAACTGCCGTATCCGCCTCTCCGTTTCCTCTTTCACCGAATACAGCTCCGACTGCGTCTCTTTCACCACTAATTCGAGCGCATCTCGGTTTGATTCCAACGTTTTCGTTTTCTCGTTCGTTCTTTCCAACGCCTCGTTTTGAACTCTCACTTCGCTTGTCATTTTTTCAATCTCTCGAACACATTCATCGTTCTTGATTTTCAAACCTTTCGCGATCGATTCCGCTTTTGACAAATCTCTTTGCAGCAGTTTGTTTCTCTGTTCGGATCGCTCGAAATCCGAGTGTAATTTCAACGCGCGCAATTTGAACAGGTGCGTTTGCCGCGCGAGCAACTCATTATTGGACGTCGTTTCTTCGCCTCTCATTTTTGAATTTTCCCTCTGATTTACTCTTGGTATCTACGTTTGTTATTGCTCTGTTCAAATCGACGACATCACGCGCATACTTTGCAGAGCGTGCAAAAAGTGTGCCCTCGATTTTCTTCTGTGATTCACCTTACAGAAAACACACACACACACGTGCGCTCCTTTTCTTAATCGTTATTACACGGGGCCTTTTCTTTGTTGTTGTTGTTGTTGTTGTTGTGTCAAGTTTGTTGTTGTGCGGTTTTTAAAGAGCTTTTCCCTTTAATGTCCTTTTGTGTCCCTTGTTTTTTAATCACTCCTTTGGTCCATTTTTTTTTTTAATTTTTTTCAAATTTCTGCCCAAAAAGCAATTTTGACACAAGGGAGAAAAGACACACAAAAACACCTCTTTGGGATTCCTTTATTCTTATTCTAAATTCTCTCTTTTGTTCTGCGTTTAGGAGCCCTTTGCTTGCGGTGAATTTGAGATTGAACGCATATATATACACACACACATATAAGATGATGCGCTGCGTTTTTGCGTCTTCTTCTTTTTCTTCTTCCACATGTCTGACGAGTGGTCGTTTTTCCAACGATTCTTCGAAGACGACTGTTGTTCACAAAAACAATCGGAACGTGTTCTCCTCCTCGAATGCGAATCAGAGACGTTTAAGACGAGGACGAAGAGGTGTATTGGCGTTTCAAAAAGGAGCAGTGGTCTCGTCCTCGTCTGCGAAAGAGCAAGAAGATTACGATCGAAGATTCCAGGAATCCACCAACGCCGGTTTGATGTTAAACGGGAACCGAGCGCCGAGAGGCGGCGATTCCCCACCGGAAGGGAGGTGGAGTTGGACTTTGAACTGGGATTACATGACGTTTGATCGAGAGACGGAGGTACCGATTGAAAACCCATCCGAACAGGAGTTAAAGGAGTGCTCGATGCTTATTGGCTCTTGTCCGAGATCTCCGGGAGATATCGATCGGTTGATCGATGAAGCCGGGGTGGAAGCCATCGTCTGTTTGCAGTGCGAGTTGTGCCACGAGGCGATGGAAATCGATTGGGAACCGATTCGGAAGCGGTGTTTAGAACGGAACGTGGTTATTTTAAGAGTTTCGGTGAGAGATTTTGACCGGTTGGATCAGTCCAGACGGTTGGCGGATATGACCAGGGCGTTCAATTTGTTACACGATGGATTAGGGAGGAAGACGTACGTCCATTGCACGGCGGGGATTAATCGAGCGAGTTTGACTGTTTTGGGGTATTTAACTTTTTGTCGAGGGATGGAGTTGCAAAAAGCGATGAACATTATTCGAACGTGTCGACCTCAGTCGAACCCGTACGAGGTTTCTTGGCAACGCGCGAGGAAGATGCTTTTGAGCGAACGCGTCGAGGACTTATACTTGTACGCGAACACGGACGGCGGAGGGTGTTCGAAAGAGGAAGGAGGGGATTGGATCGCGAGAGATATGGATAAAGCGGAGAGAGGAATTATTCAGCAAATGTTTCAGAGGAGTCTGGAGGTGGATAAAGGTCTCTCACACGCGCTTTTGAATTTGAACCAAGACGGGAAGTGATGATTTAAAAGGATGGACGAATGATGATATGTGGGGACGTTTGAGAGGAGGAAAGACGAATTTTTTGTACAAGAAGAAGCGCGCGTTGTTATTTTGTAAAAGTGTAGCACTCGTTGTAATATCCGAGTGTATTTATGTTGCATTGAATGTTACCGTAAAGCAACTCTCATGAAGTCTCTATGTGCGTGTAGGTATGTTAACGTTTTCAATTAAAATATTATCCTAGCATCGACTCTAAGTCGATATCTTTCGCCGAGAGTACTTTTTTGGCGCCCAACTTTAGAGGTTTCGCGCCGAGTTTCTTCGCGCCTAGACTGACGTGCCCGCCACTGTTCATCGGTCGTCTTTGCGCTGCCGGAGCAGGCGCGGCGAAGGCTTCGTCCATGTCTTCGCTCCCCCATCCATCGCTCGTGGCGCTCGCGTTGCTCATTTTCTTCGCTCCCATGCCGGCAAGAGAACCTCCCGGTCGGGCAGCCGTCGCCGGTCGCGACGACGTGGTGGACATTTTACTCAAACGCGCTCTCGCTTCTTCTTCTTCTTTATCGAATCCAGAGTAGTCGTCGTCGTCGTCGTCCATATCACCCCATCCGTCCGAAGGATTTTTTGTTGTCCCTGCTGGTGCTTGTTCTCGGCTATTAAAATTATTATTGTTATGACTAAGATCTTCCTCACTTCCGAAATTCTTCAACGACGGAGGCGGCTGTTCTTCGTAAATCGGACTGGAGTTGTTGACGTACCCACCGCCTCGAGATTTTACCGCTTGCGCTGGACTCGGGTTTGGCGACGGGTTCGGACTCGCGTTTGGAGTTAAACCGTACAATCTTGGCGGCGGTGCCGAGGACCCGAAACTTTTCGCCGCAAACACCTCGCTGTTCAAATCGATGTTATCGCCGTTGTTTACGCTATCGCTATCGTTGCTACCGACTTGACCAACTGCATTGGCCATCTTGTCAACCGCCCACGATAACATCGATCCAGCTTTGCTCGCTTTCTTCTTCGCTTTCTCGTGCGCTTCGGCTTGTTCCGCTTCTAACATTCTTTGCGCTTCTTCCGGGCCTAATTTCATCGCGTTTGAGTTTCTTCGAAGAATTTCCATGAAGACATTCATAGTCTCAAACGCCTCCTCTCGGACTGATTGCTCGACATCAGTCATTAAAGGCGCAATGGACGGTACGATTCTCGAGGAAAGTTCAACTGGTTCATAATATTGCGTGGTATATTTTAACGCCATCAAACCAGCCTGTCGCGCGTTTGGAAACGCGTCTCTCAACGCCCTCGTAAACGCATTACACAAAACTCTCTTCGCCGTGGATTCCGATAAATACGTCGCCACGTTTCCTAGACAAATCGTCGTGTTTGCTCGAATAGCCGGTTGTTCGTCCACTTGTAACTTAGATAAGTGCTTCAACAAACTCGACCCTAACGTTCGTTGCGTTAATTTCGGCGCCAACAATAACACCGTGCGTAAAGTCAACTCTCTCACAAACGGATCTTGATCGTTAAATCCAGTCGATATCTTATCGTAGATGATTTCATCCGTCATCTTTTCGTCCATCGCGTGGACGTATTTTTGCAGGTGCTCCAACAATGCCACGCGAATTGCTCGGTCTGTTTTGTCGTACAACTTCACGATGGTTGGGATAATTTTCTTCTCGAAGACTTCAACCGGTAAATTTTTCGCCGCTTGCAACATCGGGGTGATGGCTAACGCCGGCGCAGCGCCGAATTCGAGAGCGGAGCATAGTTTTGGTAAGATTTTTCTTTCAACCGTGACCGTTGCCAAACCTTCCATAACTCTTGGTAAGTGTCTGAAAAAATATTCTTTCTCGATGGCGTCTTTCAAGCTCAAGTTGTCGATGAAGGCAATCGTTTCAACCAATTTGTTCTCGAACAAGGTCGAGTTTTCAATCAACTTTTTAGGATTGTATCGTCTCGCCGGTTGACTCCCCAACAACTTTTGATACTCTTTCAATAACACCTTCGGTATGTGTTGAATGTCTCTCAACTGTTCCGCGCTCGTCATCGCCCCGCCGCCGTAAACTTCTCTAATCAAACATCCCAACCCCCACGAGTCGATGGCCCACGGCGGCCCTTCCGGAACGGACTGCCAATCACCTCTGCGATACTCGTCCGGTTTATACTGATCTGGAACCATATACGCGCCGTGCACGATAGACGCCTGCCCGTTCACCCCTCGTCCAATCTCGTTCAATTCGGAGACTAAATCGAACCCGGCGATTTTCCACTCTAAATTTTCCGTCACGACAATCGAGGACAACCCTATCGCGCCGTGGACTAATCCAACCGCGTTGTTCAAGAACGCAATCCCAGTCGCGACTTCGCGAATGCCCAACGCAAAATATTCGTCTCTCTGATGCGTCCCCTTCGGCACATCTTTCAAGTGATCTTCTAACTGCACGCATTTTTCCTGTTGTTGTTTTTGTTGTCAAGTAGATACCAAAATGAAAATTTTACGACGCCGGGTGAGCGGAAAGTTCGTACCACATCGAGCGCGGGAAGCGAGTACGTCCAACGATCGATTTACGGAATCCTTTTTTCCGTAACAATACAATATTTGGATGATCGAAGAAAAGAGAGCAGAAATCAAAAGAAGAAGATGTTATCGAACGCCGTTCTCGAAAAACAAACAAACATACCGTGACCACGTGAATGGTAATCTCGTTCCCACTCTCGATCTCTAACGTTTCTTTCACTTGCAACACGTTCGGGTGTTTGCACAATTTCAAACGTTTCGCCCCGTTCCTGGCTAACTCTAACGCCACTCGTTCTTTCTCCTTGTCTTTAATCTTGCACGTGAATACAGTCACCACCTCGCCGGTTTCCTGCGATTTGCCCTCGAACGTTTTCCAATGCGAGCCGAACAAAGTTCGCGAGGAGGAGATGATTTCGCCGCCGACGATATCGTGCGCGAGCTTTGGACCGGATTGGAAGAGAGAGCCGATCGCTGATCCGAAGTACGAACTCATCAGTATTGTTTTACGCGTTCTTCTGTTTTTGTGCTCTCTCTCGCGCGCGTGTTGTTCTTCGTGTAAGAGTCGTCGAAGAGTGGAGCAAGAAGGAGTGGAGGAGAATTTTGCGTCGAGGTTTTAGGGTTTCATACCCTAATAACAAGGTGAGAAGAAAACAGCATCTCACATGTGATTGAATATTACTCTTCATACTACTACTCTCTGATACGTTTAAACGCGTGGCAAGAATAGAACGCTAACAATGAGCAGACGAAGAAAGAACCCACACCCTCAGCGCGCGGTGAACGCGAGGACGGTTTTGAAGGCAGAGAAAGAAGAGGAACCTTTGGTGTTGCGTTCGAGGATGATGATTCCTGCCGAGGACGAGGAGGAGGAGGAAAATCGTCAGATGCGACGAAAAGTTAAAAAAGGGGAGAAAAATTCAAAATCAGCAGAGAGAAGTGTAGCGCGAGGAGAGAGGGAAAATAGAGTAAAGACGATGATACCGCCGAACGCGAACCAAAAATCAGATGAACCTGTACCACCAAAACCAGCGCTCGATGCGACGACGACGATTTCACCTCCTGCTTTGATGCAACAAAAAGTGTCACCCAAAGGAGGAATGCAACTCCCCCCGATACCGCCGCTCCCGGAACACCTCAAAAACGCGGACACGGAAACAAAGTTACTCTATTTCCGGGAGGCAAAACGCGTCTTAATTGAAAAGTGCCGAGAGAATCGGTGCGGGAACGACGAGGTGACCAGGGAGACGCATGGTTTAGGAGAATTCACATCGGGTTGGAAAAGGCCTGGATTACGCGAGTGCACGGCGCAGGAATTCGCGTACGATTTCTTCAAGTTTCACGAGCAACGAGGCGAGTTTGATTACGAAAACGTGTGGGAGTACGTCCTCGTTCGTTCACGTTTGATGTTTTTTATGATTATATACGGTGGTCGACATCGAGAGATGAGATCTTTCTTCTTTGCCCGCGCGTCGTCTCGGCGTCGTCGGCGTTGCCGATGACGCCGCTTGGCGGCATCCAGTTGTCGTCGTCTCGGCGTCGTTTTACTGTTTTCTATGATTTAAAACTGACCAAAAGCGCGTTCTCTCGCGTTCTTCTTACTCTCTCTCTTTCGCTTAACAGTAAACTGGACCGACTCATCTCGCGCTCCGGGAAACCGTTCGATTTGTTAACCTTTTACGGCGAAGTCTGTCGAAGAGGTGGTTTTGGTCGAAACAGGGTCGAGGCAAAGTGCAGATTTTCAATCTCTAAGATCTTTAAAGTCATGTTTAACTACTTCGATCAGCACTCGTACACGGACATCGGGAATAAGCTGTTTGACGTGTACGAGCTCTTTTTTTTACCGTACGAAAGAGCGCACTCACAGGAAGACGTGGCGGAGAAGTGGGAAAACAGAGAAGGCGTGCCGAGAGTGCAAGATATTGCGAATCAGTTTTACTATTTGAGAGAACGGAAGGAGGTGGAGAAGGCGCAAATCGCGATGCATTTGAGACGCGGGAAGAAGTACGATCCGAATTTCGTGCCGATGTTTAGAATGAGCGTCCATCGAAGTTTGTTGTTGGAGGGGGAGAACAACGTCAACAACGACAATGAGCGAAGGGGGTAGAACAAGAGAAAAACGCAACAAATTGAGCGAGATTTTTGTAAGTCTTGCAATCATCAATATTAGCATAAGAAATTATTAGCGCGGAAATTAGAAGTAGCGTATTTGGGGGAAGCGATGTAAAACTGAGAATCATTTCATACATGTACCTGTGTATGTGCAATAATACTTTTTCTTTTATAAAACAAATCTCGCTAAATCTTTCTTCTTGAGCAAATCTCCAATCGCTTCTTCCACCTCTTTTACATCGATCGTTACCGTACACTTACCGTCCAATCCTTTTTCTTTGTGCTTCCTCGCCTCCTCCGGCGCGTCGAAGCTAATCTTTTCGCATATGCGTTCGACGATGGCGTGTAACCGTCGAGCGCCAATGTTATCGACGTTCGAGTTGATTTCCTCGGACAATTCCGCCATTCTCAAGATTGATTCTTTAGTGAACTCTAAGTTTATGTCCTCAGTTTCCATCAGCGCTCTTTGTTGTCTCAAAATGTTCGCTTTCGGTTCGGTTAAAATCCGATGTAAATCGTCCTTGGTTAAACCTTTCAATTCCACGCGAATGGGTAATCGGCCTTGTAACTCTGCCAACATATCGCTCGGTTTGTTTTGGCTGAACGCACCGGACGCGATGAACAAAATATGGTCTGTAGAAACGTTCCCGTATTTCGTAGAAACAACCGACCCTTCAATGATTGGAAGTAAGTCCCGCTGTACGCCTTCCGAAGAGGCGTCGGCGCCGTGTCGAGAATCCGAACTGGAAACAATCTTATCGATTTCGTCGATGAAGACAATCCCATCGGACTCGACCGCAATCACCGCCTCTTTCGCGATGGCTTCCTGGGTTAGCAATTTATCAAATTCAGCTTCTTCGATGACTGGTTTACACTCGCGCACGGTCATTTTTCTCTTGTTCATGGACGGATGGGAACCTCCCGCGCCTCCCTTCTTGGAAAACATCTTGTCTACTTTAATGACTAACTCGTGGATAGGTAACGGACCAGCCGACGGATCAAACCGAACGCCATCGGGATTTCCACCGGCGCCTTCCGGTAACTCCACTTCAATCAACCGATCGTCTAACGCGCCTTCACGATATAACGCTCGAAACGCCTCCCTCGTTTCCTCCGACGCGCTCTCTCCGCAAACGAAATCCAAAATCTTATTTTCAATCATCTCCGCCACTCTCGATTTAAATCGTTGCTTAAGTTTCGTCTTCGTCAACGTGATCGCGTTATCCATCAAATCTCGAATAATTTGATCCACGTCTCGGCCGTGAAATCCAACCTCCGTAAACTTCGTCGCCTCGACTTTCACGAACGGCGACTCGGTGATCTTCGCCAACCGTCTGGCGATTTCCGTCTTCCCGCATCCCGTCGGCCCAATCATCAAAATATTCTTCGGCACGATTTCGTCTCTCAAATCTTCCGGACACCGGTGTCTACGCCATCGGTTTCTCAGCGCGACCGCCACGGCTCTTTTCGCCGCGTTTTGGCCGACGATGTAATCGTCCAAAAGTTTCACCACTTTCGTCGGCGTCAAGTCGTCCGCCTCCGCGCCGGCGCCGAAAGATAAGTCTCCGGTTAACGATTGTAACGTGATCGGTTCTAAATCGCTCGTTTTCTTCGATTTGATGATTGAATTTGCTGCTGGTGGTGGTTCTGTTGTACTCGTCGTCGTCGCGCTGCTACTGCTATTACTTCCTTTCGCTTTCCCTTCTTTCCCTTTCTTCCTTTCCTCCTCTCCCTCGTCGTCGTCACCGAAATCATCGTCGTCGTCCCCGCTTTTCACCGTATCCGCGCTCGCGCTCGCGAACCCTCTCGATGTCGTCCGAATCGTCCTCTTTTTCGTCCTCGCCGAAGAAGGAAAAGTACTAAGGTTTTCGACGAATCTTGTTGATAACGGTCTCACCCCCGAGACGTCGTTTTGATCCAATCTCGTCCTTTGCGACGACGACGATGAAAACGAGGACGCGAAACTACTCACGGGAGAAGAATACGAAGAAGAAACGGACCGAACGACATTTTCGTTTACGCGTGCGGTGGTCGCTCGAAAAGGACGACAACTTTTTACGCTCCTTCTTTTCGCGAGAGAAGAGACGAACGCTTTTCTCATATTTATCTCTTCTTTATGAGGGAAAGTTCCCCATTTTCGAGTGCTCGAAATGTATCCATTTTCTGGCAATGAAGGATCAAAAACGAGAGCGGGGAGGAAAAGGAAACGTTCGGGTGATTGCTTCGAGGATGACGACGACGGTGCGAGAGTTTTAGATGAGTCGTCTCCGTCTCCGAAATCTTCTTTGTGGGAGGTGATCGTGAAGTGGGACGATGTGAGTTTTAAACATGTGCTTCCGAGATTGCATTCGAACGATTTGAAATTCTTGCACGGAGTGAATAGTGAAACGAGAAAGTTGATTAAGAGATCCTCTCGCGCGGGTGATTTGGAAAAGAGGTTTAAATTGAAACAGATGTCGTCGATATCGACTTTGGAAGTTGCGTGGGAGAATAAATCGTTGTGGGCGTGGCGCTGGGATGAAAGATCTTTCTGCTCTCAAGTTGCTCTAACGAATAAACTCGAGTTGCTCAAGTGGGCGCGAGAGGAGAAAAAGTGTGAGTGGAATGCAGGGACGATTAATATGGCCGCACGTCGAGGTAATCTGGAAATGGTAAAGTATTGCGTTGCAAATCGGTGTACTGTCATTGCGGATGCTTGTGCAAATGCTGCCAAAAACGGTCATCTCGAGTGCCTCAAATACTTACACGAAGAAGTCCAAGCGCCTTTGAATTCGCCACATCGCCCTGGTCGTACTGCCTCATGGGCGGCTAAAAGTGGTCATCTTCATATACTTGAATATCTTGTCGAGCGTAAGTTTGATAAATATAACACAGTGCGACCAAGTTTAAATGCGTGTGCGCATGCGGCCAAGAACGGTCACTTAGACTGTTTGAAGTACTTACACGAAACCGCCAAAGCGCCTTGGGACGAGGACGCCGTACGAGAAGCGCACAAGAATAACCAAACCGAATGTGTACAATACCTCCTCGATAACAACTGCCCTTTACCATGGGATTGGCGATACGAACGCGGAGAGTTACGCGTACCAGAATAATAAAATCGCATTTTGACTGAAAGAAGACAAACAAAAGCAGTAGTAAAAGTAGTGTAATAAATTGTTGACGACGCTCTGTATAACTCCACATTTTCATTTTGTTTTTACCACACGAGTCGAAAGGGAAATGGCGACGTTCACGACGTTGCAGCGAGAGTACCGCCGAACGGACGGCACCGTCGTCTCCCTTCCTCCGGGGACGATAAAACTGCTGGAGAAAAAGAAGTCTGACGTTCACGTTTTTTTAAACAAAGACCGAACGAAGACGAAACTCGTGAAGTTGTTCCTGCTTGTAATGCTCGCGTGGATGGTGTTCGCGATGCAATCGCATCCGGATGTAAAGAAGACGAGAGGAGTTATATCCGGACCGAAAGCGTTCTCACTGTTCGGTGGTAGGAAAGATTTAAGGCACACGTCTTTAGAACAAAGAGATATGCTCAGAAAACAAAAGGCGGAGGAAAGAGAGCGGAGAGATGTAGAGAGGTACGGCGCGACCAACCCGGCGTTGAGAGGCTCGAGCGAGTTAGAGATGACCGGAAAGAGGAAAGACAATCGAATCGATTGGAAGGAGAAAGTAAACGAGTTAGGGCGAGAGTATAAGGAAAATAGAAGAAGAGCTGAACGAGAAAATAGGTGGGACGGCAAAGCGCAGAAATACGGGATGTTGTCCTCGAGAGGAGGAGGTGGAGACGCTTCGTAGCGTTTACTCGTGCGCGCTTTTCGCGTACGAGTTCGATGATGTACTATATGTGTATATACAACACTTTAGCAAAATGATGTCGTCCTTTTCGATGCTTTTATTAGAACCTTGAATAGATAGCAGAACTACATCGATTATATGTGTCTCTGATAGCCCCGAGATGCGTTTTGGGATGATGCTGATGATGCGCCAAGAGAGCATCTCTTCGGTGAAAAGTTCGTTACATCTCCTCATTTTTCAACCCACATCAGACGCGCGCAAAAACAACAATGCCTTCTTCTCCTCCGAAGAAGAAGAAGAAGAAAAACAAATCTCTCCTCGTAATCCTTTGTTCGTTCTGTTTCTTCTTCTGGTTCAAACCGTCCGAACCGTTTTTAGTTCCGTATTTAGTCCACACGAAAGGCTTCTCGATTCGAGAAATCAACGAAGAGATTTTCCCGGTGTACGTGTACGCGTTCTTCGCGTGGACACTTCTGAGCGGACCGATTGCGGCGAAATACGGGTCGAGATTTATGCTCAGAGTGGGGGTTTTGTCTGAATTTGTCGTCAGATGGGTGCTAATATACGGGGAAAGCTTGCATGCTATGCGGTTTATGCAAGTGTGTTTTGGAGCGACGATCGCGAGCTTTCCGTTTGCGTTTAGTTACGGGGTGGAGATTTTTAGCAGCGCGACGAATACGGAGCTAGAGGAGGAGGATTTTGAAGATGACGACGTAAGCGATACTATTGACAACAACAACAACACGTATCATTGCGACGAAAAGAAGGAGAACGAAAAGCACAACGGGGACCAAACCGGGTACATCAGCGCGACGTTTGCGACGAGTTACGCGTTCGCCGGAATCGTCGGCCAACTGGCGGTGTCGTTCGGCAACCGGCCGGCGAAAGCGGAGGATCGAATAGCCGAGTTGTTTTGGGTGAGTTTAACGAGCGTAGGTTTGGCAGTTTTGGTGGCGTTTTTCGTGTTGCCGGATGTTAGTGGTCGGAAGAGTCAGAGGGAGAGGAATTTTAGCGAGAGGAGAGGTAGCGATGGTAGATTTTCGGCGATAGGGGAGACCGTGGAGACGATGAGACTGGCGTACTCGGAACTGGGGACGAGGTGTTTGTCCATTTACTGGGTCGTCGCTTCAGCTGGGCTTAACTTCGTGCAAACGTACGGTTCGAATTCGTGGTATGAAACTGACGCAGATTCTGGTGTAGATAACGGGTACTTTGTTTTCATCGCGCAAATTTCTATCGCCACCGTCTCTTTGTTCGCTCGCGCGAGAGTGGTGAGCGAAGATTTCGGCAATCGACCTGGATTCTATTCTTTGTGTTCAATTTTCGGATTTGTTGCGGCGCTCTTGTCGGGGCATTGGGGGAGTGGACCAACGAAAAATCTCGGGTCTAAAGTTATAGCCATGTTCGTTTTCTACGTAATTTTAACGTCCGCGGTGAATTTAGGATTACTCGTGTGCTACGCGAGAGCGAGCGCGTGTATTTCCGACGGGTTTGAACGGAGGCGAGAGGAAGAAAAGAAGAAACGAGCACTCACAACTCCAGAGGCGATCAATAATAGTAATAATAACAATAGTAGTAGTAACAATAATAGCGGTAACGATCGTGAGCTTGGTGAACAGTTCTCCTCCGTGAAAGAAAAAGCTTCCATCCGAATGCTTTTCGGCATGAACGGCATCTTCGCCGCGTTTACGTTGTGCATTCTTCAAGCGGCGACGACAGGCGATTCCGCGAAAACGATCGTCAGGGTGGGCGCCGCGTTTATACAGATTGGAGCGGTTATAAACGCAATCACAACTAGACTCGTTGGCTTGAAGAACGGGTACACGTGTTCTAAGTTTGAAGAAAACGAGAGGAGATGGAAAGGAGAAATAGGAGGCAGGGACAGTCATGAAATTGAGCTCCACCACGCGCGAGTGTAAAAAACTATATGTATGCATACCTTCATTCGTCATCGCTATCAAAGTCTACGTAGTTGACAATCACGTCTTCATTCGTCTTCTTCTTTTTCTTTTTCTTCGCTTTTCTCAAAGAGGCGTCGTCAAGATCGTCAAAATCAGACGATTTCGACTTCTTCTTCTTCCGTTTCTTCGGCAAAATATCGTTGTCGTTTTCCTCATCATCCTCGTCATCGTTATCGCTATCGTCGCTATTATCTGCATCTACCCTTTTACCTTTTTTCTTCTTTCTATTTCCATCTCTATCTTGGAACGTGTCCCAGGCGACGCACGTCAAATTTTGCTTCGCGTACGCCGCACCTAGACATTTCCTACTGGAGCCGTTATACACTCGAACGTATCTATCTAACCCAACCGTGGCTACTAAATCTAAAGTCGGGTGCGCTTCGATTTCGCGAACGCTCCCCGAATTGCCCCGAATTGCGCCGCACGCTTTACTCGTTCTCAAATCGATGGCGCAACATTTACCTCGACTGTCCGCGGCAAACATCCGGTGTTCGTCGACGGAACTAAAAGCGACTGAATTCACCGGCGCTTCGCCGTATTCCACTTCCATCGTCGCGCGTTTATTCGCCCTAGTATCGTACAACCTCACTTTCTTCTCCCCCGTCCCGACGGCAAAAACGCAACTTTCGTTGCCTCCGTTTGCTTCCCCGCGATCTTTAAACCGCGCGCATTTCACCCACGGCGGCGCTCGATAATTCAACCTATTCACCGGCGGAGGTTTCGCTTTCCACACCAACTTCCCTTCCTGCTCTACATCCACAAT
>JACLAA010004644.1_pt1 | contig 131819 bp, 92 predicted proteins | sample 8027891 | NCBI WGS metagenome assembly JACLAA01 (sample SAMN15724900, study PRJNA655200) | protist metagenome | isolation source: fluorescence activated cell sorting (FACS) single amplified genomes of... | place: Spain: Blaines Bay Microbial Observatory, Mediterranean Sea | collected 2016-01-19 | reverse complement strand
ACCCCCAATGGCTTGGTTGAACGCAGAAGCGGAAAGAAACATAGCTCTCATATCAGTCACTTTCTCTGTATTCCAACCCCCAATGTCTTGGTTGAACGAAGATGCGCCTCTAAACATAACAGACAGTGGCCACCGAAGACGTGTCCCAACGCGATACGTCGCCGTCGAATTGAGCATAACCTTCAAACGTACTGCTCATGTCCGTCACCGAACTCGTATCCCAGTTTGGCATCGTGCCGTAATTATTACCAGATGCCCAAGCAGTGCACTCCCCAGTGTCTGGAGCTTCGGCCAAACACTCGTCCACAAACGCGTGCCAATTCAAGTCTAAGATTGGAGTGACGGGAGGAGGTGGGGGAAAAGGAGGAGAAGGCGGCGGTGTTGGCGAAGGAGGACTCGGCGGCGGCGAAGGAGGACTCGGCGGCGGCGAAGGGGGACTCGGCGGACTCGGCGGCGGAGGCAAAGGCGGCAAAAAATTTTGCACAATTTTCACCCACGTATCGCTCGACTCGGTAAACGTGCCGTTCTCGTCGACTTCGTCGCCGACGTCTGGACGCGCGAGAGGGAAATATCTGCCCTCGCCAGGATGATCAACATCTGCGTTCCAAATACCTCTTACGGGAAGTATCTTCTCATCCCCGGTGTTTCGGAAATATATAACGCTCTTCCTCCACGCGTCGTCGTTCAAATTCGTAGGATCGATTTCGAGAGAGGCAGGGGAAAGAAATTCGTTAAATCCTGACGTGCCGTGGGAAAATCCAGTCGGTGGCCCCGTAGCGCCACCGACTAAAGCGAGACCGCTCCCCCAACGCGTGTAATTGACGTCGTTAAATCCGCGCGCCGCTTGGTAGTCGTACTCGTAATTCCAACCAACCGAACGTTTTCCCCAGGATACAAATCTTTGACGCACGTCCACGGCTTGATCCAACAACTTATCGATCCAGTTCTCGTCTTGCGCAAACTCAAAGTTCCCAGAATAAGCCGTACCGTCTTCTCGAGACGGATCGCCTTTTCCCAAAGCGCTCCATGGACGCGCGCGCGAGAATTTATTCTTCGCGTATTTGACTTGAATCCAAGGTCCTTCGTCCTCGATTCCAGACGCCGACCCGTCGTAATCGACGTATGCGATTTGTGCGGCTCCTGAATAGTCTTCCGGTAGTAACTCGTACCATCCATTGACTTTCGGCATGAACCTTTGATTAAGTTCTTTTGTACCAGCCAGTTGCGATATTTCAGTTTGCACCGGCGGCGGGGACGGAGGACCCGGCGGTTCAGGTGGCGGAAGCGGCGCCTCGGCCAGTCCCGAAGGTGAAACGGGTTCGGTCGGTTTTGGTGGCGGCGATGCGGTCGGTTCCGACGGCGGACTCGGCGCGCTCGGCGGCGGACTCGGCGCGACCCAGTCGGTAGAAACGTCCGCGCACGAAGATAAATCTTCAGGCGCGTCCGTGTACTTTGCGCACAAATATTTACTTTTAAACGCAACCGCGTTTCGAAACATTTCGTCTTTCGTCGTCGCCGATTTTGATTTCCACTTTGACACGTCTCCGTTAAACGCCACCGCGTTTTCAAACATTCCGTCGAAACTCTTGGCGCTCGACGTGTTCCATCTCGACAAGTCCGCGTTGAATTCTGCTCGATTCGTAAACGCTTGCGTAAAATTTGAAACTTTACCGACGTCCCAATCGCCGATGCGTTCACCGTAATGTAAAGCCTCGCACGCGCCGTCTTTTCGGTGTTGTCCGTTGTTCATCGTCAAACAATTCTCAATAGCCGTATGAAAGTTTTCATCGGTCAACGTGTGGTGGCCTTCCAACTCTTCCACAATCGCCGTCATCTCTTCGATTTCATTCTCCAAACGCTTTATTTCCTCCAAAGCGTCCTTTTTGTTACCCATAATCACAGATCCTTCAACTTTGACTTCACCTTCGAAATACAGATTCCTCCCTACGTTCAAATTGCCTTTGACTCTGATAACTTTCACGTCAACGTGCATTTCCTTTCCGTCTCGGCTTACGCGAACGTGCCCGTCCACGTATCGCTTCGCTTGCGACATCTTCGCAGCAATTTCACCACCAGTAGCTCTCCTCAGCGGAGATCTTCGCAAGGTTTCGTCGTGGCAAATCGGCAATCCGTACTCGTCTCGATCTTTATCTTGCCAAGACTCTTCTTTCTCTTTCGTTTTGCCCTCGTCGTCGTTTTTCTCGTCGTCGTCGGAGTGCACCGCTGAAACGAGAAAGATTTTTGTCGTCGATGCGCTCAAAAAAAGAACGATTGCGAAGAAAAAAAAGACCACCACCAAGCAAGAGCGCTTACGCATCATCATCGACGTTCTGCCTCTGCGCGCGCGCGAAAAGAGTGTCGGAGAGGAAAGAAATAATACCGCGGCGTCAGCGCGTTGTTTGAAGGGAGACGAACAAAAAACAAACGCGAAATGCGCGCGAAGGGATTTCGCCAGGGTAGAGGTCCCAGGAGGTAGACAGAAAGATCTGCGTCCTTCTCTCTTCCGTCCGCGTTTACGACGAACGCATGATAGAAAACAAAAACGTTCTAAAAACGTTCGAAGAAAGTGAAAGAGGGTGAAAAGCGAGAGAAAGAGCAGCGCGCACCGAAAGGTTCTTCTGCTTCTCTTCTTCTAATAATAATAAGTCGTCGCGTGGCGAGAGAATTTGTCCCAAACGACGCGTTGTTCAAAAGTGAGGAAACTTTTCTAGCTTGAGATAAGGAGTTTAAACTGAAATGAAAAGAAGACTCTTGGGGCGGGCGCGTTTACTACAATTACGAGTAGTATTAGTATTATGAGTTTTAAAAAAAGTTGCGCGAAAGCGTTCTCCTAGTTCGTGTCTCCGTCGTCGGTAAACAAGCCTAAATCTTGAGCAATGCTCGGCGGTCGATCGAATGCCCCTCCGGTCCAGTAATCTGGACACCACTCGACTAAATTTTTTGGCGACTTTAGCGTTCCCGCGCCTCCGCCGCACACGACGCGCATGGCTTCACTTTTTGTCAATCGCATGTGTATCGCTCGCCAAAGGATACAAGAGGCGCGCTTACGGAGCCACTTCAGAGGACTGAAAAAAACCGCCGTCTGGTTATGCTGTCCTTTTCTTGTTCCACTTCTACTTCTACTACTAGAGCTACCACTCAAACTACTCGCGTTATCTCTCCGAATCGGATACTCGGAAGCATCCAACAACCTCGAGGTTGCCGCTTCCCACGTCAAACGCGCTCTGGCGACGTCGTCCATCGGTTTCGGTTCTGTTCGCAAGCACTCGTCCATTATTCGATTGAAATCTTCTTGCGAGGCGTACGTTTTACAATTTTCAAACGTAGCAAAAAACGCGTTGCTAGGGTGTTCCGCGCAAATAACAAACTTGCCCATCGCTAAAGCCTCTGCTGTTGTCGTCGCGACGACATCCGAGAGCGACGGATTGATGAAAATTTTGAAGTCGTCGATGGATTTGTCGAGATGATCCAATCGTCCTTTGAAATCGAGCGGGATTTTCCTCGTCCGGCATTCGGCTTTGACGTCCCACAAATCGTCTCCGTCGCCAAACACGGAGACGGGTAAATACTCCAAACCTCCCTCTTTTTCCTCCTTTCTCATTGCTAACGATTTGTTGTACTCTTGCACCACGTCCAATAGCTCGTGATACCCTTTCGCCCACACAACCTTAGCGATGAAATAGCAATTTTTCGAAAAGCCTAACCTCTCTCCACTTTTTTCATTCTCCTTGGCGAAATCTGCTCTGCGCTTTCCAACGTCCAAAAACGCTCTCGACACGCCGTGTACGTTAACCGTCACCGCATCTTCGCCAAAATCTTGCACCGCGTCGCTCAATTTAATAACTTTGTGCGTATAAATCCTACACATGGTAAAATTCAACCCGCGTATAAACGCCTCCTTCTGTTCTCCGTTTTCCTCTCTCCTCGCGTACTCTAAATAATTCGTGTGTATAATGCCAACGACTAAATTAAACTCTTGCTTCCACCCTTTTCTCCCGCAATGAAACCAATTCAAATGCTCCGGCTCTTCCAATATCGCCACGTCTCTCAAACGCATCGGTATTCTTTCGATGATGTCCCCGACTGGGACGATCGACCCTTTGTCTGTGGCGTACCTTCCCGGGTAAAACAAAACTTCAACATCCGGGCGAAATCCAACTCTGTTCGTCACCCACTCCATCATCGCTTCTGCTTGCTCTTCCGGGTAGTTGAATGATTGCCGCTTTGGGAAAACTTGCCGTTGGTCGCACTTCGGGAGCCAAGGAACCACTAACGCCACCTTTCTTTTTATTTCTTCTTCTTTTTCTCTCTCCTCCTCGTCTTTCTCTGTGCGAGTATTCGCTAAGTAGGCTGCCCGTAACAACGGATTTACGGAGGTTCCCGTCATCCACGGCAACGCGGCCGTGGTGACGATGGTGAACGTTCGGTTCGGTAAGCGCACGTCGTCGGTGACTTTGAACCGAGGTCTTTTCATGTCTTGTTTATCCTTGTTCTCATAATTAGTAGTCGATGGTGGAGACGACGGCGACGGCGAGGTTCCCCCCGACCGAGCATTTTTCGTCGCGCTGCGATTGCGGCTACCATCGGAGATTACCTGCGCTCCTCCCCCAGATTTCGGTGGTTTCCCACCCGAACCCGACGGGTTGTGAGGATTCTTCTGCTGCTGTTTCCGTTGCTGCGACATGAAAGTCTCTCTCTTCGTGCAGGGTTGTTGTGTGTTCTCTTCGAAGTCGACGAAAAGTTTTTCAACCGAAAAAATTCTTTTCTCTCTATCCAAAACAATAGAAAGAAGAAAGGTTCACGCGGACAACTCCACGCAGGACATGGAAAGTACTCGTATTACGTATGGTATGTGTTTACAATCTAATTCTATTTCAACTGAGCCCAGGCTTGAGTGATAAATTTAGTCACCTCAGCGGCCAACACGCGGTCCCTTTCCGTTTTCGTGCGTTGCCGATCTGGATGAAATTTCAACATGGCGCGTTTATACGCTTTTTGCAGCGTTTGTTTATCCGACCTCCCTCTTTCGCCACCTTCGACGGCGACGCCGCAGCGCACGAGAAAGAGGCGCAAGTCGGCGCGATGCGACCACTGTTCGACAGTTTTGTGTGCCTGGTGTTGTAAGAGGCGGGTGTTGGATTCAGCCTCGATGTCGATGGCGGTGGAATCTTGGTAGGCTTTGAGCTTTTCTCTTTGACGCTTTTTGCTTTCGAGGGAGGCGTCTTTTTGACGTTTGAGACGAAGCCAGCCAGTTTTGCCACCGACTGCGGTAACCCGACGGACGATAGCGTCTATGTATTCAGATTTTTCAATGGCAGAGGAAAAATCTGCGCCAATAAGAGCACCGCGGTGCTTGAGATCGCGAATGGACCATCCGGAGATGGTATCGCGATGGGGATCGATGATACTTTCATCGACACCATTTTCATTTTCGGCGACAAAACACGCATCCCAGGCTGATTTTTCTTCCACCCATTTCTTATCATCCTTTGATTCTTCCGCCGCCGCCGCTTCTCTTCGCTTACGCGCAGGTGTTTGTTGATGAAGGTTTGTAGATTGTGTCGCTGCAGCAGCAGCCGCTGCAGTCACAGCGGCGCGTTTTATGGCTAATTTGTGCGCTCCGGAAGACTCTGAATACTCCATTTTCAACTGCGCGTGCTTGAAAGACATAGTTTGTAAATTTGTTTTCATCTGCTGCAAGGTTATAAACGCCGGTCCTTGCGCGCTTTGATACGTCTTTTTCGAATATTGCCTCGAAGCATCTTCGTATCGTATCGTCGCTTCTTCGAGCTCGTTCGCTTCGAAATATTTCAGTTTTGCCAAAGCATCGAGCATTTGCACGTACGAGGTGACAACTGACATATCGTCTTGGTACTCGCCGGTGTAAGGTGGATGTTGTACATGCTGTTGTTGCTGCTGCTGCTGCTGCTGCCGCTGCTGTTGTTGACGGCGAATCCGTGCTTCACGCGCGCGCTGCTCTTCCAACTCGTCCAGACGTTGCTGTTCTCTTACTTGCCTTTCCAACTCCTTCTCTATTTCCTGACGTCGAATTTGCTCCTCTAACCTCTCGGCTATGATTTTCGTCTCTCGACTGCTCTTCTCGAGCAACTCGGCTTCGATTTGCCTTTTTCTTGCTGCCACTGATATCGATATTGTCGTCGCTCCTTTTGTTGCTTTAGCCGCCGTGACTTCCTTCTGTTCATGGGGCGGAGTGTCGCTTACCTTTTTCCTTTTCTCGTGTTGATGTTTTTTTTCGAAATCGTCCATCTCTGCTACTTCCGCCGTGCTTCTTTTCTTCTTGTTCTTCATCGTTGCCCGTTCCCCAAAATTGTACGCGTAGACGTTGTTGTCGTCTTCATCGTCGTCGTCTGACGAACCGATGACAATTGGAGATGATGCAACCGATTTCATTTTCTTCATTTTCTTTTTCGGATTACTTTTTTGCACCACTTTCTTCTTCCTTTTAATTTTCGTGATAATATCTCCTTCTTTATCGCCGTCGTCGTCCTCATTGTCTTCCGGCGCGGTATCGTACGACCCGTCGTCGTGATCTTCGGCATCATCCTTATCGCTTACTCTTCGCTTCTTCACCGTATTTGCTGCTCTCTTCGAAGCCACACTCCGCGCTTTGAACGTCTCTTTTTCGAGCTTTTTGTGAATGAGGTTTGCAAGCGACGGTCCCGAATGACGAGTACTCGGCTCTTCTTCTTCTCCTTCTTTTTCTTCTTCTTCTTCTGTTTCTTCTTCAGACGTCAACGGATCGCCAATTTTGGCATCATCTTCTTGACTTTCAGAGCTGCTCAAACGTCTACTTCGAATATCGCCGCTACTACTACTACTGCTACTGCTCCCTAAGACTATTTTTTTCCTCGGAATTGGCCGTCCTTCGTTTCTGTCGTCGCCGTTTCCATTTCCGTCATCGTTTCTGTCGTCGTCGTCGCCGTCGTCATCATCATCGTCATCATCATCGTCGTCATCTTCAACTACGAACGTCTTTTCCCCTTGGCCTATGAACTCGTCGTCTGAAGATGACGACAAGTGTGATTCTTTACGAGAAATTTTCTTCTTGCGTAACACGCGCTTCTTCGCCTCCGCGGCTGACGCACCAAAGCCGTTCGCCTCCTCCTCCTTTTTCTCGATGATTTCGACTTCTTCTTCTTCTCCTCCTTTTATACCCTCTGCATTCTTTTGTGAACCACCACTATCGCTATCTTCAATCTCTAACACTTCGATCGGCTCCTCGTTATCTTCCTCCTCTTCCACGACAAACGCCACCGCGAACCCTATCGTATTATCTACGTACCGTAAAAACATCGTCTGTCCTTTCTGCAAAAACGCCGGCAGGTTTCTTTTCAACTCGCTCAAATTCTTCGAATCCGATTGAATGTACACCGCCGACTTTCCTATCGCTTTCACTTCCACCGCGACGTTTTCGTTCTCCCCGCCGCCCAGTCGTCTCTTCGTCACTTGGACGTGCTCCTCCTCCAACAACGGTTCGTTTTCTAATCCCACGAAGAGTGGAGAAGAAGGATTTTGCGTCGATCTTCCAGGCGACGACGACGGAGATCTCCCACCACCACCTTCTTCTTTGTCTTCTTTTCCGTCTCCTTTCGTGGTCTTCTTTGACTTCTTTTCTCTCCCGATGATTAAAGAGACGTTGCACTTCTCCGGTAAACAAATTCGTAAATTCGTCTTCATTTTTTTGCTCCCGTCCACGCGACGGAGGAAAAACTTCTTCATCATTTTATAGTATTATATATATACACAGAGCTTTATTCTTCTTCAAACGACGACGAGGAAAGGCAACCCTTATTCGCCAAAGGCAAAGCTCTTCCTCCTTTTTGACGCATGTGCTGCGCTCTCTCTCTCTCTCTCTTTAGGTGTGTTCTCTTTATGATGAGTACGTAATATAAAAAACACGAGAGAAGAAAATGTTGTTGTGAGGGAAGAGAGAATTTTATATTTTTCACACGCTTGCAAGAAGAATAAAAAGCAGAAGAAGAGACAGAATTTGGTCAGATTTTTTTGTCCAGCTTTTTTTGCCAAGAGAGACAAAAAAGAGACAGAATTTTTTTCAAAACTTCATTCTTCATTCTTTCATTCATCTTCTTCTCATCATTATTATTACTCTTTTGTGGTGTCACTTTTACGTTCAGAAGACCACAGAGAGAGGCTCTGCGATCATTGCTCTCTAAAAACACAGAGAAAGAGAGAGAGAGAGAGAGAGAGAGAGTTTAAGTGCTTTTTTTTCTTTTTAGGCTAAAGAGAAGAAGAGAACTTTAGTAATAATAATGCGTTTCGGGAGAAGAAGTGGTGGTTTTGGGAGTTCCACTTTGAGCGGCGGTCCTCGTGATGCGGGGGTGACGATGATGATGGCCAAACGCATCGTCACACTTTTCTCCTCCTCGTCTTCAAAAACTCTCGGTGGTGGTGGTTTTTTTGCTGCTGGTGCAATGTGTGCGGGAGGGGGGAGACGCGCGTACGCGAAAGCGACGAAGAAAGCATCGACGACGACGAGTGCAAAAGGAGTGAAGGAGAGTAAGAGAAAAAGTGTTGCGAAAACAACAACAACAACAACGGGAGGAGGAGGAGGAGTGAAGAAGAAGAAGAAGAAGACTTCTGTGGTGGTGGCGGGAAAGAAGGAGAAGGGAGTACGAACGGACGCGCCGCCGAAAGTGGAGAAAGTGCACGTTTTGCCGCACTTGCCGGTGGTGGTAAGGAACGCGCTGTCTTCTTCGTCGTCGGCGCCTTCTTTTGCCGCCGCGGCGGCGACGACGAGCGCGGCGGCGACGGCGGCGAGGAGTCGCGCCTCGACGACCGCTGGAGGCAGGCATCGAACAGACGCGCCGCCGAGGATGAATAATGTTACGGTTTTACCGCACTTGCCGGCAAGAGCCGACGGAGGCTGGATCGCTCCGTCTTCTTCGTCCACATCGACATCGTCGTCGTCGACGACGAAAACGGTTGGAGCGGTTGGTGCGGCGGGCGGGAAGGGCGCGTCGGCGGCGGCGGCTTTTGAACAAAAGCAACATCAAAACGTAAACGCAGAAGGATTGGATTTTAGTACCGTAGCGAGCGCTTTAGCTGGAATGGCGATCGTTGTCGGTGGAATATACTCGGTTGTCAGTTCATCTTCTTCAGGTCGCGAGAGCGCAAAGAATAAAAACAAGACAAAGAACCCGAAGAAGAACAGAGAAGAGCTGAATGATGGAGAAGGACACCACGAACCTTTGTTAGCGGAAGTCAAAGCGGCAACAAAATCAGCGATCGAGAGCAAAGAGGATGACGATACTACTTCGGCTGCACGAAACGCGAAAACGAAAAAGGAAGAGGAGGATGAGAGATTGGCGGAGGATTTATTGATTCAAAATTTGCGCGAAGACGCCGCAAAGTTGGTCGAGGAAGAATTTACCAGAGCCTTCGTTCCGGATGCCTCGACGTCTCCCACATCATCATCAACAACAGCAGCAGCAGCAGCAGCAGCAGCAGCAGCAGCGTCTTCCTCGTCGTCTTCTGAGGAGGCGTCTCGGCCACCACTGTATGAAGAAAAGGAAGTGGCGAAAGAGTTGGCGGAAGTTTTCGAAGCGGCGAGCGAGTTGCTGATAAAGGTGCGTGCTCGTGCGCTCTAGTTTTCTTTCTCTTCTTTTTTCTTCTTCATTTGTTTCCTCTTTTTCCTTTGACTCTGTTGTTCAAACGGACAAAGCAAACGCCACATACTCAGCCGGCGTGACAACTTAAACTCCAAAGATCAGTTCCGTTTATTCGGTTCCCTTTGGTTTGTGAGTCGCGAACGGTCCTTTCACACGGCAATATTAAATTCCAACGTTGACCTGGTCGATCGAGGGGCCTTTAGAATTCGTTCTACTTCTGCTTACCCTGGACCTGTCGGAAGACGTAAATTCATCGTTGTCGTCGTCGTCGTCGTTTATTGTTGTTTCCTGCTTCTTTTTATCGACCAGTGACTGACTTTGCCCATTTTCTTTCAAACAGAACATGGATCCGGCCGACGCCTCTTCATCCAGTCAAAAACAAGAACAATTAGAAAACAACGTGGAGGCGTCCAAACTTGACCGCGCACTCGATGAACTCGCACTTAAACAGGAAAACGTGCAAGCGTTGGAAACGAAAATGCGCGAGATGGAAAAGCAACACGAGGAGGATTTAGAAAAAAATGAGCGAGAGCACGCGTTGAAAGCCGAAGAAACCGTGCTCGCCGAACGCGCTCAACGCGTCAAACAACTCGACGAAGAGCGCGTTAGATTTGGAGCGTTAAAAACTGTTCTTTCCAGTCGTAGGAAGGCGCTCGAAGAAGCTAAGATTGCGCACGAAATCGTCGCTGGCGTTTCGAAACTTTCTGAGAAGATTGAAAAAGGAGAATCGTTTGCGCGCGAGATGCGCGTGTTGAAGAAAGTTGCGGAAAACGACGACGTGTTGCGAGCCCTTTTGTCTGTAACGGAGAAGACTTTGGATAGACTAGCGTCAAAAGACGTCCCGACAGTCGCGCAGCTCCGAGACGCTTTGGAGAAACAAGTGAAAAGAGATGCCCGGCGCGTGTACTTGATTCCCAAAGAAGGCGGAGGTATGCTCGCTCACGCGGTAGCCTCGCTCGCCTCGCTCATCAAAGTTGAAGAAGTAGTAGGAAAAGATAATAACACCTCTCTCGAAGCTGCCATATCAAAAGTAGAAATGTTATTGCGAGACGATCGTGACTCCGTCGGAGATGTTGCTCGAATTCTTCTCAAAGCGAGCGAACATTCAAAGGCAAAAGACGTCGTCCAATCCTGGGCGACGAGCGCCATGGAACGTGAGGAGATTGATTTTATTCTTAGATCTTTAATAGCGCACGCGAACGCAAAGTCGAGTGGTGTTTGAATATAAATACATAGATATATGTATAGAATCGTCACGAGGTATTTATGTTTATCAAAACAGAAGTAAGTGTATGTTCCATCTCGTTTCGTGTTTGTGCGTATTCACTTGCCGAGACCGCCTTGTAACAGCTCGTTCGATTGAATTTCTCCTTGCCCTAATTGCTGAGACATTTCTAAACCTGCACCTTCTCCGCTTATATTCGTAACGTCGGCAGCTTGCTCTGCCTCTTCCGTACCTCCTCCGCACCAATTGGGATGGACTTCAACGTTTGCTTGTCTCAGAAAAGGTAACGCAAACTCACAGAAAAAATTGAACGTAATAACGTTCTCAACGCCGACGGTACGAATGGTTCCGATCGGGTCGCGAGTCACAGTTGATGACATCTCCAGCGCATCCGTAGAAAAAGACGACGTTGAAAAGAGAAAGAGGAGGAGGAAGAGTGGTATCGTGTACACTAGCTTCATGATTATCGGTATCGGTAAGTGTTTCCAATATAAATATTTTAACACGCTCGTATTTTTAAATCCACAATTTTGAAATCGATGCTCCTCGGAGAGACAAACAAAAACAAACCCATTTTCGTATAAATATTAAAGTTCTACGATCTGTTCTTTCTCGAACATGTCGTTCTTGGGATCCACTTGGAGTCGATGGTATCCTTTCGGATCTTGAGCATCTACGCTCTTATCATTCATAATGTCTCGGATTGCGCGCTGTACTTTCTTACTTTTCGACATGGCGGCGATGTTTCGTAAAATTTCTTCGTACGTCACTGCGGAACCCGCGTCGACGGTTTCTCCCGGGTCGGAATTCAACGGTATCGGTCTCGCTATTTTCCTCTTCTTCCCTGGTTTTTGTGGGTTTTCACCTTTCGCAATCTCCTCTCTGCACTCGCCTTTTTTCATACCCGGCAAATACATCAACATCGGTCCTTCATACCCTCCAGTCGCGCGCATCAAGGTCGTCGAATTCTTAATCCCGCCTTCGTCTACGAATCGATCCACATCGAAGACGACCATCCTCAGCAGCATTTCTTTCAAGTTTTGATCTTCTTCATACGCTCGAATGGCATCGCTCACTTTCCGCAGTATCTTCATTTGCGCAAACTGGAACTCCCCCACAGTGTTCGGTCTCGAGATCAACAACAACAAATCGATCGGACTGGTGTTAAAAATGCTCCCTTTCGTCTCGAAATCTTTCGGAACGATTTCAAAAAAGCCGTGCCTCTCTTCCACCTCCCTCGCGTCTTCGTACGACAACGGTTCCGTCATCAACGCGTTCTCTAAGTCGACTAAATCTGCATCATCGAGGTCTAAATGATTCAACGCGTTCGCCTCCAGTTTCTTGCGCTCCTCTTCGTCTTCTTTCCCGTTGTTCGTCCGCGGGTCGCCGCACGTCTTTTCGCACGTGTGTTTTCGCATGTTCTTGAACAACTCCGTTCGCTCAAATTTTTCCTTCTTTAAGTCCGCTTCGGAGACGTATCCACTCTCCGGTTCCTCGTCGAAACCTTCCACTTGCTTTTCAAAATCGCCGATAAACTTCTTCGCCTCCATCGTTTTGCGCAAGTACATCTCCACGATATCGTCCGTGTGGTCTTGCACGTACGCATCGCACGCTTTCCTCGTTCGCTTTTGCGTGTCCGACAACGCCAACAATTTACACGCGTGCTCGACTTCGTCTTCCACGAGTATCTCGTACGTGCCGTACGTGGACGCTTTCGTGGCGAAATCTGACAGCAATCTCTCTCTTTCCAACTTCATCTGACTCTTAATCTTCGGCAGTAATCTCGCGTGCAGCTGCGAGACGACGCGATGACACGCCGCGCATTCCGCCGATCGAAGGCGCAAATTCAGATTTGCCAACGACGGGGCGACCACTCCCGCGGGGGCTTCTTTAGAAGAAGAATAGAATTTGAACGCGGAAACCCCCAAAATGCTGCTAATGCTGCTGCTGATAATAGTCATCATCATCATCGTCATCATCATCATCGTCGTCATCATCATCGCAATAAATAAATATCTGTTGGGAAGTGAATGACGAATTTTTGTCAAAAAGCTGCCCAAAAGGCTGCAGCATGGAAATAAAAAGCGAGAGATTAAACAAAACCAACGCGATGATCAGAGAGTATATTTGAATGCAAAATAACAACAACAAAAGGAGAAAGAATTACGTCGTCTCGTCATCAAACAGACGCGTTATTAGTAGTATTCGTGCAGCACAAAAACATACACACGTTGTTTTTATTATCGCGGCTCGCCGAGCGCGCCGGCTTTTTGCTTTTTTTTATTCTCGTCCACCAAACACGCCGCGAAACCAATCGCTAACTCTTTTTCGACGAGATCTTTCCCGATGAACACGAGCTTTGAGCGCCTTATTTCGCCTTCCGCCCATGGTCTATCTGGCATGCCTTCGAACAAGGCGTGGACGCCTTGGAAAACGTAGCGTTCGTCGCAGCCTTCGATGCTTAAAACGCCCTTCATTCGAAAGAGCGTTTCCCATCGATCGTTTAATAAAACGCCAAGCCAGTCGTTGATTTTATCCAAATCGACGTCACCGTCCAAGACGAGAGAGACAGAGCCGACGGCATCGTCGTGGTGGGTGTGGGAGTGACCGTGGGAGTGGGAGTGCGAAGGGTCGTTGCAAATGACTTCGCCGGATTCGACGAGCGCGTCGTGCGAATGACCGTGCGAGTGCGAGTGCGAAGGATCGTTGCACTCAATCTCTCCGGATTCCACCATGGCGTCGTGGGAATGACCGTGTTCGTGTTCGTGTTCGTGTTCGTCGTGCGAATGTCCGTGACCATCTTTTTGTTGTTGTTGTTGTTCTTTCCCCATGACTGCTTCTTGCACTTTTTCTAAATCAAACCCACCAATCCCGAGTGTAAAATCCAACGGCACTTTCGCTTTCGTCGCCCTTTGAATCTCCGCCAACGCGTTAATCTCCCTTATGCGTCTGTGTAACCCGTTCAATTCTGTCTCTTCCGTGACCAAATCCGTTTTATTCAACACGATTCGATCCGCAAACGCGATTTGCTCCAACGCTTCGTTGACCACCCCGTCTGGTTTCACTTCGTCCAAGTGTAAGTGCGCGTGTTTCGCGTCCACCAACGTCACCACCCCGTCCACGCGAAAATTTTCCAACAGCGCGTGCTCTAAATAAAACGTCTGTATAATCGGCGCCGGATTGGCTAACCCGGTCGTTTCAATCACCACGTGATCAAACTCTCCTTTTCGCGTGTCGTGTAATTTGGTCAGCATCTCCACCAAATCGCCTCTCACCGAGCAGCACAAGCACCCGTTGTTGAGTAATAAAATGTCCTCGGTTTCCGATTTCTCTCGGTGGACGATTTCGCCGTCGATGTCGATTTCACCGAACTCGTTCTCGATGACGACGATTTTTTTCCCGTGGTCTTGCGTCAAGATGTGGTTTAACAACGTCGTTTTCCCGCTCCCGAGGAATCCGGTTAAAACGGTGATTGGAATTCTCTCGTCGTCTTTTTTGTTCAACGAGTTGTTGTTCGCGTTGTTGTCTTCGGTTTGTTGTTCTTGTTCCCTCGTCGCCGCCCGCGCGGATCGTCGTCGTCCTCCTCCTCCTCCTCCTCGAGCATTATTCAAAGAAGCCAACGTTCTCCTCTCCGGAGGACACATTCTGTCTTCGTTTTTCTTGGATGCTTTGGAAACACGAGGAGCTTCACAAGAGCGCAAAAAAGAAGCGCCTCCTCTGGCTCCGAATACGAGCGATGCTGCGCTCATTTTCTCCCGCTTTTGAGGTTAAAAGTGGTGTTTATTAAGTGTGTTTGTGTGTATGCGCGTGTGCCAATTCTGTTAAATTTTGAAGCCTTTTTGGGGGAAGTTTTGCCCTCTTTGGCGGCTGCATTGTGCTCCATTTCTACGAGCGACACATACATTAACACACTTTTGCTCGCGTTATTATTAAGGAAAGAGAGATATACTCATAACAAAAATGTTGTTCGGAGGAGGAGCTTTAGCGGCGCAGAGCGGGACATCATCGGCTGCGTGTTCTTCTTCCGTTTCTGCGGCGTCGTTAAAAACGACGAATGTGACGAACGGCCGAAAGACGAGTCACTTGTACTCGTCGTCTTCTTCTTCTTCTTCTTCGGCTTGGACAAAGACCAGAACGTCGTCGGTTTCCTACTCCTCCTTATCCTCCTCCGCAATGCGGATGCTTTCCTCGAGAACGCGTGTGAGTGGTAATGGCGCGCACTTCCTCGCCATCGAGCGTACTAAGAGTAGTAGTGTTAGTAATAAGAATAATAAGAGACTGTTGGTTGTGAAAGAAATCGTCTGCGCGGACCCGAGAAGAGTCGCGCGAGTGCAACAACAAATGCGACGAGAGATTGGAAATATGTTCCAAAACGACGCGAAAATCAAAGGGATGTTGAACCCGGACGTGAAATTCGGGGTGGACGTGAACAGCACGACGTTAGCGACGGTGGCGGATTGCGAGGTATCGAACGACTTGCAAGTGGTAAAAGTCTACGTCTCGGTCCTCGGCGACGAGCGAGGGAAGAAAAACGCCATGAAAGGCTTGCAAAAGCTCGAAGGGTACGTGAGAGGTAAAATTGGCTCGAAGATCTCCCTGAGATTAACTCCGGAAGTCCGATTCGTGTTGGACGAAAGCTTCGAGCGAGGGCAAAAAGTAAACTCGATTTTAGACGTCTTGAGAGAGGAACGCGAAAGAGGATCTTCGTCGTCCTCAAACGCAACGAAAGAAGAGATGATGGCGATCGAAGATACCATCGCAGAGAGAGGAGACGACGAAGACGAGTGGTTAGAGGACGACGAGGACGAAGTTTTCGAGGAAGACGAGCAAGAGGTGGTGATTAAACCTTTGAGGAGGAAGAAAAATTGAGATTGAAAAGAAAGAGAGAGAAGAGCGTATACGTAACAAGACCAGACGGTGGTCGACGAAGAGAGAGAGAGAGAAAAAAAAACACGCATTCATTTATTCGTACGCTCTAGCACAACAGTTTATTGCTTAAAACATCCAGTTTAACATGTAAATATATACATCGCGCCATTCTGCTCTCAATTCCCTTTTAATCAAATATTCCCCTCACGTCTTGTTATACTCCAGTCCTCAGAATTAACATAACATATCTCCTTCGAGACAGTCACCAACGATGCCTCCGCCCCCTCATCCACCTCCCCCATCGAAGAAGAAGAGGAAATACAAGCGCCCAAAGTCGTCGTACTTCTTCTGGCTTGGCGTGTTGTCCATTTTTTTCGGCGTCGAGTTGTTGCAGAATTTTGCGCGATATTTTATCGCGAAAAATCCATCCGCACTCCGAGCGACGGAGTATCACGAGATGATGACGTCGCTGACGCATCGCGATGACGATGATACTAAATATAACAATGTCGACGAGAGTAGTCGAAAGAAGGATATTTTGATCTCTTCTTCCGATGATGAAACCACGCTGGCTTCTTCTTCAACAAATGCAGCACTTCTTCGACAACACGAAACGAGTAAGAAGAACAACAACGCGTGTCGATGCGCGGACGAGGACACAAAATCCATCCATTGTAACGTGAATTACCCCGAGGAGTCCGCGGTAGCCGCATCGTGTGTGTTTAGACATCAAACGCGATCAGTCGTGTATGCGTACGTGAAGAACGCGCTCGCCGCGTCTTCGTCGCCGCGAGAGGAGGATTTTAGAGGCGTGACGAGGCGGCAAAGAGAAGCTCGTCTTCTTCGACGATTGAACAACGCCATAGATTATATCAGAGGGAATCACGAGAGCGAACAAAGTGTGAGAAGAAAGTTAGGTTTGACCGAGGAAGAGATGCGCGCGGCGAAGGACGTCGTTCGGATCGAGTTGGCGGGCGCCAAGGCTATTTTAGGAAAAATCCCGCAGCTCATCGTGCCGAGTAAATTCGGAGCGACGGATTTAAGCAAGGATATGTTTTACACGAAAATGAATTGGTCGAGAATTCGAGATAAATACGATGGTTTTTTTAACGAGGAGAGTTCGGATATGTTGCCTTTCAACGAGGAGGAGTTTACAAAGCTGAGGGTGTTTGAGACGTGCGCGGTAGTTGGGAATTCAGGATCGCTTTTGAAATCGAGTTTAGGGGTAGAAATTGATTCGCACGATGCGGTCTTTCGTTTGAATAACGCTCCAGCAGGAAATGGCATGATGATGAATGGAGGAGAGAGCTTTGAGAACAGTAACGGTAGATTGATGCGGGACGTGGGCGGGAAAATAACGGTGCGCGTGTTAAACAAAAAATGGACCGAAAAGTGGAGTTTAGAGAGCGAGAGTAAAATCACTGAACGCTTGGAAGCCGATTTGGAAACCAACGAGAAAGTTCTATACATCGCTTCGCGGTGTAACGTGAAGGAGTTTACTAAGTTTTGCAAAAACACGGTTAAGAGGAGACCAAATTTCGTGAAGGTGTTGTTTTTGACTTCGCGAGCGAATTCGCACGCGGCGAAACTTTTGTCAATTTTTCGTCGGGGCATCTCCGAGATTCTTTCGCCAGTGGTAAATTACAAACCAAGCGACGCGTTCAAGTTCGATGGTGGTGATTCGAGTGATAGAAGTGGTGTTGGCTTCGATGCCACCTTGGATATTTTCAAAGGTGGTAACGCCCCTTCGACTGGATTTTTGACCGCATACATGGCGCTCCAATTCTGCGGTAACGGAAGAGGAGGAAGAGGAAGACGAGGGGCGGCGGTTTCGGTTTTCGGTTTTAGTGCAGATGAGTGTAAAGTGCACGGGTGCAAAACGAGTGGGGCGTACCACTACTTCCCTAAAGAACGCGGCGAAGCGAACTACGAACCTCGAGCGCACCCGTCTCACGCGTTCGACTTGGAAGCGATGGTCTTGCGAGGCATGGAAGAGAGCGGCTACTTGGCGTATCATTAAATAGAATAGTAATATAGTAGTAGGTAGTAAATTATAACAAAATGAGTAAGTACAAAATAGTATGAAGTTATATACAAGTTATCTATATACAAGCCGTGATCGTCAACTCACGGCGCAGCACTGCTTCTTTTCCTCCTCCTCCTTCTCCTTGGACGAAGAAAACGACGACGCCGAAGAGTCCGAAGAGAGAGTCGGATACGTTCTCTTTCGCTTCGTTCGAGCGTTCTCCTCTTCCTCTTCTTTTGATCTTTTGCTTCCTCTTTTCCTCCTCTTTTCAACGATCTGTAGTATCGACCGGATCTCTTCTCGTACTTCTTCTTCTTCTTTGACGTCGGGGTCGTCTCTTCGTTTTTTAGCCAAAGTATTTCCTGATGACGATGCTGCTTTCACGTCGTCGCTTTCCATAGTCAACAACAATTTTTTTCGTCTTTTTCTCTTCCTTTCCTCTCGAATGGCTTTTTCCACGGTCGCGTCGAAGCGACTGTAAATCAAATTTCTTTGCATCTTTCTTAGGTGTCTTCTTCCCACCGAGGACGACGACGACGATTCACCACCACCACCGCCAAACGGTGACGCGTACGCTATTTGTAAGAGAAGCGTTTCCAAACGCGCGTGTTCGACCTCGTTCGCGACCGAAGCGACGCCATTTCTTTTCGACGAATGTGCGCATGGCGCCATTTGTATCTAAAGCGAGGGCAAATTAAAAGACGCAAAAAGAATTCTTAATTAAAGCGCGCGCGCGCGCTTTACGACTTTCGCGTCGTCGATACACGCGCAAAGACTCTCTCACGATGCGAATAACAAACCCTAAGAAGCGCAAGTTATTTTGCCTTGATTCGGGCCTTATCGTTTTATTCAGGCGGTCTCAAAATCGCGCGCTTTGTATTAAATTGTGCGTCAAAAAGGTGCACCAAAGGTCTTTTTCTTTTGATACGCTTGCGTGGCAGCGCGAGGAATAATTTCTGAGAGGAGGATATTTTTGACAAACAAAAACGAATAGACGCCTTCTCGCTTTTTGATTGGCGGGGTGTTTCGCTTTTTTGTTTTGGTGGTGATGGGCTTGTTTGTCGAGTGGTGATGGAGCAAGAGATATTTACTAACTACTCTTTTTTCTTTCAGAAAATATTACAACAACCTCCCTAACGCGGAGTGACACTTACTCTTTAAAATGCTCACGGCTTCTTTGAAAATGACGTCTGGTTTCCTCGCGCCGACGGATTCGATGGTGAAGATGTAGTGATCTCGCTTTTTCAAGACGGCTATTTTGGAATCCCAACCGGATTCGCCGGAGAGCTCGCGAATGCGCTCTAAGCACAAGTCGCATCCTCGGATGGATTTGATTTTGACTTCGGCTTTCTCGCCGGAACCCTTGAGTTCAAAGCACTTGTGGTTTGGGATCGGGTCGCTGCACTCGCTCATGAAAACTTTCGCGTCGGCGCCGACGATTGGTTTTTTGAAGTATACGGTCGGGACGAGACGGTACCAGCACGTGCCAACCGGAGAGAATTTCGCGTGGTCGGCACCGATGGATTTCATGCAGTGCGCTTCGAGCTCAATCTCTTGTCCGGGGACGAGTTTTGCGAGGAGAATGTCGTCGTGGACGGTTTTGATGCCCTCTTTCCCGAATTTCGTCTCCTGCGACGCGGAGAAGTTGCTAAACGTTTTGATTTTCTTTTTCTTCCTTTTTTTCTTTTCGTCGTCGTCGCTCATGTCGTCGTCGTCTTCATCATCATCATCATCATCATCATCATCATCATCATCATCATCCGCGCCTTCACCGCCTTGACTTTCGTCTTCCAACTCCGATCCTTTCGGTAACCACACTAAATCTCTCGAATATACTTTTTCGTGTAAAATCGAATCCGGCAGGATGTTCCCGCTCGCGTCTCTCTCCTTTTGACACTTCACGTGCAGTTTAAACACGATCGTGTTCTTCTCGTTCAATAAATCTGTGTGCGTATCTTTATCGAAACTCTCAAATTCGTTCGGATCGGCTAAAATAGGCACTAAACCTAACCTATGCGCGAAAATTTCATCCGCAATCACGCTCGTGTTTTGTCGAAAGTATACCCTCTCGATCGCCATGGACGGCACTTCGGATATGATAATCCTCCTAAACGCGTTCGCGAACGCCGCAGATATCCCTTCCATTTCAAACTCCAACGTGTGCGTCGATTCGTTATTCTCCGTGACTTTAATCGTAAAATTTTTCCGAAACTGTTCCAGCGAAAACGCATCTTCGTCTTCCTCCGTCGCCGCTGCGCCACCACTGTACGCGTTAAAGTACGCTCTCTCTTGCGTGTGTTTATTTTCAGCGAAACCAACGGAGACGAATTTCTTTTGCATCTCCAAGTGCGAGGCTATTTTCTCCTCCGCCACTTTCTCCGTCGTCGTCGTCCCTTTGTTGGACGACGACGATGGGGGGTTCGTTTTCTTCTTCGCCGCTGGCATGATTAAATTCCGGCGGCGTCAAACGAATGAATGAATGAATGAGACTCTTCTGCCCCTCTCTTCTAAAACGCCGTATCCTTTCGCTCTCGATCAAAAAGTCGCGCGAAATAAAAGAGCAGCGAGTATTCTTCTTCTTCTGTGATGACTTCTTTTCTCCTCCTCTCTCTCTCAAGTCTCTCTCTTTCTCTGTGTGTGTAAGTGCGTGTGATGTGTAAAAGCAGAAAGACTGACGAAAAATTTCTCACAAAACAAGCCACAGAATAATAATAATCTCACGCACTATTTTACTCTCTTGTTTTTGCGTAGTAGTAGTAGTAGTATTCGTTGAAATCAATGACGGGCAAAAACAGACGAAAGAATAAACATCCGAAACGAGCGGAAAACGTGAAAACGGTGGTGGTTGCGAGCGACAGAGAGGAGCGAGAAGAACGATTGAAGCGAGAAGAAGAACGAGCGTTGTGTTTGAGAATACCTGAGATGGACGAACAGATACGAAAAGAAGAAACTGCTTTTATTAAGAAAGGATCGAAGAGAAAGAGAACGCAACAACACGAGTGCGATGTTTGCGAGAAGATGTTTGTTAGCGCATCTAAATTGGCCGTACACATGCGTATTCACACGAACGAGAAACCGTATGAATGTGATGTTTGCGAGAAGAGATTTCGTGAATCTGGTACTTTGCAAAGGCACGTGCGTATTCACACGAACGAGAAACCGTATGAATGTGATATTTGCGATGAAGCTTTTCGTGATTCTAGTACTTTGAAAAAACACATGCGTATTCACACGAACGAGAAACCGTACGAATGTGATGTGTGCGAGAAGAGATTTAGTCGAGCTGATAATTTGAAAAGGCACGTGCGTCTCTGGCATTAGCTCATTAATAGTCCTGTTGTACCATATACATTCGCATTACATTCCGAGCGAATCAAACGAACGTTATTATTTCCCGCTTTTAAAACTCTTCGTCTTTCTTCTTCTTCTTACTTCATCAGTGTACATATTTTTGCCATTTTTTAACACCGCGAATTTCCTGGAAAACGGATGAAAAAACACAAGACTTTTCATCATTTCTTTCAACACCAAAAGTAAATTTACGTTTTCTGCACATCATCATCATCACGGGAAGCGTTGAAGAAGAGGCTCATAAATGAAGGAACAAGCGACCGAAGGAACAACCTTATTGACATCATCATCATCGACAAAAGCAATGAAAACGACGACGAAAACGTCTGTCTATTCCGGGAACATGCACCGAAGTTCCCTCCACGCGCACTACGAGACAGGGGCGTATACAAAAAACCAAACCTTCTTGGAAGACGAGGAATACTCTCGCGCGTTAGATTGCATCGTGAAAGGGTGCGCGGACGTTCTGTTGAGAGACTCGGAAGGGAGGATTTTAATCGGGTACAGGAACGTGGAACCGGCGGCGAACGGGCCGTGGTTTATCGGCGGGAGGATTAAAGTTGGCGATTCGGTGTTCGAAGCGGCGAGAATAAACGTGAAACGAGAGTGTAAAATAGATATCGAAGAGACAAGATTTGAAGTCGTGCACACGTCCACGCACGTGTGGGCGAAGAGGAAACAAGCGCCGAGCGAGAATGGTACCGGAGACGTGATTGTGGTGTCCACGGCGACGATTACGGACGAGGAGAAAGCGAACGTGGAGATGGTGAATACCGAGTACGACGGGTACGCGTGGAAAACGCCGGAAGAGGTCATTAGCGGCGAAGAGTATCATCCGGCGTTGAAAAATGCGGTGAAGGCGATGTTTTTTAACATGAGACAAAACGATTTGATCGCGGCGGTGAGAGAGGGTAAGAGCGACGGTGAAATTGCCAAATTAGCTCGCGAGGCGTTCGCGGAGAAGTAAATAAAAAAAGGTCACTCACGCCTTACTTAGTAGCATCTCGTGTTTGTACATGTGAAATTTAATGATGAAGTATAATTTTTATTATAGTAACAGTGTGTTTTACATTTTGATGAATTTCTTCGCGGTGACGGCTCGAGACGCTCGCGTCGCGCGGGGTGCCGATTTCTCTTTCGAAGGCGGCGGCGCTTTCTTCTTTCCCTTCATTTTCTCCGCGACTGCAGCGGCGGCTCTCGATGCGGGCTTTTTGGCCGTCTTCTTTGCTGCCGGGACCGGTAGCACCTCTTCTTTTTCTCGTTTTCGTTTCGCTGTCGCGGTTCCCGTTGTTGCTGCTTTCGTCGTCGTCGTCGTCGTCTCCTTCGGCGCTGCTTTGTATTTCGCAGCTGCCACAGTAGACGACGCTTTTTTCTTTTTCTTTGCCTCCCCCTTGTCGTCGAATAAGTTTTGCAACGCTTCGTAGTTGATTTTCGATGATACGCCGCGTTTCTTGATGAGGACCGTTTGCGCAGCCACGGCGGCGTTTTCCGCTCGTTGATACTTCTCTTCTTTTTTCTTCGTGTTGTATTTCCTTCTCGGTGGTTGATTGGATTCTCGAGCAGCCGCATCCTTGCTCGCCGCCTCTTTCGCCGCTTGCGATTCTAAATAGTCTTTGTTCATTTCCGACCAAATGACGCGTTTCAAGTTGACTTGTTCTTGATTGTTCATGTACTCGTTGATGTCCTCGTCTTCTATATCCGAGCACACGTCTCTCATTTCCTCTTCGTCGTTGGTTGGCGTGTCGACTCCGTTTTCCGTTTTGCCCTCTTCCTTTTTTACGTCCGGGTTATTCAACTTCCTCAGCGCCTCTTCGTTCTTCTTGATTTTATCGTTGAAGGAGGTACCCGGCAACGGCGGTTCCTTATTCACTTTGTATTTTCTGATGTTTTCAGCCGCTTCCTTCTTCGCCTTCTCGGCTTTATTGTCTACTTCTATCTTGACTGTATTTTCCGGAGGCGTAAAGTCTTCTTTACCGAGCAATATCAAGTCGTGCGATGGGTAAAGCGTGTTTAAATGCTCCAAAGCGCCGTCGTCGAAGCATCCTAAATTGATCAAATAGTGCATTATTTCGAGCCGAATATCTTTGGTAAACTCGCCGATATCGTCTCGGAAGTGCTCTCTCAAAACGCATCCTTTCGCTTTACCGTGAACAAACGGTAAACAATGCGTTTCCGCCGGCTTTGTACCCACAATTCTCTTCAAAACTTTCTCCGCTTCGATCATAAACTTAAACGGCGGCTCTTTCAAAACGACGCGTTGCACTTGCACTTGGCGAATAACCTGCGGCGGTCGTCGTTCTTCGATTTGGGTTTGAGCTGCCGCCGTGGCATTAGCGGCACCCGCGGCAGGCGCTGAGCTTTGCACGACGCCAGCGATCATTGCAAACTCGTTAATTTCGCCCTCTAAAAGTGCGCCTTCAAATTCAGCTTGAACTTCCGCCTGGCCGGCTTCAAAATTTGCGATTCGTAAAATCCTCGGTTGGAGTTGTTCCATGTCTCGTTTTTTCTGCGCGGCGGTAAACGCCGGGGGATCCATCCCACCCAAAAAAGTTGTTCCACCGGAAACCTTCACGTAATCAATGTAGCACGCTCGACACATGCCGTGTTGAAAGTGCTCGGGCATGTTGTCGTCGTCCCTGTGTTTGCACGTCAGCGTCGTCGATCCGCTACAGATGAGATCTTGTTGCTCTTTACTTCCAATAAAGTCGTCGTTTTCATACTTTTGGGCTTGCGCGTCGAATTCTTCTACCGACAACAGCGCCGCCGGCGTTGAGCTAAACTCCGTGATTCTTTTCTTCAACGTTTGCTCGCCGATGTGTACGATCGAAACTACGTCACTTTTCGATCGATCGAAGCCGTGAACGTGTGAGGCGACCCAAAGCGCGGCGCCGCAAATCCCAGCCGGACGACGTCCAGTTTGCATCCAATCCCGCTTCATAGAAGCTACGAGCCTTAGCGCGGTGTTTGACACCGAGTGCACTCTCTTCCCTAAATTCATCTTATCCGCAAACCTGTGAATAAACAACGAAGGATCAATCGGTCTTTGCATCAACGGATGTTGCTCCAATCGCATCAATCGACAGAGCTGTAAAAATACCCCACCCAAAACGTACACGTTCGTTTGTAGAACGTCTGAAAAATCAATCAACATGTACGGTCGATTCTCTTGCCTGCACACGACGTACAAACACGCCCCGGCGACTTGCGCCGTCCTTCGTCCTCTCGTGAAGTTTCTCGACACCGCGATTTTATACAATCTGTGCGCCGAAGTCGTGATGTCCTCTCTCGGTTTCATCGCCAGTCGATCCGCGATTTGGTTAATCTCCTGTTTCCCTTTATTCACCGTCTTCTCGTGCGAATCTATTTGCAACCCAAACACTCTCCCACCTCTGGTCGGTCTCCCGACTGAGTGCGCGATGCCCGATTCCGGGACAAAGTTCCCATCCACTTGAATCGCCCCACCGCTGGTTTTCGAAAACGTTGGATCCGTGCTAAAGACGGAATCGTCCAGAATCTTACCGCACACCGTGCAACAAGTGAATCCATTCGCGTCGTTCACTTCCGCGACGACGTCAGATTTGCACTGCGAACAGTACTGAGGGATCATCTTTTCTTTTTATTATGCTCCTTGAATTCGCGCCGAATTTGATTTACACAATTCTCTCAATCTCTCAATCTCTTTTTTGTTTTGTTGAACTGGTTTTTGCGATGATGCGACGGAAAAGCGGCGAAGAGTTTCTCACCTTTCTCTCTCTCTCTCTTTCTCTCCCTTCTCTGTGATATAGTAATAATATGCGTATACAAAAGGCGACGACTTTGGTAAAGAGTTGTTTTTATGTCGTTCTGAAGATGGATGGAGCAAACGGAACAAAAAAAGCAAACAACTTGAACGAACGAACGAAAAATCTGATTTTGAGCGAAGCGAAGCTTCACACGAAGTAGTTCGTTACAGAACAGAACAGAGCAGCGGTACAAAAAAGGAAGAAAAGCAGCTCGTGTGGGGAAGAAGGAAGTTATCTCTTCCTCCTTCCCGCACAAATCTTTCTTTCAAAAAGCGCGCGCGCGCCAAAAGTGGTGAAAGTGTGTTTTTGGTCGTTGGAAAGTATCATCTTTGGTATCTCACTCTTACTCGCACTCTCGTGGTCGTAAAAGAGAAAGAGATCGCGCGTGGTGCGCGCGCATTTTTTGCGCGGGGAAAGGCGGGGGGCGCTTTTCTCTTCAGGTTTCTTTTTTCCCGCAGAACATCGTATCAAGTTGGTTGAGAGTTTGTTATTACGCTTTGGTTTTGGACGAAGATAAAGAAAGAGACTCCCACGAATAATGGAAGAAGAAGAAGAAGGGTCAACCCCGATGACGACGACGAGTCGCTCTCCTCGGGAGATTCCTTCCGCGAACGCTTTGAACAACAACGGCGCCTCTCAACGACGAGAAAGAGAGAGAGAAAGTTTTGGGATAAACGCGTCGGACAACTCCACGTCCGAAGAGGAGATTTTATTGCAGCATAAGACAAAAAAATCGCCAACGTCGCCCACCGGGGGTAGTGTTACGACGACCACCACTCCGAGAAGACAAAATAAGTCCATGTTCCGAGACATATCCCGGCGCCAATGGGACCCGAGATATCACAAGCAGTGCACGCAAACGCAGTGCATGAAACACCCGTCGATTATTAAAGGCATGCGGTTGTTGAAAAACCTGGAAAAACACGGCGGGTGCGTGAATACGGTGAGTTGGAACGAAGACGCGTCGCTGTTGATTTCCGGGTCGGACGATATGACCGTGGTCGTTTGGAGCACGGGGACGAATTTTCCGGTGAAAGGATCGGTATTTACCGGGCACACGCACAACGTGTTTGACGCGCAGTTTATTCCAAACTGTAACTCGACCAAGTGCGTGACGACAGCCGCGGACGGTCAGGTGAGAATGATTGATTTAGAGCGAGGGTTCGCGGAGAAGCCGCCGAACCATCACACGAATAGATACATGCGGAATATAAACCTGGATTCGCCAGCCGCGCATCAATTATGGTCCGGTGATGGTGCTGGTATGGGGATGAAGCTGATCTTTCTCCCCGGGTCCGCCACGTCGTTTTTATCCACGCATCAGGACGGGTGCGTGAGACTGTTTGATATACGAGAAGGGACGAAATCGAGACGAGAGGTGGTTATTGATTTGGCATCAGTGGGCGCGGCCTCGGATATAGCGTTTGATCCAACGGCTCCGCATACTTTTGCGGTTGGATGCGACGACCCAATCGTGAGGGTATTTGATATTCGGCACCACGTGGCAAAGCTGACGAGAACTTCGGAAGATTATTATTCTCACGCCGGATCTCCCGGGACGTCGCCGATTCCGTCGCCAACCGGTACCGGCGCCGCTGCTATGCGACGTGGTGGCGTTAACTACGGTGTTTCGCCAAGTAGTACGGTTGGAAGTCCTGGAACACCAACGGGAGCAGCTGGAGGCTTTGGATTGCCGTCGTCGCCTCCTTCGCGGTCGTCTGGATTCGTCGAAAGATGTTTGCCGACCGTGGCGGAATATTGTCCTGGATTGGCATTCGGTGCTATGAAAAAGTTCCAAGGCGAAGAGGAGCTCATGAGATCTTCGTTTCGGTCTCGCCGATTTGAGGGTATCTCTGGAATAGCGTTTAGTAAGACGGGAGAGTTGGCGTGCACGTATAAGGGCGAAGACGTGTACGTTTTAGAAACGCGTAAAGTTGTCTCGTCGGTTAAGATTGATCTCTTCAAGCACGATTCTATGGACGAATTGGAGAAACGATACGAGGGGTGCGCAAAAAAGTACGAAGGGCGGAAAAACACGCGCACGTTCCTTAAAGGCGTCGCGTTCATGTGCGGCGACGAAGACGTAACCACCGGCGGGGACTGCGGTAACATTTTCGTGTGGAACAAAAAAACGACGGAACTCGTGTGCAAACTCCCGGGAGATTCGCAAGTCGTTAATAATGTGATTCCACACCCCCATTTGCCAGTCCTTGCGGCTTCTGGCATTGATTCGGATATTAAAATTTTCGAGGCGTCGAAGGATGGAGAGCACATTGACGAGCCGCCTCGGAAAGGCGAGAGAGATAACGATTTCGACTCCTCAGATGAAGACGACGAAGACAACGAGGACGACGACGAGATCGATGGTGAGGAATACGTTCAAATCAACACTCCTGGTGGCCATGTTATCCAGATCCCTGGTCGTTCGTTGATAGAACTGCTCAGACGGCGTCAAGAAGGCCGGGACGTAAGTATAGATCCCTTACTTTTGGAAGAGGACGAGGAGGATAGCGATGACGACGACGACGATGAGGAGGAGGATGATGATGACGATGATGACGACGACGACGACGAGTCATTCTCTTCGTCTTCGTCTTTATCGTCGGAGGAGGAAAGTTCGGAGCACGAGGATACTGGTAGTGGTCATCGAGAAGATGAACTCGACGGGGACGACGAAGAGGAGGATGAACAAATGGAAGACGCGGAAGAGTCTTTTGAAGAAAATGCTGTAGAACAATAACAACAACAACGGTACCTAGGTACAATACATACAGGTAATAACATAAAATAGGAAATTGATTACATAGCCCACATAGGCGCCTGAAAAGAGCCAGCCAGAATTCAAGTTGTAAAAAAAGAAGTGAAGTATCAAACAAGTGTACGTATAAAATTTCTGTCTCTAGTATCATCTATAATATTACATTAAACTATATTCAATCGCGTGCAAAAGTAACCTCCTCGCCGGCGCCGCTTCTGGCGCTGGGGCAGGGCTACTCGATTTCTTCTTATCGGCGCCAGTAGCCTTTACGATAATCACCGCGACTACTCCTACCGCGACTAAAAGCATCAGCGTAATTACGCACCTATCCGTGGCTAACCCTTTCGTAATATCTCGAACAAGATTCAACGATTTTCGAACCGAAAATTGAAGCTCGTCCAACTCGTCCGTGATTTCGTCCAGTTTTTGCGTTTGTTCTTTGAGCTTCCCCGCAGTCACCGCGCCCATTTCGATAGTTTCGTGTACAATTTTCTTCGACCTCGAGACTGATTTATCCGTCTGGTTCATCATTCCTCTCCCGTGTTGCACGAGCTGTTGCGAATCCATCTCTCGCAAATCATCGCCCTCTTTAATCTCGTGCATCTTTTGAAACGTCGGCATGACTCCAGCTAATCGAGACACTTGCGCCGCGGACGAACTCGACACTCTCGTCGTTTCCGCGATGGCCGCTTGCTTCTCCGCGATGGCGTTTTGCGCAGCTTTTTTCATCGTAACAAACCTATTCAACTCAGAAACCATTCTTTTCTTCGTCATCTGAATCTGATCCAACCTGGCCGCATAATTCGTAGTACTATTACTATTATTCTTGCTTTCCTCCTCCGCTTCCTCTTTCGCTCGTCTCTCGTATTCTTTAATCAGTTTCTTCCCGTCCGCCATTTTATTCGTCAACTGTTTCAAATGCGTTTGCGCTCTCGTCGGTTCGCCTCGTAATATCGCGGTTTGATTGAATCCATTTTCTAAAGCGTTGAACGTTTCTCGCAAGATTTGTTCCGTACTCGTCGCAGAAGAAGACATGATGATGCCGATGAAAACCTCCTTCCTTCTTCGTTTAATTCTTTTTTGTTTTGCCGCCCGTTATTTTCCCGACGACGAAGAGAAAAGAGATTCAAAAATGTTGTTTTTGAGATGGGTGATTGATGAGGATGATGACGACGACGAACAACCAAAGGATAGATAGAAAAACCAGTATCAGCGATCGTCGGTCGTCGTCGTCTTTCGCGCGTCTTTCTTTCGCGTTTGAGTGTGTGTTTATTTTATGTGGTAGAAAGCCAAAGGGAGTGATTTGAGATGTAAAAATGAAGAAGAAAAGAGCAGACGAGAGAGGCAACCTTTTTGAAGAAAAATGTACGAGAGAGAGTACTCGTAGTGGATAAACATTCAGCGCGGATATGTGTGTAATAAATACTTCTTCACATGGTTTTACACGACGCGCTCATCATTTAAAACAAACCGAAGAACTTTTTAGGCTTCGTCTCCTCCTCTTTATTCTTTGTCTTCTTCGTGTTGTTGTTGTTGTTGTTCCCTTTCTTTCTCGCCTCCGCGTCTCGCTTTGCTTGTTCGATTTTCTTCCTCCTCGCCTCTTGAATCTTTCGGATCTCTTCGGGTTTGATTTCCGGTCCAAACCCACCCAACGCGCGAATATTAGTATTAGTATTATTATTTCGTCGTCGTCGTGGTGGTGCAACAACAACTCTGGTTAAAACCACGGAGGAGGAGGAGGAGGAAAGCGTCGAAGCTAAGTGCGTCATGTGATGTATCTTTCAATGAAGGGAAACAAAGTTGCTTCAAAATCCCCTACTTTTTGCACTCAAATTTTGACACGCACACACACACAGAGAAAGAGAGAGAGAGAAGCGAGAAGAAGCGACCAAAATGACGACGCTCTCGTCGCGTCGCTCGTTGTTTTCAAGAAGCCCTCGTCGCGGTTGATGATCGGTATATTTTAGTTTTGCGATGCACTGACCGCGATAAACATTTCTTAATCAATTTGAGACATGATGAAGTCAAGAATAACAACAACGAGAAGACAAACGAATGATGTTTTTAATAAGAGCAAGAACAACAACAACAACAACAATTCGTCGTCGTCGTTATACGCGTTCTCTTTACTCCCGTGTATTCTGATGCTTCTAGGCGCGGGCGAAGACGGCATATTCACCACTTTACTCATCGGCTGCGCGGCGTCGTATATTCTAGATTTGCTGAGGTATCCAGAGATGACGCTCGTCTGCGTTTGGCTGACGTTGTTTTCGATATATTTAGCGATGTTGATTGAATCTGATTTGTTCTTCGCGCCGTTACGGCCGACGATTATTTCGTTGTTTCTGCTGACCACGAACGGAATCATGCTGTTTTTGTGCGGTCTGTGGGCGAGTTTACAGTTTAAATGGGTGGAAATGGAACATCCGAACGTTTCGAGATGGATGGAAAGCGTTCTCGTGGCTTCGATTTTGCCGGTGTGCGGCGCGTTGATCGGGTGGACGTTGATGGCATCTGTGGGTGCGGTTTTAGCGCCGTTTTATTTACAGATTGTTTTGATGGCGTTGTATCATCTTCTCTACGATGATGATGGTAAAAAGTCATCGCCGCCGTCTTCATCTCGGGGACGACGACAGAGAGGCGGCTCATCCAAAGGAGTATCGGGGGCGCCGGGAGAAAGATCGCTCACAAGTCGCGAAAAGTATATTCACAAATTTTGCGTGTGTTTTTGTCCAGCATTCGTGTACGTTGGAACGCATTGGCCAACACTCATAGAATCATCTTTTATTTGCTGGGAGCACGCGTTACACGTGGTCATTTTGTGCTCTCTCGGTGCGACGGTTTTATTTGAGACGAGAATGACGCTGCTCGTGACCGCGGTCGCAGTGGCGTTGCGGGTCGTCGACACGACTGAATATTCTGTATTGTTACTCATCGGCGGTGCATTTGTCCTCGGCATCGCAACGCTCATCGATATATCGAGATTAAACATTGGAATCTACGCGTTGTTTATGTGTCTAGCGATCGCAACGGTTGGATACTTTTTGAAGAGGAATTATTGGTTCATCGAAGGCATGGAAAATACGTGTTTCGGCATTTTGTTGATCACGTCAATCACATTCGCCGTTCCCGGTTTATATCTGATGGAATTTTCCAAAGAAGTTCTATTTGGCATGCTTTTCGTGCAAGCTGCCGTGATGGCGCAAGTGGAGGCAATGTTATACAACGAGATTCAAGAAGATGGGAGTACGTTTTACCCGCCGTATTTAATAGCGCTCACGACGTTCTGCGGCGTTCAACTTTCCACGAAAATGCTGAATCTCTCAAAGACAAGGTTTCCAGATATGCTCATTTATACTGTGTATGTTTCCAAACTTTCTGTATTTTTAGATCTCGATTGGGTGAAAGTTTTTGTGTTGATGTGTGCAAGTGCGTCTAAGTATACGATACTCATCGTTCTTGGACTGTTGTACGCGAGATTGGAGCTGTTTGACGTTCTATTTCTCTTCACCGGCCATCGCCCGACGGATGCTGGATTGTTTGGTTCATTGCTGTGTGCGACGAGCGCACTCGGAGGGTTTCAATCCTTACGAAAAGCGCGTTTGATTTGCATGATAGCCGGTCTCCTTCTCGTTATAATAAAACCGCCTTTGCCGTGGCAAGGCGAAGTTGGATTCTGGTACGATCAAGACCACGTTCCAGACAGAGAGCCAGATAGGGATAGCATGTATTCACTGGGAGGTGAATATGACGGCGCAGAAGAAACATACAGAAGTTGGTTTCTAATTTTATCCATAGTTTTTGGTTTGTTCGGCGTCGGAACTGTTAGCGGCTTGTGTTTCGGTTTGTTCGTGATGAAAGAGAGCGTGGTGGTTTGCGCGTTGTGCGGCGCGTTTGTTCAATACAAAAGCGCGAGTGTATTTTATGCCATGGTTTTAGCAATAGTATTTGCCATAACCGCGATGATTGGCGACGAAGAGGTTTACAATTTACTTTCTGTCGTCGCGGTGTGTTTCTTACACTGCGCTTTGAGCGTGAAGTATACTCACTATGTGGTCGCGAGAGCACGACGAACGACGACGAGAAACAGCGACGATGACAACAACAACAACAAAGTATACAATCCGTTTGTACGAAAGAGGCAAAGCGCAAGTGAGAGAAACATTGGCTTTAACAACGGGAACAAGAATGCTATCGCGAAAAATGATTATCATGACGCAATGGATCGCGTGGGAAACATTGCGACGTTGTCCGCGTTCGTCGCAACGCTGGTCGTGTTTTGGGATTCCGAGGATTCGAGTTTCATTACGATCCCGCTCGTTTCCACGATTCTTTTCTTAGCTCGGACCGAAAAGGCGTCATTTTTCGCGTACGTCGCAGTCGTGTGCGGATACTTTGCCCAAGTGCTTTTGTGCAACAGTAACGATAGCGTCAGTTCTACCATCTTTGCAGCGTTTTCTTTACCGAGCGCGTTCGCTTTCGCCCGCTTCCTCTATTCCTCCTTCGAGCGACAATACGAGAAAAGCGCGTTAGCGCTCGCGTCTCCGTTGAATATCGTACCCATTGTGATGGGTCTCGGTGTCAAGTCAAAAGCAGTAGTATCTTTAGGAATAGTCGGCGTAGCGTCTGGTATTGCCCAGTATGTCGTTCAAAGTAGAATACAAAGGAAAGGTAGCCGATATTTATAGATGTAGTGAGTTAGTAGTAGTAAAGCTTTTTCAGAGAAACACGAAAGTAAAAACCTCAGAAAGATGACGAAAGAATGAAAGAACATACCTAAACTATTCACGCGCTGAAAAAGAAAGAACACAACAAAACAAACGAAAGAAACAAGATGGGTATTCTCGAACGGATAGCCGACATCGAGAAGGAGATGTCTCGAACGCAGAAAAACAAGGCCACGGAATCACACCTGGGGACGTTGAAGGCGAAGTTGGCAAAACTAAAGCGCGAACTTTTAGAACCGCAGAAAGGAGGAGGATCTTCGGAAGAGAGAGGCTTTGAGGTGAACAGATACGGTCACGGACGAGTCGCGCTGATTGGGTTCCCGTCCGTGGGGAAGTCTACGTTATTGTCAGAACTCACCAGCACGGAAAGCGAAGCGGCAAACTATGAATTCACAACGTTGACGTGTATTCCTGGCGTAATACATTACAACGACGCCAAAATACAACTGCTGGATTTGCCTGGAATTATCGAAGGCGCGAGCGAAGGGAAAGGGAGAGGGAGACAAGTCATTGCAGTCGCGAAGAGTTCGGATTTAATCTTGATGGTTTTAGACGCGATGAAATCGGAAGCCGCGAATACCACGTACGCGCACAAACAAATATTGACGAGAGAGCTCGAGGCGGTCGGGTTGCGCTTAAATCAAACGCCGCCGAGAATATACGTCAAGAAGAAGAAATCCGGAGGCGTTCAAGTTTCGGATACCGTTCCAGGGGGCTTGACAAAAATCGATCGCAAAGCAATCATGAACGTTTTACACGAGTATAAGTTGAACCATTGCGAAGTGATTTTTAGAGAAGACTGCACGGTTGATCAGTTCATAGACGTCTTAGAAGGAAATAGAAAGTACATCAAGTGTCTGTACGTGTATAATAAAGTAGACGCGCTGACAATTGAGGAGGTGGACAGATTGAGTCGAAGGCCTGATTCGATATGTATTTCGTGCACGAAACAGCTCGGCTACGATAGATTATTAGAATCGGTATGGAACGCGATGGGTTTGGTTCGCGTATACGCAAAGAAGATGGGTGAGAAGCCAGATTTTGAAGAACCGGTAGTTTTATCCGAAGCGAGAGGCGGGATCACGCTGAACCAATTCGCCGAACAATTACACGCGGAGTTGCCGAAACAGTTGAAGTACGCGTTAGTGTGGGGCTATTCCGCAAAACACATGGGCCAGCGCTGTGGTCTAAAGCATTGGCTCATGGACGAAGACGTCGTGCAAGTCGTCAAAGGTACCGCCCATCTAGACGAAGGTATCGGAAGATTTTCTCAATCGAAAAAAGACGAACCGGCGAGGATAGCGGACCGCGTGAAAAAGAAGAAGCTGATTTCATAACATACTTGGTAATAGAGATTTTATTCAAAGCATGGCGTGCGAGCGTGGATATTACAACAATACAAATTCTAACTAAAGCGCTAAATAATCTAATTTTGAGAAACTACTGTGCTCTTGGAAGTAGTTGGAACAAAACGCGCATATCGCAAGGTTCGTTTTTCCGATAGAAGCGAGGTTTACCACCTTTCTCTCGTTGGTCGGAGCCAATCAATTCGCACTGTATAAAATCGTCGCACTGTATAAAATCGTCGGTCTCTCGCAAGAATTCATACAAAGCTTTGATTTCGTGGTTCTTGAATTCTGGATAGTTGATGAGCTCATCAAATACGAGATACAGAGGAAACGCATTGGTTCGAAACTGCGCGCTCTCGCGCAAAAATCTTCCGAGTTCGTTCAGAACAACTTTCGCAGACGAGTACAAATCAGAATCGATATGAACCAAGCCAAGAACAGAACTGCCGACGGAGAGCGCATCGCGAAAGAATCCTGGCACGGTGTCTTCAAACCATCCTTTAATTATCACCGCTCCTGATACAGAAATCTCCTTGGAGTCTAAGTTAAACCACCCTTTCCCTTTGCCATTGTACCAGTTTTCTGGTAAGCCCTCGAACGAATCAAACCCGTAAATTTTCGTGTGCGATGATGATGATGATGATAAATACTCCACAATCTGTCCTAACGTGCCTCCCGTGTAGCAACCAAACTCCGCGCACACGAAATCTTTTTCTTCTAAATTCTCATTTTGTTTTGACGTTCGTATCCGTTCCAGCGCGTATACCAAAGGCGTTTGCCTAAGATTTCTCGTTGAGATAGTGTCCAAGACGATTGAGATGAACGTTTTTAAATCAACCAAGTCTTTCTCTTTGGTAAAAAGATGCGGCGGGGCGATGATGATGTTTTCTTCAGCGGAGGACATCGTCAAATAATCATCGCATCATCTCTCGTGTTCGTTTTTGTGTTGTTGTTTTTTAGGTGTTTTTTAGGAGTTGCAGAGAAAAACAAACCAGAGGATTATTAGGTGAATCTGAACGTACGATAGTTAGTAACAATGGGCACACTCGCGAACACAAAACAAGAGAACTCAACTCATCGAGCAGACGTTCTTCTTACTCTCTGCCTCGGCGGCACTCGCTTTTTCTCTCGCTTGCCACTCTTTCCGCGCCTTTTTCGTCGGGCGGAAAAGCGTCAAAACTCTGTGAGGGCAGATCTCCGCCGGTTTATAAAAACGTAACTTTTCGCCGGTATCTTCTCGTCCGTCAGCGCCCAACACGACGCACTCGATCCAGTCCTTGTTTTCTTTGAGAAATTCAAACAGAGCTTTAATCTCGTGATCTTCGTAGGTTGGGTAATCGATGAGCTCGTCGAACGCGACGAAAAGCGGCACGTCGGCGGACATGAAAAATCTGTTCTCTTTCAAAGTCTTGGCCAGCGCTTCGCCCAAGACTTCTTTCGTGCTTTGATACAAATCGCAGTCGATGTGCAGAAGTAAGAGCTCTACGTCTGCAAAGTTGGTCGTATCAAAAAATTTCGGAACGGTGTCGCTGAATAAACCTTTCGCGATGGACACGTTTTCTCCAAGAATATCTTGTGGAATCTCCCCGCCCTGAGAGAAGGAGCCTTTGCCCCAGGACCCTGGGATCCAGTTTTCCGGAAGGCCTTCGAAAGAATCGAAACCGACGATGGTTTTCCCAACCGGGAAAAACTCTTTGATTTTCTTCAGCGTGTGCCCAGCACCGACGCCAAACTCCATGATCATCTGCTTCGGTATCGGCATGTGAGTTGGTCCGATATCTTCGTCCTCTTTCTGACTTCGTCTCTGAAGCGCTTTCAAAGCGAAAAATAAAGGAGGTTCGTTCAAGTCGAGCGAGATCAAACTCGTGTGCACCTCGTCGATGAACGCGTCCAAGGACGAGAGCGATTTCAACACCGCCTCTTCTTCCTTCGTCTCTTTCTTTCGTTTACTCGGAGATGATGATGATGACATTTTAGCATACGAAAACGCGCGGATATCTTCTTGCGTGTGATATCTTTTTTTTGTGAGAGACACGTGTACGTGTATTTTTTTCCATCCAAGAGAGACAAAAAGTCCAACCCTGAATTTTGCTCGTTTTTCTCGTCGAGACTCGTTCGCACCTTAGTTTTAAGGCAAACAACAGAGAAACTGTCACACTGTCCATCACTAAAAACCACAGAACTCGCTCTCGTTCAAAAAAAAAAAAAGACGAACATGGGAGGGAAAGACGACCAAGAAGGAAACAACGATTCCGGGTCGGACGACGACATCGCGTTCGCGGACGACGATAACGACACGAAAGACGAAGAGACGAACGTGGAGAGTTACGACAGCGACGACGAGAATTTGGAAGAGGTAAGTTTTATGTTGTCTATATTTTTGTATCATCATCTCATTGGATGAGAGATTTTTGGTTTGAAATGATGAGAGAGATCGGCTTTTCGAGCGCGCGCGCGTTTAAGAGAGAGAGAGAGAGAGAGAGAGAGAGCGTTCAAACGCGTTAAAGAGAAAGAGAAGTGTAACAACGAGTTCTCATCGCGCAGAGCGTTTCTTTCGCTCTCTTTTTTAACGCTTCGATGATGCGCGATATATCGACGGTTCCATTTTTTCTCGGCAGATCGGTCTTTTTATCGTCCTCTTTTGTCGTCGTCGAAAGGTGTCGAACAAAAACAACAAAGAAAACCTTTTGAGCGAGAAAAAATATTTCGCAAAAAGTCGCAAACGACGTACTGCGATCATTGAACTAACCACGAAACATCCGTTCATCTCTTCTTTTTTCTTCTTCTTCTTCTTCTTCCACGCATATATAGGGCAAAGATGGTGAAATCACGTCCCCGTCGAAGCTCGCCGCCGCGAAAGCGGAGAAGGCGCGTTTGCGAGACTTGAAGAAGCAACAGCTCGACGAACTCGAACGCGTGCGAAGAGAACAAAACGATAAAGTCGCAAAGGAAGGGAACAAGAGTTCGAAGTATAAAATGCTCTTGGCGGAAACGGAGGTGTTTGCGCACTTTCTCGCCGGGTCGAAGGCTCACGCGGCGTCGCAAAAGAAAGGGAAGAAAGCGAGAAAGGAAACCATCGACGAAGACGAGGAGGATAAAGAAATGGTTGAAAACGAAGACCACTTTCACGGGACGAGATTGACAGTGCAACCGTCGTGCATTAAGTTTGGCACGATGAGACAATACCAAATTGAAGGTTTGAACTGGATGATCAAGCTGTTTGACCAAGGCATCAACGGTATTTTAGCCGACGAGATGGGTTTGGGGAAGACGCTTCAAACGATTTCACTTTTGGGGTATTTGCACGAATATCGCGGCATCACGGGTCCGCATTTAGTCGTCGTTCCGAAGTCTACGCTCGGTAACTGGATGAACGAGTTCAAGAGATGGTGTCCGGTTTTGAGAGTGTTTAAATTTCACGGTAACCAAGAGGCTCGCGAAGAGCAAAAAAGAGACTCGATGCGTCCAGGCGGGTTTGACGTTTGCGTCACGTCGTACGAAATGGTCATCAAAGAAAAGTCAGCTTTGAAGAAATTTCACTGGCGTTACATCGTCATCGATGAAGCGCACCGTTTGAAGAACGAAAAGTCCAGGTTAGCGGTGACACTGCGCATGCTTTCGTGCAATAACCGCATGTTGATCACGGGTACGCCGTTGCAAAACAACTTGCACGAACTTTGGGCGCTTTTGAACTTTTTGTTGCCGGAAGTTTTCGCCGTCGCGGGAGATTTCGATGACTTTTTTGCGAACGTCGAAGACGAAGACGGTGGATCCGTCGATGTCGTTCAGCAGTTGCATAAAGTTTTGCGACCGTTCTTGTTGAGACGTTTGAAAGCGGAGGTTGAGAAATCTTTACCGCCGAAAAAAGAGACGATTTTGAAGATTGGCATGTCCGATTTACAAAAGCAAATTTATAAACGCATCTTGCAAAAAGACATCGACGTCGTGAATTCTGGCTCGGATCGCGCGAGATTATTGAACATGGTCATGCAATTGAGAAAGTGCTGCAACCATCCGTACCTGTTCGAAGGCGCGGAGCCGGGACCGCCGTTCATGACTGGCGAACATCTCGTCACAACCTCGGGTAAATTGATTTTGCTCGATAAATTGCTCCCGAAGCTTCAACAGCGCGGTTCTAGAGTGTTGATTTTCTCCCAGATGACGCGTTTGTTGGACGTTTTGGAAGATTACTTGATGTATCGCGGTTATCAGTATTGCAGAATCGACGGTAACACGGATGGTCAAATTCGCGAAGACTCCATCGAAGAGTACAACAGACCGGGCACGGAAAAGTTTGTGTTTCTTTTGTCCACCCGAGCTGGTGGCTTGGGTATTAACTTAGCTACCGCGGATACCGTCATTTTATACGATTCCGATTGGAACCCGCAGATGGATTTACAGGCCATGGACAGAGCGCATCGCATCGGTCAGAAGAAGGAAGTTTCCGTCTTTCGTTTCTGTACCGATAATTCCGTCGAAGAAAAAGTCATCGAGAAGGCGTACAAAAAGTTAGCCTTGGACGCTTTAGTCATTCAGCAAGGTCGTTTGCAGCAGAACGCGAAATCCGTCAATAAGGATGATTTAGCGAACATGGTTCGATACGGCGCCGAGAACATTTTTGATTCCACGGCAGTGACCGACTTGACCGCCGAAGACGTCGACGCGATTATTGCCAAGGGTGAGGAAGCGACGAAACAGTTGAATGAGAAAATGTCAGGTTTCACGGACAAAGCGTTGAAGTTCTCTATGAACGCGGACGCTTCTTTGTACGAATTCGAAGAGCAAGAGGCAAAGGAAGAGGCGAAAAAGCTTCCGGAAGGCATCGACGTCAAAGCCATCATTTCCTCGAACTGGATCGATCCACCGAAGCGGGAAAGAAAGAAAAATTACAGCGAAAACCAGTACTATAAAGACCAAATGAACCAAGGTGGACGTCCGAGCGGAAAGTCTGGCCCGAGAATCGCGCGTTTGCAACAAATGAACGATTTTCAATTCTTCCAAGTCAAGAAAATTCAAGCGTTTTACGACAAGGATGTCAAGCGCAAGACGTACGAGTGGGAGAAGAAACAAAACAGACCGAGAACGACTGGCGCGGACGGAGAAGAGGTGGAAGAACCGGACGACCCGAACGCTCCTCCAGCACTCACGCCAGAAGAACAGGAGGAGTACAATAAACTTCTCGCTGAAGGTTTCACGGACTGGAACAGAAGAGACTTTCAACTCTTCTGCAAAGCGTGCGAGTTGCACGGCCGAAAAAATTTGGACGCGATTGCGTTGGACATGGAAGGTAAGACATTAAGCGAGGTTAAAGAGTACGCGAAGGTATTTTGGGAGCGCTGCACGGAGATTTCCGATTGGAAGAGAATTGAAGGTAACATCAAAAAAGGTGAATTGAAGATTCAACGACAAGAAGACATGTTGAAGGCGGTGAAGAAGAAACTCTCGCTTTACAAGAACCCGTGGCGTGAGTTGAAGGTGGTATACGGCCCGAACAAAGTGAAATCGTACACCGAGGAAGAAGATCGATTCCTTCTGTGCTCGATCACGGAGGTTGGCTTCGGGAACTGGGAAGAGTTGAAGGCGCAAATCAGACAACACTGGCAATTTAGATTCGATTGGTTCATCAAGTCCAGAACTCCGAAAGAGTTGGGACGACGCGTGGAGACTTTGATCAATCTCATCGAGAAAGAGGCGGAAGTGAACGACGAGAAAGAGGCGGAAGTGAACGACGAGAAAGCGTCGAAGAAGCAAAAGACGACCAATTGAAAGATCAAACAACAAGAGAGATTCATTACATGTAAATACGTAGAACACACTTTTAATGGGAACACAGAGAGAGAAACCATATCATTTTTAAATAAACGTTCATAGTAGTACTTTTTGTATATTTTTATCGAACAACTGATAGATCGGTTCGTCGAGGTGAAACGTATTCGATTTCTTCAAACTGGCCGTTAACTTTGAACGCGCGCTTGACATCAGACACCCCAAAAGCTGTTTCTGCAACGGCCCCGGCTTTGGAAGAGTTCCATTTAGCCATGAACTTAGCTTTGGCACCGGCTAACTTTCCAACGGTCGCCTTGTTGTCCGCGTTGTTGTTTTCGAAATCGAAATAAAGCATCTCGCCAAACTCTTTGTTGGATATTTTCGCATCCGGCGAAGAAGACAACATGCCCTTCTTCGTAGGTGGCGGCTTCGGTTTCATCGACGTCGTCTTCGTGATAATCTTTTCGGTAATGTTTTTCGTCACTTGATTGTTTGTAATTCTCGCAAACGCTTTTCTCGTCGGCGTCGCGACTTTCTTCACGTGCGCCGGCGACTCTACTTTCTGCGTCGCGTGCGAGAGAATCTTCTCTGCTTTCACTTGTTTCATATCCTTGGCGCTTTTCCCACAATTCGCCAAGACACTCAATCTCGCGCTATCTTCCAATGCAAATCGTGGATTGTGCTCCCACTCTCTCTCGCCTTCTTTCAAGTGCACTTCGGCTCTTTCGTGCGGTAACAACGCGGAATGCGGAACCACTTCGATTTGAATATCGTTGTCCATATCGCTCACGAGTCCGACAATCTCCGCCAAGAAATTTTCTTGCGTCTTCTCGCGATAGCTCACAATCTCGTTTCTCCACTGTTTTACCTTCTCTACGTGTCGTTCTTTGTTCGTTTCCAATTCGCTCGTCAGCACGTTCACGCTTTTTTGCAAGTCTCTCGACGCTCTCTCCGCTTGCTCTTTCGCCTTCTCTAATTCTTCCAACATCCTTTCGATGGCGTTTTTCTGCGAGACCACCATCGATAACTCCTCTTTCGTCTCCTCGCACTCACTCGTCATCTCTCTCAAAAGTGAAGACACCGCTTCGATTCGACTCTCTGCTGATTTCACTCGCTCTAAAGCGTGTTCGTATTCCTCGTGTGGATGCACGAAAGTCGTCTTCTTCTTTTTGGTGACTTTAATAACCACGGTGCCTAATAAACCGGCGCCGATGCAAAAGACTTGCCCAGGATTGTTCGGCATTTGGACGTTCTTCGTGTTGTTGACGATGTTCGACGCGAACGATCCAAACTGGTGGAACTTTTTCGTAAACTCCATCTTCTCGTTGTTGGACGACGAAAGATATTAAAAGTTGGATGATGAGTAAAACGTGTGTCCGTCAAGTCGTCCCCCTTTTTAAATTCTCTCGTAATCCAATTTTACTTTCGCTTACGCTTGCGGTTGTCTCGTGAAAGTTATATATATATGTATATGAGAGTAATAATAGATACAACGCTCTCTCTCTCTTTATTTACTACGAGTGAGTAAAAGTCAAAAGGGAAGGGGAAAGAGAGATGCGTGAAAGCGCGAATCAGTTTATGATGGAAAATTCTAACGACTTTTCCTGAACGATGAAAAATTTCCCAATGTGTCCAATCGGAAATTCCGAAATCCCTTAAAATCGCAGACACAACTAACTCCACACCTTTAAACAAAACAAAGTCACGTAGTTTTCACCGCTCGAAGACACACGAAGTCAACGCGCACACGACGAACAGGTGGTCGAAGTTAGGACTGATGAGAAGAACAAAAAAAAATGAACACGAGAAGTGCAGACAAAGCGTTGTTTGAGGGATATAAGAAGAACACTTAGAAAAATGCAGATTGAACAACAACAACAACAACAACAACAACAACAACAACAACAACAATCTCTCTCCATGTACGAAAAGCTCGGCCGCATCGGCGAAGGCACCTACGGCGTCGTGTACCGAGCCAGAGATAAGAAGACGAACGAAATCGTCGCTTTGAAGAAAGTGCGCATGGACCGAGAAAAAGACGGCGTTCCAATCACCACTTTGCGGGAAGTCAGAATATTGCAACACTGCTGTTCGCACGAAAATATAGTCCACTTAATGAGAGTCGTCCAAGGGAACCAACTGAACAACGTCTTCTTAGTGTTTGAATACTGCGAACACGACTTGGCTTCTCTGTTGGATAGCATGCGTCAGCCGTTTTTGGAGAGCGAGTCGAAGTGTTTAATCGTCCAACTGTTGAAAGCGGTGGAATATTTACACGACCGGTGGATTATGCACCGGGACTTGAAGTTATCGAACTTGTTATTGAACAACCGAGGGGAGTTGAAGTTGTGCGATTTCGGATTGGCGAGGAGTTTTGAACCCGAGAGAGAAGGAGAGGAAGAATCAGACGAGGAAATAGAAGAAGAAGAAGAGGAAGAGGATGACAACGGGAAAAAACGGAGGAGGAGGAAGAAAAGGCAAATGTGTTACACGCCGAAAGTGGTGACGTTGTGGTATCGCGCGCCAGAAGTGTTGTTCGGAGACGACGCGTACACGGCATCCATCGATATTTGGGCCGCCGGATGTGTCCTCGCGGAGTTTTTAAAGCACGATCCACTCTTCCCCGGAAAGACGGAAGTGACGCAGTTGGAACTGATTTTTAAACTGTTAGGCGCGCCGAACGAAAGGATTTGGCCGGGATGGAGCAAACTGCCAAACGTGGGCACGACGCTCGTTCCAGAGCAACCGTACAACTATCTCGAGCATGAGTTTCCGAACTTACACCAGAGAGGTATTGATTTACTCAACTTGATGCTGACGTACGATCCGAAACGACGGTGCTCGGCGAAAGATGCGCTGGCGCATCCGTATTTCAAGACACAACCGAGACCAAAGTTGAAATCTGAGATGCCGAGCTTCCCGACGTTACACTCGCGTGTCAATAAGAACGAAAACGATTTTGGAGAAAAGTTTTAAAGCGAGATGAGATGGAACGCGTAGATCTATATATAGTAGTTAGTATTAACACAGTTTATAGCAAATTTAGTAGTTACACTTGTAAGCATAGTATTATTTAGAGTACGATTTAGGTCATTTAAAGCATCGCTCTTTTTTTTTAGTTGGTGTACCCGGAAGTGGTAATACTATCGGCGCTGTTCATGTCGCTCCACAAAGTATGGTGCCAGCCTTCCATGTCCATTCTTTCGTAGGTGTGCGAACCGAAAAAGTCTCTTTGCGCTTGGACCAAGTTCGCCGGGCATCGTCCTCTTCTGTACGTGTCGAAGTAGTTTAAGGATGAAGACATTGACGGCGTGGAAACGCCGGCGTTCACCGCGGCGACGATGACGCGTCTCCACGCTTGTTCCTTATCGACGAGTTCCGAAGCGAATTCACCGTCAACGAGTAAAGACGGTAAGTTCGCGTCTTTGTCGTACGCTTGCTTGATGCGATCCAAAAACGCCGCTCGAATGATGCACCCACCCTTCCAGATCCTCGCCATCTCGCCCAAATTTAATCCCCACTCTTGCTCGTTCGATTTAGCTCTGATCAAGTTCATGCCTTGTGCGTACGAGGTCACTTTCGACGCGTACAACGCTTTACGCACGTCGTCGATCAACTGTTTCTTATCGATACCAGGGGCCGGTCCTTTGGAATCCGCCGGCGCTAAGCCTTTGCTTTTGAACACAGCCTCTGCGGCGACGCGTTCGTCTTTCAAACCGGACAAAAATCTCGAATCTAAACTGCTCGCAATCGTTGGCGCGGCGACGGATAACTCCGCCGCTTGTTGCACGGTCCACTTACCGGTACCTTTCATGCCAGTTTTATCCAAAATTTTGTCCACTAAGAAGGAATTGTCGTCTTTTTGGTCGTCCTTCTTCTCCAAAATGTAGCTCGAGATTTCAATCAAATACGATTCCAGCTCGGCTTTGTTCCACTCCACAAAAGCGGCGTGCATTTCCTCGTTCGTTAACCCACCGACAGTTTTCAAGATATCGTATGCCTCAGAGATCAATTGCATGTCTCCGTATTCGATACCGTTGTGCACCATCTTTACAAAGTTACCCGCGCCGCCTTTTCCGACGTACGTCACGCACGCGCCCGTATCGGTTTGCGCGCTCACCGGTTTCAAAATATCTTCGATGCGTTTATAAGCCTCTTCGGAACCACCAGGCATCATCGACGGCCCATTTCTCGCCCCTTCTTCGCCACCAGACACGCCCATGCCCAAATACAACAAACCTTTCTCTTGAACTTCCTTCATTCTTCGTTCGGTGTTTTCGTACCATTCGTTCCCTCCGTCGACGATGCAGTCCCCGGGCTCGAGAAACTGCGACAAGCCTTCGATGGTCGCATCGACCGGCGCCCCAGCTTTCACTAAGATGATGATATGTCTGGGTTTCTCGATGGATTCCACGAATTCTTTTAAATCCTTGTACCCTCGCAACTTGCTCGATAAGCCTTCCTTTTCGGCTCTGTTCACGCACCCGTCCGTCTTGTCAGCAGAACGGTTGTAGACTGAAATCGGAAATCCTTTCTCTGCGACGTTCAAGGCTAAGTTTTGACCCATGACGGCCAAACCACACAAGCCAATTCTTGATTTCTGTCCATCGGCGTTGCAGACGACGACTGGAGATCTCTTCGTGGACTGAGATCGTCCGATCGCGGAGGACATCTGGTGCTTCACTTTTTGACGGCTCATCAAGGAAGATGTGGAGGAGGAAAATTGCGACGCAAACATGATTATGATATAGAAAATAAAGAGATCGATGAATTCCTTCTTCTATTTTAAGTGATTATAAGAACTAAGTCGTATATATCTGTTCTTCTTCACCGAGATGATCTGCGATCTCCTCTTTGTTAAAGTCTTAGATGCGTGATCGCCGCGCGAAGAAAAGTAACGTTTTCTAAAATCCGATCGCTTTTTGAACTCTGACGGGGACTCTGACTCTGACTTCGATGACTTTTTTCAACTGTTTCAGATCTCAACCAACAGATCGGAGACTTGCAAAAAAGTCAGTCCTGTCCTGGAACAAAAAACAACGCGGACACATAAACGGATGAACAAACATTATTCATAGACGATATAAATACATAATTACGACAACAATTCTAAGGCTTTCAACACTTGGTCCGTATCTTGCAGACTTTCGAAAAACAATCCTTTCTCTTTATCCACGCAGACTTCTCGCAAATCGTCCAAGGACCAAATACCGGTGGCGAGCCCGACGGGAATAGCGCCGCTCGTTTCCGCAGCGGTGATATCGTTGTGCGTGTCGCCGAAATGGAATCTTTTGTCGACTTTAAAACCATTCTCGGTCGCTCTTTCGTGCGCGATGGACACGAGCACAGATCTCTGTTCGTGATCGCTGCCGAAGCCGCCTCTTACCGCGTCGTTGAAATATTGCTTGATGCCTAATTGCGTCATTTTCGCCCAAGCGATGGGTTGCAAGTTCCCGGTCACGAGCGTTACGATACAATCGTCGCGTTCGGATAATTCGGTTAAAAGCTCTAAAACTCCGGGTAAAAGTTCGATACCGTTACCAGCATCGTGCATGTTTTCTGTCGCGTATTCGACCATCGCGTTGGCGACGTTTTCGAGTTCGTTCTCAATTTTCTCACCAGGAATTTCGTGATACTCCAAGACGCTCCTTATAATCAACTTATCGGTCGAACCGTGATGGCTGACCACGTCAATGGTCGTGTCTAACCCGAAAATTTTCTTGAAACCGTACGAAAATGCATTTTTATGGAATCTGTTTGCGTTTTCGCCCACCGATTTGATTAAAGTTCCATCCACGTCGAAGGTTAAGAGCGTCTTTATGGAAGACATGTTGGTGGTTGTTACAATAAAAGATTTCTTCTTAAAAGCAGAACAAAATCGAACACTCCGACGACGATGACGACGGCTACAACGCAGAGGAAGACTGGAAGAGAGAAAAGAGTGCTGGTTGTGTATTGCTCTGCCGCTGCTGCACATGCACCGTCGCGCCTGTGCCAATCAAGTTTAGAGATAGAAGAAGAGTGTGCGCGTGTGTAAAATTATGTCGTAAATTTTTTATTAATAAAACTGCTGTCTCTCTCTCACACACTCTCAGACTCTCACTCTGTCGCGCTCTCTCTCTGCATTCATTCTTTTATCAATGGATCGGAGAAATCCTCGATAAATCCGGCAACGCGTCATCGTCCATGACTTCGAACTTCAAGCCGGTTTCGTTGAGCGCTTCGACGAAGAGTTGACCGCCGGCGATGCCGGGCGTCAAGACGCCGCCTTTGTGCGGCAACTCGTCTCGGCGTTCGCTCGTTAACAAAGCCAACTCCACGGATAAGTGCGCGGTTTCGTCGTAACCGTCTTTACCGGATAAGCGCGTGCGAATTTTCTCGCCGCGTTCGGAAACGGCATCGAACCAGTACTCGGCCCACTCTTTTTCGCGATCTTCAAGCGCTAAACCTTCATCTTTTGCAAAGAGCTTTCCTTCCGCTTTGAGCTTTTCTTCTTCCTTTTTGGAAGAGGTGTTCGATTGTTGCAAAGCTCGCGCGTGCTCTTCGCTCGGGAGTAACAAATGTTCCAGATAGTTCATGTTCTTCCCGTACGGAACGCCACCCATGTTTCTGCTCAGCCAATTCGAACGGCGAACGAGTCGAGTCTCGTAAAACGCGTACGTGAAGGGCGCTTTCCAACCTTTGTATCCATCATCATAATCAACAACCGAGAGATTCTTATCTGCGTCTTCCGGTCTTTGACCGCGTTTAATCGCGCCTCCCAAAGCGTACGGGTCCATCATGAGCGAATGAACATCGCGCATGGCAGCGTTCATCGCCGCTCGGGTGGCTAAAGTACCTCCTGAAGGAACGCCGCCGCCCGAGCCGCAAAGATACATGTGCATAGTATCAATGCCGCAGTCGACTTTCTCCGAATCAATCGGTTCGCTCGATTTGTCGATGTTGTCGGTGGCGTTCTCTTTGTCGTCTGAAACGGTGCCGTTTTCCATAGGATCATCAAAACGCGATTTCGCGATCCGCTCTTGGAGCTTTCGAAACGTGTAAAACGCGCCTACGTCTGGAACGCCACCCGCGCCGGCGCAGTTTGGTACGATCAACACGTCGTTGTTTCTCGCCCAATCGTGATATTCGATGAGCTTGGCACTGAATAGAATCTCACCATTAACGTCGATGTAATCTGTATCGTATTCAATGCACGCTTCAACCTGACAAATAAAAAGGAGAAGATTAGGAATGATAAGTTCGAGACATCGAGGGAGAGAGAGAGAGAGAGCAAGAAAAAATATTATGAAAAGATTACGTACCAGTAAATCCGCGGGCGTCAACATGAATGGACCTGCAATATTCACCACCGTTCTACACTGGATGACCATTCCTCTTACCGCCACTGGATCGCTTAAATCGCACTGGATGTACCCCGGCTCGTAATTTGTTGGAAACTTCGCCTTGACCTCTGCGTAACGATTTTTTAACTTCTCGATTGATCTCCCGGCTAAAGCAAACGTGTACTTCGTTCCCAAATTCTGCACAGTTTTCAAAATATACTCGATGACTAACGATCCCGTGTATCCACTCGCTCCGTATACCACAAAAGAGTACTCTCTTTCCGCTCTCGTCGGCCCCGCCCCAAATCTGTCGATGAAAAAATTTTCCAGCTGATGGTCCGTCAATCCTTCCCATTTTCTCTCCACCAAGGAAACGTTGCCGTCGAAAAATTCATCCGCCAAGCTCTGCTCTACGATCTCTTTCGCGAGCATGCTTTTGATAAAATTATGCGGAGGTTCGGCGAAATCAGTCGGGTGCACTTGCATGTTCTGCCCGGTGTTCATCCTTCAACTTCTTCTGCCCAAGGTTCGTCGAATTCTTTTTTCTTTCCAATCTCGAGGCAGCAGAGATGCAGCAAAATGTCTCTCTCGCTCGCTCTCGTTCCCCGCTCGCTCTTCAAAATGAGCGCGACGATCGAATAAGCACCACGAGCAAAGAAGAGAGAATTTATCTACTCTACTATTTCCTACTGTTCTTTGTCTGGAAAAGGAATCCAGCGCGTGATCGATTGCGGTGCGATTTTTTTCTGAAGAAGAGCAAAAAGAAGCGTTTTCCTTTTATTAATTTTTGGGTATGAGTTTGTGGTTTGATCGAACTTTTTGTCTTGTCTTGGAAGAAAAAAACGTTTATATTGGTGCGTACAATTTTTCCTTCTGATCAGAACAACATTAACATTAACAAGAATGATCAACCGTGATCAAAACTTCTTAGTGGGCGAATGGAATCTGGAGGCGATATCTGGGAACGTTCGCGGCGACGTGTGGTGGCACGCCAACGACGCTCGTAGTGATGAGAACGCACAAGAAGAACAAGGAGACGACGGTTTTGGAAAGCTGAAGTACACATGCGACGACGACGACGAGATCAACAGTCCCAAAAACGCCTCAAAAGGGAAGAAGAAGAAGACAAAGAAGAAGGAGATGTCCGTCGAGTTTGAAATTCGACTGAAAGACGTGAGACTCGTTTTGAATGAACGCGACGAGAGCGCGAATCGTGGTGGTCGATTTTTCTCTCGCGCGATTGCGTTGAGCCACTTTCTCGCGATGAAAATATTGTTGCGCGTGTTTCAATTCGTCGCTCGCCTCTGCGTGCCGAAGAAAAAATTGTCGCAGATAATGTTCTATTCCGGAACGTACAGCGACGCAGACTTTGTATCGTCCGAAGGAACTGCGTTTGAGAAGATAATTTTCGTTTCACCTGATGATGATGACTATAGCGACAGTATTGGATACGTCGAACACGACGTCATAAAGTGCTCTGAGAATATAAAAGCGTTTACGGAAAAAGAGATGCGTTCGAGACACTTGAAAAAAGATGTCCGGGATACGAAACTCCTTCTCGTCCGTAAATTTCATTTGAATAAGGATAAAACTGTTTTAACGCTCGTTACTCCGAACGATTCCACGAGTAAGAAGCCCGGATTGCAACTAAAATGGAGAAAAATCGTCCATTAAAATATTTGTAAGACGATAAGAATACACACGTTCACGCCGCTCGGTGGAACAAAGCTAATCAATCACTCGTAGACATTTTCTCGGCTAAAGCTCCCAACCACAATCTCGCTTTTGCATTAAACGCTCTCGGTTGATCCGAATACGCGACTACCACGCCTTTCGATCCCGTTTTTGCTCGTCTCACTACAGCGGATTCCGCACCCGGTGGTAAAAATTCCCACCGATTTGCCTCCGCCGCGTCTAACTCCATCCTGCTCGACAAGTACAAATTCCCATCCTCCTTCACGTCTAATCTATCGTAACTAAATCCCTTCGCTAACTTTCTCAACACCTCACTATTACTACTAGCACTCGCGCCATCTTCTATCGTTCTAACGCTACCTCTTGCTACAGTCATCATCAGCTTCCCTTCGTTTGTGTCTTCAAAGAACGCGACGCCTTTCGCGTTTGTGTTTGTCAACGCCGCGTAACTCGCCCACGCGTAGTTCGTGTTCTTCGTCTCCTTGTACGACTCTTCCACTAAAAACTGCGAGGACCCACCGAGCATATCCACCGAGTTCTTCTTTGACGAAGAGGACGATCCAGTCGTCGCTTCTTGTATTCTTCGTCCCAATTCCGGGGCGTAAAAGCACGCGCACACTAACAACGCACCAATCAACTCTGCTCTGCTCTGCGCGGAGGATACGTTGCCACTACTCGCGTGGTTCGCTAGTAACAGCGCCCCGGCGAGCACACCCAACACTCTCGGGATATCCCCATCGTCGAAACCGGGAATTCCGAGCGTAAACCGGAAAATAGCGAAATCTTCGTCGTCCTCGTTCGCGCGCGTTCGAAAAGTGCTTTCTCTTCTTCCTCTTCCTCTTCTCCCTTCTCTTCTCGTTGTCGTCGTCGATTTCGTTTTCAACGTTTTCGATGTCAAAGCAGAAGAAGAAGAAGAGAAACTCCGTCGTCCTCGTCGTCCTCGTCCCGTTTTTCTCGTCGTCTGAATCGTCCTCCTCAAAATCATCTTCGTCGCAGAAGTAGAAATAGAAACAGAAGAAGGAGGTGGAGGAGAAGACATCATCATCTGTATTACTACAAATGCTTTTGCGGGAGGAGGATTTCTTTTTGACGAGAAAGCAAGCAACAGATTTCTGTTGAAAATTCAAAAAAAAAAAAAAAAAAAAAAAAAAAAAAAAAAAAAAAAAAACTCTCTTCTGTCTTCTTCTTCATTCATTCACTTGCTTTGTTGCGCGAAAAGCAGCGACGATGATGAGAGGACGACGACTCTTCTTCTCGTTATTGAAATAATGTCGACGATGATGAGAGCATCAGGGGCGACGACTCCCTCGAAAACAGCCTCTGTCTCCTCTCACTTTCTGGAAGACAGGAAGAAAAAAGTGACCGAGTTGTGCGAGACACTCGTGGAACGCATTCTCCCGAGAGAGATTATCAGCGGCGATAACATCGAAGACGAACAGTTAGCGGAAGAGAACTACGTGAAATGCGTTGAATTCTGTCGAACGAACTGTCGTCTGGCATCGACGTCGATGAATTCGACGACGTCCAAAGAAGAGGTGAAGCGAGAGTGCTTGGATATTCTGGACCGTTTCGCTCGGGAAGCACAAATGAGCAAGAGATATTCGTTGACTGTTCTTTTCGACGCGTTGGAGAGAGAGAACGAGAGAAATCGAAGAAAATTTACATACGAAGACGAGGACGACGAGGAGTTTTGGTCGAGAGTAGCCTTATTTTTGTTGAGGAGCGCGGGGAAGCCGATGAAGAGCGCGTACGAACCATCCAGTTCTTCATTATTGAAAGCGTTGGAAGACGAAGAAAGAGAAAGGCGAGAACGACGACGACGACAACAAGAACGAAGAGAGCAAGAAGAACACGCATCGTCGGTAGAAGACACGGTGCGACTTCCAGAAATAACAACAGCGAGAACGAATTCTTCGCAAGAACGGAGTAAAAAGAAGAATAGACGCGGAGAGTCGTCGTCGTCGGATTCCTCGCTTTCGGAGTGGTCCGACACAGACGACGAGGAGGAAGATGTAAGAAGAAGAAGAAGAGGAGGAGGCATGAGCACACCAAAACAAACAAAAATCGAGACAGAGAAGAAGACGGAATACAGGAGTGATGATAACACTTCGACATTCTCGTTTGAATCGTTATCTTCAGACAATGACGACGAAGTATCTTTCTCGGACGATGATATCGAAGAGGATGATGGCGATGGGTATTCGATTCGAATCAGGGACGAGGATGAAGAAAATGCAAACGAAGAAGATCCTGGTTTTTCTTGGAGATCACTTCCTGATGGTATCGATGAGGAGAGTTTAGAAATGCGTGAATTTCACGGCAGCAGTGGGAAGAATACCCTCGGCACTTCGTCGACAAGTCATGAAAACGCAAGGAAAATTTCGCGAGCTTCATTTGCGCAAATGGAACGAGCTCGGAGAATGCTTCGAAAGTTGCGCAATAGTACTGAGAAGAAGGACAAGATAGACATATCGTTATTCTCTTTACGTGTAGACAGAGGTAGAATGAGGAAATTTACGACGACTGTTGGAGAATCTTTGGTCGTTTCCAGAACTTTGAATGCGATTGCCTCTGGAGGCGTTGCTAATTTTGATATTGAATCGATGGAAATACCGCACGTTTCAAAAAGTGCATTAACGAACGTTCTAAAAACGAGTAAGCAAATTATGGATGTATTTGAAGACATTGGGAGAGTCAAAGAGCGATTGAAAAACTTGAGTAATTTGTTCGCGGTTGAAGGTAAACAAAGTCCGACTGTTCAAGCGTTCGTGAGTGCGTTGATGAAGATGAAAGCAGAAATTCAACATGGATTTGACGAGTTGTTCGAAGCATCGCGAAGAGCGAGCGCACACGCGGACGCGTTTTCTGCGCCTACGTTGCTTCGTTTGTCCATTGAAAGCAGGAAACTTGCAAGAAAGGCATTGTGCTTACAGAGAATAGCGGACATGTGCAGTCCTGGACCGAAGAGTTCGGTTGGAAAGTTTGCGCATCCCGCGACTGCGTCTTCAACTATTTTATCGATGCTATATAATCTCATGAACGAATATAACGGATTATCGGGGAGCCTCGATGAATTTTCAATTGTTTTTAGGTGCTTCTTTAGCAGTTCAACGTCATATTTTAATGCTCTAGATGCTTGGATTAATTATGGGATTTTGACGAGTCCTGAGATATTCGTCGACTGGAAGAAATCGACGCGGTGGAGAGAAGGATGGTATTTGCGCGAAGATAAGGATGTGCCTGTTTTTTTCAAGTCAGTAGCCGAAGATATTTTGAACGCGGGTATTTACAGAGAGTTCTCGAGGATGAAATTTGCCGACGATGACGGCGACGATGACGTTCAAAATCAAGCTGGTAAAAAGTTGACGTTTGTTCCGAAGATGATTTCAGAATTGAAAGCGCTTCTTCTTTTGCGCACATCATCAGAAAATAAGGACGAGAACGACATCAACGACGACACTATAGCCGCTTCCACGAGGACTTTGCGGACGGATGCACCTGTTCAAATCGAACAGGACCCTGCGCAAAGTCAAGGCGACGATATTGACGCAGCTTTTAGCACCGAAGATGCTCTGCTTTCAGATTTGAAAAGCATTGTCTCGTTGACGAAAGCTCGAAGTAGAAAGAGCGCACATTTTTCTCATTCATCCAAAGAGACGACGAAAACGACTTATAGCGAATGTTACGATTTCATAAATTGGGCTTCGACGTATTTCGATAATGATACGTGCACAACTCTGGGTATTCCCGTGAATACGTTGGTTTCGAAGTCGATGTTACACCAAATTCGTCTGGCGGCGATGAATGCGAGCGATCAGGCCTTGGAAAAATTGAAATCGGCGTACGGAGTAAAAGCAGAGCTCACAAAGTTGCGAGCATTGTTTCTGGGTGGATGCGGAGAAGTTGCTTTAGATTTTTCCAACCATGTCTTTGAAAAGTTTGAGAGTATTCGCCGTCGTCGTGATGAGGAGAGTGGTGAAATCGGCGAGTCAATGGGAGAAGCAATAGTGCGTTTTGATACCACCAGATTGACCGAAGTATTAAGAGACGCAATTCTCGAACATACGAACGAGAGCACGTTTGGAAGTCGCGAATCAGTTGGTAATAAAAGAGAAGAATTTCGAGTTCAAGTATTTTATGCACGTCCGAGTCTAGATAACGACGACGACGAATATAAAGGAAGCGAGGAACTTCAAGCGCTAACGGATTTAAACATCATTTACCAAAAGAAGAAGACCCACACTGCGTTGAGTACAAACAGCAACGCTATCGCGGCGAGCTTAATTTGCGATGCAGTTTCGTTATCCAAATATAATGAAGTGTTCAAGTATCTCTTGCAGCTGAGATTTGCGCAGCGTTCGTTGGATTATGGCGTCCTCTCGCAATGGACATCTGAAAATAGAAGGAGAACAGAGCCGTCGCCCTCCACGTCTGGAAAAACTTTATCTATCTCATCGTCGCTCGAAATTGAGCTGAAACATTTTGTGCTGACGTTACGTACGTTTGTGACTACGAAAATCTTGTCGGTCGAGTGGAATCGTCTACTTGAGTTCATCGATGACTCTGCGCAATCCATCGATGATGTAAAATTGGCTCACGAAGTGTATTTGGACAACATTTCTCGAGTCGCGTTGGCGACTCCGGATTCAACTTGGTCGCTCTTATCGACTCATATTAAAATTATCTTGACCATTGCTACTGAGTTCGGAAACGTGCGTCGGCAGGAAGAAGAAGAAAAAGAGGGAGGTGACGTTGGAGTAAAATTACGCGAGCTCTCGATGAGAAGAATGGAGAAAAAATTCACCGTCGCCAGAGCCAACGTTTTGAAAATCTTAAAGAACCTCGACGCTGAATCGGATGATGCCGAAAGCCTCTACGAGCAGTTGAACTTCAACAATTATTATAGAAATTAGTCTAAATAGATATATAGCTTACGACTTTTTAGTAGTAGTACTGTTTAAGCATGCGTGGGATTTACAACGAATTGTTTTACTACTCGTATTCATTTAAGCGCCTTGAGGATCGATGAGCGCCAAGACGCCTTCATAAAAGATAGGACTCGGTGGCATCTCGAATAACGGCTTAGCTTGGTCTGCTTTTGCGTGGGCTTTTTTACTGGACCCCTCGCGCCATTTTTGAAAAGATGCTTCGTCTTTCCAGACCGTAAGAGTCGAATAGTTGTAGCCGTCGTCAGCTTGCAGCGCGTCTCTTCTAAAAAGTACAAACGTTTGAAAGCCTTCGCAGTTTTGTAAATCCGATTCACGTTGGGACCATCGCTGTTCAAAGGCAACCTCGGTACCTGGAAATACTTTGAATCTATTCATTGCGACGTACACGTCCGATTTTAACGGGGTTTTACCATCCGCCACGACAGATCTCCACCCGTCCGCTTGTTGCCATTCGTTGATGAGCGCGTCCGGAGACGTCGATAACGGCATTAAACCGTCATAAAACGCTGGCTTCGGTCCACCTTTCAGAACCATCAACGACGAGATCAGCATTTCTGCGAAGCCGAAGATAGTCCCTCCGCCGTGCGCTTCCTTAAACGCCTCTCCCGTTCTCCAAGCGTCAAAGTTCTCCTTGTTGCTCCATATGGTTAGCGACACGTAGTCGCTCTCTTCCTCATCTCCTCTTCCTTCGCTCACTCGTCTCATCAAGGTGAAGAATCGGAAACCATCGAGTTTCGAGAGTCGACTTTTTCTCTCCGCCCATCTCTTCTCGAATTGCGGACCTTTGCCTTTCTGTAACTTAAATCTGTTCGATGCGACATATCTCTCCGCTTTCACCGAGTCCTTAGACAACACCGCGGTGCCGACTTCTTTCATCATGTCTGCGTTGGCCTGCACGGTGAACGAGGAGTTTTTCCCGAGGACACGTTTCTTGTTGTTATTAGATGATGACCCGCGTCCGACGAACGACGACGACGGGGCAAAGAACGACGACGAGGCAGACGCGAGTGAGGCAGACATATTTGCGATGACGTTTCGATTTTGAGGATTTCCGGACAGAAGAGGCTTCTTCCAACTTCCAAAATATTTTTCAATCGTCTGAGAAAGAGGAAAGAGAGAAAATGAGGAAGCAAAAGTAGTTTTGCTGTGATACGTTTAAAAAAAGGGAGAAAGCGCAAATAAAGGCCATCCATGAGGAACGAAGGGAGCGCGATGTTCTGCGCACGCATGTTCATGTGATTTATTGATTTATATGTTTCCTACTAGGTACACGAACACCTCTCGGCTCGAGGCGGCTCAGCGAGAGAGTGAGAGAGAGCGAAAACTCGCTCTGGTCAAACTCATCTCTCGCTGATGAACCGCGTCTCGCGTTGAGACGTCCATATTTATATATTATTAACAAAATATGCTACTAAAGTCTCTCTACTATAACCCCAATCATTAAGCAGACGCTTTCTTCGTCGCTTCAGTACCTTCTCTGAATCCATTCTTGAATCGTCTCGGCAAGGATTTAATGTATCGCATTCTCCCAGTACCAGTGGTGGATCTTCCCTTAGCCTTCACCGACCAGTTGTACCCACGAGTCTTCGCGGCTGGGTAGCCGCACGACGAGCACGTCGACTTTTGGATGTGATACGATCTGCGCCCACATCTGTTTCATCGCGAGAGAAGGAGGAGAATGAACGTCAGTAACCAAAACAAACAAAAGAGACAAGAGAGAGAGAGATTTATATGACCCGACGGTGAAAACCACAGATTTTGGGCTTTCCGGGGCGATGATTTGCGTGCGCGCGAATCCAACTCTCCCGCGCACACGCGCACGCGCAAAGATGAAACACAAAGTCGCGAAATATACGCGCGTAAACACTATTCCATCGCGCAAATATTCACTCTCTTGTCTTCCTTAACCTTCGCGCGCGCATCCTGAGCGCGCGACAAAATCACAAAAAGCCCTCCACGCGAGCGCCTTCCTCGCACCCAAAAAAGAGGCGGAGAAGGAGGAAAAAAAGAGCATCATCCGGATTCCTTTCCGAAAGAGACTCTCGCGGGAGTATCCGATCGATGACGACGATATCTAACGCGTACCTTCTGCACAAAGTGTGGGATTTGTTCTTTCGTTTACCGAAAGACCCGGTGCCTTTTCCTTTCTTACCCATGTTTTATATATACGAGTATGCGCAAATTCTAAAGTGAAGAAGGAACGAAGGAGTGTCCGACTCTCAAAAAACAGAATTTTTTCATTTTTTCGTTCTCCTCAAAACTGGTCTTGGGTTTCTTCCTCCTCTGCTATAAGCTACTACTGCGCTCATCATCAACGTCAAAACTACTACTGAACACGAACACGCGTGACACACATAATACACACACTAAAGGATGGGAAAAAGGAGAAGAGTCGGCGTGGAAGGCGGAGGCACGACTTTTGTCGTCGCGCTCTCCGAAGACGGAGACGATTGGTCGCACGTCGAGGAAAGATTCGAGATACCAACGACTTCCGCGGAGGAGACGTTGCAGAAAGTGAAGGAGATATTAGACCAATTGTACCCGTTCGATGCGCTTGGGATATCTTGTTTTGGACCGCTCGAGTTGAACGAGACGAAAGAGAAGTACGGATACATCACGACGACGCCCAAGTTACAATGGAAAGATACAAATATTTTAGGAATTTTAGCCGGGAAAGATACCAAATGGGCAGACGTTCCAACTGGTTTCGATACGGACGTCAACGCGCCGGCGATGGCTGAGTTTGCGTATCATAATAATACTAATAAGAATAACGAAAAGAAAGAAGAAGAAGAGAAAATAGAATCGTGCGCGTACATCACCGTAGGCACCGGTATCGGTGTAGGTTTGGTTATGAACAGTAAGCCCGTCCACGGCTTACTCCACCCGGAAGCCGGTCATATTTCCAACACGCCAGATAAGTGGCAATTCCCACCACCAACGAACACAGAAACAAGTAAAGTCGATGACAATGAAAATGTAGTTTATGATCATTTCGAAGGCACGTGTCCGTTCCACGGCTCTGCGTGCGTCGAAGGCATGGCGAGTTCAGTCGCGCTGGCGAAACGAGCGAACTGCACGCTCGCGGAGTTGAAGCTACTTTCGGACGACGATATCATTTGGGAAAAGTGTGCGCACCATCTCGGAGGGTTATGCGCCACGTTATTGTTAGTAGCTAGTCCGGAAAAAATTGTGTTATCAGGTGGAGTCATGCGAAGAACAGTTTTGTTCCCGAAAATTCGCGAAAAAGTCTACGAACTTCTCGGCGGGTACATCGGCGTCGACCGCATGCAATCGAAAAAAGGTTTAGAAAAATTAATCGGTCCCTCGCGCTGGGGCGATACTGCCGGTATTATCGGTAGTTTATACTTGGCTGAAATGGCGTATTTGCAAAGATGACATTGAATTGTGTGTAATGTTTAAGCGACGTACGCTGAATAATAAATACGTGAACACTCGTATTTTCCAAATACACACAGTCGTTTTTATCCTTTTCTCTCTTCTCGGCTGCAGCCAAAAACGAACACGTGTTCAGATATCTTTTTTTTCTCCATAAAGTGAAACTCTTTTGTCACTCTTCCACTCGGTCTCCTCCAAATCTCACTCACTCGCTCGAGTTCACGCCTGTGAATAAGAAAGTTTTGTGCTCAGAAATGGCATTTACTCCTTCTGTCCTTCAACAGTCTTCATCTTCGACGACGACGACGACGACGAGAGCAGCGATTTGTGCATCATCATCTTCATCGAAAAAGTCTTCCAATCTTGCGGTGAGAAGAACATCGAGAGGAAGAAAAGTAACAGCAACCGTGATGGCATCCTCATCGAATAAAGTTGAACCGGCTATTATTATCGGCGGCGGCCGCGTTGGGCAGGCGTTGTTCGATATGGGCGTTGAAGGGGACGTAATCGTCAAAAGAGACGACGAGTTTCCTTCCTCGCCCAGTTCTGGCCCAATTTTCGTGTGCACGAGGAACGATGTTTTAGAGACTGTCATCGAGAAAACGCCCGCTAATCGACGCGAGGATTTGATCTTCATGCAAAACGGATACTTAGATTCATTCTTACAGTCGAAAGGGTTGGAAAAGAACACGCAAGCGCTTATTTATTTCGCAGTCGCCAAGTTCGGAGAGAAACCGACGGATGGCGTGACGAGCGTCAATCCGGAGGGATTAACTGCCGTTACTGGTAAGTGGAGCGACCAGGTCGCCGCGAGATTTCACAACGGTGATTTATCGTGTCACGTGAAAGATGCAGCGAAATATCGAGCTTCGATGCTTGAAAAGTTAATCTGGATTTCTGCGTTCATGTTAGTCGGTGCCCAACATCCCGGCGCTACCGTCGGCGACGTGGCTACCACGCACAAGAGCGAAGTCGAAGGACTTATCAAGGAACTCGTCCAAGGTGTGGCGGATATTAACGACGTCACGTTCGAAGCGGGAACTTTGGAGCGATTATTAGCGTACGCGGACTCTGTTGCGCACTTCCCAACCGCGGTGAAAGAGTTTGAGTGGAGAAACGGCTTCTTCTACAATTTGTCCATGCAGACGATGCAAAAGAGCAAAGACGATCCGTTCCCGAAGCACACGGCGATGTTGAAGGCTATCAATGCAATTTAATTTCTTAAGATATATACCCATGTACTCGAACTGAAAATTTCTGTGTATTCGTTTTGTAGAAGAGTGGCAAAACTGCCCGCATTTTTTCTCTTTCTTTTTCCGTCTTAGTTAAGCCCTGAATTTCCACCGAAGGAAGTGTTGCAAAGACTAGAGTTAGGAGACTCGTGAAACTCGTGTTTTTGTACCTCAGAATTTGAGTAGTCTCAACGATAATAACACCCTTCATTCATCATGGGAGAAGATGCGACCATGGGCGAAGCGAAACCCGAAAGAACGTCTGGCGTCTCGCTCGATATCGTCAAGGTGAGTCTCTCTCGTGTTCTGCTGTTTTCTTTTGTTTTGTCCTCTTTCTCCCATTTTTTCTCGATCTGTTTTCTCTTTCTCCCCTCCCCCCGCTCGAATGATGATGATGATGATGATGCAGATGAAACTGACGATACTTTTTACCATCATCCCACTCTACCACTCTTCTTAAACCTTAGATTTTGAAAGTCTCTCATCGCGAGCAAGGATTACGACACGGGGACTATCGACGGTATCGTCAGTATTGCGCGCGCAGACTTCGCAGGCTGTACAAAACTTCCCAAAATTTCTGCCACAAGAAGGACTTGCCGCCAGGCGGAGGGAACGAAAAACAAAGACACAAGTTCGAGAAGAAACCAATGAGAGGAGAAGACGGTGCTTTTATGATTCAAGATCCATCCCGAGATCTGCTGATACCGTTAGTGCAAAGTGAACGGTGCTGGGCATTAGCGAACGAGTTAAAGGACGACAACTTGATGGGCGGACCGATGAACGCCGTGAAGAGAGCGCACGCGAAGAAACGCTTAAAGAAAGCATGCGGACACGCCAAAGAGTTTAAAGATGCGTGTGCACACTATGGAGATGCAAAGTTAAAGTTAGAAAGCGAAGCGTATTGCTCGTACATGCTCGGCGTGGCGGATCTCAACGATACGATGAAGGAAAATTGTGGCGCGGTTGCGGTGAGGGAGTTAACGCGAGCCAAGAAGATTTACGAGTTGCTCGGCAAAGTAGGACCGACGGAGCACAAGATGAACTGCGAAGGACGTGCGAGAGAAGTGGCGCTGATGGTTTCTACGGGAATGAGACAGGCAAAGGATGTTATTGATGTGAAGAAGGAAGTAGCTGAGGTGGAGAGAGAGGTGGAGAACTCGACGAACATGAGGGAAGCGACGGAATTTTTGAAACTGAGCGATCCTCTTCTGACTGGAGGTGACACCACGTTAGCTACTCACATACAGTGGAGAGGTAAACAATTCAAAGTATACGGTGAATATGGCATGCGAACGTACGGAGCTGTTCATAAAATACTCAATCGATTGAAGAACGAAGCGAGCACACTTTCTGTGGACAAAACGTTGACGTTGTACAAGAAACTTTTCGTGCACATTGAAGAGACGAAAAAGCACTTATCTAAAGCTTGTCGTGACGCGGAAAGTATGTCATTTGGCTCTGAATACGACGAAGAAGATTTGGCGCAACTTCGCTTATCGACCCAAGCCTTAGACGTGTTAGTATTGGAGAAGGAAATTGCAAGAGACCTATTTTTAGCGGAGCAATTAGGCGCGAAACTATTCGATAAATCGGCCACGATGAAGCACAAATCAGATCGAAATCTGAAATTCGAGCACTTGGTTCGCGTGTATGATGCTTTAATCGCGAGTAATTACATCTTAGCGGACGCTGCTATGGAAATCATTCGAGGCGCGGATGCAGACGCAGTCATCGAAAAGCTCGAATCCGATATCGACGACGATATTGAAAAGTACAAGAAATCGAGAGAAGAAGCGTTGCAGGGGGCATTGACGGAGCCGAACGATCCAATCGCATCAAAGGTGAAAACACTGAAGGTATCTTCAACGGGAGGAATGCCGAGAGTTGTTTTGGAAGGGAAAAATATCGCGGAATTCGTTTACAACCGAGGTGAACCTTCTGTTCAGTTTGAACAAGCACGGGCCCAGCATGCTAAAGCGACGGGAATTCCAACTCCCGTATCACCAATTCCTTCACCAAGAGCGAAAGCGAAAAAGAATCAAAACGAATCGGACTCGGAAGGATTCCATTCTGCGGACGAAGAAGAGTCGGATTACGAATCGTCCGAATATTCCGGAAGTAGCGATTATGAGAGTAGCGATTATGAAGACGCCGGTCCTGGATATATATCTTCCGCGGCTGGTGCGTTGGGTAAATTATTTTCTCGAGGATAGATGCTTGAGTTATTAGAGCATTGCTGCTATTTCTTTTAATGTATCATTGCATATACTTTGCGAGTCTTTCTGTTTTCTACAAATATTTTATAACGTCACCGTGAACGAAACGTACGGAAAGCAATCGTCTCCGCCTCGCTCTCCACCTAATCCGTCACCACCACCTCCACCGCTCCCGCCGCCACTCTCGGTAGCTGACCAGTGCGAACTCGACCCGTTCCCGAACGCCGCGTTCATTACACTTCTAAGCTTTTTCTCTAGTCGTTCTTTCGGTCGCATAATCACCGCTTGAAATGCCGGCGGTAAACCGTATCTCAAAATACTCTCCACGAACAAACGAACAACGACGACGTGTATCCACGAGGAAACAACTTCCCCGTACGAAGTTTGACACCACTCGTACAATTCGTTTCTTCGTCTCTCGACTTCCTCTTCTAAACTTTGCTTCTCTTCTATATTCTCCGTAATTTTGTCCTTGTCGTAGCTATACTCTCGCACTTGGAACGCCCCATTCTTTTCTCTCACGGCATTCTTAAATGAATCGACCGTTCTTCTAAACAAGGTCACCGTAAATAAGGAGTAATCGTTCTCTTCCTTCAACATCTTCGAAGATCGAGGGACAACAAACTGCGCCAAAGTTTCGTACGAATCCAGCCAGTCTTGCGCCGAAAACTTTGGTATCGTGACCAACAAAGTCGTCAAATTTTCCGTTTCGACCATGTCCTCTTCTCTCACGACGTCGCCTAAATCTCTCGTCGCTAACGAGCCTTGCGTTTTCCTCGCAATCGTTGACAACGAATTCTTCGCCATCACGTACTCGCTCAACTTCATCTTCAACTCGTCGTCAATTTTCATGACGTGCTCGGTTATCTTCTCCACGGTTTCTCTCAGTTGTCGCTTTGCTGGATTTTTAGCCTCGTCCCATTTAAAGTCCGTGAGATACTCCTCGGTTGGAACGCCATCTACGGTTAAAATTGTCTGCGCGGTAAACGCTTCGTTGTTGTTGTTGCTATTGTTATTATTTTCCATGTTGTCTCTTCTTCGCTGTTGTTGAGATTCTTTGGCAAAGTGTTCGCCAATCTCTTGAATCTGACGCTTGATTTTCTGCGTCACGTTTTCTATCTGCCCGTTGATCTTTTGTAAATCATCCGACAACGCCAACAGCGAATCTAACGTTCCTATTTTCAGCTCCGGGACGAACAGTTTCCGATTCTCTCTCGCGCAGAGTTCTCCGTTTTCCTTTCCTCTCGTTTTCGCTTCTAAAAGTTGAAACGCGATGTCTTTCCTCTCCTGTATCGTTTGGCCGTTTATCGAGTGGTCTCTTTCCGTCAGAGGTAAGGAGACGATCCAGTACGCCGTCGTCGTAAATGTCGAGGACGACGATTCCATTTGTCTTCTTCTTCTTTTTGTGTTCGCTCTCTTGTGTGCTGTCGATGATTTTTATTTATGAAGACGAGAGATGTTGATAAAGTCTTTAAAAGAGTTGATGAATCTTCAGAAAAAGTCATGATCAAAAAAAGCACTTCACTCGTCAGAAGAGCTCTTTTCTCTCATCGCTCAGTTTCTCTCGCTCCTACTAAAGAGAGTCTCATCAAACGAAAGTAAACGCACGGAAGAGAAAAAGAACGAGAAGAAGAAGAACATGAAATGTTGAAATGCTGAACAGACTGAAAACAATCGTGGCAAAGCCACCGACGTCGAACAAGAAGTTCTATCGGAACACGGAAGACGTTCTGAAATCCTTGGGACGAAAACAAAAAGTCGAGGAGGAGAATGCGTTCTCTTTCCAACGGCATTTTGTTTCCTCCGAAGAAGAAGAAGAAGAAGAAGAAGAAGAAGAGGAAGGAGAAGGAAACAAAACGAAAGCGACGAAAAGAAGCAGAAGAAAAATTGTTTTACAAAACGGGGACGTGTACGAGGGAAAGTGGAACGAGACGAGCAATGTGCCGGTTGCAGATGAGACGAGCACGTACACTTGGAAGAACGGAGACGCGTTTACGGGGAACTGTACGCAAATACTCCAAGGCAAAAAAAGACCGGACTCTGGAATAATCACGTATAAAAAGGACGGGACGATTTATGAATACTATCGGAAAGGGTATGGGAAGTTAGTCAGAGCCGATGGGAGCAGCTACATTGGCAACTTTAACGAGCGAGGAGAGTTTTCGGGATTCGGTAAGTTTACGTCGGCGCCTCAAAAGACAACGAAAGATGCTTCTGCTTCTTCTTCGCGTGAAGCGTGCGCGCAGCACGAAGGCCTCTACCGCGAAGGAAAACCAAACGGGCCGGGTCAATTTCGGTTTGCGAACGGTGACATGTACCAAGGCGAATTTGTTGATGGATTTTTTCACGGTTGGGGAACGATTGTTTTCAACGAAATGGGAGACAGATACGACGGTGAATTTTCTCGAGGAGCGTTCAATGAGAACGGCGTGTACACCTGGAAAAACGGAAATTGTTACGTCGGAAAATGGAAGAACAATAAAATGCACGGGCCTGGTGCCTTCTCAGATGGCGAAGAAGTTTTTATTTTGTGCGAATATAACAACGGTAAACGAATCAGAGAGGAAAAGAAAGGGGAGTTACCGGAAGCGCTCAAGCAGCACAGAAAACGAATGCAAGACTCGTTGAAACAACACAACGCTCAGTCGATAAAGTTACAATCGAGTTCATCGATGAAGATTTCAAAGATGTACAAAGAGTTTGGTGAAGCAAATCTCTTCAAAAAAATGTTCTCTTCGAGGTCACAATCGGTGCGAAGAGTGAAAGCCGGAGGACAGACTATTTTCAAAGGTCACCGCAGTTACGAATTAATGACGCAGCTGCAATTAGGGGTCGTCTGGTCAATTTCATACAAGAATAAAACAACAGCAGCAGTGTTAACTGCAGATGATAACAGGAATAGCATGGACGAAAACGATACCGCTAACGAGGATTACAAACCTCTCACGGTGACAGATTTTGATACGTATCTCAAAGTTCGATTTCCTCGAATTGGTTCTGAAATCACACCACCGCACTCCTCGTCGGATTTTAAATGGAAACTGTATTCCCCAGAGGTGTTTAAAAGGTTGCGAAGAGACTGGGGCGTCGATGAATCCGAGTTTATGCTCTCCATCTGCGGCGAACAAGCGTTGAAAGAGATGAATTCTGCCGGTAAGTCTGGCTCAATTTTCTTTGCCTCAACCGACGAGCGTTACATCATTAAAACTATGCGGAAAGTCGAGATGAAGGCTTTGTTGAAAATGTTGCCAAAGTATTACAGACACATGCAAGAAAACGAAGACTCTTTGTTGACAAAGTTCTTTGGCGTCTTCTCGGTGAAACCGAGTCAAGGGAAGAAGGTTCGATTTATTGTCATGGCCAACTTGTTTTGCGATTCTCTGGAAATTCACGACACGTATGATTTGAAAGGCTCCACTTTAGGCAGGTTCACATCTATAGAAAAGAGAATGAAAGCAAATTCGTTGGAATCGACGACGGAGTCTGGAGTTATCTTGAAAGACTTGGATTTAGGATTCAAATTTAGGCTGGAGAAATCGAAGAGAGACTTGTTCATTCGCCAAGTTTCGCTCGATCTGAAGCTATTAGAAGAACTGAACATTATGGATTATTCCTTGTTAGTCGGTGTGCATTATACGAATACTAAAGACCGAAAGTCGAAAACTGGATCTATGCTTTCAGATTCTCAGTTATCGAGTGCTGGAGTAGACACTGAAATGCCAGGAAACCACTCGTATACAGAGACCGATGGTGATTACGATGACGACGTTTCCACCCTTGTGAAAAATAGAAATAACGAAAGGACGAGTTTTGAGAGTAGCGATATGTATGACATCGATGACGACGATGAGGACGCCGAGAATGGGGACGAATCCAATCCGAATAGAAAAAAAAGTGAATACGCTTGGGCGCTAAACATATACAAACAGCTGTCGAAAAATTTTGGCGCTTTCGAAACGGTCGCAGCGACGTCCACGAAACCTTTAGTTTTCAAATACATCAACCATGGAGGCAGGAGAAACGAAGAGAAAAGACCGTGGAAAGGAGCAGACGAACAAATAGCCCAAGTCGTAGGGGATCGCGTGACTCAGTTTTCCTCAAACAGTTTGCCGAAACAGCTCGCCGCGGTGTGTGTTCCCGGTCGGTCGTTTAAATCACTTTCGGAGAAAGATATGAAAGTGTTGCACGAAGAACCGAGTGTGCGAGATGCGATTTTGAACCTGGGCATCATAGATATTTTGCAAGTGTATTCGGCGCCCAAAAAATTAGAGAGAGGCTTTAAAGGTGCAGTATATAAAGCGACTAGCATTAGTGTTGCGGCACCAAAAGCGTACGCGAAGAGGTTCAAGGATTTTATGCGTAACATATTCGAGTAATTTTTTGACCATAATAGACTTGTACTGCTAGTGATTGCTATCATATTAATACAATAAAAGTACACATTTTCTAAAAACTAAATGTTCCGCATCCCACCGTTTCAGTTGTCGAGACGCAGTTTTACCTCTTCTTTAGTCGTTGTTTCCGCTGCTACTACTGCTGTTCTTTTTCTCAGATTCTATGGCTTCTCTATAACCAATTCTATACTCCTTAATGAATTCTCTCACCCCGTCTCTATACGCTATGCCTCTCGTCTCGTATAAATACTTTACCAGAGGCCTCCATCCAGACTTCGCCGTGTGAGCTAATTCGTTCAATTCAGAACCGAGAGAAGGAGAAGAAGAATCGTCGTGCTTCTTATCGTTCTCTCCCTTGTCGCGATCATTTCCTGCCCCGTGCGTTCGTGCGGCAGATTTCATCGCACCATCTTCTCCTTCTCCTATCTCTCTCTTCCAACTCTTTCCGTAAAGCTCCAACGCTTTCTTCCAAATCAGAAAGTGTTGTTTGATGGTATATTTCTTCTCGACGTAATTCGGCGGATTCGGCATCGTGTCCGGCCATATTATGTCTTTCACATCTTTCTTAAAATACCGGGAAAGCTTACTGAATGTCGACAGTCCTTGTCTCCTAGCATTGTTCGACATTGTTACTCTTTGTAGGATGCTTTACTTTGAATGATGGTTTTATATCGTGTTCATTTCATCTACAAGGTATCAAAACAAAGAGACGTCGGTCACGACTGACGCTTTTGGTTGTTGCTTCCTTCTCTCTCCTTTGCCTTTGTTTTTTTCCTTTTATTTTTATTTTTAAAATTCCAAATCCCCTTTCGTTTTCTTCCCAAGGTAAAGATTCCCGATAGCACAATAGATATAGGAACTCTCAATTCAATTTAAATTTATATCACTCGTCGTTTTTTCTTTAAACTCATCTTCTGGGGATATAAAATAATTTTTTAATTTTTAATTTATTTAAAACAATTTGCAGAGTATTTCGAGATCTTTCAGCTATTAAATTCCCAAACGAATCACGATTAATTTAATAATACCTTATATTTGAATTTTTAAGAAAGTAGAAAAGCCGGATAATGTTGTGTTTATCTTATATTCGGGATGATTCTAGGAAATTAATTTTTAAAATAATATTTTTTCCCTACAAAATTTATCATAAAAAAATAGTTTCGCATATTTATAAATCACAACTAATCTAGAACTCAATTATAAATGTCACAGATGCTTCTATATCTATTTATTTTCTTTTAACGCTCGTATGTAATATTATCGCAAAAAACTTTTTTTTTGCCTTCGTTTGTGAGTTGATTTTCTTTTGAGAGAATGTCTTGAAAACAATCATACAATACAATTCAGAGAAGAGGAAACTCCTCACACGAAGTATTTAAAGAAGAATATTACAAAACGATAACACTGAGTGCTGTTGTTTCCGATCATCGCACTTTTTCTCCTCAAAACTTAAGGGGGGGAAGGAAGAAGAAGTCGCATTAAAATACAGGAACGAACGAAAGAGTGATGATGACCAATACTACTCCCAATTCTTCATCAAGGAGCCGCTGCTTCCTTTTTCTCCTCTTCTTCCTTCTTCTTAGCAGTGCAGTGATGATGAAAACGACCGAGGCGGTGGAAGAGTTTGAAACCGAGAAGGAGATGCTCGATTTCATAGATGATAACAGCGAGGATTCCTTAGCCGTCATCTCCTTGTTTCGACCGGACAACGAACACGAAAAGTTCGAAATTGTCTATTCCGACGTCGAGGAAACGTTTCACGCGTACGGCCACGAGGACGTTATTTTCGCAAGAGCAAACAAGCTCAAAGGAGATAAAGATACCATGCCTAAAACGTACGTCTTAAAGCCACATTACAGGGAAAGCAAGGATGCAATGGTTATGAACATGACGACGAATCCGGCGTACGACGTGAAGGCGGTGGTAAACTTTGTCTTTTACGCCATGATTCCGCCGTACGCCAGGTGGCCTCCTTTTCCCAAATCTCGAGGTACCGAAGATGAAGTGCAAAGAGCAAATTTACACGCTAAAAACGACATGCCCAAAGTGTTCGTACTGACGAAACCAGAAACTGCCATCGACAACGGCGTCGTCTTACACGAGGTCTTGACCCAAGTCGGACAATCACTCGTCGGCGTGATGGTTGTCATTCAGCTTTCCGTGAAGGATAAATCCTTCTTGCGCGCAGCAGTATACGAGGGAGAGGAAGATCAAATAATGGAATCGTTGGAGAAGAACGATTTCGTTCTAGTAGGATACGATAGGCTAACGAATGTAAGAGATTCGGTAGTTTTTACAGACATGGACGCGTTGAGCTACGAGTCCATGGTGAACTTTTGTATGAGGTTCGCGACGAAAGTAGGAGGTGACTTGTTGGAAGGGAACCGCTCTCCGTTCCCGCTGAAAAGGAGTAAAAATAGAAGAAGTAAAAACACAATCGGTTTAGGAAAGCATCGCGGGCACAACGCTGAAGACTTAGAAGAATTATGATAATAATAATGATAACATTAAGAATAAGAATGCTTTATGTATGCGTCTGATATGAATTTGCTTGCTTTTGATATTCTATTCTGTTTTAACTCTAATTACAAACTCTTTTTTTTAGGATTCAAAGGGCACTTGTACTCGCTCGCGAATTTCCCGAACGAATTCGCCGGATCGTGTTCCGGCAATAACTTATACTCCTTTTTATCGTCCGGCGGAGTCTCGTCTAACATGTCGTAATAGTATTCCCACCACTCGACGAAAAAATCTACGTACAGCTTCAAGAACTTTTGATGGTCCTTTGGGTACGCGCACTGCGTCATCCACTGCGGTTCCCACGGTTTGGGGGATCCGTTCATGTGATACCCGTGAACTCTGCTCTCGTCCCACAACTTTTTCTCTTTCACCATCCTCCGATGTTTCATAACATAGTCAATCGGGATCAGATTATACCTATTCTTGAACTGAACGTTAAGGAAATCTTGCTCGGACGTTGCCAACATTTCTGTTTCAGTCAGGGCCAGAAACGCCTCCATAATCTCATCGAAAACGTCGTTTGAGGGATTATAAATAAACATACCCGCGTTAAATCCCGCTTTAGTATCGAACGACGATCGCGGCGTTACAGCTATCGAGTGCTTCACTGGATCTGTCTCAGCGCAAAACATCGAATCCGAGTTTTGTCTCACGTACACGTCGGCATCCACGTACACCATCTTCTCGTACTCTTCAAATTTCCAAACGAACATCTTCACCACCCAATATCCGCTCGCGTATCGCGCTGATTTTGATACCAACGCTTTCGCCTTTTCGTTGTTCTCAAACGGGTCTACGACTATAACTCTGATCGACTCTTTCGTCAACTTCTCTCTCACTTCCTCGCTCACCGCCGTGGATACCAAAGCGATGAAATCTCGATCTTCAACCGCGTACTTTCTAATCGTGTGCAATAAAACTAACACCGCGGGCAAAAATCCGTCGTTCCCTAACGCCGTAACCCACGTTTCTTTACACCCACTCGGCCCTCCAAATCCTTTCTCCGAAGCTTCCAAAGATTCTTGCACGTATTCTACTTCCGTTTGTTCTCGCGACCGGTGTCGCCCGACGCCGAGCGCTCGGCACTCTGAAGAGTGCATTTTCTCCTCTCTCCCTTCCTTATCGCATTTCAAGTTAAACAACAAGTCCTGTCTCGCGTTCCCTTTAACCTTTTTCGTGTACGACGGAATAGAAGAACTGAAAGAAGCAGGTCTGTAGTCGTATCTCTCGTGTTTGTGTTCTCCAATCGGTTCCGGTATTCCCATAGCTTTCCGTAACTTTTCCTCTCGCTCTCTCATTCGAACGAACGCGACGTTGTTATTCTTCTTTTGTCTTCTCAAAACTCCCACTTTTCCTCTCCCACTTGCCATTTCGCTATCATTGCCACCGCTGCTGCTGCTGCCCTGACGATGATGATGATGATGAATAGAATAATGCAATCCACCTTTCCCGCTCTCGAGCATTTCAAAGACGAGAAACAACAGCACAAGAGGTAAGGAAAAGACTTTGAGAAATCTTATCAGAGCTCTCTTGTTGCTCGTCGTTTTCACCATCCTTCTCTTCCTCTCTCTCTCTCTCTTTTCTCTAATAAACGGAGGACTAGGAGTCGTATACTATTTGTGTGTTTTGTACGAGAGTAAAAAAATTTGAAGAAAAGATGAGAGCAAAAATAGGACAAATCTCTCTCCATTATTTTTAGCGTTCTATGTAGCATCACACACATCATTTAAGGCAGAAGAGAAAGAGAGAGATTAAAAGGAGGAGGAGGAAGAGGAGAAGGACGACGACGATGATTTCCTTCTTTTTGTCTTCTTCTTCTTCCACGGTCGCATCATCAGAAAAGTTGACGACGACGACGAAGATGATGATGATGTCACCGAGGAGGAGAAGGTGGTTGTTAACTAAAGGAAAAACATCAAATGGAAGGAAAAAAAGCATCAACGCTTCTCCTCTCTTCTCCTGCGCTTCTCTTAACGAGGATGACAACAACAACAACAACATTAAATCCATCGTCAAAACGAAATCTGTGGTGTTCGTTCGTCACGGCCAGTCCACGTGGAACGAAAGAGGGATCATCCAAGGGTCCTCCGACGAGAGCGTGTTGACGGAGTTGGGAGAAACGCAAGCCAGACGGTTGTACGAGTTGTTACGAAGCGAAAAATTTGACCACTGTTTGAGAAGTCCGTTACAGAGAGCATACAGGACGGCTGAAGTCATATGGGGCGAAGAAAGGAACAGAGAGAAGATGGATACTATCGATGATTTGCGAGAGATTGATTTATACGCGTTTCAAGGGTTAGATAAGAACGATAAAGAAACGATCGAGAAGAGGGAGTTTACGAACGCGTACGCGCAGTGGAAAACGGCGCCGGAGAAGTTTGAAGTGAGCGGACACTTTCCAGTTGTCGAATTATGGGAGAGAGGCGATAAGTGCTGGAAAGAATACATTTTCCCGTTAGTGTTAGATGAATCAAAGTCGATCGATAGTTTGCTCGTCGTTGCGCACAACGCGGTGAATCAAAGTCTGTTAGGAAACGCGCTGGGAATGGGACCGGAATATTTTAGAAGGATTTTACAAAACAACTGCGGCATTACTAAAGTTGAACTCACAACTACATCGCTGGGGAAAGATAATAGTAACGAGTTGACACTCGTCAAATTGAACCAAACTGGTGGAGGGAACGCTCCAATTAAGAGCAATGTGGATGGTAAACGGTACGTCGTTTTAGTCGCGGCGAAACACTTCGGAGACAAAATGAACGAAGCCATGGGTGAAATCAATACGATTCACACGCTCTTAGCCGACGTTTCGTTTACGAGGATCCTCTCCGTGTGCTCCGCTAGTGACGATACTAATTCAGAGTGTGTTCTCACGAAAGGTCTCTCGGCGTTGTTCAAACAGAAGAACCTCGCGGAGTGCGTAAAATTGGAAACCGACGCCTCGAATGAAAGCGTTCAAGCCGCCGCGCTGGAAAGCACTGGAAATATTCTCGTCGTAGCAAGAGATGAAAAGGCGTGTCGACAAATACTTTCTGGCTGTTTGAACATTCCTACACATGTGAGCGAACGGATCAAGGTAATTGCTGGAGATGGTGTCACCATTGTTGATGTAACAAAAGGTTTTGACAAGTCTGCCGTGAACTGCGTGAATTTTATCTAGCACGATTCTATGTAAGCTGTACCACTACCACTTTATACTATTACTACTCCTACCACTTACTACTACATTACGTATTGCTATGAGAACGAACACTCACGATAGCGAGGACAGAGACGACGACGAGGAGGATCTTTTCTTCTTTTTCTTCTTTTCTTTCTTTGAACGTTTCTTCTCCTTCTTCTCTTTCTTTGCTCTCTTCTTTGATCTTCCATCCTCTTTTTCGTCTTCGTCTTCCTCTTGGAGTAACGGTTTGCCCTCTGCAATAGCCCTCGCACGCTTCTCTGCCATCTCTTTTCGTTTTTTCAATTCATTCATGAGCGTTTGCTCGTCTTTCTCCTCTTCCTCTTCCTCTCGTTGTTTCTCGTTTCCGTCTTTCTCCTCCTTCTCGTCGTCGTCTTCGGAAGACGACGACGACGAAGAAGCCCCTTCCTCTTCCTCTCTCTTCACCTCCACGTACGCTTCCTTCGGAGCGTTCCCGTTGCACTTGAAGCACCTCTCCCTTCCTTCAAAGTTATCTCCTCCGCACAACGAGCACTTCCATTTCAAAATCTTCTTGTTAAACTCCTCTCGCAACCGATAGTCTTCGCAATGGTCTACTCGTAAAATTCTTCCCAAAACTTTACTTCCGTTTAAATTATCCACCGCTATAATCGTCGAGCGCTGATCTAAGTAACACACGAAGGCGAACCCTTTCGATTTCCCGGTCTTTTCGTCTCTGGGAACGAACACGTCCACGATTTCTCCGTATTGCGATAAAATAGCCAACACGTCGCCTTCGGTTAATTCCGAGTGAATGCCGCCGACGAAAACGTACGCGGAGTGTTTGTATTTCGCGTGCCAACTGGCGGATTCTGGAAGACCTAACTCGATCTCTCGAAGAGATGCGTCTTGTTGGTTTTTTATTTGCGTCAAGACGTTCATTTCTCTTTCTCTTTCGTCGTCCTCGTCGTCGTGTTTGCTCGCAAAGAGATGATGTTTTTGGAGATGGAGATGTTTTTCGTCTGTGTGTCTGGAATTTTCTGAATTTGCTTTTTTTTTAGTTTTTGGCGGCGTTCCACACTTTTTTCTCGAACACATCATCACCATGATGAGAGAGCATTCATTCGTATCGAAGACAACAACAACAACACATCAACAACAACGAGAAGAACATATATAAGAACAAGATGAATTCTTTGGACGACGCGCTTTTGAAAGCAACTTTGGACGACGCGAGATGTCAACAGACGGCGTTGGGAAAAAGCACCGTCGCGCAATTGACATCTTTGCTTAAAGGTACGCGTTCATTATTCACGTATCGAGATACGAAAGAAGAAGAAGAAGAAAGTCAGTGACGATACAATAATTTAATCTTTGAGAGCTGACCATCCCCGTGATGTTCAAAATGACAAGCATATAACTGAGACTTTCTTCGTCTTCGCGACGGGCGACGACGCTTAACATCTATTCTTTCTTTACTTTTGTTCTCTCTGTAGCTCATCTTCGGAATCTTAGTGTATAATATCCAATCACGAACCATTATTTCTTCGTACAAAATCAACAACAAAACAGGTTTAGAAGAGAAAGAATTGAAACTGAAGTTAGAGGAGGATGAGGAGGAAGAGGAAGAGGACAATGACGAAGATTATATCAACGCATCCGCGAGAGATTTGTTTGCGCACACGAATTTGAGCGCAAAAACGATTACGTTCAAACCTCCGAGCTCAGTTAAAGCAGTTGGAGGCCATTCGTACGGAGGGGCGTTAAGCTTTAACACGAATAATAGGGAAGGCAAGGACGGTAAGGAGGAGGACACGACACCTGCGATTGACGTAGCTATCGAAATGCCATCTTCGTGCTTCAACGAGAAGGACTACTTGGATCATCGGTACCATTTGAAACGAATGGTGTATTTGAAGCACATACAGAAACAGTTATTAATGAGTAGGAGGAAGAAAAACATAGCAAAGAAATTCGTCAAGAAGTGCGATCTGACTTTTTATCAAAACGACAATCGAAAGCCGTGCTTGACGATAACCATCGATAATCACGAAAGAGATTTAAAAGTTCGAGTGTTGCCGTGTTGCGCTGCGAACTTGTTCCCAAAACAAAGACTCGGTCCAACGAAATCAAATTTGAAGAAAAATGAAGTCCGTTTCGAGTCGCCTCGGTATTCACAATCCATCGCGGAGGATGCGGCTATGCATAGCATCAACGAGTGGCTGCAAAATAAATACAAAGAGGTGAAATTTCTAGGGGCCGCTTCGGTTTTAATCAAAGCGTGGGCGTCTAGACGTCATCTGTTTGAATACTCCAACGATGGTATCACTGGCTTTTTTCTTTCGTGCCTTTTAGCGCACATGGTTGAAACAAGTGATGCGCTTTCGCCGGCAATGGACACGAATCAGCTCGTCCAAGGCTTTTTTGTTACGCTCGCGACGGCAAAGAAAAACAGCAGTGGTATAGCAAATAGTAAGAGAACAAATGGTAGCAACAAGAGTAGTGGCGAATTAGAAAGTAGTAGCATACCGAATTATTTCACCGGCGGTGTATTTTGTGATTCAGAACTAGATGAAGAGACGAAAAAGAGTTGGATCGGAGCCTTTAAAGTTGTGTTCTTGAGTCCATGCGGATCCCTGAATTTAGCCTCGCGAATATCTCAAGGTGCGATTGAAGAGTTGGTTCAAGAAGCGGTAAAATCGAGCGAAGTTTTAGAACAAGCCGGAAGAAATGCATTTGTGGAAGTATTTCTAACCGATTTACCGAGAGCTGTACGGTACGACCTTCACATGCAAGTCGAAATATCGCCGACGTCGTCTCTGAAAGATGTTAAAGATATTTCATCCGAGACTCGCATCGCGGAAGAGGAGATCTTCTCGATTATGAAAATCGCTATGAACGATCGCGCGGACGCAGTGAGGTGCGCGAGTATTGGAACATCAGCGTGCAACGCAAACAAGATATGGATTGGGGTCCAATTAAATCCCGAAAATGGTTTGAAAGTAATCGATGTTGGACCACCAACAGATAACGAGGCTGAAGCAAAGACGTTTCGAGCTTTTTGGGGGGAAAAATCGGAGCTTCGCCGTTTCAAAGACGCGAGAATTTGTGAAGCAGTTGTGTGGAGCTTTGTGCCCGCATCAAGAAGGCACCACATTCCAGCCGTTGCAGCAGAATATGCGCTGAAGAAGAACGTCAAAGGTATCGATTCAATCACGTGGACATCAAAAGTGTTTGACGATTTGTTATCTTCCTCGGATGGCTCCTTCGTGGCTGTCTCGGAGCACTCGAAACATCTTTTGCAAACATTAGACCGGTTGGCAAGACGCATGCAAGAGATGAAAGACGTCCCGCTAAAAGTGTATAATGTTCAACCAATTTCTGCGGCATTTCGTGGATGCGATCCGTTTCCACCCAAGCAACATCCATTAATGTTTGGCATCGGTGCTGGTCTAGGAAAAGACGATGAAGTCATATCGGCTTGTCCACGAACGTTGAACGTTTTAGTGCAATTAGAAGGTTCGGGTCGTTGGCCCGAAGAGGAAGAAGAAATCATAAAAACAAAGCAGCTAATGGCAATTGAAATCGCAGAGAAATTGAAACAATCGTTCGGAACTCCGAACATTGTCTCGAACGATGGAACTGTCGATATATTACACGAAGGTTACGCGTTTCGATTATTTTTGAACGCCTCAAACGGCGGTCCTTTAATTCGAGAAATTGAGGCTGAGCAAGCAATTGTGTCGAAACACGCGATGTTGCTCGCATCAATTTCATCGAGATTTCCGACGTTTGCAATTGCAGTACAAATTGCCAAGCGATGGATAGCTTCTCACATGTTCTCTCCGCATGTTCCGGATGAAATTATCGAGTTGTTGGTTGCGAAAGTCTTTTGTCACCCGGGAGGATTGAGTCCACCGAATTCGAGAGAAGTCGCTTTTGCACGATTCTTAGAGCTTCTTTGTACGCATCCTTTTGGCATACTGCCTCTCGTGCTCGATCCCGAAAGTTCAGGAGGACAAACCGGCGAAGACTGCGCCGTTTCAAGAGATGCTATCAAAAGAGCGGAAGATTTACTCCTGCCGTCGGCTATGAAGGATGATGTTGAAGAAGAGGAGGAGAAGGACAGCGATGATGATGATGATAATAATAAGGAGAACGGTACAAAAGAAAGGATAATCGAGAAGAAAAAGTTCAAGGGACCGCCTTCGATGGTTATTCTTTCGCCTTACGATCTGACCGGCACGTTCTGGACGCGCGACAGAAATTTAGATGGCGAGAACGTTCCATCCGTAGTCACTTTGAAAAGATTACAAAGTATCGCTGCAAAGGCGCTCAAAACTTTGCAAACATATTTAGAAAACGGAGGAAATATGTTAACCGCAAACAACAATGCGGGAGAAGAAGAAGAGGAAGTCATGTGGGAAAAACTATTCCGGCCGAACGTGGGTGCATTTGACGGCGTACTTCTCTTTCGTAAATCGGTCTTGCCGTTTCCAGATGAAGCGTTGTTCACGCAAGCAAAGATGAGAAAAGTTTTGAAACGCGCATTCAAAACAAATCTATCCACCGCCGCAGATGATGAAGAAGAAGAGGACGAAGAAGAAGACGAAGATTTCATCCTTCACGAAAAGAAAAAGAAGCGTCGGAAAGAGTTATCGCTGACGAAACTTCCAAAGCGTCTTATGCAACTCGGTCCGGAAAAGGCTCGCGAAGCGTTGTTGGTTGGTTTTGATCCAATCAAAGCGTTTTTGGACGATTCGGAGAAACGGTGCGGCAACACCGCGTTATTCTTCCACGATAAGTACGGCGGTTCTTTCGTTGCGGTTGCGGTAAAACCAGAAACACTGCACATCCATCGGGACGTGGTGAAGTTGCTTGAAAACGACAGCTTCGCGTTTGCTTCTTCTTCTTCTTCGCAACGAGTGCCGACGAAAGATGCCATCTTAGAAGAGTTGGCGACGATTCCCGGTGATGGCATCGTAGATGGATTGATGAAAGATAGAAGATAGTGGCCGTGTAAAAGTCGAAAATGTGCCTCTCTCTAACCCTCGCTTTTGTATTCGTATTCGTTTATTTTCTTTGTTTCTCTGATATCTCTCTAATTCAAGACGAAAAAAGCTCCACTTGTGCGCCGGGAGGCGCATGATTCTTCCGATAAAACAGCGTTTTATCTTTATGATGAATTGGTTAAATCGCCCTAAGAACATATCTTGACGGGTTGTTCGCATAATGGCGTCTCGACGGTTGGCCCCTTCCCATACCTTGTTAAACATGGAACCGAAACCTGCCTCTGACCCCCTCCCTTCCACTTCCCTCGTTTTCTCTTTCTTCTTCTTGAAAGATGATTCAGATTCCGGGCTTTTTAGTGGGGAGAGGGAGAAGGATGAAAACCTGTTTGTTCATCGGAAGAATCATCTGCGCTTCCCTCCGCTCCAAAATCTCCTTTATTAGTTCTTCCTCTTCAATCTATTTCCCCTTTTTTTTTCGCTAAGAATACGTATGCGTGCGCATACATATTCTTCGCGAAAGAAAAGAGAGAGAGAGAGAAATTGCATCGTTCTCCGCCGTCACAGAACAAAAACACAGACAAAACACAAAAACCACCTTTTCCCTCTCTCTCGCCTAAAATTTCACTCTTCTCGTTTTGTACACTTTTTCCTCCTGATTCTCTTCATTTAATTTAATTACGCACACGCTCCACACGCACTTCACGGGCGACAGAGAAGAATAAGAAGAAATGGCTTCCTCCTTCGCATCACCCTCGGGGTTCGTATCGTCTAAAAGTTCTGCGTCCTCCACTGCACGTCTGCGCATTAGCACACGTTCGAGACGTAGTGAAAGTGGAAATGTCAAAGAAGTCGTTGTTCCAAAGGCGGCGAATTTTACGAGCAAAAAAGCTTCCTCCTCTTCTTCCTCTCCGTCGTCGGGAAAGAAACAGCAGCAGCAACAACAACACACACAGAAAGAAGAAGCGGTGAAGTTTTCATCGTCCTCGAAAGGCAGAAGAGGAGGCTCGGATTTCGAGAGCAAAAGTACTTCCCCGAGTAAAGACCAACCGCATTTATACTTTGACGAGGCGGTAATAATCGTCTCTGGAGGAAAAGGAGGCGACGGCGAAACGTTCAAGAAAGCAAAACCGAAAGTTGTGAAGAACTCAAAATTCAAACGCGGAACGCAACAGGCGAAATTTATAGAACTTCCATCGGCAGAACCTGCGGATGGTGGGATTGGAGGGTCCATATATATCGTGTGCGATCGATTTACGGATTCGTTGTTGCACTTGCACGAGCGGAAAGAGTGGCGAGCGAAACGCGGGTACCACGGGGGAGCAGCTGAATACGCGAAGCCAGGGAGAGAACGACACAGAGTCGCGCCGGAGATGGAACCACTGTGCATCAAAGTGCCACCGGGAACCGTGATACGAAAGAAACGGAGTGGGGAGTTGATTGCGGATTTGACGCAACCGGGAGAAAGAGTTTTGATAGCGAGAGGTGGGAACGGAGGTTTAGCAGCCAGACGAGCAGAAAAGGTTGCGGGAAGCGAAAGCATGGGTTTAGGAGGAAGAAAAAAGAAAGAAGGATACGCGGATGATTTCGAAATATCAACGGTTGAAGTTGAATCAAAGGCGTGGGAGGCGACGAAAGGTGAAGACGGGGAGACTATGCAAATCGAGTTGTTGATGCGAGTGGTCGCGGATATAGGACTGGTAGGTCTTCCAAACGCGGGAAAATCGTCAATCTTAAAAGCAATCACGAAAGCATCGCCAGAGATTGCTAATTATCCGTTCACGACGTTGATGCCGAATCTTGGCGTCGTCAACACGCAGAAAGACGAAGAGGATGAGCTTGAAAAACTTTTAAAAATGGCTGATAACGGAGAGTTGTTGGAATCGAGCGATGCAAAAATTAAAAGTCAAACGCCAACGATTGCTGATTTGCCCGGTTTAATAGCCGGCGCGCACAAAGGAAAAGGATTAGGACGTGCATTTCTCAGACACTTAAGGAGAACGAACGCGATGGTGTGCGTCGTCGATGCGAGTTCGCAAGATCCTGCGGGAGACTATGCCACCGTGCGAGAGGAACTTCGTTTGTATAATCCAGAGTATGTCATACGACCGCACGTTTTGTGTTTCAACAAATGTGACGTCGAATGGGCGAAATTGCGCGTTCCTGAGCTCATTGAAAGCGTGGAAAGTATGGACGAAGAAAGAGTTGGAAGTAAACCGGTGAAAATATTGGCCACTTCGGCCGTAGACGGGACAGGCATGGAAGAGTTAGCGAAAGAATTAGCCAAGTTAATGCCAAAGTCGTAGCGGCCGGAAGCACGAGTTATGTGTGTATGCATAGATAGTATAATTTAGAAGAACCACTTGTTGTTGTACATGTAAGTATTATACGCTTTTTATTGAATCTTACTACGTTTTTACATATCGAAAAGTCTACATTCCACAAAGGCTTCCTGCCTATTCACGTTGTACCACCCGACTAATCTCGCCGTGCCTAACGCCGGTGGCAAAGGACAGTCTACGCCATAAATAATCTCTGGCTTTTTCAATTCTTTGCTCGCTTCATCTCTGCACTCTTGCAAAGACTTGCGTTCGGTCAATTTCTTCGCGCCTACGCGCAACGCATTCAGCGTATCTCCCCCAGAGGCGCGGATTTCTCCTTTGAACGTGATCGGTCCCAAAATTTGTTGACACAAAGATACAGTCACAGACGATGGATCGGGAACTAAAAGACCGTCCATGGTTAAAAACTTTTGCGCCCGAGTTGCAATTCTCTTTCCAACGTTGTCTTGTGCGTTTTCCTTTGAATTTTTATCGAAATTCTCGGGAATCATGTATCCAAAATTTGAGTCTCGCAATGCCAGTGCGTTTGGTTGTTCTTGGCGCGCTCCTACATCAACTCGCACGTCTATACTCGTTAAATCTAAGATGGCTCTTGAAAATGAACCGATTTGAAAGTGCATCGATGCGCTAAGAAAATTATGCAACTCGCATTTCAGCGGCGGAAGGGCGTTACTTGCGTTATCGAGCGCGGAATTCGTCGAGGCGTCCACGGTTCGATCGTTATAAAAATCGTCGTCGTCGTCGTCGTCGTCATCTTCGGTCGATAATATGGAGTCGTCTATGGTTCTATTCATAGACGTATCGCCTTTGCCCTGTTTCTTTCTCATGCGTCTTCGCGACTTTGACGATGATCTTCCGATGATGTGTCTCCCATCTAAATTCCATCGTCCAATGACCCCCGCTATAAATCCAAACGTTAAGTTTGGCATTTGCGGCAACGCGGAATAACTACTCGCTGTCGTTGTCGCCAAGCTGTTGCCCGATTTTTTCTTTCTCCGACGCTTTCCTTTCCAAACCATCACTTGCTCTTCTACAGAAACACCCGCCCGCGCTTCTCGTCTTGGCGGTTTCTGAAATTTTTTAGCGCGAGACGAAGACGACGACGTCGTCCCAGCTCCTTTGTTTTTAACCACCTTTGCTTCAAACTCTGGTAAATGCTTATCTAAAATCTGGCTAACACCCGCTTTATAATGCACCTGTCGACGTCCGCGAGAACTTATCGAGGCTTGTGCGACTGTTGGTCCATCGATGTAACCATCATCGACTTGATACTTTTCTCCAGAACTCAAGTCGCAACTCATCGTGTGCCCGGGTAAAATTTTACTCGTCAACGTAATCCTACAGCTCGTCGGCGCTCTATTCGCTCGCTCCGCGTCTCTTTCCTCCTCCGTTCTTCTTTCCATGCTTCCATCTAAAATGGAGTAAATTTTGGATAAGTCTGAATTATTGTTCGTGTTCCCTGCGCTATTTTTACGATTTGTTTTACCCGACAAAATGTTCTCATCCGCGCTCGCCGGTAAAATAAACTTTCGCACCAACCTCGTCAAAGACTTCATCTCTACCACCCCTTTCAACGTCGTCTTTTCAAAAACGCCAACACGAACCTTCGCGCCTAACCCGTACATGCTCGGTAACATCATCGCTCGATGTGGTTTCCCGTCTACCGTTTCTCTCGTGTTCCACATCCTCTGCGCGCGAATGCGTAGCGTCGCGGTTGACCACCACTCGTTACCTCCAAACTGCGTGACCACTCGATCCAACACGAACCCTCCTTCGTTTTTGATGTACGACGGTAACGCGGGGAGATTCAAGAACCGTTGCAGCATGTGCACTTGTTGCGATCGTGCCAATCCCGAGGGCATTTGAAACGAAAACGGTGTGGACGTTTGCGACGGATGTTGTCGAACGGTGCCTTCAATAGTCGTCGACGAGGACACGTCTTGCGAAAAGAACGATTTGTGCAAAGACGTCTTCAACGGATGTAAAGACGCCGCGCGCATTCCTTTGTTCGTCGCTGCTTTCAATGGTGTCGACGACGTTGTTTTCTTCTTGTTGTTGTTCAACATAAATCGACCACCGAACGGAGAACGCGAGGGGCGAGAGGTGGTGGTGGTCGCAGCAGTTGTTGGTTTTGTCGTCGATGATGATGATGATGATGATGATGATGATGGAGTCGAATTTTGCGAAGAAGCCGAGGATGAAGTTGATGATGATGATGCGCTCATGATGATGATTCAAAGTTTCTCTTCTTCGCTCGTATCTTTAAATAAAACAGATCGGAAACGACGACGATCGAAAGAGAAAAAGAGAAGGAGAACAAGGACGCCTCCACCGCCAAAACGCCTCTTCTTCTTCGGTGGTGGTGGTGATCTCTCTGCGTGTTGTTTTGATGCAACCTCTTTTTTGTACGTAACAACTTTTTTTTTCTCTCTCTCGGATGTTTTCGAAAAATTTTACTTGATTTTTGGGGTTCAGACAGTCTGACATGACAGTCAGAGAGAAGAAGAAGAAGAAGAAGAAAAGAGTCGTCATTATTGTTTTTTACGGAGAACACGCATATGATCAAACACACTTTCTTATTTCTTTCTTTCTAGAGATCACCACATAAAGAGAAGACATAATAAAGTGCATGCCGCAAGAAAACAACATCTCTCGTCATCATCATCATCGGAAAAAGACAACAACGTTCGGTCGTCTTTCTTTGATAAAGAAGTCGTCGAGAGATTAAAAAAATTCTTCTTCTTTCTTCCGAGGTCTTCTGTTTCGCCGATTTTTGAATGATCAACAGAAGACGACTTCGACAGACAGAAGAAGAAGAAGATATAAATTATTATCATCATCATCATCACAGATATCCTCTGTTGTTCATCAAGAGAGAGCACTTCATTTCACCAACAGTATTTGTTGTGAATAAATAAACCACAAAATGGCGCTCGTCAACATCGGTGCGTCGAACGCATCGGACCAGTTTTATAGGTACAAGATGCCTGCGGTCGTGTCAAGAATCGAAGGGCGTGGGAACGGGATTAAAACCAACGTCGTAAACTTGGTGGACGTCGCAAAAGCGTTGGCGAGGCCACCGACGTACGTTTTGAAATGGTTTGGCTTTGAGTTAGGGGCGTTGACAAAGTACGAAGAGAAGGATGGGAAGTGTATCGTGAACGGCGCGCACGACGCGAAAGTACTCGCGGAACATTTGGAAGTGTTCATCAAGAAGTTTGTGCAGTGCTTCTCGTGTGGAAATCCAGAGACTGTGTTTTCTATCGATAAGAGAACGGAGTTGATCACGATGAAGTGCAAAGCGTGCGGGCACGTGTCCGAATGCGATCCGAGACACAAGCTGTGCAACTACATCGTCAAAAATCCGCCGCCAAAGGACAAATCGAAGGAGAAAAAAGATAAGCAGTTGAGACGTGCTGAACAAGAACGCGAAAATGAAGGTGCAGAGTTGGATGCGGCAGAGGAGAAAAGAAAGAAGAAAGAGGAGAAGAGGTTAAAGAAACTCGCCGAACAGAGCAGTCAAAACGAATCTTCGGACAAGGAGAAGAAAAAGAAGAAGAAAAAGTCCAAGGGAGATGACGACGACGGCGACGTCGAGTGGGCGACGGATACCTCCGCGGCTGCTGCGAAAGCTAGAGCGGAAGAACAGCTCACGGGTAACGCTGCTGAAATGGTTACGGTGTCCAAGGAATTGAAGACGCAATTGTCGCTAACAGAAACAAAAGAAGAAGAGGAAGAGGATGAGGAGTCGGAATCTGAATCTGAAGAAGAAGACGAGCGAATTACGAAACTTCGCGCGTACGCGGCGAAAGTAAACGACGTCGATCAAACTTTAGAGTTTTTGAACAACAAATTAGGAGTCGGTTCGGACGAATTGAAGGTTTACTTTTTGATCGAAGCGATTTTGGACGACGAAAAACCGGTGCCGCTGCAACTCAAGAAGAAGAAAGCGTTTATCTCCAAGTTTGTCGGCGACGACGAGAAGAAACAAAGAGGTTTGTTGAACGCCTTCGAGTTATACGCCACAGAAACTAACACTGACGCGTACAAGATCTTTGCTGCTGTTTTGAACGCTTTATATGAGCTCGATTTGTGCGAAGAGAAGTACATCCGCGAGTGGTTTGAAGAACTTCGCTCGGCCAAAAAGTTTGGCGTCGACGAGAAAACTGCCAAGGCTGTTCGAAAGCAAGCGGCAAGTTTCATCGAGTTCTTGGACGAAGAATCTGACGATGATGACGACGACGACGACGATTCGGGCGATGATGATTCCGAATAAACATGCATCGGCGGTTACCTGCGAAGAAGCACTCGCGTGCAAAAGTGCGCGGATATTGATATGGAATTCACGAGAAGGAGAGGAAAAGAGAAACTGAAATAATACATACCCATCACCTAACCCTTTTCTTTATAATATTGAGAGAAACACACAGAATGATGAATCATTACGCCGCGTCACTTTACTCTAAATTCATGCGCCAGTCGCGTAAGTTGCAAAAGTGAACACATCGACGTGTCCACAAGGCGACACAATAAATCCACACACTGCATGTTTCTTCGCCACTGCGTGCACAAAGCCTCGGGTTCTCGATTTCACGCAGTAAACACGACGAGAAGATTCGCGTTCTGCATCTCGAATTCCCACTGTCATCATCACTCCAGTTTAACAAAGAATACGTTCCGCTCCGTCGCGTCTTCTTCTTCTAAAAAACTACTAAATCCTCGACGAGAGATGACGACGACAACGAGAACCGCGACCTCCGCAGCGGCAACAACGACAACGCCGACGAAAGACGATAGAAAGAATGAGAAAAGGAAAATCCGAGGGTTAATTTTCGATATGGATGGGACGTTAACCGTTCCGAATTTGGATTTTAACGAGATGATGCGTCGACTCGGGTGCAAAACGAACAATATCTTAAAAGAAGTGGACGAGTTTGACGAGGAGAGGAGGAAGAGATCGTACGAAATTATCGCCGAGATGGAAGTAGAAGCGCTAAAAAGTATGAAAGCGATGCCTGGGGCCGTTAAGTTAGCAAAGTTACTGGACGAAATGAACGTTCCAAGAGGCTTGGTGACACGGAATGTGAAGACGTCGGTGGACCATTTTCATAACGTGGCCTGGAAAGATGGCGAGACAGATACTTTAATGAAAACATTTCACCCGGTGTGTTCGCGAGAATTCACGCCGTATAAACCGGCTCCGGACTCGCTGTTGCACATATGCAAAGTGTGGGGCGTCGACCCATCGGAGGTCATGATGGTGGGTGATTCGCCGAAAGATGATGTAGTCGCGGGAAATCGAGCCGGTTGCGTGACGGTTTTAATCGATGTCGAGGATACGAATAGAAGTTATGATATAGATGCATTGGAAGGCGAACACATTCCGCACTTTATCGTTCCTAGAATTGAAGAGATTTCGCATTTGCTTGAGTTTCATTTTGAGGTTATCGGGGACGGAGTTGGTGAAACTAGTCGGTAAATGTTAGTTACTTTAACTTTATGTTTTATTCTACGAGGTAAGACAGTAAGAGGCGTGTTGGTAATGCGGTTTGTAATTGTTAAAAAATGATATTATTTATGAACTTTTGCTAAATTGCGTCATCAATTCTTGTTGCGTCCCGGCGTCGACGGCCGAGTGCGAGGAATACTCCATGGTAAATTCGCCCTTACCTTGAGTCATCGATCGTAGCTCGGTCGAGTAGCCAAACATCTTACTCAATGGTAACAACGCCGTAACGCAGACATCGTCGTTCTCGCCGACTGAATCTAAAATCGTGCCTTTTCTCTGATTAATGTTGCCGATGACCGTACCTTGAAACTCGTTCGGAACTGTCACGTCTACTTTCATTATTGGTTCTAATATTTTCGGTCCCGCGTTTTTAAACGCGACTTTGAAAGCGTTTAAAGCGGCAATTTTAAACGCCAATTCTGAACTATCGACGGCGTGCGAAGCGCCGTCCGTAAGGACAATTCTTAAACCTTGAACGGGATATCCGATCAAACCACCGCCGTTGGCGGCTTCTTTGAAACCTTTCTGGACCCCTACGATATATCCTGGTGCAATAGCGTTTCCTACGATACCGTTTTCAAAAATAACATCCGTCGATCTGGTCTCTTCGTCAGCTTGAACAATCGGCTCGATGTATCCAACAACTCTACCGTACTGACCGGACCCTCCAGATTGCTTCTTGTGTAAATAATCAAACTCTGCTTTTTGGGTAATCGCTTCCCGGTAATTCACTCTCGGGTTCCCAACCTCGACGTCGACTTTGTATTCTCTTTTCATTCTTTCAACGTAGATGTCGAGGTGTAGTTCACCCATACCAGATATAATAGTTTGCGCGCTTTCTTCATCCTGGTGAACTTTGAACGTAGGATCTTCGCGTTGAAAACGAGACAAAGCTTTTGAGAAGTTTGACGAATCAGTTCTCGATTTTGGTGCGACTGCGTATGACATGACCGGTTCTGGCACTCGCATGGAGGTCATAGCATAATTAATAGTTCCATCCGTAAATGAATCTCCAGATTGACAATCGACACCGAAGAGCGCGACAATTTCTCCTGATTGAGATTCCTTTACGTCTTCCATTTCGTCCGAATGCATGCGTACTAATCGAGGCACCTTCAATTTCTTCCCAGTTCGAGTGTTGACAATTGTCATACCTTTTGTGATTGTGCCTTGATATATGCGCAAATACGTGAGCTGACCAAATCTACCTTCTTCCAACTTAAATGCCAATCCAACTAACGGAGCTTTTGGGTCAGAAACTGTCTTCACAGGCTCTTCGTCTTTATTCAAATCCAAAGCGATGTTTTCTACTTCGTGCGGCGCCGGGAGATAATCCACCACGCCATCTAACAAAAGCTGAACGCCTCTATTTTTATACGCCGAGCCCATGAAAACTGGGGCAAATTGATTCGAAACCACGCTCCGTCGAATTGCCTCTTTCAACTGCTCGACCGTCGGTTCTTCTTCCATGAGAAAAATCTCTGCTAAATCGTCATCTACGCCCGAGACAGTTTCAATTAACTCTTTTCGCTTTTCATTCGCTAAATCTTTTAAATCGCTCGGTATCTCATCGCTCACTTTAATGTCATTTCCGTGTTGTCCATGAAACGTAATTGCTTTCATGGTGACTAAATCCACGACCCCGTCATGCTTCTCTTCCAACCCGATCGGGATTTGCACCGCGGCACAATTCAATCGCAATTTATCCTTCACCTGTTTCAACACTTTCCACGGATCCGCGCCGACCCGATCGCATTTGTTGATAAAGCATAATCTCGGCACGTTATATCTTCGCATTTGTCTATCTACGGTAATACTTTGCGACTGCACTCCACCGACTGAACACAAAACCAACACCGCTCCGTCCAACACTCTCAGCGCGCGTTCGACTTCGATGGTAAAATCAACGTGACCTGGCGTATCGATAATGTTGATCGATGAATCCTTCCACGTTGTGTAAGTCGCCGCAGATTGGATCGTAATGCCTTTCTCTCTTTCAAGTTCCATGGAATCCATTTTCGCCCCGACGCCGTCTTTCCCTCGCACTTCGTGTATTTCGTTTATCCGTCCGGTGTAAAACAAAATCCGCTCGGTTAAGGTTGTTTTCCCAGAGTCAATGTGTGCGCCTGTTTTGCGTGAAAACGGTGATTATAGTTAGAGATGAATACGCGCACGTGTACAGGGAGAGAGAGTGATACCGTGCGTGTCGTGCGAGTTAAAGGAAAGAGGAGAAAAGTCGAAGCGTCGTCGTATCTCACACCCGCGACGGCCGCCAGCTCTCTCTTTACTGAGAGAGAATATCTAAGAATCGATATCGATCGAACAGAAACGAACAGAGGACGACGAAGACGAGACCAGATAAAATGAACGACAAAGCAAAGAACGCACTGATGCCTATATTTCTCGCGCGCTTTCGTTCCTCCGATACATCGCTCGCGTAGTGTCTGCTCCTTCCCACTTTTCGAAGATGATGATGATGATGATGATGATGATGATGATGATGATGATGATGATGATGATGAGAAAGACTCGAGCTGCTGCTGCTGCTGTTACTCCCAGCAGCTCCGAGATAAATAAGAGCCGAAGAATCAATGGTAGTAGTATTCGCGTTCCACGACGCAAAACTCCTTCTGTTTTGCAACAGCAGAGTCGTCCACCCTCGTCGGCTCCTCATTGTTATTCTATGTGTGTATGATTTTATTAGGTGATTTTCCCAGAGAACAAGAAGGTGTTTTCGTCGTCTGTTTTGAAACGTTTCGATCATCATTTCATCACACAACTACCCTCATTCATATCACCACACGCTCTCTGTTGTAAATAACACATAATAATAATAATAATATATGTCCTTACTCCAACGAGCGTTCTTCTCCAAAGAAGCGGTAATAAGTTGGACGATCGCAGGTGCCGGAGCGTACTTTCTTTACTCGCAACAACAGACGAAAACACCTTTGGAAACGAAATACGAGAAATACGGACAAGAGTTGATGCGAGGAGAAAAGTACACGAAGTTTTTAAAGGAACACGAGAAGCAGAAGAAGGAGAGGAGCAAAAAAAGAAGAGGTTGGTTCTTTACCAAGAGCGAGTAGAGAAAAGAGAGAGAGAGAGCATCGATTTATTTGACGACGACGACCCAAGAGCGCGTTTGAAAAGAGAAAGAATTTCACCTAGCTAGAGAAGAGACGACGAATATGGTTGCCTCTTTGACAGAGAAAAACAACAACAACAACAAGAGCTTAAAGCCGACGATTTCACGCGCGTTTCGCATAGCAAAACTGTATTACGGAAAGCATTCGACGAGGAAGAAAACGGCTCGATTGCTGGCGTTGACGTGCGTCTTGGCGTGCGCGTTGACTACTGGTCTCTCCGTCGTGTTTTCATACGCTCAAAGAGACATGTCTACTGCGCTCTCGAATAAAGATCAAGACGGTTTTTATAACGCTATTCAGAGATATATTTATGTTGTCGTGATTGCCGCTCCTTTGTTCGCGTTGTACGATTACGTGAAGTCTTTGAGCGCTTTGCATTGGCGCAAATATATGACGGAGAAGATGATGACGATGTATTGCGAACACGACAACTATTACTCGTTAAAGTTCAATAACAGCGTGATAGCCACAGCGAATCAGAATAATGAAGGATCAGGTGATGTTCAAAAAGAAGCTACGGTTACTACTTTAGACAATCCAGATCAAAGAATTGGTGAAGACGTTCGCGGTTTCGTTCATTCGATGACGACGTTGACGTTAGCAATCGTGCATAAAATTTTCAGCATGAGCGCCTTCTTCGCCGTTTTATACCAGATCTCACCGAAACTCTTATTCTTTTGCTTTGCGTATTCTATGATTGGAACCTACGTGACGACGGCAGTGTTTGGGGGTAAATTGATGCATTTGCACTTCGAGATCTTAAAGAAAGAAGCAAACATGCGTTTTTTTCTCGTCAGATTACGGGAGCATGCGGAGTCCATCGCTTTGTATAGAGGAGCGAAGAGAGAACTGAAAACATTATTACGAACACTTCAGCAAGTGATTAAAATTCAAAAGGAAAAGATTGTTTGGAATAGACATTTAGATTTGTTCACAAACGCGTACGAGTTTGCGACGTTTTGTCTTCCTTACTTGATCATAGCCCCGCTGTATTTCAAAGGTGAAGTAGAATTTGGTGTCGTAACGCAGAGTTCGTACGCATTCCGAACGATTCAAAATGCTTTGAATATTATCGTGAATCGACTGGATCAACTTAGCGGTTTAGCTGCAGAGTCCGAACGGATCGAGCATTTTCTGATATTATTAGAACGGCATGAACGGGACGCGGAAGAAAAGAATGGAGAAAAGAGCAACGTCATCGAGCGGAGTTTTCTCGATGACAGTAGAGAGGCGTCGAACCTTTTGCTATCGTTGCAAAACGTTTCGGTCTCCACCCCATCGAGAGAAAGGAATCGAGGGCAACTTTTGTGGACGAATTTAAACGTCGACATTGTGCGAAACGAAAGCGTTGTGATTACCGGTCCCTCGGGATGTGGCAAAAGCTCTTTACTTCGCGTTTTAGCCGGACTTTGGAAAAACGGATCTGGAAAAATTCTCGTTTCCCGTTTCTCTTCGTTCTTTTTCCTTCCGCAAGTGCCTTTTATGCCGGTTGGAAGTCTACGAAGTCAGCTCACGTTTCCAAAAGGCGTTCTTGACGTCGATGAGAACGAAGAGGACGACAACGCAAATGCGCTATCGAAGAAGAATAGGATGAAAATCAACGATGCGCTCGTGGAAGAAAATGCGCATTTGCAAAATTTGCTAGATTCTGTAGGTTTACGTGATCTCGCTTCGCGAATGGGAGATACTTTTGACGACGATTCTATCGAATGGACGGATGTTCTCAGCGTAGGTGAGCAGCAAAGAATAGCGTTTGCACGATTATTATACCAGAAGCCCAAACCTACGATTGTTTTCTTGGACGAAGCGACGTCGGCTTTGGACGAAGTAAGCGAAAAAAAGATGTACGAGTTATTAGCGGCAGAGAAGTACACGGTCGTATCCGTCGGCCACAGATCTTCGCTCATGCAATTTCACTCGCTGCGACTTCGTTTCGTTTCTGGAGACGAGGAGAAATCACAAGAAGAAACGCATTCGCATCGCATCGGCAAGTTTATTTTAGAAGATATTTAGATTTTACTAGTGAGATAAAGTTCCCTTATGTGTGTACGCTTGTACTTGTTATCATACAAAAGTGAGTGCGTCGCCTACTCGAATCGATCCACCTTTTATACAACTCGCATATAGTCCGAAATAACTGCCTTTGTCACTCAATTTAATTTTCTCGCGACCAAAAATGGACCCTTCGACGTCCGGAAAATTAGTTCTAATTTGTACATCCGGTTGTATGACTTCGTCAACTTCTCCGCGATTATTCGCAACTACTCTGGTAGAAGGACATCTGATGGTAGGCTCGTTTATATTCAGGACTACGTCGCCAATTCGTACTTTCTTTCCACACCAATCGAATTCTTTCCACGGGTCACCGCCAGAAGTTGTATCATCGACAATTATATTCGCCCTGAACCGCATCATAAACTCTTCTAGACTACTATCGCTATTACTGCTATCGCTACTCACTTTGATTCTCTCGTACACTTCTCTGGCCGTTGACTTTGTGATTATGTGTAGAACGTGTTCCTTAGCTTTTCCGCCCACATTTGCAAAGCTAATACCGTCCGCGAAGACGAGTTTCGGTATTCCGTTTTGCGTATTTGCAGTTTCTAAACGTTCCGCGAAAAAAATTTCGATGACCAATCTCTCCTTCTCGTCGTCCAAATTTAAACATCGTGCAACTACTGTCTTCGTCTTCGCTTCGATGATCGATAACTGTCGTCGTAGCGTGTTAATATTTACTTCGAATTGCCCTAGTTGTGGGTCGGTAATCAGTTGGTGAAACAGATGCTTATTCGAATGATGTTGCGGATCTTTCCCCTCACCGGTTTGCAACACGATATCTGCGTTCTCTTTCGTCGATTTATCTTCCATCCATTTGTTCGCTCGAATCGTTTCCGCTCGCAAAAGCGCCAAGCAGCGGTCGTTAGGTATTGAGGAAAATGGCGAAAGGGATGTTCGCGTGAGCTTTTGTCCATTTGCTCCTTTCAGTGGGTAGGTGTAAATGTGAGACACGGTTCCGAGAATAGACGACGATGGAGATGACATATTTTTCTGACTCTCTCTGTCTGTCGCTCTCGAAACTGCGGGGATGATGGATGAATGATATGTGTATATATTACTGAGCGCGTACAAAAAGTAAAGATTGAGTTCTGAAGGTGATTGATGTGTTGACTGGAATCACAGAAGCGTTTCATTCACTACTAATACATGGTATACATTCAACTTTAATAAGCTACCAGTTTACTTTCTCGATAGTATATGTTGCGCTCGTTACCCCTAATCCTTCTGGAATATCCGCTCCAATTCTCACGTGTTCTAAAGCACCGCTAAGATTTGCTATGGACGCGTTTGTCTCGAATTGCCTCGTCGCAAGTTCTCTCAATCGTTCCATCTTTTCAATCGCGCGAGCATTTCCTGAGAACGCCGGTAATCGGACGTCCAATAACGCCGAAGACCACTCAATGGATTGTTCTAACGACGGGAATGTACCTTTGTACTTCTTCGCAAAGTCAAAATTAACTTCGTCGTCAGGGTCCAATCTAGAGCTCTCTTCGTCGTTTTTGGCGTCGTCGGCGTTCTCTTCGTCCGCCGAGTCTTTCTTAGCATTGAATTCACCCTTGAGCGTTATCACGTGAAATTCTACCCAATCGACAAGGAAGGATAGAAATTCTACCGCATCTTCGTTGGATAAATTTTTCAGCGTCATCGAAGAGTCTTCGCGATGGAACATCGATCGAGCAACGATCGTGTGCATGGGCTGCGCCCAGGCTCCGAAATTCTCCACCGCAAACGTCCAAATTCTACAATCGTCCAAAGCCGCGCGCAGCTCGAGTTCTTCGTAAAACTGTTGCTGCTTTGACGTGCCTTTTTTCTTAGGTCCGTCCCTTTTGTCTCGAGCGAGTTTCTCACACAACTTGACCTTTCTGAATGCAGACTTTCTATTTTTATCGTGCAACGCGTGGAAATTGAGAACGGGCGAAGATGTATTATTTTTCTTCGCACTCATGCACGCATCTACGATGCGTCGCAAATCTTCTGGATTCACCCACCAAGCAAAGATGCAGACGTTGACAGCATCAATCAATCTATCGTCTTCTGAAAGCTTTGCAATGAGACCTATACTGCTCATGGCGCCGCCTAAGAGTAAACCTCTGGAAAAAGCCTCAGATAAATAATCCCATTTCTTCAAAGTCCAAGCCGCTTTGATGGCAGCGTCTACGCAGTGCGGTGCGATGACAGCGCCTGTGCGAATATTGTTTGATGTTGGATCGTTCATACCGTAATACACGGCGTTTTTAATTTTATCTACTTTCTCTTCGCTATTGTCAGAGTCGTAATCGTCCGTATCGTCGTAATCAGAACCGCCAGAATCTCCGTTCCCTTCAAGTTTCTTAGTCTTCTTAGACGAAGCAGCAGCAGAGGCACCGCCACCTTGTCCTGTCCTTTTTAATCGTAAAGCTTCTTTAGTTCTCTGCTCGTTCTCATCGATCCATTTTATGGCCTCTTTCACGTGTTTATTCGCGAAAATCTCCAAACTTCTCAGCATTTGCTTTTCAGTTCCTGATTCTAACGTGGCGATGAAATCTTCCGCCACTTTTTCTTGTTTCCGCATTTTGTCTTGGTCCCAAAGCATGTTAATGTCGTTGCAAGCGCCTTCAAAATTCCTCTCTGGTGGGAGATCTTTCCAAACCGGTACGGTGATTGCTTTGCATTGCGGTTTAGTCGCAGCTTCAAACCCGCTCGTACTAAAAGCTCGTTCTGCCGCTTCCGCTTTCTTGTTTCTCGCTTTTCCAAAAACATCTTTTTGTAACGCCGCCATACACACCCGCAGACAAAGCTCCTCGAGTTCTAAACTCACGGAGTATATTCTATCGCTCAAAGAGACGTACAGGTCGCCACCAAACGCAGTTAAAGAAACTACCGACGTCGTTTCCGAATCTGCTATTTCAATGAAGCTATGAATGACGCCGTAAAGCTTATCGATGATTGCCACGGCAACGTTGTTATTAGCAGAGTTCTTTCCCTCGCTTTTGATTTTTGCAGCTAAGGCATAGTATCCTCCGCCAATGCTAATATAGTCAAATAATAATCCATCGCTTTCTTGTGTCACCGCGACTTTCTTTTTTGTCGTTTTCTTTCTCGACGCTTCTTCTTCTTCTTCTTCTTCTCGCTTTATTTGTAAGCCGTCGAAAACGCGTTCTCGAACGAGAGTTCCATCCCCAAGATCATGCGAGGTCCAAACGCCATTCGACCACAAAAGACTAAAATGTTCATCATCGAACGATACTTTGACTACTTTACTACTCTTCATGGTGCTAATCTCAGCCATAGCGTCGCTTTCATCCAAATTAACTCTCACCGCTTTCTCCTTGGAAACGCGTTCCATAAGCTTCCGTCCGGAAAGCAGAGTTTGATCGACGATATTTTCCTCTCCTAATTGATCTTCTTGTACGTCTAGTTCTTTCACTCTATATCTCAATACTTCTCTCTTGACGACTTCTTCTCCCATCATCGACGCCAAAACGACGATAACGTCGTCGCTCTCTGCGTTCCCGTTCGCCGCTTCGACCGCGACACTCCTCTTAACTGTTTCGCTCTTCTTGTTTTTTGTTCTTGTTCTTGTTGTTGTTTCTTCTTCTTCTTCTTCTTCTTCTTCTTCTTCTTCATCATCGTCGTCGACATCTTTCGCCTCTACGGTCCCGACGATAGCACCGTCGCTATCGACGACGTGTAAATCGCCTTTTTCTCCGTCGACAACGACGCACCCGCCGTCAAAGCTCGCAAAAAACTTCGCCGTTTTATTCTCAAAACTCGTTTTCCCACCGGCGGCGGCGTCGTCGATCGAGGCGTGGTAGTTTTCCCGGTCGTCTCGCCAGGACAAAATCGTCGTGACTTGACCACCTGCGCCTCCTCCTCGCTTCTTCGTTGTCGTCTTTGTCGTCGTCTTTGTCGTCGTGCATCCAAAATACGTCTTCGTGATCCCATCGTACACGCACGGGTGCGCGAATTTCACGTTCTCGTTTTGGGACGCTCTCCACGAGCGGAAAAAAGTATTCACCTTTTCGTCGTCGTTTGAAGAAGAAGACAAAGATGTTTTATACAACAAGACGCCGTCGTTTTCTGCGGTCACCACGAGTGAGGATTTCCCTCCCAAAGCGCTCCCCACGATGGACGACGACGGTACGTGACACACCACAGTCGTCGTCATTATTTCTTTAATGTATAATGCGTGTGATGTTTATAATGTTGATTTGTCTGATGCATTTTCTCTTTTTCTGCTCTTTTGTCTCCTTTTTGTCCATCAGTCTTTTCTCGCTTTCGAAAAAAATTCTCTTTCGCCACCAAAACAAAATTTCTCTCTTTCGAGGACAGACAACAACAGATTACAACACAGAGAGAGAATCGTTCGTCATTTATCATTGTCTCATAAAACGCGTTATACACATACACTTATTATGAGTTCCACGCCAAACGTGCCATCACCACCTCCGTCGGATCCGTTCGCACCGAACCCGCCACCAGTTCCCGGGATTTTAATCACAAAGGTTCGTTTTCTAAATCGTTTTTTAAAGAGAGAGAAAGAGAGAGAGACGAATAATCGAAACGTTTAGAGAAGATCATCTCATCGCGGTCTGGCTGATTTTTTAAGAAGTCTCTTTCTCTTCTTCTTTGTCTTCTTCTTTCGCGCGTGGTTAATGGTGGTGCGAGGTTTTGAAGTGATGAAACCTACGTCTGATGATGCTGAGTGTTATTACATCATCATCATCATCTTCGCGCGTCTCCCGTCGTGTTCTAAGAGTATTTCTCTCAAAATCTCCCTTTGAAATTGGACCAAAGACGCTGACTTTCTCTTCTTCTCTCTTAAATAATATCATTAAAAACAGTACACGAACCCGGTCCCGAGTCGAGATGCGGCCTTGCTCTACTTTTTTGCCGCGTTAATCTTCTGCATGACGTTTACGTTTTGGGCGTACACCATCTTCAAAGACAAGCAACACAGGAAAAAGATGAAAAAATTAGCCACGACTGAGGCGATCGTCACCGGGAACGTGCACGATTACGACATGTTGCGCATTCCGCCGATTAGAGAGGATGGATTCAGATTAGGAGGGAGCGGGTCGAACTCGATAAATTCTTCGGGTGGGAGTGGATCGAGTCCTCAAGAGGGACGGTCGTCGCAGAGTGATTTAGAAAGTCACCCGACGACTATGGGTAAAAAATCAAAGAGCGGAATCAAATCGAACACGTATTAAAGAAAAGACGACGACGCACGAGAGGCGGGCGCGCGATTTGAGAAGAGAAACGAGGAAACAGATACACAACGCGAAAAACACATTAATTTAGCACCACGCGAAAGCTTCATCATATTCTAGAGACTTTCATATATATACTTGTATTATTATCACTATCATAACTACTTTAAAAATCTACGAAACTTCTAATAATTTTAATCTTCTTCTTCTTCTTCGGAACCGTACTCTACCAAAGTCAAAGCGTCCTCTAGCCACCCACTCGTTTTCACGCGTTCTAAAACCTCGTCCAACCGCTCGTCGTCCGTAACCATCCACCACCCTAATATGACTTCCAAAGCAGATGCTTGTCTGTAAATATCGTGGCCGCCGCCTTGACTCTTTTTCCCGCGAAGTCGTTTCGGTACGTTTGAATAGTCGGCGTTTCGTCCCCATTTACAGACGTCCAACTCTTCATCCGTGAGTTGTATTTCGGTAATTTTTCTATACGCGTACGCTTGCGATTCTGCTCTGGCTAACTTTTTCACTTTCGAGTCGTACGTGGACGGTTTGCTCCTCGGCGCGAACAGATAACTTCTGACGAAGAGTTCCCAAACCGAGTCGCCGAGTAAAGCGTAGGAAATGGGCGAAAATTCTCTCGGCGCGCTCGAGGATATATCCGGCGGTGCGGGACGCCAATTGCTGCTCGTTTTTGTCTCATCATCATCTGCTTCTTTCTTTTTCTTCTTTGTTTTCATTTGCGAGAACGCGTCAAAGACGTTTTTGTCGTCTGAATCGTCGCGCATTGATGATGATGATGCTCCCGTTGAATTCACTCCTCTTCGGTCGTTATGAAAACGCCGCCGACGACGAGAAGAAGAATTCAAAGAAGAAGAATCACGACGACACGAAAAACAACCCCAAAACTCTTCTCCTCCTCTCTTCTTCGTTTTGCCAGCGTAAGCAGCAGCAGCAGCAGCGACAAAAGGGGCGACTTTTAAAGCGCTCATAATCGAGTTGATGAGAGAAAAGTGTTGTGTGTTTGTCAAAGACTCCGGACTTTTTTTTTGTCGATTTTTTGCGTTCGAACGTATCGACGACTCTCATCGACACAAAAAGGGGCGAAAAGACCGAAAAAAAGTGTCTCTCAAATCTACCCGCGCGGTCTGTACCGCTTTTAGCTGCACTCTCGCCAGCTACGCTTAGTTGGCCGCAATCAGATCATTTTCAAATACGTATAAATTCAAATATTCTCTACACACGACAACAACAGCAATACTTTACTAATCTCACGTTGTTGTTCGGGCTCGCGAGCGAGAGTAGAGCAGTACACAGGGAGCGTAAGCGTAAGTAGTTTGAGAGCGCAAATATATAACGAATAATAAATGGTGTTGATCTATAAACCGTCCTTCGTCGCGCACGACGGTTCGGCTCCGATTTACTCCATCGACACGCATCCGGATGGCAGTCGATTTGCAACCGCTGGTGGCGACCGAAAAGTGAAAGTCTGGACCACCTCCGCGTTGCTCGACCGGAACAAAGAGAACGACAAGGAGTGTCCAAAACTTCTGGCGACGTTAGCGGACCATTACGGGCCGGTGAATTGCTGCCGGTTTAGCAAAAATGGCCGGTATTTAGCCACCGCTTCCACGGACTCAAACATTTTTCTCTACGAACTCCACGAAGGGAAAGGAAGAACGATGTTTGGGTCGAACGATGAACCGAACGTGGAAAATTGGTCGAACGTTGGGAAATTAAAAGGACACCAATCGGACGTGATCGATATCGCCTTCTCGCCGGACGATAAGTACTTAGCGTCCGCGTCGTACGATAACTTGGTCAATGTGTGGGACGTGGAGTTGAAGCAAATAGTCGCGACGTTGAAAGGCCATCAAAGTTTCGTCAAAGGCGTAGCCTGGGACCCGATCGGTAAGTTTTTAGCCACGCAAGGCGACGATAAATCGGTCATCATATGGCGAGTGGACGATTGGGAAAAAGTGTCCACGATTACGGAACCGTATCGACAATCCGTCGGCGCGACGTTTAGTATGCGTTTGTGTTGGAGTCCAGACGGGAAGGCGGTGACCACGTGTAACTCGTACAAGAAACCGAGCCACACGGCGAGTGTCTTGGAAAGAGGCGAATGGGACTCGAAATTTGATTTCGTAGGGCACAAAGGGCCAGTCGTGTGCGTGAGATTTTCACCCGGATTGTTCAAACAGAAAATTGAAGCGGCGGAGGATGCGAAAGATAACGATAGCGAGGATAAGCCAAAATTGCACACAGTGGTTGCATGTGGAAGTCAAGACACAAAACTTACGATTTGGAGAACGAATCGATCGAGACCGGTGTGCGTGATTAAATCGTGCTTTGAGGAGTCCGTGGTGGATTTGAGTTGGACGCCGAATGGCTTTTCGCTTTTGGCGTGCAGCACGGATGGTACGATGGGCGTCTTTACGTTTGAGGAATCCGAGATTGGATGCACCGTGAACAAAAGCGAATCGGAAGCGTTTTTCCGCGAGACGTACGGGGGCATGGTTGGACAGAAAAAAGTCGCGGTGTTGGAAGATCCCACGCTTTTGAAGTACACCAAGAAGAAAATCAACGGCGAGACGACGACAAATGGTGGATTTGATTCGAAAAACGGCACTCCGATGGCACCGAAGCGCATCAGCGCGGTGCCAGTTGCAGCACCTGTCATCCAACAAGCACCAATCCGTCAACAACAACAGCAAGAGATCATAGCTTCAGATGGGAGACGAAGAATTACGCCCATGGCGAACGCTCCGGGCACGCAAGTCATCGCGTCGCCGCCCTCTGCAAGGCCACCGCAGCAAATCATCACCAACAATGAAAATCAAGTGCGCAGAAATTTACCCGCTTATACCATGCCGACGACTACTACCGTTGCCGGCGTGAAACGGGTCGCTCCACAGGAGATGATGCCTGCCGGTAACGCGCCGAAACGGTTGGCGCCTATGCCGGTCGGCGGCGGCGGCGGTCAGCCGCAAAGAATTCAGCCTATTCCGGCGGGTGGTCAACAACAAGCGCCGGCGCGAATGCTTTTAACGCCACCGCCGGCGAGGCAACAAATGACGGTGCAAGTGTCGCAGCAGCAGCAGCAGCAGCAGCAGCAGCAGCAGCAACAGCAACAGCAACAAGCGCGACCTGCTGTCCAGCAACAAGCAGCGCGTCAAATTATTCCAGTAGCTCCGATTCCGCAAACCGTGCACGCCAAACTAGTCGCCGAAGACGCAATGGTGGCGAACTCATTTGATGACCAAGAAAACATTCCGACGGCGCCAGTTGTGCTCGAGTGCAAGAACGATTTTCAGCGGAACGCGAGTGATCTCGTCTGCTCGCGTTCGGGTGAAGAGTTATGGACAGATCGTCTCGATGCGAGATGTTCGCACATCACCGGGAACGCGAGGTACTCGTGCGTCGCGCTCGAAGACGGGTCGCTTCAAATTTATACCGAGACTGGAAGACGGCAGTTACCAACGATTGCGTTGGAAGGTGGGAAAGTATGCTTTATCGCGTGCGTAAATAGTAGTAAAACGAAAGAAGAAGAAGAAGTACAAATCGAAAGTTCGGAGACAAAACTTTTAGTTGTAACCACAGACGCGTCTTTGTACGTGTGGGATTTGGAGAAGGACAACGAAAGGTGCGTTTTGGAGAGTTCCATCGCGAGCATTTGCTTCAATCGTAGAGACGGAGCGCGAATTTCTCGCGTTTCGTTGAGCGAAAAGGGTGTTCCGCTCGTGACGTTATCGAACGGCGTGGCGTACGCGTTCCACAAAAAGTTGAAGGCCTGGGCTAAGGTTGCGGACACCTCCTTTCAAAAATCCGAGTACTTTTCGAGATTACGGTTCGGCTCTACCGACGGTTCGGGCGGTGAAGTGCGAAAGTTGCAAACATCTGCCGCACGATTAGCGATTGGTGCTATGGCTAATTCAATGCGTTCTTTCTCGTCGTTCCAGACGCCAAAGCGCGAATCTGGACGTCATCTCGAGCAAATATTGCAATCGTGTAAAGTTCTCGGGAGCGAGAAAGAATTCAAAGCTTGGTTACGAACGTACGCCACGCACTTGGCTTCAGAATCGATCGGGAACGATCAGCGCACGCACTTTGCCGGCGCAGAGAAGCAACTTCGCGAGTTGTGTGAAGAACTGTTAGGTTCAATTTCGAAGAGCGATAAGGAGATGGAGAAAGACGGCGAACACGGTTTGATCCTCGGCATGAAACGAAGAGATTTATTGAGAGATGTCGTCATTCCCGCACTCGCGAGCGACGGTTTGTGTCAGAGATTAGTCACCGAAACGATCGAGCTTCTCGAAGCCGCTGAAAAGGCGAAATAACGACACGCACTTCATTAAACTAACGCGCAATACTACAAAATCTGTTGTAACACAACCAATCTCTACTTAAAAAAATACTATATAGCTTCGTTCGCGGCCATCCCCCAATGGGGATCTCGAGCAACAACCACTTCACCCGGTTTAACGACTGCACCAGAAAGCCATTGCACAACGTCTGGACTCGTTTTATGTTCCTGCAAATGCTTATCTGGATACCTCCCGCTGCTCGGAGCGAACGGCTTCGTCGGGTCCGCCTGATTCTTCAACCAACACTCGTGTTGCTCGTGGTCGTGAATGTCCCCGCTCCAACATTTCCCGTCCCGTTTTTCATTCGGGGGACAGTATACCCAAATGTTGCACAACAATTTCTTTTCAAACGGCGCGGTACCGCAGTTTCCGCGCACTCCAAAACTAGTGTTGAAAAACATCGTCCCGGAGTTTGCGCCTTCCCCGCCGCATATCTCCGCGTGTTTTCGACACGCGTCGCAACACTCGCTCGCCGTCTTTGTCCGAAACGTCATCCCCCAAGTCAGCGCAAACCCATCGTACCCGGAATGCTCGTTCGGCCAACACTTTTCGTTCTCCATTGGAAACTCTTCCTCGCCGTATATTCTCACTAAGTTTGCGTTTGCTTCGTTTTTCTCTTCAACTTCAACGTCAATTTCATCATTCATCATTCTCGCGTCCGCTCGTTCCGCCGCGTTCAACAAATTCTCCCGACTCACTCGATTCTCTCTCATCCCTTGCAACGTGCTCGTATCACCCTCTCGATATTTTGAGGCCACGTCCCGTATTCTCTCTCGTGCGGCTCGGATGGCATCGCGCGGATTCTCCACTAATCCTTCCTTCTTCTTCGCGCTCATCTTTCCTCTTCTTGAAAAGGAAGAGGTGGAGGCAGAAAACGCGAAACGTTCGGACATGAAGTACGTCGAGTTATACGTGAGAAACAGACACAGAGCGAGCAGAATCGTCCCGAGAATAATCTGAGACGACTTAAGTTTCATCATCATCTCGCGTTCGTTGTGTAAAGTCTTTTTCTCGTCTTTTTTGTGTAATCAAAAGAGGCAGTTTTTCCGCTTTTTCTCTAACTAAAAATACCTCTTTATCACGCACATCATACACACACACACACAACACAAATAATGTCTACGGTATCACCGCAAATCCGCATCCAAAAAGACGACTCCATCGTCCGCAACATCGAAACGGCGATGGAACAAGAAGCTCTGGACGAAGACGCGACGACATCCATTAAGAAGAATAAAACTTCAACTTTTTCTTCTTCAGGAGGAGGAGGCGTTTTGTCCGCGAGAAGCGCTTTGACGAGACTGGAAAACCATCTGGTGGATGCGAACGAGAAAGAGCTCCCGCACACGAGGTGGGTGTTTTCGCGCGACGTAGATATTTTGCGCGCGATTGAGGCGAAGGCGTTGGTTTTTTTCGTTCGCATCGTTGTTCGCGCGTTTTCTTTCGCATGTGATTTTGAATTCAAATCTCTTCGTTTTCTTCTTCTTCTTCTCTCTTGGTTGCCTCGCGTTAACGCGTTCATCACTTGGATGAGACTAAAACGAAGAATTTTTTCTTTTAAACACAACACAGGGCGCGTAAACCGGCGGAACGCCTCGAGCCGACGTTTACGAGGTCGGAACCGAAGAAGAAAGGACGCGCGAAGAAAGCTACCGTCGTCGTCAAGAAAGTCGAGAAGAAGAAGAAGGTGACGAAGAAGAAGCCGGCGAAGAAGAAGACGAAGGCGCCGGCGAAGAAGAAGAAGACAAAGGCGCCGGCGAAGAAGAAGACAAAAGCGCCGGCGAAGAAGAAGGTCGCACCGAAGAAGAAAAAAGATGCGAAGAAAACGCCGACGGAGAAGAAGAAACGAGCGTTGTCCAAGAACAAGTTGGTGACAGACACCGTTGCGCCGGTCGAGAACAAAGTTCAATCGAAACTTCCAATCGTCCAGGCCGCATCGCCTGCGGAAGAAGGCCACGAACAAGAGAAAGAAAACACTCCGGCGGTGGAATAAAAGAAAAAGAGGAGGCATAAATCCTGTAAAGGACATGTATTACGATTGAGAGAGACAAAGACGATATGGTTATTATTCATGCATTTTCGTTGTTTATTTTATGAAACACACATACACACGCGCTAAATATTCTACGTGATCCGTGATCTTATTCTGGTTTGCGTGTAAACTTGAGCTTCATCCCACCACCATCACTATTTTTAGTATTGATCGGAGCTTCTTCGATCGAATCTTCGTCGTCGTCATCGTCGTCGTCGTCGTCTTCTTCGTTCGTCAAATTATCTAAATTGACATCCGTGAACGACGTGTTCAACGCCGCATCGTCTTCTTCGATGTTGCCGTAATCTTCCTCTTCGTCTGAATTATCGAGCATCACGAGCGGTTCATCTTCTTCTTTCCCTATCTTCGGCTCTACTTCGCCAGCTCGCTCTCGCTCTTGTTCTATTTCTTTCTCTTTCTCAGCCGCATGAACTTTTGCTAACTGCGCTTTTTGAAATGGTAACAAGGCTTTGGTCGTAGGTATCGCAAACGCGTCTTCCTCGTCGCCGCCTTTGACTTTATTCGACATTTGCTCGGCGGTAAGATTGCTCGACTTCAAACCCGTTTTTTCGACAAAATCCTTTCGTCTATCTTTGTTTGCGTCAACGTCCATGCCGTCAAGAGAGATTGCAGAATTAGCGATCAACTTGTTCATCGAGCGACCACCGCGTCCAAGATTCGAGGCATCCACGGGTGCGATGATTTCACCAGCCTTCGAATTTGCCGTCATCTCTATCGCGTCGTCTAAATCGTACTTTGTGTATCGAATCCAATCTGGGCACTCCTCAGGGCCCATGAGCGAAGATGGCCAATTCAACGTATCGTCGAGTTCGTTCCAAGTTTTCAACTCGTCTTCTGATCGACAGATCTTTTCGTTCAATTCGCGTACACTTGGCACGTTCGTTTCTTTCCTATTTCCAGCAGCTTGCGCAGCCATGAGTTTTTCGAGTGTTTCGCGTCTCTCTGAGTGCGTGGTTTGTCCATCAAAACGACCGGCATTGATGACTTCGTCTGCCATTTCAATCTTCTGTTGCTGAATGACGTTGCGAACGACCGATTCCACGGATTCACAATACGATCGGTCGTTACCACCCCAACCAGCAGTCGATGTATTTTCTTGAGTAGCCGCAGCAGCACCCGTGACGCTGGCTATTTCTTTATCATCTACGGCCTCCAAGTGTATCACTCGTACTTCTCGCGTTTGGCCGATTCTGTGAGATCTCGCGATGGCTTGTTCTTCATTCTTCGGGTTTGGGTCCGGATCGTACATCACAACTGTATCGGCAGTTTGTAAGTTCAAACCTCTTCCGGCTGCGCGAATAGAAAGCAAAAATATGAACTTGTTCGAGCCTTTTCGGTTGAAATCATTTATTGCGACTTCTCTTTGTTCTAACGGTGTCGTGCCGTCGATACGGCAAAACTGTAAATTTTCGCCGTCCTCTGTCGTTTGTCGCCACTTCAGATAGACTTCCAAGAGATCTAATAATTTCGTCATCGTGGAAAACAGAAGAACTTTGTGTCCAGTCTTGGAAAGTTTAATGAGTAATCGGTCCAAAATCCACAACTTGCCGCAACTTCGTATCAAGTTAACACCTCGAAAATCGCCTCCTTTCTCGGGCGGGTACGATAAGCCCGGATGATTACAAATCTTGCGAAGCTCCATGCACCTATTGTGAAGGGGCAAATATCCGCGAAAGGTTCTTTGCGCGGCTAAACCGAGCCTAGTATACGGTTCAACTCGAATAGACCCCGTCGCGTTGATCCAAGAATACGCGTTCGATTGAAAGGCCGAAAACGGGCAATGAACGACAACGCTCTTCCTCGGCGGAAGTTTACTCTCCACGTCTTGCACTAATCTTCGAAGCATAAACGGTTCTAAAATTTGGTGCAGTCGAGAGATTACGATGACTTTCTTTTCCCGTTCCATCCAATCGTCTTCTTCTTCGTCCTCGTTTGCGTTACCGGCGCCACCACCACCACCACCACCAATGACTTTTTGCCCTTGATTATCACCCGCTTTTGTTTTCCCGAACCACTGCTGAAACACTTTTGCCGAATCAAAAACTTCCGGCAACAGCAGGTTCAATAAACTCCACAGCTCGCTGAGATCGTTCTGTAACGGCGTTCCAGTCAACAGCAAACGTCTTTGCGCTCTAAACTTGTCTAAATCTCTACTTAATTTTCCTTCGCGATCTTTCAATCTCTGCGCCTCGTCGATTATGATGTACTTCCAATTCACTTTCGCCAGCTTGGACCGATCGCGCATGATGAACTCGTACGTCGTCACTAAGACGTTGAACTTGAGCTGCAACACTTGCTTCTGGAATATTTTCGCGCGTTGCTCGCGACTGCCGACGTAATAGACGCAATTTACGTGCGGTAACCATCTCTTTAACTCTGCTTTCCAGTTCACGATTACCGCATTCGGCACGATGATAATGTGAGGTCCAAAGTTTTGCTTAGACTCCCAGAGATACGCAATCAAAGAGCAAACTTGGACGGTTTTACCCAATCCCATCTCGTCTGCTAAGATACCGTTTAAGCGATTGTTGTGTAAACTCACCATCCATTGCAAAGAAACAATTTGGTAATCGCGCAACTGACCAAACGTCAACATCTTTGGTTGTTCGGTAATAATTTCCTGTTCGCTGTGCGCCACGGCGTAATATTTCTCCGTGTTTTGAATCCCGTCCTCTTTCGTTTGCGAAATCATCTTCTCGCCGTTTTCTAACGTCGCCTCTCTCGCTGCTTTTTCCGCCGCTTCTTTGATTTCATCTTCGTCTAAGCCTTCCGCTGCGGCTTTTGCAGCCGCTTCTGTCGCCGCTTCCGAACGCGCCTGCGATATCTTTACCGACGCAATCTTTCCTCCGAGTTTTTCTAAATATCCTTCCGTTTCCGAAAGGAACTCTTGTAGCGCTTCGTACTTATTACCTTCGCCTTCGCCGTCTGCGCCTGCGGGGTATCCCTCGATGCTCTCTTTCGTTTTCGCTGCTTCCGCTAAAAGTTTTTTGTATGCTTCTATGTCGTTCGATTTTAACGCTTCCATTCTCTTTGCTCTTTCTGCCGCGTCGTCTCTTGACTTTACCAAGTACGCTCTCGCCATCCTATCGTGCATCTTCACCATTTGGCGGTTTCTCGTTTGCAACACGTCTGCTCGTTGATTTGATTCTTCGTTCAATCTTTTTCTCGTCGAAAGTATCAAACGCCACCGCTCCGATGACTCTTTCTTCTCTTTCTTCGACCGTAACTTGATCTCCAACTCTCTTTGCTTCTCGTCCATCTTCACCATCTTCTTGTACGACCTCTCCGGCAAAGCCATAATCTTTCTCTGCTCGGCAATCATTTCTCGTCTTAACTTTCTCTGTTCCTCTAACAATCCTAAACTTTTAGTTCTGATATTCTGTCTGATTTTCCACTCGCCTTCGTCCACAATCCGTCTTTCTCTCATCATCCCGTCTTCCTTACCATTATCTTGAGCGGCGGCATGAAACGTATACTTTTGTTTCACGACTCTTTCACGAAGAAGATCAACGCCTCGCGTCATTCGCGCGTCCACCTCGCCTTCGAATAGACGCTTCAACTCGTTACACTTCGAGTACTGACGTTCGTCGTCGTCCTTGTCCTCGTCGAAGCCGTCGTCGTCGTCCTTGTCCTCTCGTTGCACACTCTCCGTAAACTTCATGTCTTCTTCGTTGATCGTTTTTGTCGTCGTTATCTCGTTGTTGTTATTACTACTTCGAAGCATGGTCAGCGTTGGATCTTGCAGCAACCTCGCGTTCAATCTCCACGGCAGCATCTCTTTGCTCATCATCTCGTCTCGGTCTTTGTTCAAATCAATCGCGTTCGCGAAGAGCGCGTTCGGGAAGCTCGTCCAGATCTTCGAGTGCGAGTGCGAGTGCGTGGACGGCGCGATGCCTACATCGCGCAAGAGCAGAAATCGAAGCTGCGCGTGGAACGCTTTCGTTTGCGCGTCCGTAAATAACACCATCGTTTCTTCCTCTTTCTTTCTCTTTTCTTCTGTCATCATCAATTGGGTTCCTCCATCGTCGTCGACTTCTTCCATCGTGTTCTTCTTTTATTCTTCTGTCTCGTCGTCGTCGACGGCGAGACCAACGAGGCTCCAAACGACAACGAGAACAAGAACAAGAACACCAACAACTAAAAGAAGAAGAAGAAGAGGAAGAAGAGCACACGCTGGAGCAGAACGAGAGAGAAAAGAGAAAAGAGAGAAAAAGTTGAGAATCTGCTTTTTTTGTTTGCGGTCGTTTGTTGTTTTTTTTGGGACTTTCGCGAGAAAAAACTCTTTAATAAACGACGCTTTAATTTATCCTCTCTCACTCTCTCTCATATATCCACAACACACGCGCAAAAAACACGACGCGAACACACTGCTGCGATACACAACAACGACAGTAACATTAAAATGGGCAAAATTAACATCGAAACGGAAGTGGAATCCGTGCTCTCGGAACAATCCGCCACGTGCGAGAAACTCAAAATTCGAGTCTCCGAGACGGTTGAAGGGGTGAATTTGTCGGCGAAATTTGTCCTCCCGGTGAACGTGGAGGTATCCTCCAAAGGCAATTTGGATGCGAACATGCAGACGAGTAAAGTGGACTTAGAAGCCGCGAAGGATTTTTGGAAGATCAAGTTAGACGACGTGGACCAAAACACGCAGAATATTATGGATGTGTTGAAAATCTCCGTGAGAGAGAAAGTGTCGGCGATCGACTCGACGGCGACGTTGGAGTGGAAGGCGAAAGGAAACGCGGTGAAAGGCGTTTTGGAACCGCCGGTTTTCGAAGGCGTGAAGTCAACGTTGGAGTTTGATAACTCCAAGAAGCAATTGACGGTGACTGCGAAGAAGAAAATCGATAAGATTGACGTCTCCGTGAAAGCGGACGCGAACGTCAAGACGCAAACGTTCAAGGGAGGGAAAATGACCCTCACTTACCCGCTTCCGGAAGGCGTGAAAGGAAGCTTGGAAGCCTCTACGAACGGAAGCGGTAAGATTACTTTGAGACGAGGTAATTTGAGCGCGAAGATGCCGTTGAAGAACTTTACGAGCGCGCCAAATATGAACGACGTGAAGTTGGAGTTCAACTACTCCACCGATATCGCTTCGTTTTAAGAACGGAAAGTAGCGTTTATCATCCTCAAAGGCGGAATGAACGACAGACAGTACTAAATACAATAGACAAAACGATGACGACATTGATGAACTTATACGGAGAAGAAGAGAGGAGAATTACGGGAGTGTTGTTCATTTCTAGTCATTCTTTTTTTTAAAAACACACATACGTATATATAAGTACCTGGAGGTACCCGGGTACCGGTTACTTCAATACTTTTATCGAGTACTAGAGGGCTTCGACGAGTTCTTTGAAATCCATCACGAACCAATCCGCCGTTTTTTCCACGTTCTCCCTTCTAACCGTTCCACCGTACCCAATAACAATATCTGCTCCATTCTCTGCTCTCGCTTCCACGTCCGTCGCGCCATCGCCAACCATCACGACTGTTTTGAAATTCCCGGTTTTCTTCACGTGCGCGACGGCCAAAGCCTTTCCACCCGCGCGCCACGTAAACTCGTTTTCGTCGTCGAATGGTTTCTCTGAATTCATCGATCCATCTTCTAAATACAACAAATTATTCGCCCAAACGTTCGTAGGGACTGGGATATCTAAACATTCCGCAATCGGGTGGATCATTTGTCGAAACCCTCCGCTCACTAAATACACCGTCTTCCCTTTTTCTTTCAACTTGTCTCTCAGTTCTTGGAATCCGTTCGAAAGTTTCACCGGATACTCTTTTAAATACGCATCCATCTGCTGTCTCGAACACTGCATCGCGTTTAATCGATAAAACAAAGCCTTCTCGAACGGAATTTCTCCATTCATAGCTTGCGTGGTCACCTTCGCCACCTCTTCGCCTTTGCCGAGATACGCCGCCAACGCGTCGATACCTTCGTGATCGATGACAGTCGAGTCCACGTCAAAGCACACGGCATCGCACATGCGCCAAATTTCCAAAGCTCTCGCTTTCTTAGAAGAAGAAGAAGAAGAACCCATCGTTGATTCTTCCGCCGTCGCTTTGGTCGAACCACCTGAGCTCCTTGTTCGTTGTTTTTGAGGTGCAAAGCGACGGCTGTCGGTTTTTACACGCGCGGAATAACAACAGCAACACGACGACGACGAGATGGATGACGACATTAATAATTACTTCTTAATGTTCGACGACAATTTCCGGTCGCAGGCTAAACTTCTTCTCCTTCCTTTCCAATCGTTTCAGAAACGCGGTTTCCGTTTCCACTTTGACTAAATGTTTGATCTTTTCGATCTGTCCTCGGCTGGTGCTCGTGTTCGGGACGACTCTCGACGCTCGAGGTTTACGCAATCCTAAAGCTTTACAGGTGAGTTTAATCGTGTCTCGCTTTCCAGCTAACCCGCGACGTAAGGTGACGACGAGCTTTTCAGTCGCCGTTTTGTGCAAAGACATAAACACAAGAGAGAGAGAGAAAACTTTGTGAAGAATGCCATGAGAGCGAGAAGTGATTTTGTGCGTCTTTCTGTGAAGAAAGTTCTTTTAAAAAGAGCGCGCAAAGATACACACACAAACCGTCGTCTTCAATTCTCTTAATTAGATACTCTTACGTTATTATTATTAAAGTTTTATGAACTATGATTTTAATGTACCGCCCCGTCGTCCGTCGTCGTTTAGGATCGATCCGGGATGGACTTGGAATCCGTCGCTACGCCCATGCAGTTCAAACCATTGTCGACGTATATGGTGCTCCCAGTAATCGCCGAGGCTAACGGCGAGCACAAGAACGCGGCCGTGTGTCCAACCTCGATGGCATCCAACGGCTTTTCGCTCAACGGCGCGTTCGTCATGGAGTAGTTGATCATATCGTCGATGAAACCGATGGCTTTAGCGGCTCTCGAGCCCAACGGACCGGCGCTGATGGTGTTCACGCGAATGCCCCACTTTCTCCCAGCTTCGAACGCCAACACTCTCGTGTCAGACTCCAAAGCCGCTTTGGCGGAAGACATACCACCCCCATACCCTGGGATGATTCTTTCACTCGCCAAATACGTCAAAGAAATGCACGCGCCGCCTTTGTTCATCAACGGACCAAACTTTTGCAACATCGCAATGTTCGAGTACGAACTCGCGGAAATCGCCCCCAAATAACCTTCTCTCGACGTCTCCAACAACGGTTTTGCCACTTCTCTGCCGTTCGCCAACGAGTGGACCAAAATATCAATCTTACCAAAATCCTTCTCCACGCATTCGGCGACTTCGCTCACGGTCCACTTTTCGTTACCGGCGTATCGCTTGTTCGCCTTCACATCTTCCGGAACGTCATCCATGGTGTCAAAAACCGCGTCCATGGGGTAAATCTTCGCGAATTCCATCAAACTGCCATCCGATAACTTTCTCGACTCGTCGAACTTACCTCTTCTGTACGACGTCTCGAAGATATTCAACGCCGGCACCCACGTGCCGAGGATAACGTCCGCCCCGGCTTGACTCAACGCCTTGGCGATGGCCCATCCAAAACCGTTGTCGTCCGCCACGCCGGCAATGAACGCCTTCTTACCTCTCAAATCAATCGGTAACGTGGTGCTCGACGCCATCGTTCGAACCACTCTGCACGCACTCGGAGAAGAACGCTTCGCACTTTTAGAGATGCTTTTCCCCAACGCGTTTCCGCGAAGGATCGTTTTTTGCGCGAACAATTTCGAAGTCGTCGTGCTCATGATGATTGATAACGCTGTTTTTGTCGTGATAATACTAATCGTGCGCGTTTTGATGCTATAATCAAACGAGCGTATGTGCGTGTGTGTAAAAGTGTGTGTCTTTCTTCCGCGCGTAGTACTAAAAAGTGCGTCTGCAAGAAGGTTTGTTGTTTGGATAAAGTTGTTTTTTGTGAGCTCAAGAAAAATCAACCTTTTTTTTTTCATCTGAAAGTGTCAGGACGAAAAAGAGAAAACGAAACCTTGAAAACGTCTCAATTTTTTTTTTCCTCCTCTCGCATTGATCTCTTCTCTTACGTTTTACTACTACTACTACTAATAACAATATGAGACGAAGAAAGAATCCACACCCGCAGCGCGCGGTGAACGCGAGGACGGTTTTGAAGGTGGTGAAGGGTAGGATAGAGGAGGAAGAAGAAGAAGAAGAGGGAGAAGAACCGGCGATATGTTTGAGGATTCCTGATGATGAGGATGATGTCGAGGCAAATCATCATCAGATACAAAAAGAAGACGAAGAAGAGGGAGAAGAAGAAGAAGAGGGAGAGGGAGAAGAAGAAGAAGAAGAAGAGGGAGAAGACGACGACGTAGAGCGATTGCGGAGGATTCTGTGCGTGCCGTGTGACGACGATGTCGTGATGGAGCAAAATCATCAGATGCGAGAAGAGGAAACTGCTTTTATTGGAGTGAAGAAAAAGAGAGGGCAACATGAGTGCGATGTGTGCGAGAAGGTGTTTCAATATCCATCCTACTTGGCCAGACACAGGCGTACGCACACGAACGAGAAATCGTACGAGTGTGATGTGTGCGAAAAACGTTTTACTCAATCTGGTAGTTTGAAAATCCACATGCGTATTCACACGAACGAGAAACCGTACGAGTGTGATGTGTGCGAGAAGCGTTTCAGTGATTCTAGTGCTTTTCAAAGGCACAAGCGTATTCACACGAAAGAGAACCCGTACGAATGCGATGTGTGCGAGAAGCGTTTTCGTCAAGCTGGTGATTTGCAAAGGCACGTGCGTACTCACACGAACGAGAAACCGTATGAATGCGATGTGTGCGAGAAAGCTTTTCGTCAATCTGGTCATTTGAAAAACCACAAGCGTATTCACACGAAAGAGAAACCGTACGAGTGTGATGTGTGCGAGAAACGTTTTACTCAAGCTGGTACTTTGAAAAATCACATGCGTACTCAACATTAGCTCATTTGTAGTTCTAAAAGTATTCACATACACGTCGTAAATTCATCATCACAGATACCGAACACCGTGCCTCAAGAATCAACCTTTTGACGACGAAAAAGAGAACGAAAGGAAATGTCATCAGAGGAGTATCTCTACTCCTGGTAAAAATAGTTTTTATAGTACAACGTTCACACGCTAGACGCACACAGGAACCGACACACGCGAGATAGACGCACGGCGAAAAGCAGGTTTTATTTTTATCGTTACAACGACGAGTTTCAGTCTCAAAACTCTCGATCGGGCATCACTTTCGGGGCGATGAGCGACCAGAGATAAAGAAACGCGGTGAAATACGCGCAGGTCGCCTTAATCCAAAAGCTCTCCGCCGTCGTCGAGGATATCGTTTTTGTACCGCCGCTATTTTCTTCTTCTTCTTCTTGCGTTACTTTTACCCACCCGACTAATAAACACGCGGCGTGCATGCTGGCGACTAAAAACACGCCGTGGAAAAACGTATACGCGGCGCTGCCGTGCTCGTCGTCGTCGTCCGTAATGTGCGCGACGCCTTGGAAACGTTTGTGTCCACTCGCTGCTTTGAAGGCTGATAAGGCAACCACTCCTAATTGAACGACAAAACCAACGATTTCGATAATCTCCTCGTCTTTACTCTGCATCGTCGCGTTGTCCACTAAATTGCACGTTTTCGATCTTTCCATGCTCGCCGACGCCATCAAATACGCCACGTACAAAGCGACAATCGCGCTGGTAAATAAACCTCCTCGGATGTCTTCCATTAAACTAAAGCCACAACATATGACGACGAAAACAATCGCCATCGAAAGTGCCGCGACTGTCGTCTTATCTCCGTCGCAATCGTACCGCGTAAAACTCAACGCGAACGTCGCCACCGCCAACGCGAACGCGACAATCGTCCCCAAAACTAACGCTATCGCCCCAGCGCGTCCCTCTTCCGCCTTCTCCACTAAATACTCGTTCAGCTCATACACCGTGGCTATGATTACAATCATCTGGACGAGTAAAAACACCCCGGCGCCGAATCGAAACACTTGGAAGGCGACGTCGACGCTCTCGCTCGGCACCCACCAAAACGAGACGCAAAGAAAAGCCAACCAGAGTAAAAGTTTAAACGGCCAATACGCCACGTGCACGCGATATCGTATATTTAAATTCTCGAATCGGTCTCTTCTCGAATGTTTTAAAGCTTGTCGTCTTTCCTCGTCCTCTCCTTCTTCTTTCTCTTCTTCTTCGTCTGTCTCGGGAACGTCCGCTTTAAACGTGACCAAAAGCATAAACGAAAAGAAGAGCACGTTCGTGAGCGCCACTCTCATTGCGCTTTCGTACGCGCACCGAGAGCCGTGGCATCCTTGCATTTCCGTGTGTGTGAACTTTTCGATCGAACTCGTTTCGGACGGGTAGTTGTCTCGCATCTGCCACGCGAGAACTTGCGTGAGGAAATAGGAAACGAAGTAGACGGATTTGAAAGATTTCTCGCCTCTTTGGTGGATGTTCAACGCGTTGGCGCAACAGTTCAAGGCGGAACATCCCGCCCAGGACGCGCAGCAGAGAAAAGCAGACATATAAAGCTTTAGTTTAGCGCGATGATGATGATGATTTTGTTCTCTTTTTTGGGCTTAAGGCGCGCGCGCGAGAGAGAAAGAGTGTGGAATGTAGTCGTTGTTTGGTTGTTTCCCAACTGTGAAAATCCTCTCGGAAGACCAAAAAATGAACACGAGAATAGTTTAGTATGTATGTTGTTTAGTAGTACTGCTGCTGCTGCTCTTAAAGTTGTTCAAGTCTACACATTATTCTATCATTCTATTCTATTCTATTCTTCGCTATTTTGCTCCTATCATAAAAGTCATGAATACTTTTACAGTAAACCTTCGGTGAGACGACGCGTTTTTTTCTCTCCTCCCGCGCTCAAGAAAGGAATCGCTTTTCCTTCATCTTTGTCGTCGTCGTCGTTTCCATCACCTGGTTTCCTCTTCCCAAATCTGGCGGAAGACGACGGTACCATATGTTTCATCGAAGGCGTGCGATCGCGAGCAGATAGAGATGGAGTTCGTCTGCTTGAAGTCATTCGTCGTTCGGATTGACGCATGGCGCGATTCACGTCCATCCTCAAAAAGTCTTCACCGGTATTGCCACGTCCAGGCGTCGACTTTCGAAGTAAACGAAGCGCGCTTTCGCTCAAACCACTCGTCGTCGTTGGCGTTTGCGCTTGCTTGCGCAGTTTCCGCTTGACTACGTTGGCTTTTTCTAGTTTTCTCGCCGCGAGTTCGCGGACGTCTTCGCGCGCGAATCTGTACAAATTTTGTTCCTCCGTGCTTTCTCCAGCCGCTCTCGCAACGATATCTTCTCCTCCTCCTCCTCCTCCTCCAGTCGATGATGAAATGCGCACAGGCGTTGCATCTAAAACACCCCAAGTCATTATCGGCGTGAAATTGTCGCGACCAGGCGTGAAACTTGGCGTCGAGATTCGCGAATAATTCACGTTTGGATTCATCTCTTTTTCTCTTTGTTCTCGAAACAAAGCCAACTCTTCCTCGTCGACTTCGTTCACTTCTATTACGTGACTGTTATTCGAGCTGTTGAATCGAGTGTTACGCGCAAACGTTTCTTTCGGAGCTGTTGTCGCGCCTAAATTTGCCAATTCGTTCTTCGATAAAGCCAAAGCCGAGTCTGGTCGGAAGAACAACGCGTTCTGTCCCGGTTCCGCGAGCGCCAAGGCTCCCGATTTTGTCCTCGCTCCTTCGCTGCCATGACTGAGCCTTTGCACATTCATCGCGCTGTGAATCTTCTTTGCGTCGAATAATTTTGCATTCTTCTCTCTTCTCTTCTTATTTATCTTCTCCAATATATCCTCGAACGATTTGTTATCTTCGGAAGTGTGCGAAGCGAGAAACTGCGTGAGCGTCTTGTTCGAGTCGAGAAGTTTTGTTGTTGTTGTTGTTCTTTCCTCCTCTTCCTCATCATATTCTTCCTCTTCCTCTTCCTCTTCTCCTCTCCTTCTTCTTCGGGAGGAAAAGGAAAATCCAATTCCAGAAGTATCGCTCGTCGTCGGCGTATTCCTTCCTCCTTTTCCTCCTCTCTCGGACGTGCTGCCGTAATAAAAACTCGGCGTCAAACCGTTACTCGTCCCACTCCTCGCCTCTTCCTCCTCTCTCATTCGTTTCTGAATGTTCCTCTTCGCCATTAAAATCTCCTTTTCGTTCCCTTCTCGTTCCGCGCGGAGTAAACGCAGTTCATCCTTCATTTGTGGAACGTTCGGGAAATAATCGCGTTCGATGATGTGTTCTAATCGAGCCGCGAATTCATCCTCCTCGAGGACGATTTTTGTTTTCTTCTTCTTTTCTAGTTGTTTTTGTCGTCTGAATCGCGGAGGTGGTGGAGGCATCGTCGTCGTCGTCATTTTCATCATCATCGCCTTCTTCTTCTTTTCTTCTTTAAAGTCTTCTTTGTCTTCGTCGTCGTCGTTCGGCCGAGACCGAAAAGACATCTCACTCAAAACAATTTTTACCGACGAGAGAGCGGTGTTTTTGTGTGCACTTCTTCCTTCCTTTTCTTTTCACAGAGGATGAAAAGTTTGTCTGGTGCCTTGGACTCGTTCGTGGTTGATGAGTGGCCCTTCTTCTCAGTGGTGAACGAGAGGAAAGATTTTTTCACCAGTGACCAGCCGCCGCCGAAAAAAAATTTTCTCGAGAGGAAACCACCTTTTCTTCTCTCTCGTTTCCTCACACCTTTTCTTCCGTTTTTGTTGCGTAATTTTAGTATACACACCCGTATATATAAAACCACCACACGAAGACGCGAATTTCCACACCGGTTTCATCTCGAACAACTTTAAAAAAATGTCCACGACGACTGCGAATCCACCAGCTTCGGCTGCGGCGACGAAAGGTACGAGATGAATTTTGCGTTTTTACTCGCATCGAAATAATCTTCGCGTTCTCGGTGCATTTTTACGCCGCAAAATTGTTTTTCTCCTTCTCGGCGACGGAAAGGAGGGAGAGAGGTGGGGGTGAAAATGAACGCTTTGACCGCAAATGAACGATGCGAAGAGAGCGACGCACTTTTGTTATGGGAAGTGGTCGCAATCGCGGTCGCAAAGGTCGTTCCTGAGACGGTTTCCGAGAGCGGCGCCGATTTTTCGTCCTCAATTGTGGCTTTGGACAATTGACGGGACTTTTGCCGGGAAAAGAGAAGAATCTGTTGCATTTGTGCGAATAAAATCTTCTCCTTCTCTTAACTTTACTTTTATTCGAATACTCAATCCTTTATTAAAAACTGACTTATTAATTACTCTTTCTCAATAAAACGACAGCGCCCGCACCAGCTGCCGCCGCTGCCGCTGCCGCCGCCGCCAAGGGCGCCGCGGCTGCCGACGAGAACGCCTCCAACACGTCCTTGTACGTTGGCGACTTGGAATCGAGTGCCACGGAAGCTCAATTGTACGAGTTATTTTCCACCATCGGTCCAGTTGTCTCCATTCGCGTGTGCAGAGATTTAATCACGAGAAGATCGCTCGGATACGCGTACGTGAACTTCTCGCAAGCGCAAGATGCAGCGAGAGCGATTGACGTGTTGAACTTTCAAGTGGTCAACGGGAAGCCGATTCGCATCCTGTACTCGCAAAGAGATCCGACTATTCGTAAGTCCGGTGTCGGGAACATTTTCATCAAGAACTTGGACAAGGACATTGATACCGTCGCGTTGAGAGATACGTTCGCACAGTTCGGTAACATTGTTTCCGCCAAGGTTGCCACGGATGGTCAAGGCAACTCCAAAGGTTACGGCTTCATCCAATTCGATACCGAGGCGGCGGCGAAGGAAGCCATCGAGAAGGTCAACGGCATGGAATTGAACGACAAGGTTGTCTACGTCGGTCCATTTCAAAGAAGAGCGGAAAGAGGCACTACGGAAACGAAGTTTAATAACGTTTTCGTCAAGAACTTGGGCGATGAAGTTACGGACGAAGAGTTGAGAAAAGTTTTCGAAGGCTTTGGACCGGTGACTTCGGTTATGATTTCGAAGGACGAGGACGGTAAATCCAAAGGCTTTGGTTTCGTGTGCTACGAAACGCCGGAAGATGCGTCCAAGGCGGTCGAAGAACTCGATGGCAAGCACGGCGAAGAAGACAAGAAGTGGGTTGTCTGCCGAGCGCAAAAGAAGGCGGAGAGAGAGGCTGAGTTGAAGGCCAAATTCGAAGCTGAGAGAAGAGAACGTATGGAAAAGATGGCGGGCGCGAACTTGTACATCAAGAACTTGGAAGATGGCGCGGACGACGAAACGTTGAGAGAGCTGTTCAAAGAGTTTGGTACGATCACTTCGTGCAGAGTCATGCGTGACGCGTCTGGCGTTTCCAGAGGGTCCGCGTTTGTCGCGTTTTCCTCTCCAGAAGAAGCCACGCGTGCGGTGACTGAGTTGAACGGAAAAATGGTTGGCGCGAAGCCGTTGTACGTCGCCTTGGCGCAGCGTAAAGAAGACCGCAGAATGCGTTTGCAAGCGCAATTCGCGCAGAGATCGATGGGTCCGGGCGGTGTCATGGCGCCGATGTACGGTATGCCCCCGCCGGGCGTTCCGGGCGGTGGCATGCCGGGCATGTACTACGGCCAACCGCCGCCAGGTATGATGCCGCCGCAACCACAACCAGGGTTTGGGTTCCAACCGGGTATGCCGGGTGGGCCGAGACCGATGCCGGGTTACAACATGCCGGGCGTTCCGAACATGATGAGAGGTCCGGGTGGCATGGGCGGCAGAGGAGGCAGAGGCCGTGGCCAGCCGGGTATGGGTGGCAGAGGTGGCCCGCAAAACGGTCGCCAAAACTTCCGCCAGCAACAGCCGATGCCACCGATGCCGGGACAAGCGGCGCCGGAGCCGCCGGCTGCGGAATCGAACCCGATTGCGCTCATCGTTTCGCAACTCGGCACGGCCACCCCGGATCAACAAAGAATGATTTTAGGGGAAGCCTTGTACCCGTTGGTTGATGCCGTCGACTCTGCGAACGCCGCGAAGGTGACTGGTATGTTGTTGGAGATGGACCAAGCCGAAGTCTTGCACTTGATTGAATCTGCGGACGCGTTGAAGGCGAAGGTTCAAGAAGCGTTGGCTGTTTTGGCCGCCGCCTCGTCTGATTAAACGGATGATGATGACCCATCTTTTTCACACAACCATTCGGCCTTACAACCGACACTTTATTATATATTTAGAAGAGAATAGGAGATTTACTACCAGTGTTCCAGAGTTCACTGAGTAGTAACGGGACTTGACAGCGGGAGTGATGCGACAGTATATTTTTTCGTTGACGCGCTCACCCCATGCCGCTGTTTCGCTCGAACGAGCCGCAAAGAAGCTTTGCCCTTATATGAGAAGACTTTGCGAAGGCTCCAGTCATGGGACTTAAAAAAAAATGAAAAATTAGGAGATGAATTACAATTCCTCTCCGCGAAAAATGCGCTCTCGCGTTCTGGTGGTTTCGTAACCGCCGACGGAACACGACAAATTAGGAAATACACACACCACCACCACAACACCACTACCACCACCGTCACCACCACTTGCACAGAAAAACCAAAATATTTGTTGTTAATACACAATCTTTACTAAACTTTTATTATCAAACGTATTAGTAAGCACTAAAGCTAACAGGAGGCGGAGAATAATCATCGCTATTTCCCTTGAAGTATATCTATTGCGGCTGCGACGTCGTTGTTTGATCTCTCCAACGCCAGTTTGCTCTCTTCTTCTGGGAAGCCCATCTCTACGAGTAACGTGATGAACTTTTTATTGTACGGAAACGCTTTAGTATTATTGGCTAAACCTGGAGAAGAAGACGGCGATTGTTGTTGTTGTTGGTTAAATAACGGCGGGGGAGGAGATGGAGGTTTACCTTTGCCCAACTTTCGTCCGACGCCTTTGATGGTCGGCGTTGACGTTGAACTTTTTTGACTCTCTCCGCTTTCCATTCTTGCAACGACCGGCACTTCCCACCACTTTAGTTTTCTCGTGGTCGTTCTCGCCGTACCTCCGGGCGATATGAATTGCTGCCCGCTTTCGACATCGCCTTCTTCCCTGCGCACTCTTCTTGCCGATTTGGACGTATTTTGTACGAATCCTTCCAAGCGTTCAATCGAAATCCCGGATAATATAAGATTCTCAATTCTATCTACAGCTCTCTCAGAGGGAATCAATTTGTTCAAATACCCTTTCACGTACAACGAACCTACCACCACGCCGCTCAAATGACCTAAAAACGAACTATTCGGCGCTAACAATTGCACAATCGCAATCAACGCGAACGGATACATATACGCGTTCACCACGAACAAGCCGAAAACGTCTCTTTGTCTAATATTCGAGAACGCGGTATCTAAAACAACTAAACTGAAAATGACGCCCGAAAAACCAACCGCGCATTCGTTTTGATACCCGCTCATTCCTAACAGGTACCACATCCCGCTCGCTAAGAGCACGTGCGTCGTCCCGCATAAAATCGTAAACAAGAACACGAGTAACGCGAAATTCACGCTCCCCAACTTCATCTCCAACCCGAACGCGCCGATCTGAATAAACGCGCACATGTTCACCAACAGATGAAAAAACGACCCGTGCGTGAACGCGGACGTGAAAATTCTGTAAAACTGCCCGAGAAAGTCTTTGCCTCGCATCAAAGCTGGTATCAAACACAACGTGGAATACGAAAACAATCGCAAGATTGCGTTGAAGAGAAACGCAAAGACGTTGATCGTGAACACACAGCGAGTGGTCATCGGTAACTGCTGATATCGGGAAAAGAGCGTCATTTGCTGCCGATGCTGCTGTCCACCACCGTCCATCGTGATCGTCCGAGAGAGGGTCAGTCGTCGTCGAGAGATGTTCAAATGGAGAGATTTTGAAAAACAAATTCCAAAAGTGCTGCTTCGTCGTCATTTTTGTACTCGTCACGCAACGCACTCAAGCTGAAAAGATATGTTTTCCGTGGTTTCTGCCGTACGAAGAACTGCCGCGACTTCCTGCTCGACGTCCTCGTCTTTCGGCGGACACCAAAAGCAGCTCAGAAGAAAAACGACTCGTTTGCAAGCGTCCAAGTTCGAGAAAATCTCCTCCTCGTCTGAACAATCGTCTTCCGATGATGATAAACAAAGAGACGACGAGAAAGACGAGGAAGACGACGGCGATAAGGAACTCCCGAACGATTTGTTCGACGCGGTGAACACGGCAGCTTCGGCAACCTCTCAGGCGATTTCTGCGGGCCAGTTAGGGATAATCGTGGAGTTATTAATCCCGGAGTTGTGGGACCCGATATCCGGGAACGTGATGGCGAACCCGGGAGATCAGTTGAAACAGTGGGAAATATCGAGGCAATTCGCGCAGAAACTGTTAGAGGAACGACCGGAGGGATTGGAATTGACGGTGGTGTTCCCGGACGCGGGGTGCGCGGCGTTGTTGAAAAACCGATGGGGCGACGAGTTGAAGTTTAAAATAGCCTCGGCGAACGATCGGATGTTAGTGCCGGATGATTACGAAGGCGTTCTGTTGTTCGCGGCGGCGGATCCGATATCGTTGGACGTGGTGGTGAAATCGACGAAGAAAGCGAACGAGTTGCAAAATCCGGTGATTTTGTTGAACCCTCGATTAGCGAGTGGGGATGCGGGGATTGGGTTGACCGTGAGACGATGGAGAGATCAGTTTTTAGGAGTCATGTGCGTGGCGTATTCGTTGAGGCCTTTACCGTGGTGCAACGGGACGGTTTTTAAGAAATTTCCCGGGCCGTGGAAATTGTACATCGAGAAAGAAAACGTTCCGGGAAGGTTTGAGTTAGTGCACGAATCGAATTCCAGACCGGCTGGGGATGAGTTGGACGATTTAGTTTCCGAGGTGTATCGAGGCCGCGACGTCGGAGAGGACGGGGAGATGAGAGAGAAGAGCGCGGTGGAGAAGCTGGCCGGTTTCGCCGCTTCCATGGCGCGCTTCGCGAAAAGTTTATCGAACTAATAATATTATTATTGTACGTGTGCGTTGTTGCTAATTATACATTTTAGAATTTAGGATATTCCGAACTTCTTCAGGCGCGCTTTAATGGCATCTAAGCGTTTCTCGAGTCGTATCTGTTCCTCGTCTATTTCATCATCATCATCATCATCATCTTCTTCTTCTTTGCTATCGTATTCTACGCTGGAGGTGGCGGTGGTATTTGCGTCGTCGCTAAAGTCCTCGTCGCTTTCGTCCGTGATATTCGCGGCGGATATGAGCACGCGTCCATTTTTTGACTTTGCAATCGTCGGCTCGCTCTTCGCGCTCCTACCTTTCCTTCTTTTTCCTCTTCCTCGTTCCTCTTTACGCATTCCTACCGATACGAACGGATCCTCTCGGAAGAAGGACGTCTGCGCGCTCTTGTTGGTGACCGTATCAACCACCTTATTCGCGTCGTCGTTCGAGCGATGACGATGATGGCTAAACATCATCGCGCCATTATCGTCGTTAAAACTACTGCCGCGGCGATACTGATTCGTATCGTAAAAAGAAGAAGTCGTCCGAGCGCCACCACCACCACCTACATTCGTCGTCGTCGTCGTATTCATCAACTCGTTCTCGCGTCGTCGTCGTCGCCAAACCTCTAAAATATCCACGTCTGCGTCTTCCTCTTCCTCCTTTTCGGCAAAACCGGCGGCGGCGTCGACAAACGACAGCGAACGCTTGCGTTGCTTTTCCTCCTTTTCCTCCTCTTCCTCCCAGTTTTGGTGGTTGAGCGGATGATTTTGCCGGTCGGTGTGCGGCTGATGGGACAGACGACGACTTCTTCTGCCGTCGTCCTCGTTCTCTGTCTCTTCATCCTCTCGCCACCAAAACGATCGGTCGATCATCGCTTTCATATTCTCTTTCTTGTTCTTGTTCTTCTTCGTAGCATTCGTTCCGTCGGTTCGTTTTTGCGTCAAAGTCTTCGTTGTTTTTGAAAATGCATCTTCTTCTTGCTCGATGTTAAAGGCATCTTGTTCGTCGTCCTCTGAATCTTCTCGCTCTCGAAACTTCGCGATTAAAGCGCCGATGAAAGACTTATTCTCTCCCTCTTCTTTTAGTTCTTCGTCTTCTTTCATCGTCAGAGTATCGGAGCAGTTGTTTTCTCCATTCGTTCTGGGGAAAAGGAAAATCCACACAAGAAAACAGAGATATAAAAAGATATACTACTAATCCGGTTACATGTTTTCATCATCAACTCTGACGGCGGCTTTTCAGGCGCCGATACTAAGAAGTGAGCGCAACGAGAACAGAATTCGTCGTCGTCGTCGTTCTCGTCGCTTTTGTTCTGCTGGTCATCAAAATGAGAAGAGCAACAACTTTACGAATAACAAAAGCGCTTCGAGTGATGAAAAACGATATCTAACAACGAAGAAAGATGATTCCACGCAGGAGAACGAATCCACCACGTCTCTGAATCGAGCGATATCTATCGCGAGTCAATCGATGTGCTGCATCGCGAGCACGACCGGTGGGTTTAGCAACTTTGAGCTCGTCGCGCGTTGGTTCGATCTTGATACTACTACTACTACTACTACGAACAACAACAACAACAACAACGAAGAAGATATGAACAACAAAATGGGAAAATTAAACGAACGATTGATGTGGAAAGAAGAGGACACGTACGAGCGACAAATGCGACTGGCGACGGCGTCGTTTTTAGCCGCGACGACGGTGGCTGTGGGGCAGCCGGCTTTGGCGTTGGATTTTGTCCTCGTCGATCCTTCCGGTGCGTTTCGTTTCGTTCGTAAAATATCTTATCCAGTAACGTTTAGATTTTTTTCGCTCGCCTTCGCGTATATCTACTACATTCGAACGAACACTCACCAAAGATACTCTGATACTCGTGATGATGGACTACATACATGCAGTCAAAGAATACATGGACCAACGCGACGAGGCCATGTCTTTCAAGTGCAAAGGCGGCATGATGGACTGCGACGGTGACCGAAGAGAATTCGCGCGAGCGCAAGCGCAAAGTTTGTCGGAGCGTTTGGAGAGAGGCGAAAAAAGGACGGACTGTACGGTGGAAGAGGCGTGCACGGACAACATTTTAGGCGCCGCGTTAGCTGGAACGAGCGGATTTACCACCTCGGAGAAGTTTGAGAAGCTTGGTCGACCGGAGTTGGCGGACGCTCCAAACGCGAGTAGGCCGAATCTCGGCTTTTAAAAACATCAACAACCGCGCGCGTTCGTTCGTCGTGGATTTTTTACGCTCGCTCTTTTACTTTTGTACATTATTACTCTATTAAACTATTACTATTCTTACATATCTATCATCGGTGCAGCTGCTCTATTATTACGAGTGTTACTACTCTAGCTATCTCTCCTTCTCTACTACGCGAGAACTTGTCTGACAATCCATTCCGCTTCTAACACGATTTCCTCTTCTCCTCTTCGTCCTCCTTCTTTGAACATCTCGCACTCGTACGTCGTCTCCAACATCTCCCTCCCTCGCTTCCACGAAACGCTCTTGACTTTCGTTCGACATCCTAAAACTGAATTCACCTCAACTGGTTTCACGAATTTTACGTTTCTCATCCCGCAGTTGATTTCGTACTTGCACCACGTCGCGCTCTTTCTCGGCGCGGAGGATAAAAACGTCAACAAGGACACGGTGAAGAATCCGTGAGCGATTGGCAGTTTAACGCCTCCCAAGACAGATAAAGACGACGACGACGATGCACCACCAAAATCATCATCGTCATTATTACTTTTGTGTATCCACTGTTCATCGTGGGTGACTTTACCGAATTGTTCGATAGACTCTCGCGTGATCACGTATCGTTTCCTTCTGTTACTGAACACCTTTCCCGGGGAGGATATCCATTCCTCCGCGGATTGGATTTCTTCTTCTTTGTCTTCGTCTTTTCCTTTCAAAGTTTTTGAAGACGACACGAAATGAGACGCGAGAATACTTACTCGCGTTCGTCGTCCTCTGTCGTCGGGGGGAGGAGGAGGAGGAGATGAACGACGAAAGTCGTCGTTCATCATCTTTCTTTCTTTGTAATGGAGAAATGATTTTCCAATGCAGAGTCGTCATTTTAACGATGATTCTTTCCCGCTCGCCGTGCGTTTGTTCCTCCTCGACGGGAGGAAAAAAGCCTCAAAAACAAAGAGTTCGAAGACAAAGCCAAAGAGACCAGAGAGACCCGGCGGATTTCAACAACGACTACGATTTGCTCCGAGAACATTTGCAAAGAGAAAACGGAGGCCCGATCGCGAATTTCTTAAACTTCTTGAGCGAAAATTCGTTCGGAAACGCGTTGAATAAAAGTGATAACACTAACCCGTTTGCGTTTTGTTACAGCTGGTTTCTCGCGAATGTGATGCCCTTGAAAAGACAGAGACAAGGTTTGGCCGGTGAAGCGATGTCGAGAGCGACGATACGGGACGAAGCGGACCGACGACTGGACGAATTCATTTTGAGATTAGAAAGAGACGAAAAGTTGAGAGAGGACGTGAAACGAGTGAAGACGTTTTGGCTGGAAACAGCGACGAATAGAAGTAGTAGTAATAGTTCTAGTAGTAGTAGTAGTAGTAGTAGTAATAATAATAATGGAAACATGACGGAGAGATACGCGGAAAATCTCGCGTGTCGGACGTTGTCGCTGGCGGAGCGCATGGTGAGTTCGACGGAACAGAACACGTCTGAAAATCAAGACGAGGTGGCCGTTCGCATCAACGAGATTTCCAAAGCAATCACGTGTACGCCGAGAGAAGCCGTGGACGCGTGTCACGTGAATCCAGACGCGTTATCCACGCCTTCGTCGGCGTTTGTGAGTCGCCTGAGCAAATTGAAAACCGCCGCGCCTGGAGCCAATTGCTGCTCGATGTTCCTCTCGGCTCCGAAATTGTTCATGGGCGATACAGGCGACGAGTGGGTCTCTGTCGTCGGAAGAAACGCAAAACTGCTCAGAGAAAAATTCCCAAACGTGGACGTCGACGCCGTCGTCGAACACGATCCAGAGTTGTTGGTATTATCCGGTTTAGAGGAAGCGGTGGAGGAGTTGTTGTCCTTGTGGACGGCGGAGGCGTTCGCGCTCTCTGACGTAGATAACGATTTCTTCGCGGAAGAGTTGAGCGTCGCTTTGAGAGCGTGCGCGCCAAACGGTGGCGCTTTGCCGGAGATGTTTTCTTAATGAATAATAAGAGAGCGTGATGTGTGTGTGAGAGAGATTTGGTACCACACGACGTGGTCTCGGATGATCGCGCGTAAAAGTTTTAATATAAATGCATCACTCAGACAGCAAAGATCTTCACACAATTACATTACAGATACAAATTCGACGCGCGTTCAGCCTCTATATACACTACACCTTTTGAGACGCCGGTGACTCTGAGAAACGAAAGCATCCTCTCGACTTTTTCTCCTCCTTTTCCTCCTCCTCTAACGACGACGACAATCATAAAAAGCTCTTCTTCAAAAGAGCAGATGTTCATAACCGCGCATCGAGGCAACTTTGTTCACTTTAAGAAGAAGAACAACAACTCCGGTCGAGGAGGAGCAGCAGTAGCGGCGAATAATAGTAATAGTAACAGTAATAGTGATAAGAACAATAGTAATAAGAAGAACTCTAACAAAATCTCCATCGAGAAGTTAATACAGAAGCGAAAAGAGAATAACTTCCGAGGGGATTCGAGGACAACTTCCGAGGAGGAAATTCATCAGCAGCTTCAGCGCAAAGAACGCGAGTATTTCCGAAGAAGACAAGGACGATATTACGATCTTTCGCTGAGACTTTGGGTGAATAAACAACCTCACGACCATTATTTACATCAAATGTACGGAAAGTTAGACCGAGACATCGAACGGTTGGTCGTGTCTAAAGACGAAGAGAAGAAAGAGAAGCACGTGAAATACGTGACGGATTGGTTAACGGCGCTGGCGAAAGTTCCGATCGAGCGGTACTTACCGGCTGGGTTGTATTTACGAGGCGGAGGAGTTCACGTGCCGGAGGATGTGAAGAGGCAAGTGGATTTGAACGCGTTTTACGGGGATAAGTTGATAACGTCCGTGTTGCTCGACAAGATTCGCAAAGCGGACGGGAAATACGGGGCGAATCGAGCTCCGAGGAATAAGATGGAAGCGAATAATTTTCTTTCGGCGTGCGTGAGGAATAAAACGTTCGCAGAGTTAGCGCCGGATATTTTACCGGACGTGAAGATTACCGCGGAGGAGTGGCGACATCACGAGCACGTGGCCGGGACGGCGGTGGAAGCGGCGATTATAGCCGTCGCAGATTTATCGAACGATACTTTGAGACAAGCGCAGAAGGACGTCGCGATCGACGCCGTGGCGAATTTGATATTAGAGGAAGGGATGAAATTCGCGAAGAGCGACGTGAAACCGGCGAGAGCGAAATTTAACGATACGCTGTGTTTGTATACGGTGAAGTTGTTGTCGAGGAGCGTGACTGGATTAGTGCACGATCCAAAATTTATAGGAACGGCGAGAGTGACCCACAGAAGATTGTATTTAGGAGATCAAAAGAAGAGGTATAAGAACGTACCTTTAGAATTCGGTACAATTGAAGTAGAAGCGGAAGGGACGAGCAGCGACAACGCGAAAGAGGCGGCGAGCGTGCAGATTTTGGAGTTGATGAAAAAGCTAGGATTAGTAGACGAGGAGTATCAAGCGATATACGTGTCAGACATTAAGCCCGCGTTGAATTTATGGAAGGAGCACAGGAGGAACGAGGGGAAAAAGAAAAAAGAAGACGGAGTAAAGGAGGATTACGAGGAAGACGACGATGCGCGAGAAAAGCAGCGTCGTAAGATGTAGTCACCATGATGAGTGCATTATTAGATTTTTGAAACGACATGCGCATGTCCACTCGTTGCTGCTGCTATTTCGCTACTTTTCTATTATCGCCGCTGCTGCTATTTTTAAAATTTGCTTTTGCTCTTCTTGTTCGCTTTCTTTCGCGCCGTCGTGGCGTTCTTCTCGTACTGACTGTTGCGAGATTGTTGTTGCGGTTTTCGTTTACTTTTGTTCTTATGGTGCGTTTTGTTGTACGCCTGTCGCATTTTTTCAATCATGTCTTCGTCGTCTTCCTCGCTCTCATTGTCGTCGTCCTCGCTCTCGTCGTCGTCATCAACTTTATCCGAATCATCAATCGCAGCTTTTTTCCTGTCCTTTGCATTATTTTCATCGTCGTCCACGATTTCCAACTCTGAATCCGAATCCATTTTATCGTAATCCGCTTTCGTCTTCTTCTTCGTTTTCTTCTTCTTCCCTTTTTCCGCGATCTTTTGAGTTTCCGTGTTTACTTTCTTTTCTTCTTTCTTCCTCATTTCCAAACGGGCTTCGATATCGTCGATTTCAATTTCTTTCGGTTTCGCCGGTTTCGATCTGCGCATGATGTCGTTGTTGTTCATGACTACTAAACTCGTATATCGCCCGCCGCCTTCGATTCGTGCGATTGGCTCTCTGACGTTTCTCTCGTCCCAAACTTTAATAATTCCATCCGAAGATGCCGTAGCGAAAGAGTGTCCTCCGCGTTCTGGAATCTCCGCCATGCACCGAACGCGATTTTCGTGCGCGTTTACAATCGTCGCACTCGCTGTACCACCACCGACTCTCGCGTCGAAAATGCACACGTCGCCACCTTCGTATCCAATTCGGTAGATGTTCTCCGCCGAATCCTCTTTGCTTGTCGCGCACAAACACTTGCGATACCCAATCCTTCCTTCCCTTTGATCTTCTCTCATAAACGAGCTCACCTCGCCGCCGCTTTCGCAATCGATAACGTCCAACCACTTATTCGTCAAAAGCCCGTACCTCTTCCCTCCTCCTCCCGATGTATCTTCTTCTTTGCTGCTAAAAAACACGTCAATTCCGCTTTCTTCTCCACCTCTCGTCTTCCCTTTATACGCAACCCGTCCTTTCTTCAAATCCCAAAGCGCCACGGACCGGTCTTCCTTTCCGCACGACACCGCCACTACCCCGGACGCGTGTACGCTCAACCCAGAAACGCCGTTTCTGTGCGCCAACATTTTCTTCAGTATTTCAAAATCGTACGTTTGCCAGACTAAAATCGTCCCGTCGTCGCTCCCGGAAAGCATTCGAGTCGGCGACGGCACTTTTTCCTCCTTGTTGTTGTTGTTGTTGTTGTTCTTCGTGGTACACTTTTTACCATCATCATCATCTTCATCACGCTTTCCATAAATACTGGGCTTGGCAAACGCGATGCACGTCACCGTCCCACTGTGTCCCGTCAACGACCCCACGTCCGAAATCTCCCCTCTTTTATTCACGTGAAACGCTCGTATTCTGTCGTCGTGTCCTCCGCTACAGAAAAACGGACCGGCGGCGGCGATTGATTTTATCGATTGTTGATGCGCGTCTATCGTGCACAGAAACTTTGTATTGTTACTTTTCTTCTCAAACTCCTCCTCGCCAGCAGCAGCGGTAACAAAAGAGGAGTTTGGACCGTACGCGTGTCCGAACAGAAATCGCTCGTACGAGCCGGCGAAGATCGAGTACGCGTTTGCCTCGAAGTTCTTCGCCATTTTTTAATGTCAAGGAAAGAAGAAGAAAAAAAGAGAGACATGACTCGTTAGGGTTGGACACCCTAAGCAATTGACACGTCATTTTTGAAAGATATTTTCATTTCCTCAGTACAGAAGAGAAACACACACGCGCGCGTATTGATTACCACAGAAACAAAAAAATGTTGTCCTCGTCCTCCTCTCTTCGTGGTCTTTCCTTTTCCTCCTCTGGGAGGTTGGTCGCCGCGTTCCGATCTTCGTCTTTAATAAAAAATAAGAGTCCTCGCGCGTTGTCTTTTCGAGGAAAATCATCGTCCGGGAATTCTTCCTCGAAAGTGACGATGATCTTCAACGAAACGTCGTCGTCGTCGTCAAAGGCAGAAGGAAAGAAATACGAGCAGCAACGAAAACAAGAAACAAAAGAACAGAAGTGGGAGAAGAAAGCGGCGTCTTTCGCGTTGGCGACGCTCGTGGCGACGTCGTTAGCGGTCGCGGATTGCTCGGTGTTGAATCAGCCTGCGGAGGCCACCACTTTTGCGAATGAAATCACGCAAGTGGCTGGGAGAGGCGGCGGAGGTATGAGAGGAGGCGGTGGAAGATCGTACAGGTCTGCGCCGAGAGGCGGTGGGCAATACAGACGAGGACCGCCGCCGCGCGCGGGTTACGGACCGACGGTGATGCCAATGCCAGTGCCGATGTTTTCTCCGTTTGGGTTTGGTATGCCGTTTGGTTTCGGGTCCGGCATGCCGTTTGGCTTCTTTGGAGGGGGCGGTTTCATCTTTCAGCTGTTCATGTTGGCGTTTGTCGTGAACGTGGTGAGTGGGTTCTTCAACGCCGCGGATCAATCTAGATACGATGAATACGAAAGAGACGAGTGGGAAAGAGACCAGAACAAATCCATCGACGAGGATGACTTTTCGGACGACTGGCGAAAGAGACGCTAAATATTATTGAATTCCACTTTTAATAAGTACTAAAATTGTATCGCACAACAGCATTTTTACGCGTTTGAATTCGAACGTAAATAATTACTTTAACTCAATCAGAAGAAGCACATCCACCAGATATACATAGAAGCTAAATTGACGAGACTCGTAGCTTCCTCGATCAAACGCCGGACTTGACCGCTCGTGCTCAAAGGTAAACTCGGCGCCGCGCCGACACCGACGACGACGCCTTCTAATCTCGCCCCGATATTTTCCAGAGCCTCCTTTGCTTTTCGTTGCGAAACCACATTCGTATTACTTTGGTTACTGCTACTCTTCCCGCGAGTCCACTCAACGAGTGGATCATGTACGAACGTTTCTAACACAGACATCAACGCCTCGCGATGATTTCGTAACACGTCTAAAGTAATTTCACAGACGCGTTCAAAGGCGCCTTCGTAGCCTCCAACGCCTAAACCATCAATCATGTTTTGCGTCAATCGAAAAGGAACAACTTCCGGCGTTTCCAACTCTAAACCTTTGTCGAACAAACACGAAAAATCCACGTGAACACAATCACCAGTTGTCGCATCCAACAAGACGTTTTCCGCGTGCCGATCTCCCAAACCGACGATGTGGCCGACCATCGACCAGACCGCAGATGTGTGTGCAAATGCCTTGCGAGCGGCGAACCACTTCGATGGATCTTTCCAAGTGTCAAGGAACCATTTGTGGAAAACGGGTGGGAATTTTTGTAACACCTCCTTCCCGTACCCGAGTGGCGATCGTCCTTTCCACCTTTCGTAGATTTCTTTGATGTCGTTGTGCGTGTGACGTCCGAATATACCTTCGCGAACGTATAAATTTTGCATCACGTGACGCAAACCGGTCGTGTTCGGGACCCATTCGATGATACCGCAGTCCTCAGACAATGGAATAACGGAGAAAGTGCGCAAATATAATCGTCTCTTGCGACTTTGTTCGTCACGAGATAACAAACGGTTCAGAACCGCACAAAATTCCATCATTCTTAAATCTTTTCGCAAATCGTCCTTTGGTTTACACAAAAAGGAGTATTCCAAACCATCGTCACCGATGACGGTTAGTTTTTTCGGCTTTTGCAAAGATTGCAACAGTTGCACGTCGTCGACGAAACCGTAAAAACTTGGCGTTGCGGCAGGAAACGGTGTATGGTCCGTAGGATTTGAATCTTTCGGCGGGAGCGCCGCCGTCAAGGATAATTGAATTGGAATCATAATTTGCGACGGTAACATTGCACATAAACCCGGGAATTCTTTCTCAAGCGAAAAAGTCTTCGCTTGACGTTGTCTAGGCTCTGTCGGTGCTTTCGGTTGAAACGCGCACAGCTTGACGAGGTGGTCGCCCATAGCTTGAAAAGCGGCGATTTGCTCGCGATGGCTGCTCTCTTCGCGAATCGCTTTTTGTAATACTTGTAAAGCAGATCGTTTCCGATAATCATCACGCGAACGCAACATTGGTGCGAGTTGCCACAACGTTTGATCCGAGTACGCGCGGAACAGTCGCGAAACTAACGTCTGGACGACGTGTAACACGTCTTCATTTTTGTGGGTCAAGCGAGAGGTGAGCTGCGGTAAAGCAACGAGCCATTTATACAAAGGAAACGCGTTGCTGTAAGTCTTGACGATGAGCGTAATGTCTTCACAACACTTCTTGGCGCGCTGAAGTTCCTTCTGCATCTGATGCTGCGTCGTTGCAGACGTTGTGGAAGTATAAGTTGCGTGCATTCTCTCGTAGTTGTCTCCGGCATCGAACCATAACGTCAACATTCTCGGTATGGAGGCATACACGTGGCGATGTCCATTTTTTGCGGATGCTCCGTAAGCTTTCGCAGCTTCCGTGATCAAATCGTAACTGGAGGTCACTTCTCTACTATTCGCGAGAGCGTTTGAACCTGCGCGACCGCCACCCTGATTATTCGCTCGTCGACTTCGCGAGGACGTGTTCAAATTCTGGGCGGCCGAAACGCTGCCAATCCCACTCATCGCCAATACCGCTTCTCTCCTTTGTGCATCTTTGAGTAGCTCGTCCAAATACCTCGCGAGGTGAAAGTGAGCCTTTTCTCTCGATCCGTAGTGCGTCTTTGCGCGCTTGTACAGTTCGAGAATTTCATTTTTTTGCTTTTGACCGGTGACCGCAGCCCAACGAGCGAGCTTAAGCGTCGCTTTTGCCAAGATCTTGGCGTCTTCATCACCTTCGGCCAGTATGTCCTCAGTTATAGTCGTCGTACTACCTCCCGAACGAGAGCTGTTGTTGTTTTCATCGGCGAAACCGAGAACTTCTTGAATTTCGCTGACTGCTTTGTGTTGCTTGCCTTCCGCCCAGAGTAACTTTGCTTGCTCCAAGGCTAATCGAACGTTGTTTCCAATCGTCGTTCGTTCACTCGCACCGCTTTCAACTTGTTGCATAGAATTTCTAGCCTCTAAGAGTGCAAGCTGCGCGGCGCCGTGGTGACCAGCTGTTCGACATGCTCGCGCTTGCGCCAACCACGCGTTCGCTTGCGCAGGTGCAGCGTGAAGTAAACCGTAGATGCACCGTCGCAAAGCTAAGATCGGCTCTCGCGTCTGAATCGTAGCAGGTACTCTCTCTAAGCGCGCATCCCACGCGTTGAGTACAGTTTGAGTGACCACAGGAATACCCGATTTGGACTCTCGAGATATTCGAAATCGATTCGCGGTTGTTCTTGTATCGGCTAATCGACTTCTCGATGCGTTGTTAGTGTTACCCTTACTAGAAGCGGGGATTTCGTTGTGTCGAGCAAGTTCAACTTGCATTCTACCCGTCTCTCCGCGGAAAGACTTGACAGCTTCAAAGCCAGCTGCGCACTCCTGCAACAAATGAAGCCGCACCAAACTCGGGTGCGCTCTTTGCCAACTCCCTTCCATCGCTGCTGCAGCTAATGGTGCCAAGACGGCATCGCGCGCAGATTTCATCGCACGGCGAAAACCTACTTCATCGCAATTGTTTACTCCATTTCGGTTATTATTTCGCGTCAAGGCGAGCATTATGCGTCCAATAGCGGCATCACCATCCGCAGGAGCTTTTGGATTAAACGCAGACGAGGACAGATTCGTCAATAATCCAGACACGTCGTCGTCATCGTTAAATACATTCACCGCTTGATGACGATGTAATCGCGAAGAGAGAATTCCTCCACCCGCAGTGCTCCGAATTCGTTTGCGAGAAGATCCGATGACGTGTTCTAACGACGCCGTCGTTGAGACAGTACCATCATATGAGTGCATTCCACCACCTCTTCTCGCGTTCTCGTTATCTAACTTTGTTAATAAACTCTCCAAATCATCCCATCGGCCCAATCGCCACGCGGCGTTTGCTCCAGATTCTGCCAGCGCTGCTGTTTCTTTGCGATTTCTTGAGAAGCGACGCGCCGCAAGCAGAGTTTCCGAATCTCTTTGCACCGTTCGTAAATGCCCAAGACCTTTTAAACAACGAAGCCTTCCCCATTCTGCAGGCGATAAAGTATCACTTGAAGATGATGATTTTGGCGTCTTCTTTGAAAGCTCAGATTCGTAGTGAATCAGTGCCTCCTCCCATTCCCCAGCTTCCTCGTGTCGTAAAAGCTCATCTTCCACTTTTGGTTGCGCGCGAAATCTGGGCAACGCCAACAACTGGTCCGGTTCAGCCAGGCCCTGATATACCGAGGCTAAGAATGAGACGTCGCCGTCTGCCATGTCGAGCTTTGTCTTCGCAAAATTCGCCGATGCAGGATTGGATACCGCACCCTGAGCACGACAATGGTCTTCAAAGTACCTGAGAGCACGAACTGAAGCGCCACAGTTCTGCGCCGCTTTTGCAAGTAGCGTTTTAGGAATATTCTCCAGGAACTCCTGAACAAAGTGCGCATTTTTGTGCATGGCATTTGCGCCATATGAATGACGTCTCGTACTAGAGATACGTACATTCGCAACCCACGTTTCGAGCTGGTCAAGCAAGTGGAATATTGCTTGTGCCGCCAATTCCGCGATACCACCAGAGCCTCCTGATGCAGACGACTTACTGTTGAGCGCGTTGTCTCTTCCCCTTTGCGAGCGCAACGCCGAAAATGCAACAACATCATTTGGGGATATTTCACCTCTGCTCGTATTTACTACGTGCTGCTCATTCTCCGAAACTACTATACCAGCGGCGTCTCTCAACACGGCTAAAATTTCGAGCTCGATGGAAAGTCTTCGCATTCGCGCGGTTTCATCTCCATCATCATTATCGATGACAATGGGGGTATCTTCGTTCGTATTGGCGTACTCTTCTTTGGTTTGCCCAGTCAGAGCATCTAAAACCATGTGCGGAAGCAAATACAGCGTCAGGCGTGTATCGTGTCGAAATACTCCCAAACAATTCTCGAATAAATCCGCACACGGACCGCGAGCTTCTATGGCTAATACGCGGCACCACTGCTGAATCCATTTCGAGAATGAGTTGACTGAAGAAGACGTTCCATATATCGGACGCGTCGAAGGGAGTTGCTTGTTACTACTTGAGGTGTAAATCGTCGTAAGATATGGAGCCAACGTGGTTCTCGCTTCCTCGGGTAACTCCGACCAGAATTTAGCCCCGTCCTTTGTTGATCCTTCCGGTAATATAGTGGTATCCATAGCGTAGTTATTACGCTGATTGTACAAAAATGTTGCGGCTTCTTCAATTTCAGCCGGTCTACACTCGCTCGTTATGAGGACTTTTTGTGCGCAGAATGCCGTGGCGTCGAGCATGATAGCATCGGTAGCACCGCGAACCATACGAGCTAAGTGGTCTACGAGCAGAGTTTGAGAAACTTCTGTAGGTCTGGTATCCAAATGCAAGTCAACAGATTCGGTGGTAATTCCTAAACGACCGGGATCGATAGCACCGAGCTCGCCGAGGCATTTTGCCGCCATTCTTTGCGAGCGTACTCTGGCTTGCTCGTTTTTTGCACTGCCTGTAGATGAATAATCGTGCGAAAAAGACTTCAACAGCGCAAATCCGAGATTACCTACGACCGAATCGGCGGTTGCACCTTCGCTCGAGCCTTTCACGAGAGCATTCAATTCATCTGTGTTCTCGTGGTTGCTTAATGCGCGATATATTTCCACCAGCGCAGTCTCTCGGACCGCCGCACTTTCTGTTTGGGACAAAGAGTTCGTCAACGCTTGTAGTCGAATTCCTAAACTATCTTCGAGTAAATTGGATCTTCTGGCGTCGTCAAGTTTCGTGTTCGAGTCTCGCAGTCTTTCCAGTCTGGGCAAAAGAGGCAGCGAAGCCAAAATCGGCTTTGGTAAAATAGCCTTCAATACGAGCTCATCAAGAACAGCTGCCGCTAGATTAGCGTCTGTCGTCGCAGAGTTCGCAGTGCTCGATATTT